>Ga0334886_1000298_pt1 | contig 80127 bp, 60 predicted proteins | sample GraSluR1_MG_9_FD_207232 | JGI IMG/M metagenome (GOLD analysis project Ga0334886, IMG submission 207232) | Sludge microbial communities from methane-producing bioreactor in Wageningen University, Netherlands - Granular Sludge_27_06-R1 | ecosystem: Engineered > Bioreactor > Anaerobic >...
TCCAGAAAGACAACAAGTTCTGCTTCCACCGCCTTGGCCAGCAACTCCCGGGCTCCTTTCCGTAGAAGTTCCGTGAGAGGATCCGAAAAACTTTCTGCTGGATTTATAGACCCGGCTCCTGTAAACTTTTCCATGGCGTATCCCTCCAAATGTCGATTGTGAGCCTCCTAGCCCAATCGGCAGGATACGCCGCTTCTTTTTTCTCGTCTACACTCCATACACCACTTTTGAGTATAACTCTCTTGAGGTATACTATCATCAAGTAAATGTTCGCCCGGAAATAAGAGTTCCGAAAGACTCTTTCCGGCACAAAGGAGGAATACCATGGCGGTCCCCCAGGCGTTGCGCTGTGTGCTCTGCGGCAAGGAATATTCTCCCCGGGAAGTGCAGTACACCTGCCCCTCCTGCGGTATAGACGGAACCCTTGATGTCCTTTACGATATGGAGAAGCTCCGTAAAAAGATCTCCCCCGAATCCTTTGCTTCGGGACCGCCCAACCTCTGGCGGTATAGGGAGATTCTTCCTGTGGAGCGAGAAGAATCCTATCTTTCTCTTTCGGCGGGGAACACCCCTCTCTACAGCCTCCCCGCCCTCGCCTCGGAGCTGGGAATTCGCGAACTCTGGGTCAAAGATGATGGCAGAAATCCCACTGCCTCCCTCAAGGATCGGGCCAGCGCTGTGGGGGTGGCCAAGGCTCTGGATTTCAAACAGACCGCCATTGCCTGTGCCTCCACGGGGAACGCCGCAAGCTCCCTTGCGGGATTCGCCGCCGTGGCAGGGCTTCCTGCCTATATCTTCGTCCCCCAGAAGGCCCCCGCTGCCAAGGTAGCCCAGCTTCTCGTCTATGGGGCTCGGGTGGTGCTGGTGGAGGGAAACTACGAAGCCGCCTTTCACCTCGCTACAGAGGCCATCAATCACTATGGATGGTACAACCGCAACTGTGCCATCAATCCCTATCTGGTGGAGGGAAAGAAGACCTGCGGTCTGGAGATCGCTGAAGAACTCTCCTGGAACGTGCCGGATCGGGTAATCATCTCTGTGGGGGATGGGTGCTGCATCGGCGGTATCTACAAGGCCTTCCGGGATCTTTTGGATCTGGGGCTCACCGAGAGAATGCCGAAAATCACCGGAGTACAGTCGGAGAACTGCGCTCCTCTGGCGAAGGCCATCCGCGAAGGATCTTCCAGCGTAACTTTCGTTGAGGGGGGAACCGTGGCAGACAGCATAGATGTGGGGGCCCCCCGAAACTGGGCCAAGGCCCTCCGGGCGGTGCGGGAGAGCCAGGGTTCCATGATCACCGTATCGGACGAAGCCATTATCCAGGCCATCCCCTCCCTGGCTCGCAAGAGTGGGGTCTTTGCGGAGCCTGCGGGGTCTGCCGCCTTTGCAGGGCTTCTTGAAATGGCGAACCGGGGTTTGCTCGATTCTGGGGAGCGGGTGGCGGTGGTGATCACCGGAAACGGTCTCAAGGATATCGAAAGTGCCCGCAAATCCGTGGGAGAACCTCTTCGGGTAGCTCCAGATCTCAAGGATCTGCAGCGAAAGCTTTCGGAGCTTTCCCCCTGATATCCTGCATGGCAAATCAGTCGAATATGGTAGCTTGAAAAGCGAAAAGCTTTCCGGAGCCTTGCGCTGTATCAGCGGAGGCTTCCCATTATATGCTCAAGGAGGAACACAATGATCGATCTCACGATTCACGAAGAAGCCCTTGCCCGAACCGTAGAACGGGCAAAAGAGCGGAATATCCTGCTCCCTACCTTTGCGGAAATGAAACACCCTGAAACCCTTCCGGAAGAAGTTAAAGAGCGTCTTGGAGATGCGGGATTGTGGGATATCAATCCGGTAAATCTCTTTCGGGTGACCTGGAAGAACGAGCCCACCTCCTCGGGAGGGGCTTTCGGAGGGGTAAATGCCCTGGAAATTCCTTCGGAACTCACCGGTGTCCCCGCCCGTATCGTAGGGCTTGTGGGAAAGTGGTTTCCCACCGGGGCCCATAAAGTAGGGGCCTCCTACGCCTGCCTGGTTCCCCGGCTCATCACCGGGCAGTTCGACCCCACCGCAAATAAGGCGGTATGGCCCTCCACGGGGAACTACTGCCGGGGCGGCGCTTACGATGCGGCCCTTCTGGGCTGCGAATCCGTGGCCATCCTTCCCGAAGGCATGAGCCGGGAGCGTTTCGACTGGCTCGCCACCGTGGCGGGAGAGGTCATCCCCACCCCGGGGAGCGAGAGCAACGTGAAGGAGATCTTCGACAAGACCTGGGAGCTTCGCCGTGAGCGGGATGACGTGGTAATCTTTAACCAGTTCGAGGAGTTCGGCAACCATCTCTGGCATTACGAGGTTACCGGCTCCGCCATGGAGGAGGCCTTCCAGTCCCTTCGGGGGAAGAAAGACCGTTTTGCCGGAGTGGTGCTCACCTCGGGCTCCGGAGGAACCCTTGCCTCCGCAGACTACGTTAAGGAGCGCTACCCCGGAGCGAAGCTCGCGGTGGGGGAGGCTCTGCAGTGTCCCACCCTCCTCTCCAACGGCTACGGTGCTCACCGTATCGAAGGCATTGGAGACAAGCACGTTCCCTGGATTCATAACGTACGCAACACCGATATGATCGTCGCCATTGATGATGATGACTGCATGCGGCTTTTGCGGCTCTTCAACGAGCCCGCAGGGCGGGAGTACCTCAAAAAACAGGGTGTCTCCCCCGCCCTGGTGGATCAGCTGGATCTTCTCGGTATCTCCGGCATCGGCAATCTTATCGGAGCCATTAAGTTTGCCAAGTACTACCAGCTCACCGAAAATGACGTGGTCTTTACAGTCTTTACCGACTCCATGGAGCTTTACAGCTCTCGCATAGAGGAGCTTCAGGGGGAGCACGGCCCCTACACCGAAGTTCAGAGTGCCGTGGATTTCCGGGGTTCCCTGCAGAAGCTCACCCTGGATTGGATGGAGGAACTGCGCTTCTACGATAAAAAACGTATTCACGACCTCAAGTACTATACCTGGATCGAACAGCAGGGGCGCTCTCTCGAAGAATTGAACGCTCAGTGGTACGATTGGGAGAGCTACTGGGGAGAGATCCACCGCATGGCCCCCAAGATTGATGCACTCATTCGGGAGTTTAACAAACGAGTTAAAGACTAGTGGATCATTCCTGCTTATATTATGATCCTGAATGAGCGGAGGCTCCCATTCCAAGGCACAATATAATGTGGAACAACCCACTAGTTCAAAGATAAAGGGAGGGGCAGATATGCAGTCAGCAGAGGCTACACGGATTCTTGAGAAGGCCCGGGAGTATCTTCCTGATATGACCCGGTTTCTTCGGGATATGATCGCCATAAAGAGTGAAAGCTGCGAAGAAGAGGGAGTGATCCGCCGCATCGAACAGGAGATGCGTGCGGTGGGGTTCGATGAAGTTACCATCGATCCCATGGGAAATATCCTGGGGTGGATCGGTTCGGGGGAGAAGATCATCGCCTTCGACGCCCACATCGACACCGTGGGGGTGGGGAACCGGGATAACTGGAACTTTGACCCCTACGAAGGTTTTGAGGATGACGAGTGCATCGGCGGCCGGGGAGCCTCGGATCAAGAGGGAGGCATGGCCTCCATGGTCTACGGTGCCAAGATCATGAAAGAGCTGGGACTCATCCCCGAAGGAACCCGGATCCTCTTCACTGGCACCGTTCAGGAAGAGGACTGCGACGGCCTCTGCTGGCAGTATCTCGTGAAGGAGATGAACATCCGGCCAGAGTTTGTGGTGAGCACGGAACCCACCTCCTGCAACATCTACCGGGGGCAGCGGGGGCGCATGGAGATCAAGGTCTCCGTATCGGGGATCTCCTGCCACGGCTCCGCTCCGGAGCGTGGCGATAACGCCATCTACAAAATGGCCCCCATTCTGCTGGATCTCCAGAAGCTTCACGAAAGGCTCAAGGATCATGACTTCCTCGGCAAGGGGAGCTTGGCGGTGTCGGAGATCTTCTTCTCCTCCCCCTCCCGCTGCGCCGTGGCGGATGGCTGCAGCATCTCCATCGACCGGCGCCTCACCTTTGGAGAGACCGCCGAATCCGCTCTGGGAGAGATCCGGAACCTTCCCTCGGTGCAGGCCGCCAAGGCGGAAGTGACCATGTACGATTATGCCCGTCCCTCCTGGCGGGGGCTGGTCTACCCCACAGAAGCGTACTTCCCCACCTGGCTCATTGAAGAGGGGCATCCCGTAACCCAGGCCCTTACCGGGGCCTACAAGAATCTCTTCCAGAAGGAGCCGTTGGTGGATAAGTGGACCTTCTCCACCAACGGCGTGGCCATCATGGGGCGTTTTGGCATCCCCTGCATCGGCTTCGGTCCGGGACATGAAGATCAGGCCCACGCCCCCAACGAAAAAACCTGGAAGGAAGAGCTGCTGCAGTGTGCCGCCCTCTACGCGGCGATCCCCCGCAGTTACTGCAAAAAGTAGTGGGAACCCAAGGCCTGTCTGTTGGACCTTGTTAAAACGTTAAAAAGACAATCTTGACAGCAACAATTCATAAAGGAGAGTGAAAGGTTATGCAGTCATTGTTTAGAGGAAAGCATTTCATTACGCTTCAGGAGTGGAGTAACGAAGAGATTGAGACCCTGCTTCACGTATCCTGGGATCTGAAGCGGCGCTTTGCCATGGATGAGCCCTCTCCGCTGCTCCCCTATAAGACGGTGTTTCTCATGTTCTTCGAGCAGTCCACCCGTACCAGAAACTCCATGGAGGCGGGGATCACCCAGCTTGGAGGGCATGCCCACTACCTGGATACCAGCACCATGCAGATCTCCCACGGCGAGGTGCCCAAGGATACCGCGGTGATTCTCTCTCGGTTCGGCCATGCCATCGCCTGCCGCAACTGTTTCTGGAAGCAGGGAAATGCCTATCTGCGGAGCATGGCGGAGCACTCCCGGGTTCCCATCATCAATATGCAGGATGACCTCTACCACCCCCTTCAGGCCATTGCGGATCTCATGACCATTCGGGAAAAGCGCGGCAGTAATCTGAAAAACCTTAAGGTCTCGGTGATCTGGGCCTATGCTACATCGCATAAAAAACCCATCTCGGTTCCTCTCAGCCAGGCGCTGCTCTTCCCCCGGTTTGGCATGGATGTCACCCTGGCCTACCCCGAGGGGTGGGATCTGCCGGATTGGGTTATTGAACAGGCCCGGAAGAGCGCCGAGGCCTCGGGAGGCACCTTTACCATCACCCACGATCAGGAAGAAGCCTACCGGGGAGCGGATGTGGTGATTCCCAAAAACTGGGGAAGCTGGGTGCGCAACGAGAGCACCGATGTTGTTGACAGCGCCCTCGAAGCTGCCAGGGACTGGAAGTGCACCGAAAAGAGAATGGCTCTGACAGATCCCAGATGTATCTACATGCACGCCCTCCCCGCAGACCGGGGGAACGAGGTGGAGGATGCGGTTATTGACGGCCCCAAGTCGGTTATCTTCGACGAGGCCGAAAATCGTCTCCATACCGCCAAGGCGGTGATGGCTCTCACTATGGGGGGCAGGTAGGTACCAAAAACATCTGATGGAAAGCGGAGAATCTTTTGGTATCTCTCATGCGGGATTCTCCGCTTTCTGCTTTGTATAACAATGCCATGACGTAAAGGGGGAATGTCTCATGGAGTGGTTGTTCCCGAAAACCGTGGATGAAGTGGTGGGAGTGCTCGGGAAAGAGAATGTGGTGCTCTCCGGAGGAGGCACCATGCTCCTTCGAGGAAAACTTCGGGAGAATACCACCATGGTGGATCTTTCAGGGATAGAGTCGTTGCAACAGATCGTAATGGAGGGAGGGGTGATCTCTCTCGGAGGAGGCGTAACCTACGCCGAAGCGGCCCGGCGTCTCGCAGAGAGTGACCCTGAGCATATTCTTGCTCAGGCTCTGGGAAGGGCTGCCGCCACGCCTCTGCGCAACCGGATTACCTTGGGAGGCAGTGTGATGGCCCAGCCCTTCTGGTCGGACCTTCTGGGGCCCCTTACGGCTCTGGGGGCGGAGCTTCGGCTGGAGGGAAAGAACTCCGGATTCTGTGAGATGGCGGAGTTTATGCGCTCCCCGGAGCTGCGTTCGGGAAATCTCGTGCACTCTCTTCGCTTCCCCTCGGCCTCCTGGAGAACCTGGTACCATCGTGAGACCCGGACTAGTTTTGACTATCCCGCCTTTACCTTTTCCATGCTCTGCAACCAGGAGGGGGGGCGCGTGAAAGATCTTCGGGTGGTGCTCACGGGAACCTCCAAAAAGGTGGAGCGTCTCCTGAAAGTGGAGGAGCGTTTCCAGGGGCGTGATGTGGAAGAGCGCGATTTTCAGAACCTGGAAGAATTTGTGCCGGAGACCTTTGTGGATCGCCCTCACGGATCCGCATCCTACCTGCGCTCTATGGCCACAGTAGCCCTGGAGCGGGGGTTGCGCAAACTCATGGGAGGTGATGCCGGATGAGAGGATCCTTTATTGTAAACGGTGTCGTTCGGGAGTGGGAGTTCCCCGAGGATATGCGTCTTCTCGACCTGCTGCGGCGAGAGGGGTATGCGGAAGTTAAATGCGGTTGCCGGGAGGGGATGTGTGGCTCTTGTTGCGTCCTCCTGGAAGAGAAAATTGTCAACTCCTGCCAGATCCTGGCGGCCACAGTGATGGAAAGGGACATCCGTACCGTGGAGGCGCTCTCCGAGGGGGAGGAGCCTCATCCTCTTATAACGGCCTTTGCAGAGGCAGGAGCGGTGCAGTGCGGTTTCTGTACCCCCGGCATGGTTCTTGCGGCCTACTGCCTTCTCAAGGAAAATCCCGATCCCTCGGAGGAGGAGATTAAACGTGCGCTGGACGGCAACTACTGCCGTTGCACGGGGTACGTAAAGATTATCGATGCGGTCCAGCGGGGGGGCCGGAAGATGCGGGAAAAGGAGGTGCGGGAATGAAGGAGTTCCGGCAGGTAGGACGTTCGGTTACGAAAACCGACGCCCAGGGGCTTGCCCTGGGACGGGCGAAATTTACGGACGATCTTCTGGAGGGGGATGAACTCTTCTGCCGTATTCTGGAATCCCCCCACGCCCACGCAGAGATTCTCTCGTTTGATGCCTCCCAGGCGGAGGCTCTGCCGGGGGTTGTGGCGGTCTTTCATGCAGGGAACGTCCCCCGGATTCTCTATACCAGTGCGGGGCAGGGGAACCCTGAGCCCTCTCCCTACGACATGGTGCTCTTCGACAACCGGGTTCGTTTCGTGGGAGACCGGGTAGCCCTCGTGGTGGCAGAGACCGAAGATATTGCCCGGGAAGCATGTGCGAAAATCCAGGTGGAGTACAAAGAGCTTCCGGCGAACTTCCGGGCTGAGCGGGCCCGGCATCCCGATACCCCGAAGCTCCACGGAGACGAGGCCTTCATGCCCATCGAGGAGCTTACCTACCGCCCCGAAGAGAATGTAGCCTCCGAGGTGCTTCTCACCATCGGCGATCCTGATAAGGCCTTCGAAGAATCCGACTTTGTGGTGGAGCACACCTATTCGGTGCACTACGCATCCCATGCGGCGCTGGAGCCGCATACAGCACACGCCCGGCTTGATCCCCAGGGGCGTCTCGTGATTCATACCTCCACCCAGGTTCCCTTCCACGCCCGGCGGATCACCGCCAAGGTTCTGGATATCCCCGTGGGTAAAATCCGGGTCGTCAAACCCCGCGTCGGCGGAGGTTTCGGAGGAAAACAGGAGGTGCTTCTCGAGCCTCTCGTAGGATTGGCCACCTGGAGAACAAAACGCCCCTGCCGCCTCACCCTCAGCCGGAAAGAGGTCTTTACCTCAGCCCGCACCCGGCATCCCATGCGGGTACGTCTCAAAACGGGATTTCTCAAAGACGGCACCATCAAGGCCATGGATATGGAAAATCTGATGACCTCCGGAGCCTACGGCCCCCACGCCATGACGGTGCTTACCGTCTCCGCCTGGAAGTGTCTCCCCCTCTACAACAAGGTGGAGCACCTCCGCTTTACGGGGCATACGGTCTACACCAACACCCCCGTGGGAGGAGCCTACCGAGGGTACGGAGCCACCCAGTCCCACTTCGCTACCAACCAGCAGCTTGATATCGTGGCCCGCACCTGCGGGGTGGATCTGCTGGAACTCGCCAAATCTCTCCATATCAAAGAGGGGGAGACCTCCCCGGTCTTCGAAGCCCTCGGAGAGGGGAAGGGCGGGGTAACCCAGATTCTCAACTCCTGTAAGCTCAGCGAGTGTATTGATCGGGGTGCCCAGGCCATCGGGTGGTACGAAAAGAGGGATAAAAAGCTCCGGGAAGGGGATTGGGTCCGAGGGGTTGGTATGGCCATCTGCATGCAGGGGACGGGGCTCCCCAAGATCGACCTCGGCTCTGCCACCATGAAGATGAACGAAGACGGCTCCTTTAACCTTCTTGTGGGGGCCACGGATATCGGCACCGGCTCCGACACCATTCTTGCCCAGATCGCCGCGGAAGTTCTCGGCATTGATAGCGAAGATATCATTGTCACCTCCTCGGATACCGATGTAACCCCCTTTGACGTAGGGGCCTACGCCTCCTCCACCACCTACGTCTCCGGAGGGGCGGTAAAGCGCTGCGCCGAGGCGGTGCGGCAACAGATTGCCCAGGCGGCGGGAGAGATTCTTGACGTTCCTCAAGATGAGCTGATCTTCGGGGAGTGCGGAGAGATTCGCCACCCCGGAAAGGGGAAGACTGTCACCTTTGCCCAGGTGGCCCAGTATACCCTCTACGGTGGCACCCTGCGGCAGATTGGGGCTACCGAGAGCTTTACCGGGGAGGTTTCGCCCCCCCCCTTCACGGCGCAGTTTGCGGATATCTCCGTGGATTGCCGTACCGGAAGAATCAAGGTGCATCATCTCGTCACCGCCATCGACTGCGGTCAGGCAATTAATCCCACTCTCGCAGAGGGGCAGGTAGAGGGGGCAGTACTGAACGCTCTAGGATATGCCCTCTACGAGGAGTACCGCTTCGACGAGAAGGGACGGGTTACCAACGCATCCTTCTGGGATTACAAAGTTCCAGGCCCCGAAGATACGCCGAAGATAACCACCATTCTGGTGGATTCTTATGAAAAGACGGGGCCCTACGGCGCCAAGTCCGTCTCGGAAGTTCCCATGAACGGTCCCGGTCCCGCCATCGCCAACGCTCTCTTCGACGCCGCGGGGGTGCGGATCTTCCACCTCCCCCTGACTCCGGAAAAAGTACTGGGGGCCCTCACAAAAGAGAAGCGGGGAACTCCCTCATGATTCTTCGGGGAGGAATGCTCGCCCTCCCCGGAGAAAACACGCCTTTCCGGGGGGATCTGCGGATTGCGGGAGATACCATAGCGGAAATCGGGGAACATCTGGATTATCCAGACGAAGAGATTCTCTCCGTGGAGGGGCTTCTGCTCCTCCCCGGAGGGATTGATCCCCATGTGCATTTTGACGATCCCGGCTATACCTCCCGGGAGGATTTTTACTGCGGCTCTGCTGCGGCCCTCTCCGGGGGGGTTACCACGGTGATTGACATGCCCTGCACATCGCGCCCCCCGGTGACGGAGAAGAGCAACCTCCGAGAGAAGCTCGGAGTGATCGAAAAAAAATCCCTGGTGGATTTTGGCCTTTTCGGGGGGGTCTCTGCCCAATCTTTTGATCTCGCTCTCAGTAACTCCCTGGAAGATCTGGCGCCTCACGTCTGCGGATTTAAAGTCTACTTTATCTCTGGCATGAAAAGCTTCGAAAGAGTTACTCTCTGGCAGTACCGGATGCTCCTCGAAAAGACTCGCCTTTTCCAGCGCCCCGTGCTCGTGCATGCAGAGGATTACGAATATACCAGGATAGCCACCGCCATTGCCGGTCGCAGCGGAGATTCCCCCTATCATTACTACGCTTCCCGCCCGGAAGAGGCGGAGGTGCTCGGAGTTGCTCCTGCCGTCGCTCTGGCGGAGATGGCGGAAGCTCCTGCCCACGTGGTGCATATCGGCACTGCCCGGGCCGCCACATACCTTTCTTACATGGGAACTCCCGGAAGAATTACCGGGGAGACTGCCCCTCACTACCTGGCTTTCGATCTTAAGGACTTTGAGCGCATGGGCTCCCCCCTCAAAGTGGCGCCTTCGATAAAATCCCCGGGGAACCGGGAAGATCTCTGGAAGCTCCTAGCGGGGGGAACCCTTGCCTTTGTGGCCTCGGATCATGCTCCCTGCACGGAGAAGGAAAAGAAAACCGGCTCTATCTGGACGGATTACTCCGGAATTCCCGGTACGGGGACCCTCCTCCCCTTCATGATCTCCGAGGGCTATCTCGAAGGGCGTCTCTCCCTGCGGCGTCTGATAGAAGTCACCTCTTCCCGGGCGGCTGCGCGGTACAATCTTCTCTCCAAGGGGGCTTTAGCACCGGGAAAGGACGCGGATATCGCCTTTGTGGATCTCCGCCGCACCTGGACCGTGAAGGGCAAAGAATTTCTCTCCCGGGGAAAGATTACCCCCTTCGAAGGGATGACCTTCCAGGGGCGGATTGTGCGTACCATGCTCCGGGGGCGAGTGGTGTATGACGAGACAAAGGGGATCTGTGCGGAGCCTGGATATGGCCGCTTTCTCCGTCCGGGAGTTTGAGGGGCGGTTTTTTCACTCGCCGGTGGAGAGAATGCCGCAGATTAAAAATCGTGTCTTGCTTTGGAGGTGATGTTTATGGCATCCGAAGAAAACCGGGAGCCTCAAGAATCTCTCTGTATCCGGGATGTGGTGATTACCGACGGCCGCAGCTTCCTCTGTACCGACGGGGTTGTGGAGATAACGGATGGCATCATTCGCTACTGCGGCCCCCGATCCGAATGGACCCCCAAGGAGATGCTCACCTACTACGGCGGAGGGCGTCTGCTTCTTCCGGGACTTACCAACATGCATCATCATCTGTACTCTGCCCTTGCTACGGGGATGGTTCCTCTGGGGCCCACGCCGAACTTTTTGAGCATCCTGGAACAGATGTGGTGGCCTCTCGATGAAGCCCTGGGGGAGGAGGGGGTCTACCTCTCCGGGCTTACGGGGGTGCTCGACTGCCTTCGTCATGGCATAACCACCCTGGTGGACCACCATGCCTCCATGAGCTTTGTTCGAGGAAGCCTCTCCATCGTGGCAAATGCTCTGGAGCACGGAGGGCTCAAAGGGGTGCTCTGTTTCGAAGCCTCAGAACGGCATGGATGGGAAGCCTTTCTGGAGCATGTGGAGGAGAATATCGAATTTGCCGCTCAGGTTCTCGAAGATCCGGGGATGCACGGGGTCTTCGGCATGCACGCCAACTTTACCTTGAGCGACGAAGGGTTGCGCTTTATAGCTCAGGAAAAACCCGAAACCCTTCCTGTTCATATTCACTGCGGCGAAGACTTTTCCGATCTGGCATACTGCCGTGAAAAGGGGTATGCGGGGCCGGTGGATCGGCTTCTGCGAAACGGCCTTCTGGTTCCCGGAACCCTTCTTGCCCACTGCGTCCATCTCGACGACCGGGAGTATCCCCTTCTCCAAGAGTACCGCCCTCTGGTGGTGACGAACCCCGAATCCAACGCCAATAACCGGGTGGGGGCCATGGATCGGCAGAAAATACCCCGCTACGTCTTTGGCACCGACGGCATGAGCTGCGATATGATCCAGACGCTCCGGAGCCAGTATCTTCTCGGACAGGCTTCGGGAACCCCGGAAGATTTTGGGGCTCTGCAGCGAGCCTTTTTCGATAATCGGTACGATGCCCTTCAGATGTGGTTCCCCGGAGCAGGGAGCCTTGCACCGGGATCTCCCGCCGATCTGGCGGTGCTGGACTATGCTCCCTCCACCCCCATAACTCTCGAAAATCTTATGGGGCACCTCCTCTTCGGGGCCCGGTGCGGTCGGGCCTGGATGACTCTGGGGGACGGCAAGGTGCTCTATCACGAAGGAAAATTTCCCTATCTTGACGAACCGGAGATCCGCAGCGAGGCCCTAAAGGCTGCGGCATTCCTAAGGAGGCGATTCTATGGCTGATCTTTCCGTTACCTTGCATGATCTCGTCTTTCCCAACCCCGTACTCCCTGCGGCGGGTCCCAATGTGCGCAATGAAGAGATGCTCTTCCGAGCCCTCCGGGGGGGAGCGGGGGGGATCGTTACCAAAACGGTCTCTCGAAAGCCCGCGGAGGACCCCCGCCCCACCATCCGCAAATCCGTCTGCGGGGGGTTGCAGAACAGCGAAACCTGGTCGGAGCTTCCCGTGGAGTCCATGCTCGAAGCCTACCGCAAGATCAAGGCCGAAGGAAAAGGAGTTCCTCTGGTCTGCTCCCTGGGGTACTCTCCGGAGGATGTGCGTTATCTCGGGGAGCTTCTTGAGCGAGAAGTGCAGCCCCATGTGGTGGAGTTTTCCGTGCACTATGTGGGCCGTAGCGTGGAGCCCATCAAGGATGTGGCCCGGGCCCTTCGGGATGTGCTCTCCTGCCCCATCTGGATGAAGGTCTCTCCGGGGTTCCCGGATGTGGGGGATATGGCTTCCCAGATGGCCCCTCTGGTAGATGGTTTCGTGGCCATCAACTCCCTGGGGCCCACGTTGGATTTCGATGTAGAACGTCCGGTTCCCGCCCTGGGTTCGGAGTTCGGCCAGGGATGGCTCTCGGGGCCCCCCATTCTTCCTCTGGCCCTCTGGACGGTCTTCCAGATCGCCCAGGCCCAGGAGAAGCCCGTCTGCGGTGTGGGAGGGATTGAAACCGGAGTGGATGCCATCAAATTCATCATGGCGGGAGCCTCCCTGGTGCAAATCTGTAGCGGTGCCATCAAGGAGGGGCCGGAAATCTACGGCCGGGTGGCCCGGGAGATGGGGGAGTGGCTGGATGCCCACGGCTACGCCTCGGTGGAGGAAGTTCGGGGGCTTTACGGGAAAAACATTCTCAAGGCCTGAAAAAGCCAAGTTTTTTCCTTAACATGGATCAAGGTGTGCTGCCCCTCCTTTGTGATATTCTCGGGGGCAGAAGCGGTGTGATGTGATTCATGATGATATTCATTTGCAGGGGAGTTTTTCGGAATCTCTCATAATTCTTATTTTTGATTCAAAGAGTAGGGAATTTTGCCTGCCCATGAAAGCCATAAGGAGGTATTGCTATGCATCTTCGGGAAATTCGTGGGGGTATTCAGCTTATCGCATCGGTACACTGGGAACGGCGGCTTTTTGACTCTCTCATCCCTTTGCCTGATGGCACGAGCTATAACGCCTATCTCGTTACGGGAAGCGAAAAAATTGCTCTGCTGGACAGCACCGATCCGGAACTGTGTCAGGAATTGATGGAGCCCCTCAAAGAGGTGAAACGGGTGGACTACATCGTCTCCCAGCATGCCGAGCAGGATCACTCCGGAACGATTCCGGAGCTTCTCCGCCGGTATCCTGAGGCGATTCTCCTTTGCAGTGCCAAAGCAGAAGAGTTGCTTACCAGCCATTTGGACATTCCCAAAGGCCGCCTTCGAGTGGTGGAAGATGGCGAAAAAATTTCCTTGGGAGATAAAACTCTCCAGTTCATCTACACCCCCTGGGTACACTGGCCTGAAACCATGTGTACCTATATTCCCGAAGATCGCTGTCTTTTCAGCTGTGATTTCTTCGGTTCCCACCTGGCTACTACGGATATTTTCGTTACTGATAAAGCCCAGGTTTACGAGGCAGCTAAACGGTATTACGCAGAGATCATGATGCCCTTCCGAGGAGTTATTACAAAAAATCTCCAAAAGCTTGCCCCCCTCGATTTCAACATGATCGCCCCTAGCCACGGCCCGGTTTACGATGACCCAGCCTTTATTGTGAAGGCTTACGAAGAGTGGATTTCTCCCGCCATGAAAAACGAAGTGGTACTTCCCTACATTAGCATGCACGGCAGTACCGGAGTAATGGTGAAATATCTTATAGATGCTTTGGCAAAGCAAGGTGTTCGGGTACATGCCTTCGACTTGGCCGTAACGGATATCGGCAAACTTGCCATGGCTTTGGTGGATGCTGCTACTGTCATTGTGGGAACTCCTACGGTACATGCGGGATCCCACCCGGCGGCATACTACGCCACATACCTTGCGAACCTCCTGCGGCCTAAGCTTCGCTACGCAGCCATTGTAGGATCCTATGGATGGGGGACCAAGGTGGTGGAGCAGATTTCCGGACTCATTCCAAATCTCAAGGTGGAGGTTCTTGGTACGGTGCTGCACAAAGGGATTCCCACCCAAGAGGCTTTTGCCCAGCTTGACGATTTAGCCAGAGCAGTGGCTCAAGCTCATAGGAAAGACGAAAACGTAAAATAGGGGACTCTTTTCTCGGAAAGGCTGTCCTTGCGTTTCGCCAAAGGCGAGCCTGGGGTTTTCCTCTTCGCTTTTTCAGGGAAGAGGAACTCCGGGCTTTTTCTATGTGAAATTTTCCAGAGAGCGTTGTGATGGTGCACGGTGAAATGGAGGAGTTACGATGAACATGAGAGAGCCCGGGAAAAAATCTCTTCTTCGAAGAGTACTTGGCATGATCTTTCCCCTTCTTCCCATACTGCTTGCGGTGGCGACGGTGCTTTTTTTTCTGCATACTCGTCCCGGGCTGGAAGAAAAGGTAGAGGAAGAATTTTCTCGAACCTTGCGGATTATTCATATTCCTGAGGTTACAGTGTTTCCAAGAGTTCGAGGGTACGGCCTGGTGGAGCCTCGGCAGATATGGCGGGCTATGGCAGAGGTGCGAGGGGCTCTTGTCTTTGTACATCCCCGCCTGGAAGCTGGAGTAATGGTGGAGAAAGATGAACTCCTTCTGCAAATTGACCCTGCAGAATACGAACTTGTGATAGCCCGGCTCGAGGCCACCATAAGTGAAAATCATGCCAAGCTTCGAGAATTAAAGGTAGAGGAAGAAAGCACCAAGGCTTCTTTGAAGATTGAGAAGCAATCCCTGGAGCTGGCCAGAAAGTCCTTGGAACGGCTCCGGGCTTTGCAGAAGAAAGATGTGGTTCCTTCGGATCAATTGGATCGGGAGGAACGCAGCATACTGCAACAAAAACAAGCCATACAACAACTTGAGAACCTTCTTGCCCTGATTCCCGCCCGAGCTGAGACCTTGAACGCTGCTCTTCGAGTAAATCAAGCCCATCTCAAGCAAGCCTCAAGAGAATTGGATAAAACCTTTATACGCGCTCCCTTTGAGGGGCGTTTTGGAAAGGTGAACCTGGAAAAGGGGCAGGTGCTGCAGGGGGGAGAATTCCTCTTCGAGATGCACGGCACCCAGGCAGTGGAAATTGAGGCCCAGTTCCATCTGGAACAACTGCGCACTCTTCTGCCTTCGGAAAAGGGGGATGCTTTGGAGCCCGGCATTACCATATCTGGCTTACCTAAAATTCTTCAGCTCACCGCCACGGTGCGGTTACGCCATGGAAGCTGGGAGTCCTCCTGGCCCGCAGAGTTTTACGGCCTTCGGGAGTCTGTAGATCCTCGATCCCGGGCCGTGAACGTGGTGGTTATCGTGGAGGATCCTTATGGAAAAGCTGTTCCGGGGGTACGCCCCCCTCTTATACAGGGCATGTACTGTGAAGTCGAGCTATGCGGTTCCCCCAGGGAAAAGGCCTTGATTATCCCTCGCAACGCCCTATGGGGAGATCGTGTCTATGCTCTGGATGAAGAGGATAGATTGCGGATTCTGCCAGTTCAGGTAGCCTTTGTCCAGGAGGATTTTGTGGTTCTTACCTCCGGAGTGGGGGAAGGCCAGAGAATTATTGTTTCCGACCCCTTTCCCGCCATAGAAGGCATGAAAATCCTTCCTCTATGGGATGAAACTCTTCAGAAAACCATTCTGGAGAAGGCTCGAGGAGACGGAGCATCCTCATGATACGCTTTTTTACGGGGCATCCCACGGCGGCAAATTTATTGATGAGTCTTTTCATGATAGCGGGGCTTCTTTCATGGCCCCGAATGATACGGGAAACCATGCCGGAGTATGCTCCCCGGGAGGTGGAAATACGGATTCCCTATCCCGGGGCGACTGCGGAGGACGTGGAAGACACTGTGTCCCGGCGTGTGGAGGATGCTCTTGAGGATATTGAGTATCTTCAAGAGCTTCGGAGTGATTCTCGGGAAGGGCTTTCGATTACTTTGGCGGAGATGAGCGAGGGGGGAAACTTCCAAACCTTCTTCAATGATATCGAAAGAAGCATCCAGAGAGTAGATGATTTCCCCGAGGATGCGGAGTTTCCAGTTATCCAGGAGCTGGGACGTACGAATCTGGTGCTGAGCCTTCTCGTTTCGGGGCCCTTGAGCCCGGGAGATCTGAAGATCTATGCGGAAGATCTCAAGGATCGCATGAGAGAGGCGGGGCTTCCTCTGGTGGATATTGAAGGTTTTTCCCAGCGGCATCTTCGGGTGACTCTCTCAGAATCTGCATTGCGTCAGAAGGGGCTCACGGTGCCCATGGTAACCGAAGCGATTCTTGCCCAAAGTCAGAACAAACCCTTGGGAATGCTGGAAACCCCAAACCAGGATATTCTGATGCGTTTCGATGATCAGGGACGTAGCCCCCAAGAGCTTGAAGACCTCGTTATTTGGGGAGATGTGGGGGGGGGAATTCTGCGCTTGGGGGATGTGGCAACTCTGGAAAATCTTTTCGAACTAGAGGAAGAAAAGATCCTTCTAGAGGGAGAGCGCTGTGCCCGGCTTAATATCCGCAAGACCAAGGGGGAAGATACGCTTGAGGTGGCTCAGCGGGCCAAGGCTTTTCTCGCTCTGGAAAAACAGCGGCATCCTCAGATGAACTTTACTGTCAGTAGAGATGAATCTCTTGCTCTGGGTGATCGGCTGAATCTTCTCCTTCGCAACGGCGTACAGGGGTTGGTGTTGGTCTTTCTAGCCATGTGGCTCTTCTTTCACATCCGCATAAGCTTCTGGGTGACCATGGGGCTTCCGGTCTCCTTTCTCGGAGCCTTTCTCGTGGCTCCATACCTGGGCATGACCATCAACATGTTCACTCTGGTGGGGCTTCTTCTCGCCCTGGGGCTTCTCATGGATGATGCCATCGTGATTGCGGAAAATATTGCTGCTCATAGGGAGCGGGGGGAGGATCCCTTTACCGCTGCTGTAGAGGGAACCCGGGACGTTGCTGCGGGGGTGATCTCTTCTTTTATCACCACCCTCTGTGTGCTGGGTCCTCTGGGATTCATCAGTGGTCAGATCGGCCGGGTGCTTCGGGTGGTTCCCATTATCTTGTTACTCGTTCTCGCCATAAGTCTTATAGAGGCTTTTGCCATTCTTCCCGCACATCTCTATCATGCCATGCAGCAGGTTTCTTCCTCCAAAAAGGATAACCCCCTGCGCCGCACTTTGGAGGTTTTTCTTGAGAATTTTCGAGAAAAAGTGGTGGGGAAGACCGTGGATTTTTTGCTCCCCAGGCGTTACTTTGTTCTCGGTACCATCATGGGGCTTTTTATTCTTTCTCTTGGTATGGTGCTTTCGGGGAAGGTGAAAATTCAGGGATTCCCCGAGCTTGAAGGTCAGGTGGTGCTTGCCCGGCTGCTTTTCCCCGGAGGAACTCCCCTTGCTCGGACGGAGGAGCGGGTTGATCAGATCTTGGAAGCTCTCAAGAGGACCAATCAGGCTTTTTCAGCGGATCAGCCTCCGGGGAGGGATCTTGTGCAGAACGCCTACGTTCAGTTTAACCAGAATACCGAAGCCTTTGAAAAGGGGCCTCATGTGGCTACCATTACGGTGGATCTTCTCCCGCCGGAGGAGCGGGGGGGTACTATAGAGGCCTACCTTGCGGAGTGGCGCCGCCAGATAGGCCCCCTGCCGGACGTTCTCGGGCTTACCTTGGGAGAGCCTGGTTTCGGCCCCGGAGGTCGTCCCATTGAAATCCGTCTTCGGGGAGAAAGTCTTCAAGAGCTGAAAGAGGCTGCTCTGGATCTGCATACATGGTTCAACCAATATAAAGGGGTTACAAACCTTATGGATGACCTGCGGCAGGGAAAACCAGAATTGCGGTTGCGGATGCGCCCTTCCGCTTACGGTATGGGCGTTACAGGGGCAGAGGTAGCAAACCAGCTTCGGGGAGCTTTTCAGGGCGTTACGGCGTATACCTTCCGAAGGGGAGGCGAAGATTATGAGCTGCAAGTGCAACTGGATCCGGAGAAGGGGCAAAATCTCCAAAATTTTGAAAATTTCACGACATTGCTCAAGGACGGAGCCGAGGTTCCTCTTCGAAGTGTGGCTTCCTGGGAAGAAGTTCGGGGATGGTCCCGCATAGGGCGGTACAATCACATCAGAACGGTTACCCTTTTCGGAGATGTGGATTCCCGCTTTCTGAGCACTTTAGAACTCATGAAAACCTTTCGTAGTAGCTATCTTCCACAGTTTTCAAAAAAATATCCCGCAGTGAAGGTTTCCATTGCGGGAGAGCTTGCGGAGACGGGACATGTACGCAATTCCATCTTCTTTGCTCTGGGAATAGGTCTTCTGGGCATTTTTTTTCTGCTGAGTCTCCAATTTCGCAGCTACACAGAACCTCTGATCGTCATGGTGGCTATTCCCTTCGCTCTCATTGGGGTTGTCTGGGGGCATCTGTTCATGGGGGTTCCCATCAGCATGCCGAGCTTTTTGGGTTTTGCTGCCCTGGCGGGGGTGGTGGTGAACGACTCCATTTTACTGGTGCTCTTTCTCAAAAATGCCCGAACAAAACATCCCTCCCTGCTGCATGCTGCCGCCGCTGCAAGTCGGGAGCGTTTTCGGGCGGTGATGCTTACCTCGAGCACCACTGTGGCGGGGCTCATTCCTCTTCTTTCTGAACCCAGTCTTCAGGCTCAGGTCTTAAAGCCCTTGGTTATCAGTACCGCCTTTGGTCTCATGGCTTCCACTCTTTTGGTTCTGTTAGCTCTTCCCTGCATGTACATGATTCTCGGAGATTTTGGCTGGATCGAAAGGTTGGAGCCTTCGGCGATCATTCCTGAAAAAGAATAGAATTGACTTTCCGCATTAAATTTTGCAAGACTTTGAAATTGCTTGGCAAATCATCCCTATTACTTGGAGAAAGGGCTAAAGTCGCACCAGTAATTGCAAGGGCTCACAGAGTTAATGCGGGATGTCGGATAGAAGTTAAATTTTGATATCCCTGCTTTGGAAGCTCCTGCTTTTGAGGTATCATCATCTCAGGATGATTTCTGTAAGCAGGGGATCTTTGCCTACACGTTCTTCTTTCCGAGGGGATCGCAGGAAAGGGCATCTCTCGGAACGGGGGAATTGCTTTCTGGGAAAGGAAGGATATAAGCCTTGGATAATGCGGTGACACCTGCAACGGTAATGATAATTGACGATACTCCAGAAAACCTGAAGCTTCTTGATCAGATGCTTCGAAAAGAAGGATACCGGGTGCGAACCTTTCTTCGGGGGGAAGCCGCTCTGGAAGCTGCAGAGCATACCCTTCCGGATATTATCTTGTTGGATATCAAAATGCCCGGCATGGATGGCTTCGAAGTCTGCCGGCGGCTGAAGGCCTCAGAAAAGCTTCGAGATATTCCTGTTTTGGTGATCAGTGCTCTTCTTGATCGGGAGAGCAAGGAGAAGGCCTTTGCAGCGGGGGCTGTGGACTATGTTGTTAATCCTTTTCAAATGGAGGAGATTCAGGCCCGGGTACGAACCCACATGCGGCTACGGCAGATGCAGCTCGAGCTTGAAGCGCACAACCACCACCTTGAGGATCTGGTGCGCCAGAAAATGAAGGAGATTGGAGACTCCCGGCTCGCCACCATCCTTGCCATATCTGCCCTTACGGAAGAGAGAGACTACGGCACAGGGCGCCATATCGACCGCACCCGGGTCTTTTGCCGGCTTCTGGCAAAAGAACTCAAGGCGAACTCCCGGTACAGCGGGATGATCTCAGAAAGTTTTATCGACAACATCTTTCACGCTGCATCCCTGCACGATATAGGCAAGGTAGGTATCCCCGACAGCATCCTTCTGAAGCCGGGGAAGCTTACCCCGGAAGAGTTTGAAATCATCAAAACCCATACTCTTCGGGGGGCTCGAACTCTGGAGAAAGCGTACGCCAAATATCCCCACAACGGCTTTCTCACCATGGGAATCGCCCTCACCAGATACCATCACGAAAAGTGGGATGGCACGGGATACCCCGAAGGTCTGAAGGGGGAGAGTATCCCTCTGGAGGCCAGGATCATGGCGGTGGCCGATGTCTACGATGCCCTCCGTCACCAGCGCCCCTACAAAAAACCCTTCTCACATAAGGAGAGCTGTGCCATCATTCTGGCAGGGGAGGGAACCCACTTCGATCCTCTTGTTGTGGAGGCTTTTCGTTCTCTTGCAAATCTCTTTGCTCTTCTCTGCGAACGTCTCGGCTGAGCGTACGGATAGAAGAGTCAGGCGATGCCGGCGGGGGCTCCCCTGGTGGTTCTCGCTGAGACTCTCTCGCAGAGAAAAACCCTGCTACTCCAGAAGAGTCTGAAGTTTTTCGTAGTCGTACTGCTCCACCAGCTCTTGAAGCTGTGCTCCCCTGAGGCTATCGAACTGCTGTGCTTCCTGAACAAGCTCCTCCAGAGTCCCCATATCTCCATCGCGGAGGGCTTTTCTCATGGGGGCGAGAAGCTCCTCGGGGATACCCGCAAGATCCCCCCGAGAGAGCAGTTTCTCTTTCAGATTTTCGGAGGAAAAAGCTTTGCTCTCCTCCCGGAGGGGTCTCTCTTCAAGGTTGAGATGCTTTTCCAGCAGAGCAAAAAGGTTCTCTGGGATAAAGGGTTTGGTGAGGTAGTCCGTGGCTCCCGCAAGCCGAATGGCCTGAGCATCCTCTTCGAAGCTTCGGGCGGTGACGGCGATAACCGGAAGCTCCTTATGGGCAGGATCGTCACGAATCTTTCGGATCGCTTCGCATCCATCCATGAGCGGCATACGGATATCCATTAAAACAAGATGCGGATTCCAGGATCCCAGCATTTCCAAGGCCTCTACGCCGTTTGTCCCCTCCATGAGCAAAAAACCCAGAGGTTCCAGAAGGGCCCGTAGCAACTCCCTGTTTTCCTTCGCATCGTCCACGATAAGAATACGTAAAGGTTCCCGATCCCGGAGCTTTGCCATAAGCTGGGATGTGGGGGGGAGAGTTCCCTCTTCGGAGGGGCTCTCTTTCAGGGGAACCCGAAGCTGAAAAGAGCTTCCCCTCCCGGGGCTACTTTCCACAGTGATGTTGCCTCCCATAAACTCTGCCAGACTTTTACTGATGGAGAGTCCCAAACCGGTTCCTCCGGCGTGGTGCCCCTCCTCGATCTGACGAAAAGCCTCAAAAATCCTGGATAGGTCTCCCTGAGGAATCCCCGGCCCTGTATCTTCCACTGCTACCACCAGATATAACGATCTTTCCTCGTGCGGATTATCGTGCACATTCTCTTGAAGGTCCTCGCGAAGTCTCTCTTCCCTCTCATCTTTCTCCTCGTACACCCTCAGGATGATGCTTCCCGTCTGTGTGAACTTCACCGCATTTCCCAGGAGGTTCACGCATATCTGCCGTATTTTTGCCTCGTCCCCCAGAACTCGCTGCGGGAGAGTCCCTTGCCGGTGCATCCGAAAGGCCAGTCCTTTGCTTCCCGCCTGGCTTTGAAAGATCGAGGCAAGATCTTCCAGAAGCTGGTCCAGGGAAAAGGGAGCGGTATGGAGTGAAAGTTTTCCAGCCTCTATCTTGGACATGCTCAGGATGTCGTTGATGATCTCCAGCAGATGCATGCCGCTCCGAGATATGGTGCGGCATGCATCCCTCTGTTTGGGGGAGAGAGAGGGATCCCGTTCCAGAATGGTGGCAAATCCGAGAATCGCATTCAAAGGGGTGCGAATCTCATGGCTCATGTTCGCCAGAAAAACGCTCTTGGCTCGGTTTGCCCGAACTGCCTCAAGGGTGGAGGATTCGAGGGCGGCGGTACGCTCGCGTACCAGGTTCTCCAGTAGTTCCTTGTCAGATTGAATTTCCTTGAAGGAAGAGATGTCCACCACCAGACCGTTCCGCAGAATATGCCCGTTTTTCTCACGATATGCCACGGAGACCATGTGTGCCCACTTTACGGAGCCCTCGGGTAGAAGAAACCGTGCTTCCATATCGAAGGGTGCCAGGTTCTCTAGGGTGGTGAACTCTTTTTCCATAAAGTCTGTACGATCCTCGGGGTGCAGACAGCGGTAGAGGAGCCCCGGATCCTCGTAAATTTCCTCTGGAGAGACTCCCAGCACATCCTGAATCCCCGCACTTACGTAGAGAACATTCCGGGATATTCCGGCGGGGCCGAAGTCCATCTGATAGAGAAACCCCGTCCCCAGACTGTCGCTGATATGCCGGAGCTGGATCTCCCTTTTCCGGAGCGATTCCTCCGCTCGTGTGCGTCTCTGTATGTTCACCAAAAGAAGAATAATGATTCCCCCGAGAAGGCCCATAAAGCTGAGGAGAAGAAGAACCTCCCTTTTATGCATTTTCCAGATCTGGTGCATGTCCATGGGGGGATTCAGAAGAAGACTCTCCTCGGGGAGGCGCTTTCGAGGAATGTTGTGCCTTTTCAGGGCCTTCCAGTCGAACATCGGGGTAGTGGGGGTCTCCATCACCAGAGGGATATCATCGGGGGATTCTCCTTGAAGCATCCGAAGAGCGATCTGAGCGAGGGCGTATCCTTGATCGTACCCCCGGATGATATCCCCCCCCACCACTCCGGTTCCCATGCTGAAATCCCATTGGGAGTACACCGGAAAAGGAGAGGCCTCGGCAATCCGTCTGGCACTCACCTCGGGGCGTGGCTCGTCCCGGAGCTGCCCTGTTATAACCACCGCCGTCTCGCGGGGGAGCGAGGCGAGTGTCTTCTCAAGCTCCTCTCGGGTTACATCCCGAAGCTCCTGAAGTGTTATTTCCTCTCCAAGAATCTCCGGAAGCGTCTGTACCAGCCGGGCATTGCGCCGGTCCGTCTCGTTTCCTGTGGAAGTGATCGCTACCAGATGTCTCAGTGAGGGCTGGAGGAGCCGGATGATGCGTACCGTTTCCGGGAGGTTAGTCTCTTCGTTGATGCCTGTGACGTCCTGAAAGGGGGTGATCTCCTCGGGAGAGAGATTGTTATAGCCGCAGAAAGCCACAGGAACTCCCGGAAAGAGCCTCTCCCGGTGGGCCATCACAAAATCGAAGGCAGGGTTATCCGAGAGAAGCACCAGGTCATGAGGGTACCCCGCATACTTTGCCTCCAGATAGGATACCATGGTCTCCGTGTACTCTCTCCCCGCAAAGCGTCGATGGTCCAGGTGCTCCACCGAGAGTTCCAGATTTTTGGAACCTGCCAGAAGCCCCTCCAGAAGCCCACGCTGGACATCTCGGCTCCATTCATAGGATCTGCTATAGGAGTCCAGGAAGAAGACTCGCGTGGGAGAGGCAATCTCTCCGGCGGCTGCGTCGTTGGTCGCTTTCGCGAAAAGAGGAGAAGCGATACAGAAGAAAAACAGAAGCAGGGCGGACAAAAACTTTCGACGTTCCATAGGGGATCTCCTCTCGAGAAGGCTCTCTTTCTTTTTGGGGCGGTCTGATGTGTTTTTTGCGGACCTAGATTCCGAACATAGAAAGACTGCACAGGAAGATCCTTATTGTATAACAAAGAAATTTCTGAGAAAAGACCGAGCGGTTCAAAAAGGCCCGACGAAGGTGGAAAATACGGTATTTTTTTACATCTCGAAAGGATTCCCTTTTCTTTTAAAGAAAAGTGCCCTGGAAATCAATCTTTTATCGGACAGCATGTGCGGAGCTACGGTATAATGGTTCTCATGAGGGATTTCCCGTGGCTTACGAGTGTCCGGTTCGAGAAGGGAGGGAGACTGTTGCATAACGCGGCGAGAGGTCTTCGGGAGTGGGGAAAACGCCCCCTTCTCCTTGCGGGAATTTTTGTTCTTCTTGTGGCGTTGCTTCTCTCGTTTTTTGCAGAGCATCTCAGCATTCCCTTCGCTTCGGGAGATTTTCATGAAAAAGAGACCTGGAAAATCTTTCTGTTGTTCTCCCTGCTCCTCTGGGGGGGGAGGGAGTTTATGTTATGGCGATCTCTACAGCGGGAGCGGAGTAAAAACATCCGCCTCGAAGAGGAGAGAAAGCTTCTCTGCAAACGATACAGCGATGAAGAGCTTTTTCGCAAACGTTTCACCTCTCTTTTTAACCGGGCGGATCTGGGGATTCTCTTTCTCAGCCCCCGAGGCATTATTCGGGAGTACAACCCCCGGGCGAAGGAGATTCTCGGCTTTCCCGGAAAGGACCTCTTCCTCTCTCAGATTGCGGATCTGGGAAATAACGCTTACTTTAAAGATGCCTTTTCCAAGGCCCAGGAGTCCGGCACGGGGGAGTTCCAGGGGGAAATTCCCGAGGAGCGAGGGAGAAAAAGTGTTTACCTGCGCTGCAGCTTTATCCGGATAGAGTCAGATCGTCCCCAAAAAGAGATCTGCTGTATTCTTGAGGATCTTACCCGAGAATTCCGCATGCGGCGCGATCTTGAAGAGAGCGAAGATTTTCTGAATATGGTGATCAACTTTCTCCCCGTAGGGATCCTTTTCGTAGATGAATCCACAAACGTCATCTGCCGGGCCAACGAATATATTATGCGTTTCCTGGGGAGAGGGGAAAAACTTTTTTCCGAGCGCCCTTACGACGATGTTATTGAACAGGTCTCCATTTTCGAAAAAAACTCTTCAAAATTTCACACGGCCTCCCCCCTGGGGGAATCTCTTCTCAAGGTGAAAAATGGAGGGCTTCTCCCCATGCTTCGCAACTGTGAGCATATCCGTTATCGAGGGCAGGTGCTCCGACTGGAGAGCTTTATTGATATCGGAGAACGAAAAAAGGCCGAGGAGGCTCTACGGAAAAGCCGGAAGGCCTTGGCAGAGGCCAACGCCCTTGCCCATCTGGGAAGTTTTGAGATAGATCTCTTTTCCTGGGATATTTTTGCTGCCGGGGAGATGCACCGTATGCTGGGGTTTTCCTCCGGAGGAATCCAGAACTTTGATGATATTCTGGGGTTTGTCTATCCCGAGGATCGGGAGAGGGTTCTTGCCCTCTTAGAGGGCATGAAGGAGGATTACTCTCGTCACAACCGTAAAAAGGCCTACTCCTGCGAGCTTCGCCTGAAGCGCCCCTATCAGGGGATGGGGTGGTTTCTTCTCCGGGCGCGTATGGAGGAGGGTGGCGATCCGCGTATATTCATAACCATGCAGGATATAACGGAGCTTCGGCTGATGGAAAAAACCCTTCGGGAGAGTGAGAAAAAGTACCGCGGAATCTTTGAAACCCTTCAGGATGTTTACTTCCGCTGTAGCTACGGAGGGTTTTTCCTTGAGATAAGCCCCTCCATAGAGAAACTCTGGGGGTACAACCCGGAAGAACTCGTGGGTCTTGGCATGGATGTCTTTTTTCAGGATCCCGAGGAGCGAAAGATCCTGGTTTCCAGCCTCTTTCAGGATGGGGATGTGTCGGATTTCGAGCTTGCACTCAAAACCAGGTATGGAGAGATACGCCATGTCTCACTGAACTGCCACCTCGTGCGTGATTCCGAAGGAGCCGTCCAGGCCTATGAGGGGATGATCCGGGATGTAACGGAGCGCAAAAAGCAGGAGGAACAACGGCGGATTCTCTCGGAAGTTATCCACCAGAGCCCCCTCTCTATTGCGGTCTGTAGCCCCGAGGGGGAGATACTGTATGTAAACGCCTTTTTCGAGAGAAAATCCGGACTTTCTCCCGAAGAGGTTCAGGGAAAAAGTCTCTATGCCTATCTGCGGGAGCACGATCTCCTTGAGCATGAAAAGATAGATCGCATTGCAGTAATGCTGGAATCCGGAACGTACTGGAGCGGCGAAATGCGGCGGATGATTGTCGGAGAGGAGGCGGTAGATCATGTGCGTCTTCTCCCTCTTCGGGATCCTTCGGGAGAGGAACTTCTCGGCATAGCCTTCATGGGGGAGGACGTGACGGAGCAGAAGCATATGGAGCGTGCACTGGTGGAGGCTCGAGAAGCGGCGGAATCTGCCAGCGGTTCCAAGAGCATGTTTCTTGCCAATATGAGCCACGAAATCCGTACCCCCATGAACGCCATCCTGGGATATTCTCAGCTACTACAGCGGGAAGAAGGTTTTTCCCCAAAACAGAAGGAGTTTCTCGACATCATCGGCCGGAGTGGGGAGTACCTTCTGGCCCTCATCAACGACATCCTTGAGATGTCCAAGATTGAAGCGGGGCGGATTACCCTGCACCCCGAGCCGGGGAATCTCCGTGCGCTTTTTGCGGATCTTGAGCGCATGTTCCGCATCCGGGCCCAGGAAAAGGGGCTTGCCCTTTCCTTTGATATACGGGAGGATGTGCCCGAGTGGATTCTCGGAGATCATGACAAAATACGGCAGGTGCTGATAAATCTCCTGAGCAATGCTCTCAAGTTCACGCAAACCGGGGGGATTGTGGTGCGGCTTTCCCAGAAGGAAGAGCCCGGCGAAGATTCCGGAATAGTCCTTCTGGCAGAGGTGGAGGATACGGGGTGCGGTATCGCTCCTGAGGAGCTGGAGAAGGTTTTCTCCTCCTTTGAGCAGACCTCCAGCGGTATCCGCCACGGCGGGGGAACAGGCCTTGGAATGGCTATCAGCCGGCGGTATGCCCAGCTCATGAAGGGGGATGTTACCGTGGAGAGCGAGGAGGGGAGGGGGAGCCTTTTCCGCTTTCTCTTTACGGGCTCTCCTGCCATTCCGGTGGATCGGCAGGAGGGGCGAAAGAAAATTTTGGGGTTCGATTTCGAGGGGCGGGAATTTCGGGTTCTCGTGGTGGACGACAACGCTACAAACCGGGATGTCCTGGTGCACATGCTGGAGAATGTGGGGTTTGCCACCGCCCAGGCCGAAGGGGGAGCCGAGGCGGCGAGACTCTTCGAATCCTGGAATCCCCACCTCACGCTCATGGATTACCGTATGGAGGATATGGACGGCTACGAGGCCACGGATAGGATTCGACAGATTGCCGGGGGAGATGTGGCCCCCGTTATCATGGTCACTGCCAGTGTCCTCGAAGAAAAGCGCCAGGAGGCTCTGGCCCGGGGGATCAACGGTTTCCTGCGCAAACCCTTTCGTGAGGAGGAACTCTTTGAGGAGATACTCAAGCATCTCCCTCTCAAGGTGATGTGCGAAGAATGCTCCGAAAATCTTTCCGAAGAAACTTTGCGGGAAAAAGCGTCTGGCGAGGGAACTCTTTCGGGGAAGGTACTCTCAGAAACCATGCGGGCAGATCTGAGAGATGCTACAGAGATTGGCGATGAGATATGTTTGCGGGAGCTGTTACAGAGGGTACTGGAGGAGCATCCACCCCTGGGAGAGAGGCTTCTTCGGATGGTGGATACTTTTGATTACGAGGGTATTCTCCGGGTACTGCGGGAGGAGGAAGATATATGACGGAGATGGAGAGACAACAAAAAATCATGATCGTGGACGATACCCCCCAGAACCTGAAACTTCTGGGGAATATGCTTCGAGAAGAGGGGTATCACGTCTATTCCTTCCCCAAGGGGGAGTTTGCCCTTAAGGCGGCGGAGAGAAACACCCCGGATCTTATCCTTCTGGATATCAATATGCCCGGTATGAACGGATATGAGGTCTGCGAAAAGCTTCAAGAAGATCTCGTGCTTCGGGAGATCCCGGTGATCTTCCTCAGCGCTCTGAACGAAACAGAAGATAAGGTTAAGGCCTTCTCTTCCGGAGGGGTGGACTATATCACAAAGCCCTTCCAGTTCGAAGAGGTCATCGCCCGTATCCAAACCCATCTGGCCCTTCGGGATGCCCGGAAAGAGCTGAAGGAACTTCTCAATTCCACCGTTATCGGCAGCGTTCGAGCCATGGCGGAGCTGCTTGCCATAACCTCCCCTCTTGAGTTCGGCCGCACTCTTCGGGTGGCTCGTTATGTTCGTGGCATAGTGCGGCATCGCAAGCTTCCCAAGCCCTGGAAATATGAGATTGCGGCTCTTCTCTCCAATCTCGGATACGTCTCTCTCGGAGAGACGGCATGGAAGGCGCGGCTTCAGGATATCCTTGATCGGACTCCCTCGGAACAGTGCGGGGAAAGCCTGCTACTTGCAGCCCGGATTGTGCGTTGCATCCCCCGGTTGGAAGATGTCCCCGAAATGATCCTGGAGCAACGCTACTTTTCCGAATGGCATACCTCTTGGATAGGGTGGAGCGAGCCCGTTCTGGGAGGGCAGATCCTCAAGCTTGCCAACGATTTCGATCTTCTCGCCCAGCACTTCGGCTCCATCTTCGAGGCACTTCGCTTTATGCAGGAGACCCCCGAGGGGTACAATAAAGAGCTTCTCGAATCTCTGGAAGAGATCGTTACCGCTGAGGCCAAAGGAAAGAGCGAAGATGTGGAGCCCCAGATGCTCCGGAAAGGGATGATTCTTGTGCAGGATATGCTGAGCCGTCAGGGGGTAAAGCTTCTCGCCCGGGGAACGGAGATCTCCGAACAGATGCTGGAGCATATCAATAACTGGGTAGCGGTGGGGGCTATCCCGGAAAAATCCCTTCCGGTACTTATCCCCCTACTCCTGGAGCAGGAAGATCCCTCTCGAAGAGATCAGGCTATGGAGGAGTTTCTCTCCCCCTCCCCGGAATAGTTTCCCCCCCATGCCGATGAGCCGATTATTTTTAACGTAAGGAGTCTACACAGGAATGCACATTATGGAGATGCAGGAAGAGCAGGAGCTGGAAAAACTACTTATCCGGTGGCGTCGGGATATTCACCGTTTCCCCGAAGGGGGATGGTGCGAGTTCCGAACTACCGCCAAGATTGCGGAGGAGCTGCACCGTCTTGGATTTTCCCTTCACGTAGGAGAGGAGATGGTACACCGGGATTTTATCTACGGCGGCCCCGAAAAGAAGCGCATTGAGTGGCACCGCCATCGTGCCCAGGCTCAGGGGGCGCACCCGGAATGGCTGGGGATGCTTAGAGAATGTACTGGAGTGACCGGAGTGCTTAATACGGGGCGTCCTGGTCCGGTGCGGGCCTTTCGCTTCGACATCGATGCGGTACACGTCTCGGAATCCGAGAGCCACGAGCACAAGCCCTTTCAGGAGGGGTTTGCCTCGGAGAATGTGGGGCTTATGCACGCCTGCGCCCATGACTTCCACGTGGCTCTGGGAATAGGGCTGGCTCATCTGCTACACCGACACAGAGACGAAATGGATGGCATTATCAAGCTCGTCTTCCAGCCCGCCGAAGAGGGGGTTCGGGGAGGGCGGGCTGTGGCGGAGAGCGGCATCCTTGATGATGTGGATATGTTTTTCGCCTTTCACGTGGGGCTGGGATATCCCTCGGGGGTTCTCGTGCCGGGGGTGCACAACTTCCTTGCTACCACGAAGTTTGATGCTCTTTTCAAAGGCCGGCGAGCGCATGCGGCGGCAGCCCCTCAGGATGGAGCCAACGCTCTTCTGGCCTCCATTACAGCCATTCAGAATCTCTATGCCCTGCTCCAGCACGGAGAGGGGCGGGTACGGCTCAATGTGGGTACTCTTCGGGCCGGAGAGGATCGTAACGTGATTCCTCCCTCCGCAATTTTTGAAGCGGAGTGCCGGGGAGAGACCGAAAAAATTAACCATCAAGTCTACCTGCGGGCGCAGGAGATTATCGAACATGCGGCGGCCATGCATGGCGTTCGCTGCTCCCTTCGGGTTATGGGAGAGAGTCTCAACGCTTCGTCAGATCCGCTTCTCATGGAGATGATTCGAAAGGCAGGAGAGGAGAGTTCCTGGTTTACCCCCCTGCAGAACTTCCCTCATAGCTTTGGGGGGAGCGAAGACTGTACCTGGCTTATGCGGGAGGTACAGAAGCGGGGAGGGCTGGCGTGCTACGGTGTTCTCGGGGCAGATATCGCCGCAGGGCATCATGAAGACACCTTCGATCCCGATGAGGCGGTACTCCTTCCGGGGGTAAAGCTTCTCTTTTCACTTGTCCGAAAGACTCGGGAAGCATGGGGAAAATCATAAAAGGGGGTACTGTTATGGCAAAAGCTACCATGAGAAACATTGGCATTATCACCGCCGGAGGCGACTGTGGCGGGCTTAACGGAGTGGTGCGGGGAGCCGCAAACTTTGCTCACCGCCACGGCATGGGGGCTTACATCATCCCCCACGGCTATGCGGGGCTCTATAATTTGGTGGATCTCGACAAGATAGTGCATCTCGACGAAAACCGCGCGGATAACGTAAACTCCTCCTTTGCGGGATCCGAGGCGGGGCACTCCCGGGTGAAGATCGCCAAGATAGAGAGCCCGCACAAGTACGAGCGCATCCTCGACGGACTTCGCAAATTTTCCATCGATGGCCTGGTGATCTCCGGAGGGGACGATACCGGCGGCGTTATGGTAGATCTTGCAGAGAACGGCATCGCCTGCGTACACGCTCCCAAGACCATGGATCTTGACCTTCAGACCTACTCTGTGGGGGGTGATTCTGCCATCAATAAGATCGCTCACTTTGTAGAAGAGGTGAAGACCACCGGGCGTACCCACAACCGCATCATGGTGGTGGAGGTCTTTGGCCGTTATACAGGACACACCGCCTTCCGGGGAGGGGTGGGGGCCGATGCGGATGCGGTGCTGATCCCCGAAATTGATGTGGATTTCGATATCGTCTACGCCCACATGAAGCGCACCTACATGCGGCGCATTCTCAACAGTGATGTCCGGGCGGGAACCTACACCATCGTGGTGGCGGAGGGAATTAAAAGTGCCGGAGGGGACCTCATCTCTCAGGAGGACACCAAGGATTCCTTCGGGCATATCCGGCTCGGAGGGGCGGGAAAGTACGTGCGCCGAGAGCTGGAAGGGCGGCTCAAGAAGGATGGGGACTTCCCCCAGTTTTTGAAACGGCACGGCATGTTCGTCTCGGGGCTCTACGAGCTTCCGGAGGTTCGGGAGGTAGTACCGGGGCATCTGGTGCGCTCAGGAAGCACCTCCGCCTTTGATGTAAACTTCGGCAAGCAGATCGGAGGAGCGGCGGTAATGCTCCTGCTGGAGGGGAAGACCGGAATCACGGTGATGGATGTGGAGGGCCCCAGGATCCGCTACATTCCTACCAAGGATGCTATCGTGCAACGCAGTGTCGATCTGCAGATGGTCTCGTTCTACGAGGCCATGGATGTCTGTTTCGGCAGAAGCCCCCAGCCCTATGTGCCGGAGTTTGAGGAGTATCAAGGGGAGATCTACCGCCATATCTGATCTACCGCAGCAGCGTCTGCATCTTTGCGTTTGTAAGGGGGTGCCAAAGGGTGCCCCCTTTTTATATCCAGATGTGAAGGCTACTCAAGGTCTTCCAGATTTTCCGGGAGAACGTGCCTTTCTATGAGAGATACGCAGGTCCGTACCACTTCAGGATCGTAGAGGATGCCGCTGTTCTTCTGCAGCTCTTCTAAAGCCGCATGGGCTCCGAGCTTTGGCCGATAGGGCCTGTGAGAACTCATGGCTTCCAGTACATCCGCCACAGAGATGATTCGGGCGTGCATAAGAATGGATTCCCCTTTGAGCCCTCGGGGATAGCCGCTTCCGTCGAGCCGCTCGTGATGCTGATAGATGATTTCTCCCAAGGGGAGGGGAAAGTCGAGATCTTTCAGCATATCGTAGCCGCAGCGACTGTGAAGCTGGATGAACTGGAGTTCCAGCTCACTGAGCTGGCCAGGTTTACTTAAAATATCTTTTGGAACCTTGATCTTGCCGATATCATGGATAGATGCAGCCATGCGTATCCATTCCTGTTCCTCCGGAGAAAACTTCAGCGCCTTTGCCAAGAGGTGGGCTATCTTTGCCACCCGCTGCTGATGTCCCGCCGTATAGGGGTCGGTCTCTTCGGAGATCCGATTCAGTATCTCTATGGTTTGAACCCATGAGTGCTGTAGTTTGCGGTATTGCTGTTTAAGCTCCCGATGGCTCTGCTCCAGAAGATCCTTTGCCTTTTTTCCCAGAGAGATATCCTCAAACATGTTGTAATACCCCGTGGTTTCCTCGTGTATATGGATGGGGATGGTACTGTACCGTACGTAAAGATCCCGGTTCGATCCGTAGGCGGAATATCCTTCGATAAAGCTTATGTTCTCTTTGGAAGGGCAAATATCCTTGGTCGGGGAGGGCATGAAATCCTGTACTTTCTGATGCGGATTTTCGGAGGGCAGATCGAAGATTCTCTGAAAGGCAAGGTTCATCTTCTCAATCTCCCCGCTACTCCCGCTCTCCACGATTCCCACAGGGGCATGCTGGAAAAGCTGGTGAAGCCGGGCGCTCTGTTTCTCCAGGTGATCCTTGTAGGTGTACTCCTTGGTGATGTCCTGAAGGACACCGGTAAGAAAGGAGTTCACACAAAAAAGAGCCATGTGGAATATCCTCTGTCGGGAAGGACAGAAAACCTCGAAGTTATCTGTGCTCTTCTCCTGGGCAACTTTATAAATCCTCTGGAGGTACTCCCGGGGAAAACAGGAAAAGACTCTCTCTAGGGAGGCTTTTGGCTCCTGGAGGAGAGAAAAGTCCAGCATTTTTTCTGCTGCGGCGTTGGCCTCTAAAAGGTTTAGATGCAGATCCCCCCGGCTTTCTTGGGAAATCTGGAAAAAAAAGCATCCTTCCATCATGTTTTCGAAAAGCATGCGGTATTTATGCTCGGCCTCCATGATTTTATCCTGAGAAGATTTTCGTTCCAGGGAGTATCGCAGAGTTTTTTCCAGGATATTCGAAGAGCACTGCTCCTTGCAGAGGTAGTCCTGGGCCCCCATTTTGAGAGCCCGGGCGGCCATCTCCTGATCATCCAGCCCTGTAAGCACCACGAGAGAGAGCTTTTCCGCGAAGATTCGGAAAAGCTGGAGTGTTTCAAGTCCCTGGGAGGTGGGGAGCCCCAGATCCAAAAGGAGCACGTGGAACCCTTGCTTCTTCAGGATCTCCAGAGCCTCTTCCCCCGAGGCTGCCTCGTGGAGCGAGGCGTCCCGAAGGGAGGTGGACTGAAGATATTCTCGAATAAGTCGTCGATCTCCCGGATTATCTTCCACGAGCAGTATTTTCACGGTTCTCCTCCCCTCTGCGCTTCTATTCCGTTCCGGGAAGTTTCACGATTTCGAGCCAGAAGTTCTGAAGGCATCGCATGACTTCCAGAAAATTGTGAAGCTCCACAGGTTTTGTGATGTAGCAGTTTGCATGAAGCTCATAACTCTGGAGGATATCTCTTTCATCCTCTGAAGTAGTGAGTATTACCACGGGGATTTTCTTGAGGTTTTCATCATTCTTGATGATGGAGAGCACTTCCAGGCCGTTTTTACGGGGGAGATTAAGATCTAGCAAGATCACGTCCGGCCGGGGATGATCCTCTTTTTTGAGAAGATAATCCAGGGCTTCCTGGCCGTCCCGGGCCACGGTGAGAGCATTACGGATCTTCCCCTCCATCAGGGCCTCCCGTGTGAGCCGCACATCCCCCGGGTTGTCTTCCACGAGGAGAATTTCAATCATTTTTCCCTTGGTTGTCATGGGGATTCCCCCCTTGCAGAAGCGTTTTCCGGGGCTCCCCGGAGGGTGAAGGAGAAGGTGGAGCCCTTTCCCTCCTCTGAGGAAACCCAGAGACACCCCCCATGTCGCTCGACGATGCGTTTACAGAGGGCTAGTCCGAGACCGGTTCCAGGATACTCCTCGGAGCGGTTCAGCCGCTGGAACATGAGGAAGATCCTTTCGAAATAGTCGGATTTGATGCCTATGCCGTTGTCTCGAACGTGAACATTCCACATCTCCTCTTGAAATTCAGCAAAAACATCCACCCGAGGATCTTCCTTGGAAGAAAACTTGAGAGCGTTATCAATGAGATTCTGAAAAAGCTGCTCCAGTTGGGTGGGATCTCCCCAGAAGACGGGGAGGGGAGAACATGTAAGATGAGCGTTCTTTTCCCGAATTTTCATGTCCAGGGAGTGAAGAACTCTTTGCAGAATCTGATCTCCCGAAACGGGGCCGAAGCTCCTGCCGTGGGTATTAATGCGGGAGTAGGAGAGAATATCCTGAATGAGCTGTTTCATCCGATTTGCCCCGTCCACAGCGTAATAAATGAAGTCGTCCGCATCTTCCCCCAGCTTCCCCTGGTAACGTTTCTGGAGAAGCTGAAGATAGCTGGAGACCATCCTGAGAGGTTCCTGAAGATCGTGGGATGTAACGTAGGCAAACTGCTGAAGATCCCGGTTGGAGTCCTCAAGCTTTCCCATGATTTCCAGAAGAGTCTTCTGAAACTCCTCCCGCTGCGTTACATCCTGAGCAAGGAGCTTGTACAGCCGAGACTCGCCCGAAAAAGCACCCAGATCCACGCAGTGTAGCTCCCAGAAGTGTTTCTCCCCGTCTCGGGAGCGGATTTCCATCATCTCCGATGCCACTGAAGCTGGATTCTCCTTGAGGGCGGAGAAAAGCTTGTCAAAAACCGATATCCCCTCGGGAGCTATCCGAGAAATCCATTCCCTGAGCTGGGGTATATCCTCTCGGGAATATCCTGTGGCTTCCTCGGCGCCCCGGCTTACTTCAAAAATTTTCATGGAAGAATCGAAGAGAATCGAGGGAATGGCGGAATTCCGGATGGCTCGGTGAAAGCGCATTTCGCTTTTTTTCAGATCCTCTTCGGTTTCCTTTTGTTTGGTGGAGTCCAGGATGATTCCCTCAATCTGGGATATCCCATTCCGGAGAAAGGCCGTTCCTCGGTCGGTAACCCAGAGGATATTTCCTGAAGAATGGCGGATCCGGTAGTCCAGGATAAAGGAGGATTCCTTCTCCAGGGCGGCGCGAAGCTCTCTGAAGACTCTTTCCAGATCCTCTGGAAGAATAAAAGATTCCAGGGAAGGAGGTTTAGCCTCCTCCCCTTCGGAGGAGATGCCGAAGAAGGTTTTTCCGTAGTCGCTGGCAAAAAGAATCTGCCGTCCCTCGGAAGACCATCGGGCTTGGTAGGTCATGCCGGGGATGTTTTCCGTAAGGGTCTCATAGGCCCTCTTGTAACGTCGGGTTTTCTCTTCCTCTTCTCGGATCTTTTGCAACCCCCTATTCCCGAGTTCCGCAATAATCTCAGTAGTGCGTGCTATGAAGGTGACGTGGCGTTTTGCCTGTTCCACCGGCACCAAGGGAACCTTATCTAAAGCCTGAAGATACTCCTTTTCGGGGAATCCGTACTTTCGGGCTTGGTTCTCGAAAAAACGTCGATCCGGAGGTTCGTGGAAGAACTGTCCCGCAAAAAGAGTAGCGAGGTGCTCTCCTAGAATAAAAATAGGGGCGGCGTAGTCCACCAATCCGTTTTTACAATGATATCCCACTACTTCTTGGTCGAGATGTGCCTTGATATAGTTGTCGCTCTCCACGCATTGACATAGCGTTTCCGGATGCTTCCGGTGAAAGCACGTGCAGATATCCTGCCAGCCGCTTCGGGTATGGATGGTGCCGTCATTGTCGATGAGGGCCGAAGAGGCTCCCGTAAGAACGTGGAAATTATCCAGCCATCTCTGAATCAGAGGGATGTCCACGAGTTCGTCAATTCTCGGAGTTTTTGAAGGCATTGGGAACGGACCTCCTTATGGGCCGATTCTATCGAATTCGAAGGATGAGGACTGAGGAAAGGATCTGTGGAAGGAGTAACAAAGGATATGCCACGGAAGCTTCCCCATATTCAGCAGCGGAATTCCTTTGAAAGAAACCTCGTCATGTTTCATTATAACATTTTAAAAGGTCACGAGAACATTCTCTCATAGTTTTCGTGGGCGTGTGTAAATTAAAAAAAGCCCCCTTCGGAAGAGGAGGGGGCTTTTGTAGAAAATTGTACTTTCGGAAAAGATTAAAGTTCTTTCGCGGGAGATATCCATTGCTGGGGAACCCATCCCCGGTGTCCCCCCGGAGTTTGCACCAGCGAGAAATTCTCCTCCTTTTTCAGAATCCGGAGTACGCTCCCCTCGGGGAGGGAGTAGAGAGGGGTGGCGTTGGAGGAGTACCCCGATCGTAGCACACACTCCTTTTCCGTCACCACCCCGAGAGGTACCAGGGTCTCCAGAGCGAGATTCCAGAGCGTCATCCCCCCCAGAAGCAGGGCGGGTATGGCAAGCCTTCTTGCCCAGGAGCGGAAAATGTGGCTTTTTTTGCCCCCCCATAGCGTACCGAGCCCCAGAGAGATCCAGAAACCCCACCAGCTTATGAGTCCCCCCCAGGCAATCACAGGAAATCCCAGATACCGATTCCAGAGAGCCATCCGCCAGGGGAGGGGAAAGGTGTTCTGCTCCGGCAGGGTACGTGTTATCCCCTGTCGCAGAAGAGGATCTCCCGGATGCAGCCGAGCGGAGCGAAGATACCAGAGAAGGGCATCCCCGGGCTTTCCCTGGGCCTCTTGAGAGGCTCCCAGGTTGTAATAGAGAGCGCTTTGGGAGAGATTCTTTCGGGAGTGCATCTCTTGCAGAAGCTCCGAAGTTTCGGTGTCCTGCCGCCCCTCTCCCCCCAAGGCTCCCGGGATGAGGGGGAGAAGAAGGAGCACCCCCAGAAACAACCCCGCCAGAGAAACTATTCTGCCTTTCATCTCCAAAGCCCCCTTACAAAGGATGTCAGATCCCTTCCAAAGGATTGCAGTGATGGCCATGCTGAGGTTTGCGAAGATTCCGCCGAAGTGCCTTTTCGGGCGGGTTCTTGCTGCTCCTCTCCCCGCTGTTTTCCGCATTCTCCGTAGAGCATCTCCTCCAGCCGGGTCAGAAATGCTGTGGCCTCCTGCACTTCCTGAGAAGAAAGCTCGCTTCCCTCCAGAGAGTGCAGCAGCTCCAGGGTAAGCAGCTCCCCCTGCTGTTGCAACCGGGCAAAAACTCCCCAGGTGAGAGCCTTATGCAGCCATGCCAGGCTATCTTCCCGATTTCTGGCCTTGCGGGCCTCTCGAAGAGCCTTCCGGGATCGGCGGATCATTTGGTACTGTGGCGTTTTTCGCCCCCGGAGGAACTGCCGTATTCCCCATCCGCATCCTGCAAGAAGGGGAGGAAGCAGAAAGAGCACAAGAGTAAGCTTCGGCGAAGGAGGGGGGAGGAGATCTCCCAGCTGTTTTCTTTCGGGATCCCGAAGAGGGATCTCTCGGATCGTCTCATCCTTCTCTAGGGAGGGCTTCTCCGGAAGAGGAGAGGACTCCTCCGGGGTAACGATTCCCGTCTCCTGAGAAAGCGTTGCCCCCCGGGCAGAAAAGGAGGGGACGGGAGCCTCTATAACCTCGTATCTCCCGGCTTGGGGATCGAAAAGAGCGAGCTGTAACGGCGGCAGATCCCACGACCCCTCCCGCAGGGGGATTAGAGACCAGGAAAAGGCCCGGATTCCTTCGTATCCCTCCACGCCGGGGCGAAGGCTCTCTTCGACAGGCTCCTCATAGACCTTGATCTCCCCCGGAAGAAGCAGCTCCGGAGGCTGAATATCCCTCATATTCCCCCTTCCCCGGAGGAGGAGCGTCAGCTTTCGGGGTTCCCCGGTCTTTCCCTCCTGGGGATGAATAAGGCAGCGCATATCTGCGCTCCCCACCAGCCCGGAGAAGGGGGGCACCTCCTTCCAGGCCGGAAGGGGGAGCACCTCCAGCGAGAGGGGTTCCGTCTGGAGATGGTAGGGGCGCCCTAAGGCAGGGGCGAACTGAAAGAAATCCTCCAGCGAGGAGGGAAAGAGCCCCCCGGGGAATCCCCCCGGAATCCCCCCGGAAAAAGCACGCTGCCGAGGGTTCTCCTCCCCAAGAATAACATCCAGAGCGGCGGGGGAGATGGAGTGTTCTCCCGGCACTACCGGAGAGAGCAGAAAGGGGATCTCCGTCACCACGTAAGGAGTGCCCTCAATCTCGGTATGGTACACCTCTCGCTCCAGAGCTTCCCAGGGGATGCTTCCGAAATCCGGAGGGGTGAGGCGGCTCTCTCCTACGGGAAGAGCCCGGAAGAAGGAAAACCGGTACGTCACGGGCTCCCCCGCATAGACCTGCTCTTTGGAGAGCGAGGCGGCGACAAAGGCCTTTCGGGAAGCTTTTCCGGGAGTTGCGCTGTTTGGGGATGCCTCGCCTCCGGAGGATGCCCCCGGGTGAGAAGAGCCTCCCTGAGCCGGGAGTACCTCCAGCGAAAGGGGCTCCGTCCGAATCCGGGCCCCCGAGGAAAAGCGCAGCTCCAGAGAAGGAACGGTGAGATCCCCCTCCCGCTGGGGGAGCACCGCATAATAGAGATCCTGCTGTATGGACTGCACCCCGTTGATGATCTGTACGGAGGTGCTCTGTCCCCGGGGGGTAAGAAGAACCTCCGAGGATTCCTCCGGCACCACCTCGGGAGTCTCCTGACTTCCTTCAATGCGGATCATCAGGGTTACGGGCTCTTCCAGAGTGGTGCGCTCCCTATGCAGCCGTACCGTTACGGCGGGGGAGCTTCCCAGGGCGATTCCTCCCAAGAGAAGCAGCAGAAGGAACGCCCCCCCCAGAGCCCTTTGCACACTATTTAAGAGATGCCGTTTCATGGTTGCGGTTCTATCCATCGTCTCCACGACCTCGTCTCCTTCGCCTTTCTACCAATCCTTTTCCACAGCTTCATATCTTCCCCGGGGGATCAGGGCCTCTCCGGGAAGGTCCCGGAGGCGATGAAGCAGCCGCTCCATCATATCCGGTGCCCCCGCCTCTTCCGAAGAGGTGGGGTTTTGGGATGAAGCCCCCTCTTCCTCCGAAGCGGCTCGAAGATCCTTCAGATTCAGAGGGTCCTCCTTTCGAGATACCTCCCGCTCCAGAGGAGGGGGGAGGGGGAGGGCATCCCCGCTTTCGGGGTCTGTATCCTCTCCGGGAACCGCCTTAGGAGCCAGGGAAGATTCTTTGTCGCTCTCCGCTGCATCCTCCTCTTGAGCCTGGGCTTCCCTTTCTGCCTCGGCATTTTCGGCTCCGGCTTCCGCAGGGGAAGGCTCTTGGGGTGTCTCCTGAGGTTCCCTGGATTCCTGAGATTTGTTAAATTCCTGAGATTTGCCAGATTCCCTGGGTTCCTCTGGGATCTCCTCGGAGATATCCTCTCTCTTCTCTTTGCTCTGGCTGCCAGGCTCCTCAGGTTCCTCATGCTTTTCGTGCTCGTCTTGCTCGCCACGTTCTCCCCGAGAAGATCCTGTATCCCGGGGGTTTTCCCCCTGGGAAGATTCACCAGACTCCTTTTGAGATCCGGAGTTCCTCGGTTCTCCTTGTCCCCGGTTTTCTTTACGTTCCTGATTCTGCTCCTGACTCTGTTCCTGTTCTTCTGATGCTTCATTTCCTTCCCTGGTTTTGCTCTCTTCGGAAGAGTTCTCTTTCTCTTCTTTTTCCTCCTCCTCCTTCTCCTCCTCGTTTTGCTCCTCCCGGGAGTTTCCTTCGGACTGTTCCTGCTGTTCCTGCTCCTGCTCCTGTTTCTGCTGCTCTTCCAGCTTCCGGAGTACAAATTCCAGATTTTTCCGGGCCTCTTCGTCCTGGGGGTTCAGCTCCAGAGCCTTCCGGTAGCTTGCCGCAGACTCCTCAAGCTCCCCCAGGCGATAGAGGGCGTTTCCCCGGTTGTACCACCCCGCCCCTGCAAACTCTGCAGGGATCTCCCCCCAGGGGGTCTCACCGTCAAAGAGGCTCTCGTAGCTTGCAGCGGCCTCCTCGAAACGTTCCATCCTGTAGTAGGCATTGCCTATGTTGTACGCCAGCCGGGGGTCTTTGGGGTTTTCAATCTGCTCCTCCAAAAGATGCGCAAGCTCCCGTTCAGGGGAGATCTCCGGAGCTGTCCTCTGCCGGGCTTCCGCATCCCCCGAGAGGAGCATCCCTCCAAGGCACGCCGCAAGAAGAAGCGAGCCCCCCAGCATCTTCCCTATCTTCACAGGCCCTCGGGGATCTCCAAAAAGTCTCTGAAAGACAAGATAGATCACCAAAAAGAGAAGGCTCCCCCCCAGAAACCACTGATATCGGTCTATGGGAACCTTTCGGGGGGCCAGGCTGAACTCCGCGGTCTCCAGGGTTCCCCGGATACCTCGGATCAGAGCCTTGATATCCTCATCCCCCGGCACGGAGGGCACTGCCCTGCCTCCGGTAAGGCTCGCCATCTCCTGAAGCAGGGGGAGATTCACCCGGGAGATTACCGGGTTTCCCGAGGCATCCCGCACCGGGGCCCCTCTTCGGGCCGGATCCGGAATGGTGCTCCCCTGGGCTGTCCCCACCCCCAGAGCGAAGAGCGGAATATTTCGCCGCCGTGCCTCTTCAAGAAGCGGGGCCACATCGCCCTCGGTATCCTCCGCATCCGTCACCAGAAGAATGGCCTGGGAGCGCCCTGTCCTCTCCGGCAGGGCCTCCAGAGCTACCCGAAGAGCCTCCGCAAGGTTGGTCCCTCCCCGGGGCATCCGGGAGGGATCGAGAGCATCCAGAAAGAGGGTGAGCCCGGAAAAATCCGCCGTAAGAGGACACTGAAGAAAGGCGCTGCCGCTGAAGGCCACCAGCCCCACCCGTTCCCCCTTCAGAAAGGGGAGCAGATCCTTAATCTCTCGCTTGGCCGCTACCATTCGTGAGGGGGGTACGTCAGGAGCGTACATGCTCTTGGAGCAGTCCAGGGCGATCAAAAGATCCCGCCCCCGCCCCGGAGTCTCCTCCCATCGGTGGCCGTACAGGGGCCCCGAGAGGGCGATAATCAGGCAGGCCAAAGAGGCGAGAAGAGGGAGTTCCCGAAGAAAAAAGCGCCTTCTCCCTCCTAGCCCCTTCTCGGAAAGCCCAAAATGCCGCAAACCCGTACGCCGAACCAGGTCTCCACTACGGCAAAGCAGCGGCACCAGAGGAAGGAGCCAGAGAAGATAAAGCATAAGAGGTCGGCTAAAGCTCAGATTCATCATGGTATCCTCACGTATCGTGTATTTGTTCCCAGTAGGTGGAGCCCCAGAAGAAGAAGGGCGGCCCCCAGAAGCCAGGGGTAGAGATCCTTGCCGGGGCGTCGCTGGGGATCCTTGCGGGGGAGCTGTTCCAGAGTAGAGATGGTGTGGTAGATCTCTTGCAGCCCCTCGGTATCGGTGCCTCGGAAGGAGAGCCCCCCGGTCTTTTCGGCGATTCTCTGCAGCGCCTCATCGTCGATATCCACCTGCCGATAGACCACCTGTTTTCCGAAGAAGGGATCGTTCACCACATAGGGGGCCTTCCCCCGGGTGCCCATGCCGATGGCGTAGATCCGTATCCCCCGGGATGCCGCAATGGCGGCGGCGGCCTCGGGAGAGATTTCCCCCGCATTGTTCTGACCGTCCGTAAGCAGAATAATCACCTTGGAGGGGTTGGTATCCTCCTCCAGACGCTTCAGAGCGATCCCCAAAGCATCCCCCAGGGCGGTCTGGGGGCCTGCGGCGCCGATATGCACCCGCCGGAGCACCTCTTCCACCGAGGCGAGATCCCCCGTAAGAGGAAGCTGGGTAAAGGCGTAGCTACCGAAGACCACCAGCCCCACCCGATCCCCCCGGCGTGTGGCGAGAAAGTCCTGTACCACTCCCCGAAGGGCCTCCAGACGGTCCACCCGCTGATTTCCCACGACAAAGTCAAGAGCCTCCATACTCTGCGAGATATCCACCGCCAGCATAATGCTCACCCCCTGGGTTTCAAGGAAGTGTTCCCCCTCGTGCCACTGGGGGCGGGCGAGAGCCAGCAGCAGAAGCCCCAGGGCAAGCAACGGAAGCAGTGCTACAATCCGGGCCATCCGCACCCCCCCGCGGGGTTTCACCGCTCCGAGAGGCTCCAGAGAGGAAATTCCCACAGAAGCCTGGGGCATTTTTCGGAAAAACCACCAGAGCCCCAAAGGAAGCAGAAGAAGAGGCAAAAAGAGAGGTGAGGCAAAGGAGAGCGAAAGCATGATCACCGCCCCCTTTCCAGGAATTCCCGAGAGGGCTCTCCCCCAGAAGCGCTCTCCTGAAAGAAGTTGCGCTCCACCAGCTGCTCCACTAAAAGCCGATGCCGGAAGAACTCCTCCGACGACGAGGGGGCGGCGCCGAACTGAATCTCTCCCAGGCGTTGCAAAAGAAGCTGCAGATCCCTCTTCAGCGGCAGGGTCTCTGGAAGATCCTCAAGAAGAAGGCGGAGTTCCTCCAGGGTCTTCTCCCGGGCTTTTGGAAAGAGAGAGTCCTCCAGAGCGAGACGCAGCGCCAGGGCCAGCTCAAAGTACCGCTCCCGAAGAGAGATCTCGCTCTCTTCTCCCAGAAGCTTCAGCCGCTGCAGAGCCTCTTCTCGGAGGTCTTCTTCCGGAGAGGGGCGGGATCTTCTGCGAAGTAGCCACCAGAGAAGCAGAGAGCCCATAAGAAACACCCCCGCCCCCCCGAGAATCCAAGGGAGAAGAGAGGGTTCTGAATGGAGAAGGATGGAGGGCTTGATATCCAGAATATCCGTCATGGGGGGCTCTTGAAACATGGGGGGTTCCTGGAAAATCCCCCCCGGAAACCCCTGGGAAAGCTGCCCGGGAAAAACTTCCTGAGAAAGATCTGGGGAAAGATCCAGTGATATCCCCCCCAGAAGGGGAATCTTCCTCCATGGTCGTAATCTCATGAAGCACGCCTCCTCTCCCGAAGGTTGAAAAAACGAAGCAGCACATCCCCCACGGAGTCCGTGGTGCTCATCTCCAGCCGATCCACCCCAGAGCGGCGCAGCACCTGGCAGATATGTTCCTCCCGTTCCTGAAAGCGTTCTTCGTACCATCGGCGCACCCCGGAATCCCCCGCATCTATCTCCAAAAACTCCTCGCTCTCCAAATCCCGAAGCGAGACAACCCCCCGGGGGGGAAGCCTCCCATCCGCAGGATCCGTAATATGAATACCCACCAGGTCATGCCGCTTGGCCGCCACCTTGAGAGCCTGTTCGCAGCCCGAAGAGAGAAAGTCCGAAATCAGAAAGACCACAGAGCGCCGGGGGTGTACCCGCCCCAGATAGGTGAGGGCCCCCGCGAGATCCGTTCCTCTTTGGGAGGGCTCGAAGGCGGTGATATTTCGCAGAAGGTTCCACACCGCACTCGCCCCTCGACGAGGGGGGAGATACCGCTCCACCTGATCTGAAAAGAGCAGCGCACCAACACAGTCTCTGGCAGAGATGGCGGCAAACCCCAGGGCTCCGGCGCACTCCAAAATCTTCTGGCGCTTCGCCTTGCCTCCGGAGCCAAAAAGCCCCGAGGCGCTCATATCCAGGAGCATCATCATGGTAAGCTCCCGCTCCTCTCGATAGAGCTTCACGTAGGGGCGCCCCTCCCGGGCGGTAACGTTCCAGTCGATATGCTTCACCTCGTCCCCCGGAGAGTACTCCCGCACCTCTTCAAATTCCATCCCCTGCCCCCGGAAGGCGGAGCGGTACTCTCCCCCCAGAAGAGAATCCACCACCATGCGGCTCCGGATATGGATCCGCCGGATCTTTTCCAACTCCTCCCGGGGAATATGCCGGAGCACCATAATCTACGGTACCTCCACCGCGTCGAAAAGAGCCTGAATGATCTGGGAAGAGGTGATCTGCTCCGCCTCCCCCTCGTAGCTCATAAGAATGCGGTGGCGCAGTATATCCTCTCCCACGCTCTTAACATCCTGAGGGGTGACGTAGCTCCGACACCCCAGAAAGGCCGCCGCCTTCGCCGCCGCCACAAGGTAGATGCTCCCTCGGGGAGATGCCCCGTACTGCACATACCGTGCCAGGTCGGGGAGACACTTCTCAAGATTCCGGCTTGCCTGCACCAGATGAACCGCATAGGCCACCACCCGGGGATCCACATGAATCTGCCGTACCAGATCCTGAAGAGCCCGAAGCTCCTCCTTCTCCAGCACCCCCCTGGGAGTGGGGAGATGCTCCTCCCGGTGCATCCGGGAGACCATCTCAATCTCCTCTTCTCTGGAGGGATATCCCACCTGAAGCTTCAGCATAAACCGATCCACCTGGGCCTCCGGAAGAGGATAGGTCCCCTCCTGCTCGATGGGGTTCTGGGTGGCGAGAACGAAAAAGGGCTCCTCCAGGGGAAAGGTCTCTCCCCCGAGAGATACCTGCTTCTCCTGCATGGCCTCCAGCAGGGCGGACTGCACCTTTGAAGGGGCCCGGTTTACCTCATCTGCCAGAATGATGTTGTGGAAGATCGGCCCCTTGCGTACCCGGAACTCTCCCGTTTTGGGCTCGTACACCTCGGTGCCCACGATATCCGCCGGAAGAAGATCCGGAGTAAACTGAATGCGCTGAAACGATGCCTGAACGGTGGCGGCGAGAGTCTTTACAGCGGTGGTCTTCGCCAGCCCCGGCACCCCCTCCAAAAGAATATGCCCCCCCGAGAGAATTCCCAGAAGAAGCCTATCCACCAGGGTTTCCTGCCCTACGATCACCCGGCCAATTTCGCTGCGCACCTTGGCAATCAGGGGCTGCCGCTCCTGCACCTGTTCCATTATCTGTTGTTGCTGCTGCATCCGTTATTCCTCCTCGGTAAAAAATACCTCTACTGCCCAGAGCTTTTCCCCTAGGAATTATCTCCGTCGCTGCAATAAATCGAGTAAATAAACCCCGCTGATACTATACCCTCCCTGACGTAAGAGTTCCTCCGTAAAAACCCCCGAAGGGGAGATCGGGAAAATTACGGATTAGAGACGTGAGAAGCGTTACGCTATCGGGAGAATATCTTTTCTTGCAATTTTGCGGTAAGATAAACCGAAGCTCATAGGGTTTTTCCGTTACGACAGGCAGCATTTGCTCCAAATGCGTCGCCGCCGGTTTTTGAGGGAATTTTCTGAGTAACATCTATGGGCATCTGCAATCTGAAGGTTATTCTAATGTTACCAGGGGGCACTGGAGCAATGATAAATAGGATATTTCGTGAGATGATCCGCAGCACACACCGCTTGGGGCGGTTTTCTTTTGGGGTTGTTCTTTTTGTTGCGGTGTTTTGTGGCTGGTGGCTGGCAGCTCGGGCAGATCAGGAGATGCGCAGGGAGCTTCTCGGAGAGGCTCGCCTGGTGGCGGAGGCGATGAACCTCCAGCATGTGCAAACCCTGAGCGGTACCGAGGAGGATCTGCATTCCCCCGCTTACGTGCGGCTCAAGGAGCAGTTTGTGACACTTCGTGCGGCTAGCCCAAACTACCGATGGATCTATCTCATGGGGCGCAAGGCGGACGGAACCGTCTTTTTCTTTCTGGACAGCGAGCCGGAGGGGTCGGAAGATGCCAGCCCCCCGGGGCAGGTCTACACCGAAGTCTCCGAGGGTTACCGCCATTCCTTCGATACGCAGAAATCTCTTGTGGAAGGCCCCGTTACTGACCGCTGGGGAACCTGGGTTTCTGCCCTGGTGCCGCTAATAGACCCGCATACCAAAGAACTCATAGCGGTGTTAGGGATTGATATTGATGCCCGGAACTGGGAAACAGCCGTCCTTCTCCAGTCTCTTCTCCCCGTGGGGCTCACCACTCTTGCGCTGCTCCTTCTCCTCTCGGGAGGCACCTTTGTGTTCCTTCGGCGTGCCCGGTATGAGGGAGTGCCGCCGGGATGGATGGTGCAGTTAGAGACCCTTATGGTGATTGCCGTGGGTCTTGTTCTCACCCTCTTTGCCGCCTGGCTTGCCTGGAGCGACGCTCTCCGCAATCAGAGAGACTCCCTGTGGCATTTGGGGGAGAGCCGAACCGCCGTGCTTGCCAGGGGATTCTACGACATGCGGGAGAGAGAACTCGAAGGGCTTGCCCGGTACTGTGAAAGTAACCCCCATAATACCCCCGAAGAGTTTATACAGTATGCGGAGTATCTGAATCGCCACCGATCTGTGCTGGCCTGGGGGTGGGCTCCTGCGGTGCCTGAGGGCGAGAGGGAGTCTTTCGAAGAAGCCGCCCGGAGACAAGGCATGAAAGGCTTTGAGATCTGGCAACAGGATGCGGCAGGTCAGCGTGTCCCCGCTTCTGATCGGGGGATCTATTACCCGGCCTTTCGGCTCATGCCCGAGGAGCAGCACCGTATAGCCCTCGGTTTTGACCTCGGTTCCGAACCCATCCGGCGAAAGGCCATCGAAACGGCTCTGAGTACGGGTTTTGTCTCTGCCACCGATCCGGTAACCCTGGTACAGGAAGCCCCTGGCCGGAAAGGAATGCTCGTCTTTCGGCCAGTCTTCGGCGACTCTTTGCATCCCAACCCCCGAGGGCTTGTCCTGGGGGCCCTCTCTCTTGGGGACATCCTGCTTGACGAGAGAGACGATTCCTTCATCGATATGGAGCTGCTTCTTGTTAGTGAAAATGGATCCCTCAAGCTGCTTGCTTCCTCCCGGGGGGAAGAAAACCCTCTCTCCCACGGCTTCTGGAACAAAAAAGAAGAGGTTCGTACCTCCTCTCAAAAGGAAGCAAGTTTCCCAAGAGAAAAACCCATTCTTTGCCGTCCCGTTCTCGCTTTTGGGAAGACCTTCATGGTGGCAGCCTATGCGGGGCCGGCGCTTCTGCACACCCACCCGACGGCAAGAGCGGCATGGGGAGTGGGAGTAGCCGGAATCATGCTCACCGCTGCCCTGGCAGTGGTGGTGTCGTTATTGCTGCGACGTCACCAATCTCTTGAAGGGCTCGTGCGTTCCCGCACCGCTGAATTGTGGGAGACGAATCGCCAGCTAAAAGAGGCCACCGCCCGGGCGAATTGCATGGCCACGGAAGCAAAGGCTGCCAACATCGCCAAAAGCGAATTTCTCGCCAATATGAGCCACGAGATCCGAACCCCCATGAATGGGGTCATTGGCATGACGGGCTTTCTCCTGGACACGGAGCTTACCGAGGATCAGCGACGATATGCCCAGACTATCAAGTCCAGCGGGGAGTTTCTGCTGGGGATCATCAACGATATCCTGGACTTTTCCAAGATTGAGGCGGGAAAGTTCGAGCTGGAGATTCTGGAGTTCGACCTCCAAAGTTTGCTGGACGATTTTGCCGCAGCCATGGCACTTAGAGCCTACGATAGGGGGCTGGAGCTGATCTGTGCCACGGATCTTGATGTCCCCACCTCACTTGTAGGCGACCCCAGCCGTCTACGCCAGATCCTCACAAACCTTGCAGGAAATGCGGTGAAGTTTACCCCCAAAGGGGAAGTTGCAGTGATGGTCAGCAGAGTAGAGGAGCGGGAGGAGGCCGGGAAGGCGGGGGATGCAGAGAAACCTTCCTGCCTGCTGCGCTTTTCCGTACGGGATACGGGGATTGGCATTCCTGAGGATAAGATAGGAGTTCTCTTCGAGAAATTCAGTCAGGTAGATGCTTCCACTACCCGCTACTACGGCGGTACCGGGCTTGGTTTGGCTATTTCCAAAGAGCTTGTGACCATGATGGGGGGAGAGATCGGCGTGGCAAGTGTGGAGGGGGAGGGCTCGGAGTTCTTTTTCACAGCCCGCTTCGACCTGGGAAAAAGTGCAGGGGAAAAGGCCCCTCTCCCCCCTGCTATTCTGGCAGGGGTGCGTGTGCTCGTAGTGGACGATAACGCTACCAACCGGGAGATACTCCTCAAGCGTCTGGCCTCCTGGGGAATGCGCCCCCAAGAGGCCACGGATGGCCCCTCGGGAGTTCAGGCTCTCTCTAGGGCCCTGGATGCAAAAGACCCCTTCCGGCTTGCCATCGTGGATATGCAGATGCCCGGCATGGATGGTGAAGCCGTGGCCCGGGTGGTAAAGGCCGATGCAGGGCTTGCAGAAACCCGTTTGGTAATGCTCACGTCGCTCGGTGCCCGGGGAGATCTCAAGCGCTTGCAGGATATCGGTTTTTCCGCCTATGCGGTGAAGCCCATCAAGCACGACGAACTTCGGAGGGTGCTCTCCCAGGTTCTGGCGGGGGTTCCAGAGGGTACGACTCAGTCCATGATTACCCCCCAGACTGCCCGGAGGGCTCTCCCCAACTTCGCTCATCGCAAGGCACGCATCCTGGTGGCGGAAGATAATATGACCAATCAGAAGGTAGCCCTCGGCATTCTCAAGAAGCTCGGCCTCACGGCGGATGCCGTGGCCAGCGGAGGCGAGGCTCTGGAGGCGCTCAGAACTCTTCCCTATGACCTGGTCTTTATGGATGTACAGATGCCCGAGATGGATGGATTGGAAGCCACGAGGCGTATCCGGGATTCTCAGTCCATAGTGCTGAATCGGGATATCCCCGTCATCGCCATGACGGCCCACGCCGTGCAGAGTTACAAAGATAAGTGCTTCGAAGCGGGGATGAACGACTACGTCACCAAACCAGTCTCCCCCCAGGCTCTGGCGGCGGCCCTGGAGAAGTGGCTGCCGAAGGAGAGGTAACGGAATGCTTCTGGAAGAGGCCGCCTCTTCCGCCATGGTGCAGGTAGATTACGGCGTACTCTGCCGGGCAGTGCATATCTCCGAAGAGAGTGTTTCCATCCGCATCGACAATGCAGGGGAGGCCACCGCAAGTAAGGTGGAAACCAACCGCTACCGCTACGTCTTTCCCGGGGGTTCTCAGCTCATCATAACGATTTTCTCCCAAACCCAGGCAAGAGTGGAAGAGCAGGGCAACTTCACCACCTCGGGTTATACCTACGCCTACACCGCCGCATACTCCTTCCGCAAAGAAGGTCTGTAGAGCTTTTAGCTTGCACAACCTCCTTACCCCTCCCCGGAGAGCCCAAGATTTTTCCGGGGAGGGGATTTGCCCCCCCCTTTTTGCACCCTAACGGCTAAAGTCCCAGGGTTTCCTTTATCAGAACAACCTCCATCTCCATCCGGTTCATTTTTTTGTAATGTATTATCTGGCCACAGCATATTCTCTGCTCACTGCTACAGTCGTAACATCTATCCTGATGAACGGCACAGGGGGTGCTGTAGCCGTGACGGGCTGCGTTTCGGGGAGCTGCTATGTTGCGGGCACGCCATATGGCTTCCTCTAAAGTCGGAACCACTTTATTTTCTCCAATAACAAAATACACCTTTTCGTGCCCAAACAAAGAGCCCGCCACGCGATTACCCGTTCCATCGATATTAACCATCTCCCCGGTCTCCGCCAGGGCGTTCACAGAGGTGAAAAAGATATCCGTAGTTAGGCAGAGCTTTGCGGTGGACCAAAAATTTAATCCCGGAGGACGATGCATAGGATCATGGACTTCGTTGTGCTTTGAAAGCATGTCATACAGATTTAGAGTCATGAGTGTCTCCGAATCGCCGAAGCCCACGGTCTTGCCGTCCACCTTCCCGTCCAGGTAGGCAGCGGCTTCCTGGGGGGTATCGAAACATGAAACTTCGTATCCCTTATCCGTCAGTGAAGCCATAGTTTTTTCGAGATTCATCGTCCTGCTCCCTCCTTGCAGATGTTTTTGTAACCTTTTCGGTTATCATTTGTCGGCTTTTATCGCTTTTGTATTTGGTGATATAAAAGGGACCCACTTGGGCTCCACAAACAGCTTCAAGAGGGGAATTGGAAGGACCATAGAGTGTGTCACCTTTTACCAGATGTTCTGCTGATTTGCTGGATATCTGAAACGACGGTTGACTTGGTTCGTCTCGGTTCTCAGAGCGAGCTGTTCGAAAAATAGACCAATTCTGTGTCATATCAAGCAGCCCTCAGGCTTTTCCTGGAGGCTGCTTTTTTGCGCTTCCAAAGCCTTTTTCAGGAAATCTCCCTCCCCAGGCGCCGCATCTCCCGGAGAAGGAAGCCACCGGAGAAGATCACCTGAACGAAATCCGCCAGGGGAAAGGACATCCACACCCCGTCCACTCCGAAAAAGCGCGGGAGAATGAGGGCGGCGGGGACGAGAAAGAGGGCCATCCTGCTGAGGCTGATGAGAATGCTGAGCCGGGCCTTTCCCAGAGCCTGAAGGGTGAAGGTGGTGATAATTCCCACCGCTGCTCCCGGCACTGCGGCGTAGCCGATTCGGAGGCTTCGGGCGGTGAGGGCGATAAGCTCCGGGCTGGAGCTGCTGAAGAGGGCCGCCATCTGGGGGGCGAAAAACATCACCGCCAGAAAGTTGCAGGTAAAGAGCCCCACGCACCCTGCCAGGGCGAGCCCCACCGCCCGGCGAACCCGGGGATAATTCTTGGCTCCGAAGTTGTAGCCGATGATGGGAAGAAGCCCCTCCCCGATGCCGATGGGAGGGAGATAGAGCAGGGCATCCAGGCTGAAAAAGATCCCCATGGAGGCGATGGCGAGATCCCCCCCGTACGTGCCGAGAAGGGTGTTGAAGATCCCCATGAGGAGGGTGAAGGCAAGCTCCAGAAAAAAGGGAGAAAGACCCACCGCAAGGATCTGGCGCACCAGAATCCACTTGGGAAGAAAATTCCGGAGATAGAGGCGAAAGACGCTCACCTTCCAGGGGCCAAGATAGAAGAGAAAGACCCAGATAAAGGCGAGCCCCTGGGCCAGCACGGTTCCCAAGGCGGCCCCGGTGATCCCCATGCCGAGTTTGGCAATAAATATCCAGTCGAGAATCACATTCCCCCCCGCTCCGAGAAAGAGTGTCATCATGGCATACCGGGGGGCTCCTTCGGAGCGGATCAGATGGTTCATCCCCATGCTGGTGACCCAGAAGGGGACCCCCCAGAGAATGACGGAGAAATATTCCATGGACAAAGGAAGAAGGCTTTCGGTGGAGCCCGAGAGCCGCAGAAGCTGCTCCGGAAAGAGGCTTCCCAAGAGGCAGAGAATCCCCCCGCCTATCAGGAGAAGCAGCAGAGCGTTGGCAAGCCCCCGCTCCGCCCGGCGGCGTCGGTTTTCCCCCAGAAGCCGGGAGAGAAGCGATGCCCCCCCGGTGCCTACCAGGGCAGTCACCGCACTGATGGCCACCATGAAGGGAAAGGCCACCGAAAGAGCCCCGATACCCTCGGGGCCCACGTAGTGTCCCACGAAGATACGATCCACAATATTGTAGAGAGCGTTTGCCACCAATCCCGCAATGGCGGGAAGGGAAAAATGGAGCAACAACAGCGGTATGGAGCCTTTCCCCATACGTTCCGGATTCGACATAGTTTTGATCACCCGTCCTTGTGGTGCTATTGTAGCAGAAGAAAAAGACCCCGAGGATAGGCCCAATCCACGGACTGTATTCTCGAGTAGCCAGGAAGATTTATAATGAATGCTGAAAGGGGGATCCCTTGGTATGGTAAAGTTGGGTTTGGCAGTATCATAGAACTGTCGCTTTACAGCGGTTCTGCCCCCTCGCTTAGAATGGCAAGATGCTCTCTGTAGGAAAATACCCGGTTGCGACGATTTCCGGTGATTTCCTGGGCAATTTCCAGTGTTTCCAATGCCTGCATCCCCTTAGCGGCAGAGGGGAAAGAGAGGGAGGTTTGTTCACAAATTTCGTTCAACGTCACCACAGGACGCTGGCGGAGAATGCGAAAAACACGAAGAACCGTAGAGGCAGTTCGCCCAAGGGATTGGATTCTCTCTGCGTCCTCTTCAAAAAGATCGACAAGTTTTTTTGCGGTTTCAACCGCATTCGAGGCGGTCTGTTCCACTCCTTCCAAAAAGAAGTCTATCCAGGCTTCCCAGTCCCCGTGGATGCGTACTTGATCAAGCAATCGATAATACTCGGATCGATGTTGCTTGAAATATAAGCTCAGATAGAGTAGGGGTTGTGCGAGAACCTTATCGCAGTGAAGAATGAATGCGATCAGTAATCGTCCAACACGCCCGTTTCCATCTAGAAAGGGGTGAATCGTTTCGAATTGAAAATGCACGAGTGCCGCCTTGATTACCGAGGGATAGGGGTTCCCCTGGTTATGAAGAAAACCTTCAAGGGTAGACATGCATTTCTCTACAGAGTGCGGTGGTGGTGGGACAAAATGAGCATTGCCTGGACGGGTTCCGCCGATCCAGTTCTGAGAATGCCGGAATTCGCCCGGGGTTCTCTCACTCCCTCTACCCCGTGAGAGAAGAATAGCGTGCATTTCCCGAATCAGGCGATTAGAAAGGGGGAATCCTTCTTGCAGCCTTTTGAGCCCGTGATTGAGTGCAGCCACGTAATTGGAGACCTCTACTACATCATCTAGAGGCACTCCCGGAGCCTCATGCAGTTCGAAAAGCATGAGCTGAACAAGGGAAGATTGTGTTCCCTCAATCTGAGAAGAGAGCACCGCTTCTCGGCGAACGTAAGCATAGAGGAAAAGCTCGGCATTTGGTAGAAGAAGAGTGATACTATCCAGCCGCCCTAAGGCTAGTGTGGCACGCTCCAAGAGCCGCTGCCTTTGGTCGCTCATTTCAAGAGACGGCGCAGGTGGCAACGGATTCGGGAGAAATGCGTGGATCTCCTCTCCCGCTACAGTTGTTGTTTCATAGCGTCCTGTCATACCACGTATCATATTCTGGCAGCTCCTTATGCAACGATCTCTAAGTAAGCAACGGTACTATTAAACAAAAGGGAGATTTCGCTTAATAAGGGGAGTCCGTACTTTTCTTTCTCCTTATTGTAAAGAGCATTTGCCACCAATCCCGCAATGGCGGGAAGGGAGAAATGAAGCAGCAGCAACGGTATGGAGCCTTTGCCCATGCGTTCCGGATTCGACATAGTTTTGCATCACCCATCCTTGTGATGCCATTGTAGCAGAATAGAAAAGCCTCAAGGAGAGGACTCTGAAAATTTGAATTTTATGGTATTATTTCCCTCAGGGCTTTCTCTTCGAAAGAAAAGCCCTTCCGAGATGTGTTGGACATGAAGGGAGGCGTTTTTCATGTACGCCGTAGAGTTTAAGGCTAAGATTAAGGATGGGGCAATCCAAATTCCTGCTCCCTATCAGAAGCATCTCAGAGATGAAGTGCGTGTTCTCGTGTTGATGGAGACGCCGGAGGCAGGAGACACTTTTATTGATGATTTGCTGCGGCAGCCTCTTGAAATACCTGACTTCCATCCTTTGAGCAGGGAAGATGCTCATGAGCGTTGCTGAACCATTCCGGCGTTCTTTCGTAGATACGAATATCTGGTTGTATGCACTTATGAGAGGGAATGATAGAGACTTTGCGGAGGAACTTTCGAGGATTCGAAGGTTCCTCCGCTTTTTTTCGGCATTCCTGCCCTGACACGGAGGTGGTTTTTTCGGTATACTGTTCTCTGCAAGCTGAAAAAACGGGGGAGTGCATGATATGGAAAAAAAGATGAGAAAAAAACAAAAAGTATGGTTGGTTTCCGGAATATGGTTGCTCTTCTGGATTTTCATGCTGCCTCTTTTCGGTGGCTCCGTGGCGTATGCGGCGTCTGCAGTATACGCCGAAGAAAAGATCATCTCTTACGAAGATCGTATTGCGGCGAATCTCCAGGGGCAGCTTGAGGCGGAAAAGGTTTCGGTGGTTCTGAAGGGGCTCTCTTCGTCGGGGGGCATTCACCGGGCCAAGGAGATGTTCTGTTTTGTGCGGGGAGCTTCTCTCGAAGGGCTACGGTATGACTCCATCACCATCTATGTTGAGGCGGTCTCTTTTCGGGTGGAGGAGCATCGGGTAGTGCTCCGGCACTTTAAGGAGGGCAAGGTTTCGGGGGCGGTGCTTCTGGAAGATCTCTCGGAAGCTCTGCAGGGTCTCTATCCGGCTTTTCAGATCGGGGAGCTTGCGGCGGATCATAATGCCCTTGACTTCAAGGGGGTGTACGTACGCAATACCACCATTCCTCTCAAAGCTACCGTAGGGCTTCAGGGGGTGTACCTTCCTCAGGAGAATGGTACGGCGGTGCTGCATTTCGTAGATTCTTCCAGCGATAATCCCTTTATCTCCACCCGAGACATTGCGCTGGAGGTGGAAAAGATCGCTCCGGTGCTTTCGGTGCACTCCTTTTTTCCCTCCCAGAAGATTAGGGAGGTCCGAGTGGATGGAGAGAGTCTCTGGTTTTTTTCGGATCACCATGGGCTTGCGCAGAGCCTATGATCCTTGGATTGGGGGTGGATGCCTGTTCCATAGAGCGCATGAAGCACTATGTGGCATCCCCGCACTTCGAAAAACGGGTCTTTATGCCTGAGGAGCGGGAATATGCCCGATCTCGGGGGTGTCCCTCCCGACACTTTGCGGGAGCCTTTGCCGCCCGGGAGGCCTTTGCCAAGGCCACGGGGCTGGGGCTCGCAAAGATGGGGCTCCACGGATGCTGGGTGGAGCGCACCCCCCAGGGCCCACGACTACGTTTTTCCGAAGAGAATAAAGAGTTTCTCCGAAACAGGGGGGTGCGGCGTGTTTTTGTGAGCATTACCCACGAGGAGAATCTGGCGGTGGCGGTGGTGGTTCTCGAAGGGGAATCTCCCCCGGGAGAGGAGGACCTGTGATGATTCTGGAAGAAGCACGAAGCAAAGAGCTTGCTCCCCTGGTGGAGGCTCTTCGAGGCGGTGGCGGAGTGATCTTCTCCGGTGCGGGGATGAGCACCGCCTCGGGATTGCCGGATTTTCGTTCCTCTCGAGGGCTCTGGAAGCAGGTCGACCCGGCCCGGCTCGCCTCGGTGGAGGCTCTGAGGGGGTCGTACGAAACCTGCATTGATTTTTACCGAGAGCGTATCCGGGCATGTTATGAGGCGGCTCCCAACGAGGGACACCGTATTTTGGGGAAGTGGGAGCGCCTCGGTTTGCTCAGGGGGATTGTTACCCAGAACGTGGATGGATACCACGCTTTGGGGGGGTCTTCGGAGATCGCAGAACTCCATGGTACCCTTCGCCGCTGTCGCTGCATGGGGTGCGGCGGAGAGTTCCCCGGGGAGCGGCTTCTGGAAGATACCCTCTGCTCCTCCTGTAAAGGACGGTTGCGCCCCGGGGTGGTGCTTTTCGGGGAGTCCCTCCCCTTTGAGGCCATGAAGAAGGCGGAAAAGCTTGCCAAAGAGGCTTCGTTCTTTCTCGTGCTGGGATCCTCCCTTCTCGTCTCCCCCGCTAACTGGTACCCCCAGATGGCCAAAGATTCCGGGGCATGGCTGGGGATCGTGAACCGAGAAGGCACTCCTATGGATTCTTTAGCGGACGGGGTTTTTCACGAGGATATTCTCCCCCTTCTTCGAGATGTGGAAGTCCTGCTCTCGTAGAGGAGCTTCCTTTAGGCAGGGCCGTTTTCGAAGACCTCCAGAAAACGAATCACTCTTTCCGGGGCGTAGCGGCGGAAGGTGTTTTCGATATTCTGAAGGTGTTCCTCTACTCTGGCGAGGGATATTCCCCGGGGAGCATAGACCGTAAAGAGCAGATTCTTTGTCTCTTCCCCTATACGGCTCTCCCGGTTTGGTCCCCGGAGAATGGATGAGAGAATGCCCCTTTCATCCCGGATGCACATATCCCCCGGAGAGAGATTTGCCTTCTTTTCAGAAAGCATGGTATAGGAATCCCCCTCTTGGGTTATGTCTACCGTTATCTCCTCTCCCAGAGCGTAAACATCGTGTCCCGCCGTGAGAAGCCCGGATTCCAATTCCGCCATGAACATGTTCAGCACGTGGCAGGAAGGGGCTGGAATGGCTCTTTTTCCCTGGGCGATACTCTCAATCTGCTGGAGTACGTGATAGGTGCTTTTTCCCTCCTTGTAGTATGCTACGTAAGGGGCAAGAGCGGGAAGGGTCGCAAGATCTTTTCGGGAAAGAGATCCGTAACGCTCTTTGAGGCTCTGCTCTTTTTCGAGCCGCAGAGATTCCATCTCCGAGGGAATGGGGAATCTGTTTGGGGCGTTTTCCACGAAAAGCATCCCCATGACGGCTCCCGGAAAGGCTGCCTTCCAGGAAGGGCTGTAGCTGATAGATATGGAACGGGTCATGTAAAAGCCTCCTTTGTGCGAACGTCCTCTCATTGTGCGGGAAAAAGGGAGATGTTTCTTGAACAGAATTGCGGTGTTTCGAGAAAATGGGGTGTTCTGGAAATTGGCCCTGTGAGAGGAGTGCGGAATGGTTATCACCGCTGCTGCGGATGTGCCGGAGCGAGTATCTCTGACAACCCTCGGGGGGATTTTCCGAGGAGAGGATGTGCAGGTCCTCCACGCCACCTACCGTACTCAGAGATTTTCCAAGCACTTTCATAGCTCTTACGCCCTAGGGGTTATCGAGGGAGGTGCTTTGGAATGCCTCTACCGGGGAAGGCGATGGGTCTTTCCTCGGGGATGTATCAGCCATGCCATGCCCGGAGAGCCTCACACGGGGCATGGGGTTTCTCCCCGGGAGGGATGGAGCTACCGCATGTTCTATCTGCCGATTTCCCTGGTCTGCCATGCTGCGGAGGAGGCGGGAATTCGGGGAGTAGGGCTCCCTTCGCTGCCGGAAGAGCCCGTGACGGATGTGGATCTTCTGCGACTTCTCCGGAATGTCCACCAAAGATCCCTTGCGGGAGACGCCCTTCTTCTGGAGAAACAGGAAGGACTTGTATCGTTCCTGGTACGGCTTTTCCGTCGCTACGGAAAAAAACGGGAGATTCCCCGGTCCGCCCGGGGATCCCCCAAAATTGTAAGGGTGGCGGAGTATCTTCGTAGTTGCTGTGACGAAGCGCCCTCCACGGAAGATCTTGCAGCCCTTGCAGATTTGAGCCCTTATCACATGATCCGGAGCTTCTCTCAGACCTTCGGTATGCCACCTCATGCCTATCTCCTCCAGGTTAGGGTAGGGCGCGCCCGGACAATGCTCGAAGAAGGAGCGTCTCCCGCGGAAGCTGCCCAGGCCACGGGGTTTTCGGACCAGAGCCACCTTCATCGCTATTTCCGCAGAATTCTTGGCATCTCCCCGGGAGCCTATCGGAGGGCCTTCAGAAAATAAAAGCGCCCTCCCGGAGAAGTCCGGAGAGGCGCTTTGAGCGATTTTTGATCTTTGCGATTCCGATTCTACGGATCTACAGGCGGGTGCCGATTCCCAACAGATCCGCCAGATTGGCCTTGGGATCGAGCACGGGTTCGATCTTTCGGGTCTCGCAGGTGAAGAGGGTGCTCACGCCTGGGCCGTGTCCCGCCCGGAGGCAGTCGCTGTGGACCACCACCCCGATGCTGATGGAGCCCTTCCGGTAGGCTCGGCCGTAGCGGTTGTCGTGATCCAGAAGGGCCACGAAATCCCCGAAGCGGATCTTATCCAGGTTGTACTCCCTCACCGTTTCGGGGTCGCTTGTCATGATGTCGTAATCTCCCTTGGCCACGTGGGCGGCTCCTACTCCGGAGCCCATGCAGACCGCAGGAACCATTGTGGTTACAGGAACCTCAAGGGTTCCTCTGTCGGTTTGCCGAATGTTCATCTTTTCGAGAAGATCCGGGTCGAGATTAAAGACGCTGATCTCGGGGTAGTCCAGAAGCTGGAGCCCCTGCCCCTGGCCGTTGATCATGATGGTGTCTCCGTAGGTCATTTTCTCCTTGGCTTCCCGGGGAAAGTCCACGATCACGTGCTCGGAACCCCCGTGGTGCCCTATCACCACCCCTTCCGCATCCTTGGCATCTCCCGAGGTTACCCGGGCACGGTTTCCCACACATGCGTAGATCTGCAGGGAGATGTTGGGGTGCTCCATGTACTTTTTGGTGTCCGCGGTGCAGCTCACGCCAGGCTCCACGTGATCCCCCGCCCAGCCAAAGGCAGAATCTCCCACCTGAACGTTCAGGGTGATCCCCCCGATGCCGGGGAGCAGGAAGGGCTTTCCATCTTTATCCACCCCCCAGTTTCCCAGGGTTCGGGGCTGTCCGGGCTGGCACTGCAGAGCAAACTCCACCACGCGGTCACGGTTTGTGCGTATCATCTGTGTATTCCCTCGCTTTATTCTTTTGTTAGAAAAATGTTAGTGCAACGCATGTCTCTCCCGAAGCTGGGAGACTTTCCTAGAAGACTTTGCTTCCCAGCTTGGCCTCCTCCATGCAGGTGAGAGGGGTGGCTTCACCGCTCTCGGCCTTGGGATATTGTACACCTAGAATAAGCACCTCCGAAAGGGTTTCTCCCACCTTGCGGGGTTCGAAGTTCAGCACTCCCAGCACCAAGGCTCCCTGAAGCTCCTCGGGAGTGTGCTGGGTAAAGCGTCCTACGCTGGTCTTCATGCCGTACTTGCCGAAGTCGACCTGCATCCGGTAGGCTTTTTTAGGGGAGTCCGGATCAAGTTCCAGGGAGACTACTTTGCCGAGGCGAATATCCAGGAGATCGAAAACCTCCTCTTTGGAGACCAGGGGTTTGAGAGGCGATTTGGCCACGCCGCATTCCTCCTTTGTGTAGCCATGAGATTTTTGTCCAAATACACCGAAACACTATACCCGGTTCTCCTTCATCTTCGCAACCGATATTTTCTCGTTTTTCAGGATGGTTCGGAATGATCCGGGTAATTTGGAGAACTCCCGGAAGGTGCAGTACAATGGGGAGAGAATGTGCTATGGCGAAGAGCGACAGAGAGCCTTGGGCTCTTCGAGGGTTTTTACAGGTTTTGAAAAGGTTGGTGAGTAGCATGCAGCATGGCAAAAGGAATATAGCTTTGAGAAGCATTTTTTTCGTTCTCTTTTTATCCCTTTCCCTTTTCTCTACCATCCTTCCCGGAGAGGCCGCTTCGGATCCCGAGAAGGAGATCCGACTTGGTCGGAAAGTGGGGGAACAGATCGAACAGACCCTCCCCAGGGGGAGGGATCTGCGTGTGGAGGCCCGGCTGCATATGATTCTTGACAGGCTTGTCTTCGAACTTGATACGGAGTACGACTACGAGGTGCGTCTTCTCGAGGAGAAAAGCCCCAACGCCTTCGCTCTGCCCGGTGGGCTCCTCTACGTAACTCGGGGGATGGTGGATTTTGTGCGTACCGATCACGAGCTTGCAGGGATTCTCGCCCATGAAGTTATTCATGTGGAGCAGAGCCACGGTATCAAGCAGGCTGCCCGGAATCAGCGGCTGAACATCCTCTCTCTGGCGGTTATCGCTGCCACGGGGGGGCAGGGGGCGGCTATCATTCTCTCCAGCGTCGCCCAGGCGGCCGTTTCGAGCAGCTACAGTAGGGAGTACGAAGAGCAGGCGGATCGGGAGGGGCTTATGCTCCTTCAAAGAGCGGGATACGAGCCCACAGGGCTGGTGACAGCCATGGAACGGCTCCACGAAGAGGGGTGGAAGCGCCCCTATGTGGATCCCGGAGTCTATATGGATCATCCCGAGACCAAAGACCGCGTGGCCTATCTTGTCCGCACCATGCAGGATCGGGGGTGGCCTTTAAGGCGCAAAAAAACCCTGGCTCTTCTCCGCCCCTCCTGGGCCGAAGAAAAGGGAGAGGGGGTGCTCTTCATAGATGGGATCCCCCTCTGGAGGATACCCCTGAAAGATATTGAGGATTCTCAGATAGAGGAAATGCTTTCGGGGCTTCGGGAGTCTCTGGAGATGGAGATGCTCCCCTACGAGATTGCCCTGGAAGAGACCCCTTCGGTTTCGGTACTCCGGGTGGGGAACCAGATTCTCTGTGTGGCTCGAACTCCGGAACTGCAACGGGCTTTTCCCGCCCTTCGGCAGGCATTGGTGCAGGCTTTGGATGGAGCGAAACGGAAGCATCCCGTGGGAAGCTATCTTCGATAGAAATGCGTGACAGAGACACGCAGTGTAGCCACAGCGGGAGTCCTTCGCAAGGCCCCGGATTCTTTCCCGGCATAACCCATTTTCTACGGTTTTGTAAAGGAGATTGGAATGAAAAAAAGTCTTTCCCTCTATCGAAAATACAGACCCCAGAACTTTGGGGAGCTTCTCGGCCAGGCCGGAGCGGTACGGATTATCCAGCGAGCCCTTCGGGAGGATAGGGTCTCCCATGCGTACCTTTTTTCGGGTCCCCGGGGGTGCGGTAAAACCAGCATGGCCCGTATCTTTGCCAAAGCCCTGAACTGCAACAATCTACAGGAGGGCCCCGAACCCTGTGGGGTCTGTTCGAGCTGCGAGAGTATCCGCCTGGGGGACAATCTGGATGTGGTGGAGATTGACGCCGCTTCGAACCGGGGAATTGACGAGATTCGCGAACTCAAGGAGCAGGTGGCCCTCGCCCCCTACGGGGAGCGTTGGAAAATCTATATTATAGACGAGGTGCATATGCTCACGGAGCATGCCTTCAATGCCCTTCTTAAGACGTTGGAGGAACCTCCGGAGTACGCCCTTTTCATTCTCGCCACCACGGAGCCGCATAAGGTGCCTGTTACCATCCGATCCCGCTGCCAGCACCTCCCCTTTCACCGTATTCCCGGGGAGATCATGATCCCCCTTCTGGAGGAGGTAGCCCGGGGGGAAGGGGTGGAACCTTCTTCCGAGGCCCTCTGGGAGATTGCTCGTTCCGGAGACGGGGCCCTTCGGGATGCTCTCTCCCTGCTGGAGCAGGCTCTGGTGATGGAGGAGAAAAACCTTACCCTTCAGGGAGTGCAGCGCCTTTTAGGGGGGAGCGGGCGCAAGGAGATCGAAGATCTGGTAACCCTTCTGAGAGAATCCCCTGGAGATGCCTACGGAAGATTTCATGAGCTGCTGGGGCGAGGGGGCTCGGTAATACGCCTCTACGAAGGCATGTTTCGGCTTTTCGGCGACCTCTGGACTGTGGGAAAATGGGGAGAGGGGGTGCTCCGCTCTCTGGATCTTTCGGAGAAGGAAAAGGAGTACCTTGCTCTTGAGGCCCCTCTGTGGGATCTCCGTAAGCTCTGGCGGGGGATGGACTTTCTCAGCCATTGGCTTCCCCGGCTCCGTATGGGAATTGACGGGGAACTTTTGGGGGCCCTTCTCTGGGGAGAGCTTACAGAGGTTTCCCCCTCGCTCTCTCAAGAGGCAGGGGAGAGGCGGAGAGACGCAGCTCCTCCCGGGGATTTTCGAAAAGAGGCTCCCTCCTCTTCCCGGGAACCTTCCCGAAACACATCTGCCGCTTCGCACGGCGATATCTCCTCAAGGCTTCGGGAGTTAGGGGAAGCTCTTCCGGGGGAGGAGAAAAGGTCCCTCTCGGAAGCTCCTGACCTTCGGAAAACTCAGGAAACTCCAAAAGGGGACGCTCCGCAAAGAGACATTCAGCAAAGAGACATCCCGAAAGAAGATGCTCCCAAACCCTCTTCTTCCGTCTCTCCCCCTTCAGTCCCGGAAGATCCTTTCCCCCCGGAAGAGGCAGGGGAAAGTTCCTCTTCGAGAGATCCTTCCTGGGAGAAGTTTTTGCGTCATCTCTACCCTCGGGCTCCCTGGCTGAGTGCAGCCCTGTTAGATGTGGCTCCTCGTACCGGAAGCGACAGCGGTATCTACCTTGATTTTTCTTCACAGAAGGGAAACCATCGTTTTGTGCTTCTCACCTCTTCGCAGGGGGAGGAGTTGCTTGCCCCTTCCTTTCGAGAGTGTTACGGCGACATCCCCTTGATTCTCCTTCGAGGGGAGAGGAGAGAGACCCTCTTTTCCCCAGGAGGGGAACAAAGACCTTCTCCCGAGAGATCTCCGAAGAGAGAGGAACCCCCGGAGCCGTCAAAACTTTCGACGCTTTCGAAGCCCGCAACGCCTTCAGAATTCTCGGAATCTCTCTTTGAGGAATTTCCCTTCTTTGAGGAGCTTTCCCGGGAGAGAACCCCCTCAGGAAAATCCGGAATACCGGAAGGTGCGGAAAAAGCTTCGGAGGGTGCTTCGGAAGATGCCTTGGAGGAGGATAGCTTTGTGGGAACCCTTCTCTCCTGTGTGGGGGGGGAGATTCTCCTGGAGAAACGCGAGGGGGCGGAGCACGTGATGCTCGACGAGATGGAGGGAGACCTCCCGGAACACGAAGAGTAATATGCTGCTCTAATATACTCCTCAAGGGTACTTAGATGCTTAAAGGAAAGGATATATTATGAGTCATGATTTTGTGCATCTGCATGTGCATAGCGAATACAGCCTTCTCGATGGAGCCATCCGCTGTGGGGATCTTGCCCGGCAGGTAGCGGAGTGGGGGTCTCCTGCGGTGGCGCTTACGGATCACGGGGCCATGTACGGGGCGGTGGATTTTTACGAGAAGTGCAAGGCCCAGGGAGTGAAACCCCTTATAGGGTGCGAAGTCTATCTCGATCCCCGGGGGCATCAGCTTAGGGATAAGCGAAGCCAGAACTATCATCTGGTACTTCTGGCGAAGGATAACAAGGGTTATAAGAATTTGGTAAAGCTTGTCTCCAAAGCCAATACCGACGGCTTTTTCTACAAGCCCCGCATTGATTACGATCTTTTGACCACCTATGGAGAGGGGCTTATCGGCTCCTCCGCCTGCCTTGCGGGAGAGGTGGCCTCTCTGATTCTTCAGGGGGAGGAAAAGGCCGCCGCTGAAAAGGCTTGTTTTTACGAGAGTATCCTGGGAAAAGGTAACTTCTACCTTGAGGTGATGCACAACTCCCTCCCCGAACAGGCTCGGGCGAACAAGGGGCTTGTTCGCGTCTCCCGGGAGACGGGAATTCCTCTTATTGCCACCAACGATGCCCACTATCTTCGCAAGGAAGATGCCTCCTGGCACGAGGTGCTTCTCTGCGTGCAGACCCAGAAAACCATCAACGATCCCAGCCGTTTCAGCTTCGGAGCCCAGGATTTTTACCTTCGCTCCCCCGAGGAGATGTGGCGGCTCTTCGGAGCAGAGCTTCCCGAGGCTCTGACGAATACTCTGGAAATTGCGGAGCGTTGCGACGTGGCGTTTACCTTTGGGGAGTATCTTCTGCCAAATTTCGAGCTTCCCGAGGGAGAGACCCTGGATTCGCATCTGGAGGGGCAGTGTTGGGAGGGGCTGCGCTGGCGTCTTGGGGGAGAGCCTTCTCAGGAGTACAAAGAACGTCTGGAGTACGAGATCCGGATCATCAAGCAGATGGGATTCCCGGGATACTTTCTTATCGTGTCAGACTTCATCAAGGCCGCCAAGGAAAGAGGGATTCCCGTGGGGCCCGGCCGAGGCTCCGCCGCGGGATCTCTGGTGGCCTGGGCACTTCGGATCACCGAGCTGGATCCCATCTTCCATAAGCTTCTTTTCGAACGTTTCCTCAATCCCGAACGGATTAGCATGCCCGATATCGACACGGATATATCGGACAAGCGCCGGGATGAGGTGATCGACTACGTGGTGGAGAAATACGGTAGGGAGAACGTCTCTCAGATTATCACCTTTGGACGTATGATGAGTAAAGGGGCGGTGCGGGACGTGGCTCGGGCTCTGGAAGTCTCCGTGGCAGAGGCGGATGTGATCGCCAAGCTTGTGCCGGATAAGGTGAAAAATCTTCGGGAGGCCCTGGAGATGGCTCCGGATCTTAAGCAGATCTATACTCGGGATCAACGGGCCCGGCAGGTGATCGATACCGCCTGCCATATTGAGGGACTTGCCCGGCACTGCTCCCAGCATGCGGCGGGGGTGGTGATCGCCCCCTGTCCCATTACGGATATCGTACCGGTGCGGCGCATTGCGGATAACCAGGTGGTGACCCAGTTTGCCATGGAGCCCGTGGAGAAGCTGGGGCTTGTGAAGATGGATTTTCTTGGTCTTCGTACCCTCTCGCTCATCGAAGATACCCTGAACAATATTAAGGGGGGAGATGGGGAGGCGCCGGATCTCAACACCATCCCCATGGATGATACGGCTACCTTCCGGTTGCTTCAGGAGGGAGATACCCTGGGGGTTTTTCAGTTGGAATCCGAGGGGATGCGGCGGCTTTTGAAGCGCATGCGCCCCGATGCCTTTGGGGATGTGGTGGCGGTGCTGGCCCTCTACCGTCCGGGGCCTCTTGAGAGTGGCATGGTGGATCAGTATGTGGAGTGCAAGCACGGACGGCAGGAGGTCTCTTGTCTCCACCCCAAAATTACGGAGTGTCTCGCCGAAACCTACGGGGTGATCCTCTATCAGGAGCAGGTTATGCAGATCGCTTCTGCCCTGGGAGGATACTCTCTGGGAGAGGCGGATCTGCTGCGTCGGGCCATGGGCAAGAAAAAAGTGGAGGTCATGGCGGAGCAGCGGGAAAAGTTCGTTCAGGGGTGCGTCGCCAATGGTGTGGATGCCTCGCGAGCAGAAGAGATTTTCAACATCATAGAAAAGTTTGCGGGGTACGGCTTCAACAAATCCCACAGCGCCGCCTATGCCCTTATCAGCTACCAGACCGCCTATCTCAAGGCGCACTACCGGGCGGAATTCCTCGCTGCCTTTCTGACGAGCCAGATAGGCAGTAAAATGGATGTGCTGGGACGGTATGTCTATGCGGTACGTAAATCCGGGGTTCAGGTGCTTCCTCCGCATATCAACGAATCGGGTCGGGATTTTTCCGTCTCGGGAGGGGATGTCCGTTTTGGCCTTAGTGCGGTGGCTAAGGCTGGAAACGCTGCGGTGGAAGCCATGCTTGAGGCCCGTAAGAGCGGCCCCTTTCTCTCTTTCTGGGATTTTCTGCTTCGGGTGGATCTTCGGGTGATCAACAAGGGGGTTCTGGAAAATCTCATCCGGGCGGGGGCCTTCGATGGGCTTAGAGCCAACCGCAATCAGCTTTTGGAGGTGCTCCCCCGATGGCTGGAGCTGGCGGGGCGCTATTCCGAAGATACCCAGCAGCTGGGGCTCTTCGAGGAAGATACCGCCAAAGATGAAGGGCCGGAGCTTCCCCAGCTTCCGGAGCCCGAAAAGATGGAGATTCTCGCCATGGAGAAGGACACTCTGGGGCTCTACCTTTCGGGGCATCCTGTGGAGGAGGCCTCTTCGAGGATTCATCGATACTCCTACTGTGCCGTGGAGGATCTCGCCTTCTGGAAGGGCGGCGAGGAGACCCGGATTATTCTGGGAGGCATGGTGTCGGGGCGCAAGGAGAAATACACCAAAAAGGGAGATCCCATGGGGATTTTCGATCTTGAGGATCAGACGGGAAAGGTGGAGGTGGTCTGTTTCCCCCGAACCTGGGAGGAGTGTAAAGCCTCTGTGATAAACGGGGATCTTCTTCTGGTAGAGGGAAAGGTACAGGAGCGGATGGATCGGGTTATTCTGGTAGATCGGATTCTCTCTCTGGAAGAGGCGGAGGAGAATCTCCCTCCCCTTGTAAAGATCGTTATCTCCAGCACAGGTCTTCCCCGCAAGAACCTCCTCACCTTCCTCCGGGAACTCAAGGGATATCGGGGAGAGAGCCCGGTGCTTTTCGAGATGAAAGAGGGAGAGCGGCAGGTGCTCATACGGCTTTCGGACCTGCGTCTCCGGCCCGATGCCCAAGCCCTTGAAGCTCTTTGTGAGGCCCATCTCGGAGGAGGGGGCACAGTGGAAGTGGCTTAAAAGACGGAGCGAGGAGGAATATGGTGACATACAGAAACGAAGGAGGAAGGGAGAGTCACTCCATGGGAAGCAGAGATTTTCGTGAAAAAAATACCGAGGGAATGTCCTCGGTGCTTAGTGATTTTCTCATGGTGCACGCTCTGGAGGATGGGGTTACTGTCATTGGCCTTACCCGGGGACAGGAGACCCGTTTTTCCCATACCGAAAAGCTTGATGCGGGAGAGGTCTGGATCTCTCAGTTTACCGAGCATACCTCGGCGGTGAAGATCCGGGGGAGAGCCAAAATTTATTCGAAACATGGAGTTGTAGAGAGTGGAGGAAGAGAATCATGCGAAAAGCAAAAATAGTCTGTACCCTTGGTCCTGCCTGTAGTTCCTTCGAGACCATGCTCGCCATGGCAGAAGAGGGGATGGATGTAGCCCGTTTCAATTTCAGTCACGGAGAGTACGAGGGGCACGAAAAAAATCTGGAACTTGTCCGGCGGGTGGAGAAGGAGCGGAACCGCCCTCTGGCAGCTCTTCTGGATACCAAGGGGCCGGAGATCCGCACGGGGCTTCTTCAGGGGCACGAGCCGGTATTTCTCGAAAATGGCCAGACCTTCAGCCTTACCACCCGAACGTTAGAAGGCTCCAGCCGGGAGGTCTCCATCAGCTACGATGCACTTCCTAGAGAGGTAGCTCCGGGGATGCATATCTTCATCGACGACGGTACTCTGCAGCTTGTGGTGGAGGAAATTCGGGGAGAGGATATTATCTGTAAGGTTCTTGTGGGAGGAGAGCTGGGAGAACGTAAGGGGATCAACGTCCCCGATGCATCCCTTTCGGTGCCTACCCTTACCGAGAAGGATCGGGAGGATATCCGCTGGGGGCTGGAGCACGAAATGGAGTACATTGCGGTCTCCTTTGTGCGGAGCCGGGATGATGTGTTGGAGGTTCTCCGGGTTATGGAGGAACTTAGCGAGGGACGTCCCCCCATGAAGATTATCGCCAAGATTGAAACCAAACAGTCCATTGAGGCTTTGGAAGAGATTGCCGAGGTGGTGGACGGCATGATGGTGGCCCGGGGCGATCTGGGGGTGGAGATTCCCACCGAGGATGTGCCGCTACAGCAGAAGCGGATCATTGATATCTGCCGTTCCCAGGGGAAGCCCGTTATTGTGGCTACCCAGATGCTGGACTCCATGATCCGGAATCCCCGCCCCACCCGGGCGGAGGCGAACGACGTGGCTAATGCGGTGCTGGATGGGGCGGATGCGGTGATGCTCTCCGGGGAGACCGCCAAGGGGAAGTATCCCCTGGAGTCGGTACGAACCATGCGGAAGATCGTCTGCAGAACCGAGCAGGAGTCTCTTCGGTGGGGACGGCATATCTCTCTTCCCGTCTACGCCAGCACTGTCCCCGATTCGGTGAGCCATGCCGCCACGCATATTGCGGGGGAGCTGCACGCCAAGGCGGTGATTTCCCTTACAAAGAGCGGCAGCACAAGCTCCATGGTGAGCAAATACCGCCCCTCATGCCCCATCATCGGGGCCACCCCCAGCCTGCGCACCTGGCGGCAGCTCTCTCTGGTATGGGGGGTTCGTCCTCTCCTCAGTCGAGAGGCTCCCTCCATTGAGCAGGCCCTGAACGCTGCCATCATGGCATCCCTGGAAGAGGGCATTCTCGAGGAAGGGGATCTGGTGATCTCCACCGCCGGGGTTCCTGTAGGCATGCCGGGAACCACCAACATGGTGCAGGTGCATACCGTGGGGAGTATCCTCGTGAAGGGGCTCTCCCTGAGCAAGAGGGAGGCTACAGGGAAGGTCTGCAAGGCCCTCACCGCCCAGGAGGCAGAGGCTAAGATTCGGGATGGGGATATCCTGGTGGTGCGGGAGACGGATAAAAACTTTGTCCCCGCCATGCGCAAGGCTGGAGCTGTGATTGCGGAAGAGGGGGGACTCACCAGTCATGCGGCCATTGTGGCCCTCAATCTGGGTATCCCCTGCATCGTCAGCACCCGGGGAGCCATGACAGAGCTTGAAAATGGCGCTCTCGTTACGGTAGACGGCACGCGGGGTGTGGTCTACGGCGGTAAGGTGAAGCTCCATTGATGTATTGGCGGCTCTTGGCCGCGGTGTTGTAGCTACAGGAAAGGGAGAACCCCATCTATGTCGTTGATCGGTGTGCATGTTTCCGTTGCGGGGGGGCTCCACAGGGCTTTCGAACGAGCAGAGGACCTTGGCTGCGAGGCCATACAGATATTTACGAAAAACCAGCTTCAGTGGAAATCGGCTCCCCTAGGAGCGGGGAGGGAGATGCGCTTTATCGAAGCCTGGGGGAGGAGTTCCGTCCGCAAGGTGGTGGCTCACGCCGCCTACCTCATCAATCTCGCTGCCCCGGAAGAGAATCTTCGTCGCCAGAGTCTCGAAGCTCTGGAAGATGAGATCAACCGGTGTGATGCCTTGGGTATTCAGGATCTGGTGCTTCATCCGGGGAGCCATCGGGAGAGCGGAGAGACCGAGGGGTTGGATAGAGTTGTGGAGGGGCTTGAAGAGGTGCTTTCCGCCACTCATGGCATGAGTGTTCGGATTCTTCTGGAGACCATGTCGGGGCAGGGGAGCCTCTTGGGGTACAAACTTGAACATTTTTCTGATATATTAGAAGGGCTTCAATGGGATTCCCGAGTGGGGCTCTGTCTTGATACGTGCCATCTCTTTGCGGCGGGGTATGATATAACCTCTTTTCGGGGATACTCCTCTTTTGTGAACTCCCTGAACAAAAAGATCGGTGCTGATCGGGTCTGGTGCTGGCACTGCAACGACAGCAAGGAGCCCCTGGGAAGCCGTAAGGATCGTCATGCTCATTTGGGAGAGGGGAGGCTCGGCCTTGGTGTTTTCGGGTACGTCCTCAATGACCCCCTGTGGGAAGAGATTCCCTGCATTCTTGAAACGCCCAAAACCCCCCCAGGGGATGCCGCGAACATGGCGCTTCTTCGAAAGAGCCGGGGATAGATAGGCCCCGGAGAGAAAACCAGAAAGGTGGAGTGACGTGTATCCTCGTCTTGTATACCATGCAGAAGCGCTTGCGGAAAATGTGCAGCATGTGGCCTCTCGATGCTCCCGGGAGGGGATAACTCTTTGGGGTGTTACAAAGGGAGTCTGTGCTCAACCGGAGATCGCAAAGATTATGGTGCAAAACGGCTGTCGAGCCCTTATGGACAGCAGGATGCGCAACATCAGGGCGCTGCGGGAACAGAATCTCGGGGTTCCGCTCTGGCTTCTGCGTATACCCATGCCTTCGGAGATTCCGGAGCTTGTGCAGTATGCGGATGGCACGGTAGTTTCTATGGCGGAGACGGTACATCTTCTGCACGAGGCCTGTGCAGAGAGGCGCCACCCCTTTGAGGTGATGCTTATGGTGGATATCGGCGATCTTCGGGAGGGAATCTGGCCCGATGAGGTGGATTCTCTGGCAGATGCCTTCAGCGCCTCCCCGAGAGTTCGCTGCATAGGAGTAGGGGCGAACTGGGGGTGCTACGGCGGGGTTCTCCCCACAGAGGAGAACGAAAAAAAACTTCTCTCCGTGGGGCGTCTTCTCGAAGGGCGCCTGGGGCAGCCCCTCACATACTTCTCCGGAGGCAACTCCTCGGCCCTTTCCCTTTTGGAAAAAGGAGAGGTTCCCTCCCGGATTAACCATCTTCGGGTGGGGGAGGCAATTCTCTTGGGAACGGACGTTACCAATATGCGTTCTTTCTCCTGGCTTCGGCAGGATACGATGCAGTTTCAGGCGGAGGTTGTGGAGCTTCGTAGAAAACCGAGTGTCCCTCTGGGGGAGCGAGGGGCAGATGCCTTCGGCAATGTACCGGAGTTCGAGGATCGGGGATGCCGACTGCGGGCCATCGTGGCGGCAGGGCGTCAGGATATACGCCTCGAGGGGCTTACTCCTGAAGATTCCCGGATGTGTATCCTCGGAGCTTCCAGCGACCACATGATTCTTGATGTAGAGGATGCGGACCCCCTGAAGGTGGGAGATGTGATCTCCTTCCGCCCCAATTACGGGGCCATGCTTCAGGGGGCCACGTCGGCCTACGTGGAGAAGGCTGTTTGGGAAGAGTCTTCCGATCTGTAGGAACGTATGTTAGGGCGGAGGTGCCGTGATCACTCTCTTTTCCTTTTCCTTGGGATGGCAGGATATCATCGACATTCTGGTGGTAACGGTTATCCTGTACAAGCTTTTCCTTCTTTTTGTGGATACCCGGGTGATGGGCCTTCTCAAGTGGCTTCTCGCCCTGGGTGCGGTGGTGATGATCTCTCGTTTTTTTCAGCTCGCTACCTTATCCTGGCTTCTGGCGAAGATGGTAACCATCTCTATCTTTTCCATACCTATTATTTTCCAGCCCGAACTCCGGCGTCTTATGGAGAGCATGGGGAGAGAAAAAACACTCAAACGTGAGCGAGGAGTAGAGAGAGCGGAGCTTTTTGCCGACAGGGTTTCCCGGGCTCTTATGGATCTCCGTTCCCGGGGCATTGGGGGACTTTTCGTCTTCCAGCGCCAGACAGGACTGAAAAATGCCTTGCGCTCGGGAGTCCCCGTGAATGCCGAAGTCTCTCAAGAGCTGCTGGTATCTCTTTTCTGGAAGGGGAATCCACTTCATGACGGAGCTGTCATCCTTGATAGGGAGCACATTCTTGCGGCGGCGTGCTATCTCCCCCTTACGGAAAATATCGAACTCTCCCGCTGGCTCGGTACCCGCCACAGGGCGGCTCTCGGCATAAGCGAGGAGTCTGACGCCATATCCTTGGTGGTCTCCGAAGAGACCCGGGAGATCTCCATGGCGGTAAACGGCTATATATCCCGGGATCTCAACGATGGGCAGGTCAAGAAGCTTCTTCTCCACTATTTCCAGAGTGATGACGAAAAGTCTCTTACGGATCGCCTGCGAGAGGAGTTCCGTACGCTCTGGCCCGGAAGCGAGGGGGAGAAAAAAGAAGATGAAAAAGATTAATCCTGACTATTTCCGCTCCCGTCCCTTTCTGCTCTGTATCTCTCTGGGAGTTTCGGTGCTCCTCTGGTTTTTTGTGAGCAGCGGAAAGGATCGGGGAATCTCGCGTGATCTTGCGGTCTCTCTTGAGCTGCATAATCTTCCTCGGGATCTCGTGATTATCGGGGCTCCGGAAACGGTGGAGGTGCGCATCGCAGGATCTGCGGCGCAGCTGAGCCGGTTGGCTCCCAAAAATGTGCATGCCTTTGTGAACCTCCAGAATCTCCATCCCGGAGACTATACCTTGCCGGTGCGGGCAGAGCTGCCCCCTACCTTTGAGCTTCGGGAGATCAAGCCTTCCGAGGTTTCTCTGCGGCTTGTGGCTATGGAGAGCCGAACCGTTGTTCCCCAGCTTCGCGTGATGGGAGATTTTTCTGAGGGGGTTTCCCTTCTTCGGGCGGAGATTGAGCCCGGAGAGGTTGTTGTGACTGCCCCGAAGGGAGTCCTTGAGGGCCTTTCTGAGGTGGTCGTGGAGGTCTACTCCCGCAATTTGGAGGCTCGAGAGGGGAGTGTGCTCTATCCACTCTCTCTCAAACCGCGTGGAGATTTCCTCCGCCCTCCGGAGCTTCTTCAGATAGAGCCCTCTCAGGTGTCGCTCTCCTTCACGCTCTCCCGGAAGATTGAGAGAAAGCTCCTCTCCGTCTCTCCTGTCTTTGAGGGGGAGATTTCCGAAGATTACCGGATAGAAGAAATGCGCATCTCTCCGGAAAGAGTTCTTCTCCTCGGGCCTCCAGGATCTATGGAGGACATTCTTTCCGTCCATACGGAGCCTGTGAATCTTCAGGGGGCCCAAGGGGATATGACCTACATTTCCCGTGTGGTGCCGCCTCCGGGAGAAAAGCTTACGGTGGAGCCGAGTGAGGTAACGGTCTCTCTTAAGGTGCTTCCCCGGATGCACGAGAAGGTGCTGCACCATATTCCGGTGGAGGTGCGGGGGCGGAGCATCTATCCTCAATGGGAAATTCTCCCCCCTCACATTACGGTCTATCTCGAGGGGCCCCGGAGCGCTCTGGATCTCGTTACTCCGGAAACTCTGGATGCCTTTGTGGATGTCACGAATTTGGTCTCCCGGAAAATCAGCGTCCCCATTCGGGTAAACGTCGGTGTTGCGGCAGTTTCGGTACTCCGTACGGATCCCGAGAACGCCACGCTGTACGCAAAAATAGACGAGTAAAGCGGCATCCCCGTAGTTGAGGGTCGCTTTATGAGGAAGGGATGAATGTTTGGTATGAAAAAAACATCCGACTCCGAAAAGAGACGAAAGCTTTTCGGAACCGATGGCGTTCGGGATGAGGCGAACCGGGGGAATATGACCCCTGAACTGGCCCTTAGGCTTGCCCAGGGGTATGTGGCTTTTCTTCGAAAAAAACATCCTTCCTCCGAGGGCCTTACCCTCTGTATAGGGGAGGACACGCGACGATCCAGCAACATGCTGGCCTCTGCCTGTGCTGCAGGAGCCATGTCTGCGGGGGCGAAGGTGCTCTCTCTGGGAGTTATCCCCAGCCCCGGGGTGAGCCACATGATCCGTTCTCTGGGAACCTCCGGAGGGATCATGGTGAGTGCTTCCCATAACTCCTGGGAGTACAACGGTATCAAGCTCTTTTCCGCCACCGGAGAGAAGCTCAGCGATGTGGATGAGCTTGGGGTGGAGGAGACCATGTCGGAAGACTCCTCTCTTCTGGTATACCGGGAAGAGATCGGCACCAGAAAAGCCCTGGATCTTCGGAATAGCTCCTACTTTCAGGTTTTTCAAGCCTCCCTGCGGGAACTCCCCCCCTTTGAAAGACCTTTGGTGGTGGACTGTGCCCACGGGGCGGCGAGCGCTCTTCTCAAAGAGAGTCTTGCTGACGTCGGGCGGAAGGACATCATATGCATCGGTGCAGAGCCCGGAGGGGCAAACATCAACGAAAAGGCGGGAGTTATGGATATGGCTCCCCTGGCCCGGAAGGTGCGGGAGCTTGGGGGTTGCTGTGGGGTGGCCTTCGATGGAGATGCGGACCGGGTGCTCTTTCTCGATTCCCGGGGGCGCCAGATCAACGGGGATATCATGCTCTGGGTGCTCGGACGCTGGATGGGAAAGAACAATCCCACCGGAGCGGGGGTGGTGGCCACGGTGATGAGCAATCTCTCCCTGGAGGAGCATCTGGAAGAGGCGGGGATACCTGTGCATCGCTGCCCCGTGGGAGATCGATACGTACTGGCCAAGATGAAGGAGACCGGGGCTTCCCTGGGAGGAGAGCAGTCGGGGCATCTTATAGCCCTGCCGCATTTTGTCTCCGGAGACGGCCCCCGGGGGGGATTTCTCTTTCTCCGGGCCTGTGCGGAACTTGAAGAGGATCTGGATACCCTTGTAGATCGCTTTGCCTCCTATCCCCAGCATCTCGAAAATATCCGGGTGACGGATAAGGAGGGAGCGCTTCAATCACCGGATCTGGAAGAGAAGAGGCAGTATCACGAAAAAAGGCTTGCCCCTCACGGAAGAGTCTTTATCCGCCCCTCCGGAACGGAGCCCCTTATCCGGATTCTGGTGGAGTGCAAGGATGAGAAAATCATCCCTGAGGTGGTGGAGGATCTGAAAGCCTGTATCCTTCGTTCCGGAGGAGGCAAAGCATAGAAACCATACCAGCAGCCAGTGCGTGATTCCTGCTTATATTGTGTCTTTGCGTGAACTCCACAGGAGCCGGAGCTTGTGTGTTCCCGGCAGCGACCACTCGGGAGCAGAGGGGGCACACAAGCGGAGGCTCCGACTTCAAGGCACAATATAATGCGGAACAGCCCACTAGCTCCGGGAGCATTTCCCCCGGAACGGGATGTGTTATACATAAAAGGAGGCGTTTTTCCATGCGTAAGCTCAGCATGTGTCTGTTTCCCGTGGCGGGTCTCGGAACCCGTTTTCTCCCCGCCACCAAAGAAACCCCCAAGGAGATGATGCCCCTTCTGGATCGCCCCATCATCCATTACGGCGTGGAGGAGGCGGTGCAGTCGGGGTGTACCGATGTGGTCTTCGTCACCGGTCGGGCCAAGCGATCCATTGAGGATTATTTCGATCGCTCTCCAGAACTTGAGGAGCTTCTCGAAAGACGGGGAAAAGATGATCTCTGCGAGATGGTGCGAACCATATCTCAGATGGCGCGCTTTGCTTACGTGCGTCAGAACGAACCCCTCGGGCTGGGGCATGCGGTGCTTTGCGGGGAGGCCATCTGCCGGAGCGCCCCCTTTGGGGTCATTCTGCCGGATGATGTTATGCTGGGGGATCCCCCGGTGCTGCGGCAGCTCATGGATGTGCAGGCCCGATTCGGGGGCTCCGTGGTGGCTCTTGAGGAGGTTCCCGAGGAGCATACCTCCCGGTACGGCATTGTGCAGGGGGAGAAGCTCGGAGAAGATATCTGGAAAATTACGGATCTTGTGGAAAAACCTGCCCCCGGTAAGGCTCCTTCGAACCTCGCCATCATGGGGCGTTATGTGCTCTCTCCGGGAATCTTCGACGAGCTGCACGCTCTCTCCCCCGGAGCAGGAGGGGAATATCAGCTTACGGACGCTCTCCGAGGCCTTATGGAAAAGGAGCCCCTCTGGGGGGTGGTCTACAAGGGGGAGCGGCTGGATTGCGGTACCAAGGAGAGCTGGCTCGAAGCCACCATACGGCTGGCCTCCAAAGATCCTGAGATGCGGGAGATGATTCGCAGAATCGCTCTCGAAGAGGGGAGGAATGCGGCGGAAGAAAATACTTCGTGCAACCCTGCGCCCAAAAATTAAGCGCCTGATCCCCCCGCAGGGGATGACGAGGACAGGAGAGTATCGAGACATCGGCGGATGCTCCTGAGGGCTTGGAAGAGGCCCTGGCAAGGCAAAGACAAAACTTCCGGGTAACCGGAAGGACAAATCCTTTGCCCTTCTTTCGTGGAGAGAGTGAAAGGGGATTTATAAGCCTATGTGCGGTATCGTAGGGTACATTGGTTACCGTGGTGCTGTGGATGTTATTCTCCAGGGGTTGCAGAGACTGGAGTATCGGGGGTACGACTCCGCAGGTATTGCGGTGCGCCAGGGAAATCTGGTGCGGGTGGTTAAAGAAGTGGGCAAGGTTGCGGAGCTTGCTGCCCGGGTGAAGGAAGAGCAGATCGAAGGGCATCAGGGGATAGGGCATACCCGTTGGGCTACCCATGGCGGCGTTACCCAGGCAAACGCCCACCCTCACACGGATGGTGAGGACCGCATTACCCTGGTGCATAACGGAATCATCGAAAACTACGGAGATCTTCGGGAAAAACTTCAGGCTCTGGGAGTTCTTTTTACCACCGAAACGGATACCGAGGTAGTGGCAAAGCTTCTCTCCCAGCTCCTTCAGGAGGGACGCTCACTTCTGGAGGCTCTGGTGCTCCTGCAGCAAAATCTTGTGGGCTCCTATGCCCTGGCGGTGCTGGATGCCCAGAACCCGGAGGCCCTCTATGCGGTTCGCCGGGGATCTCCTCTCGTGCTGGGGTTTGGGGAGGGAGAGGCTTTCTGTGCTTCGGATGTTCCTGCCCTGCTGAGCTATACCCGAAAGGTGTTCTATCTCGAAGACGGCGATATGGCCTGCATACGCCGGGAGGGAGTGACCCTCTACGACAGCGGGGGAGAGGAGATCACCCGGAAGTTGCACACCATCGAATGGGATCTCTCCATGGTGGAAAAGGACGGATACCCTCACTTTATGCTCAAGGAGATTCACGAGCAGGGGGGGGTGCTCCGGGCTACGCTGAAGGATCGTATTCAGGAGGGGCATGTCTCTCTGGATGCTGAACTCGAATGGGATAGCGACCTTCTGCAGAGCTGGGATCAGATCCACATTGTGGCCTGCGGCACCTCCTACTATGCTGCCCTCGCCGCGGCCCGGAACTTCGAAAAATGGACCAATATGCGGGTGCTGGTGGATGTTGCCTCGGAGTACCGGTATCGCTCCATTCAGCCGGATCGAAAAACCCTGGGGGTTTTCGTTTCCCAGTCCGGAGAGACTGCGGATACCTTAGCGGCCCAGCGAAAGGCCCGGGAGTGCGGAGCGCACTGTCTGGGAATTACCAACGTTCGGGGAGCCACGCTCTCCCGGGAGGTGCACAGCACCCTTCTGCTTAAAGCTGGGCCGGAGATCGGTGTGGCCGCCACCAAGACCTTCATGGGGCAGCTTGGAGTGCTCTATCTGCTGGCCCTCTATCTGGGGGCCCGCCGGGGAACCTTGCCGGAGCACGAGGAGCGCTCTCTGGTGGAGGAGCTTATCCAGCTCCCCTACCGGGTGGAGAAGGTGCTCGCCCAGGGGGATGAGATGGCGGAAATCGCCAAAAAATATAGCTCCTATGCGGATTTTCTCTATCTTGGCCGAGGGATGTCCTATCCTGTGGCACTTGAGGGGGCTCTGAAGCTGAAAGAGATCTCCTACATCCATGCGGAGGCCTATGCCGCAGGGGAGATGAAGCACGGCCCCATAGCGCTTCTCGATGAAAAGGTGCCAGTCATGACGGTGATTCCCCGGGATAATCTCTATGAAAAAACCCTCTCGAATATTGAGGAGGCCCGGGCGCGCAAGGCCCCCATCCTTGCGGTGGGAACCGAGGGAGACGAACTTCTCAAACAACATGCGGAACAGGTCTTCTACGTTCCCTGGACCCATAGCGAGCTTACGCCTTTTCTCACAGTGCTCCCTCTTCAGCTCTTCGCCTACTATGTGGCCCTCGAACGGGGATGCGCCATTGATCAGCCCCGGAACCTTGCCAAGAGCGTTACCGTGGAGTAAGTTTCGTTTTTCTGCAGAATAGAAAAGTCTTCAGATGCTAAAAAACCCCCGAAAAGATCCTCGGGGGTTTTTTTCATACTCCTGGGAAAAACCAAATGGCCCATAGGTTCCCGATAAAATGGTATGCTATGGAGGGTGTAATATTGTCGAACTCCTCTCGAAGCTGCGCCATGAAGAGCCCCGGGAAAAAGGTGGCCAGAAAGATTGGAGAGGTGCGGAAGAGCATGTGGGAAGCCGCAAAGATGGCGGCACTCAGAACAACCCCCGGAAGTGGTGAAAACCGTCGCCGCAAAAGAGTCTGCAGAAAGCCCCGGAAGAAGACCTCCTCGATGATTGCTGCGGTAGTCCCTGCGGCGGCGTAAGTGAAAAACTGTAGAACGGTTACCTTTCGGGGGAGATCCTCACCGGGCCAGTGCATGGCCAGCACCGTGAGGGGTATCAGCGTGGTGGCGCAGTAGAGGAGAAGTTTGAGGCTCATTTCCCGGTTCCAGCGGAGGGAGAGTCCGTAGGACTCGTAGGGCTCTTTCCGGAGATAGCACCAGGCAAAGGGACCGTAGAGCATAAGAATGGCGGTAAAGGTCTGGGTCATAGCGTATCGTGGCCTCTCTTGGAAGAAATCTCTTCGGGAAGGTGGCGATATCGAAGGGGTTCTCGAAGGGCGCAGTACACTATACCATAGAGAAGCCCCAGAGGAAGGAGAAGGGCCGCTGCTATCCACCAAAGCCTGAGAGCGAGAAGGAAAAAAAACGTGCCAAACATAAAAACACCCCAGCAAGCCCAGAAGGGGCGGGGGTGTCGGCGGTAACTCAGGCCCAGCAGACCCGAAGCGGCGGAAAACAGGAAAAGGAGAACAAGAATGCCGTACTGCCAGGAAGAGAGGGTAAAAGAAAGATCCTTCATGCCGTGTTCGATTATGCTGTGCCGGCTTTCATGGAGCAGGAGGCACAGAGTCCGTGAAAGTAGATTTGGGTGGAATGTATGGTATTCTGGGAAGATGTTCCCTGTTGGAGGTTCTGGAACACCGAAGATGTAACAAAGACATCCTCCACCTTGCCGCAGCAGGAGCAGCGGAAGTGCGCATGGGGAGTGGGGTTGGAATCGATGAGAATCTTCTTTTCATCGATGGAAAGAATCTGCACAAGCCCCGCATCCGCCAGAACCTGAGCGGTGCCGTAGATAGTGGCATAAGAGATGGTGGGAAAGTCGTTTTTCAGCTCTTGATAAATCATCTCCGCCGAGGGGTGATCTTTGCGTCCGTGAAGCAGTTTAAGAATGCTGATTCTTTGGGCTGTTATCTTAAAGCCTTTGTTCCGAAGAATATGTACACCGTCATCAACGTTCCACATGAAAAGTCCTCCTTGAAGAGAGTTCTTTGAATCTGTTTCGTAGCCGGGAGTTCTGAAGGGAATTTAAAATACTTCTCTGCTTAAAGTCATTTTGATCAAACTAGAGAGAGTATAAGGGGAAAGGGCATTTTTTGCAATCCTGCAAAGGGATCTTTGTTCTCTACCTGACGGAAGAGTTTTAGTTAAAGAAGTGTGGGGCGATATGCCCCGGAACTTTTTGTACCGAAAGAGTTTTCCGGTTTTCCTGAAAGATGGGGAGAGTCAAGGGGGGGATTACTGAGACGAAGATCTCCTGGAAAACAAAAGATGCTGTTCTCTCTTGGGGCGCTCTTTGCTTACCTTCAATTGGGAAAGCGGGCGAGTGATGCCTCGCGTTATAGATTCTTTGGCTGTGTCAGAGGGGAGATGGTGCTTCTATGCGTGATACGGAATGGGAAGAGCGGGATATGGAAGAAAAGGGGGAGGATTCGCGAAATCGGGAGGTGCGATCCTTCGGGGGGAGAGTTATTTCTGAGAGGGTGGCCATATTTTTTCTCGGCGTTATTGCGGTTATTGTGGTGGGGGCTTTTCTCAAATCGGCCCAGGGTGTTTTTATCCCCTTCGTTATTGCCCTGCTGATATCGTATATCCTGGCTCCCCCTGTGCGGTTTTTACATAAATTTGGGGTCCCCACATCCCTTATCGTGGTAATCATGTTGGGACTTCTTTCGGGAGTCGTCTTTTTGGGTATTATCTATCTTAATATGAGTCTTGTCTCTTTTTCCAAAGAGCTGCCGGAGCTGCAACAAAAATTTTTCGCCATGGGTAAGGAGATCTCCGAATCGAGTGAGGCAGTTCGGTTTTTGTGGCGAAATTTAGCGGAGTATTTTGATGTGGGAAATAAGATGACTGCCCAGATTGTGGCGTTCTCTCGCTCGTTTCTCTCCATTGCCTCAAAGATGCTCCTGGTAGTAATCTTTCTCGTCTTCCTTCTGGTGGAGGCCCCTTATTTTGAGGGAAAGCTCCGCAAGGCTCTGGCGAGGCGGAACGCCCAGAAGGTGCAGCACATTATGGAGACGATTACGGTGCAGATTGGGCACTATCTCGGCTTGCAAAGCCTTATAAGTGCGGCTACCGGGCTTCTTGCCTGGGGGGTTCTGGAGTATATCGGGGTGAAGTTCGCTCTTACCTGGGGGGTGCTTACGTTTCTTTTGAATTTTATCCCCACCCTGGGATCTGTGGCGGCAACAATACCGCCTATCCTTCTCGCGGCGGTACAGTTTTACCCCAGCTATAACGAGGTGCTTACCACTGCCCTTGCGCTCCTTATTATCCAGCAGCTCATGGGAAACGTTCTGGCCCCACGTGTTTTGGGAGATCGGTTAAATTTGAGCCCAGCCCTGATTCTCTTTTCGCTTCTCTTCTGGGGATGGCTTTGGGGGATTCCGGGAGGGCTTCTTTCAATTCCTATTACTTCTGCAATAAAAATCGTCTTTGAGAATGTTCGTCTTGTTCGGGGTTTTGCCGTCCTTATGGGATCCGGAAGGCATTATGCCAGAATGGATGATGACCACCATTAGAGGACATATGTGCAAGCATTCCTCTGCCTTGCCCGGTGGCGCATGTCGCAAGAGTTACAAGCCTGAGGGCATCCCCGGCTTGTAACTCTTGAAACTCCGAACGAATGGGTGGTGTTGCTCTTGTAGAATCGGGGCGATGCTCATAAAAATTCCCTCTTTTGCGGTTCAATAATGAGTGTTTACAGTGGGATTTCTTAACCCTCCAGAGGCAGGGGACTTCCCGTGGTTTTTCCTTGCTGTGGGGGATTTTTGCCTTTTTGTTAAGCTAAACCCGCTCTTGCAAAAGCACCATTTCCCGTCTATAATGACATGCGATGTATTGGGGTGTAGCCAAGCGGCAAGGCAGGGGACTTTGGATTGACAAACGATGAATTATCGGCGCAACCCCTTGCAAACACTCACTTTCTCGGTTTCGATAGGGAAAAAGTAGGCAGGTAACCCCTTTTCCCATACCTTACATTTCAAACTTTTAACAGCCGTCTATCCGTGCCAGGGTAGGCGGTTTTTCTATTGGCTTCCTCCATGGACACGAATACTATTCGTGTTCGTACCCTCATGTGATCCCCCCTCTTTCCCCAATACTATTGGCATTAGAACCACCATGAACAATCTTCAGGGTGGTCATTTGAAATGACCTACCACGTCCTGGTGGGAGTATAGCACAGATTGCTTATGGTTTGCAATTATGCAGGAAGATCAAAATCATTCCAATTTCTGTAAGTGTTTTTGAGATGCTCATGCAAAACCCCTTGCCTGAGCTTCAAACCCGTCAGATCGTCTCTAAGGGGTGTGCTTTGATCTTAGGCACAACCAACATGCCTCTCAGATAAAGATGACCCCTTAGAGAGGCTCTGAGTGGCCTTCACGTGGATATGGGGGGTGCAGGCTTACCCACGTTTTCACCCTGGCAAGTTCCCCAACGGGGAAAACGGCGGTCATGGGGGGGGGAGAGATTAAGAGTGGGGGGGGGTATATCTTACGTTAGGCTGTCTAGCAACAAGTCTTACGGGTTGAAAAAACCAAAGTCAAAAGGCAAGCCATAAAAAACCGAGCGTAGCGAGGGGTTTTGTTTTTGACTTTGCTTTTGGTTTTGACTTGGTTTTAGGTTCTAAGAAAAACCCCTAGGATACAAGCCCTATATATAATACCTTATAGGGGGGATTTTTTGCCATCTGCGCCAGGGAGCGTTCACGGGGGTGCTTGAGATGGGGTTTATAATTGAGAAAGTTAAAATGATAACAGTTTTGGAGGGATGAAACAGGGGTGCTTGGGGGGTATGGTATAATTTAGCAAGAAGTGAGGGTGAGGCTAAACAGAGTTATTGTCAAATCTGGTGTATGAGGGCTCAAGCGGCGTCCCTCCCAGATTGTTCCGTTACCGGTAATCCGTCTTTAAAAACGACTCCGCGGATCA
>Ga0334886_1000304_pt1 | contig 79624 bp, 72 predicted proteins | sample GraSluR1_MG_9_FD_207232 | JGI IMG/M metagenome (GOLD analysis project Ga0334886, IMG submission 207232) | Sludge microbial communities from methane-producing bioreactor in Wageningen University, Netherlands - Granular Sludge_27_06-R1 | ecosystem: Engineered > Bioreactor > Anaerobic >...
ATTAAGGCAGAAATAGCACAAATTAATCGATATTGAGGGGAAAAACCAGGTTAATAGAACGTTCAAATTGAAAGCATTGAGGTAGAGCCCTTCAATGAACGCTTATCGCGAGATAATCGAAATCCTCAAAGGTGTTCACTACAGGCCTTCAGTGCAGTATCGCTTTTTATCGCCATAAGCAGTATCCTTGCTCGAGTTAAGCTTCTCGAGAGAGTATGGATCTTAAGCCCCGCTCACCTCTCCCAGGCCTCCATCACCATCCCGCCGTAGTATTCGATTCTCTGAGGAACGAACTTGACCACCACGTAATCCGGGTTCTCGGGAGTCTGAAAGTACTGCTCCAGATTGGGATTCCAAAAGAGCTTTTTCATATTCATATCCTCGTACACTTCGGTCATGCTCTCCATCACGACGTAGGGGTCCGAGTAGTTCTCACCGGACCATATCGATATGGCCACGACGGGTTTCTCTCTTATCTGTTGCACCTTCCGGGAGCTTTTCATCGTCGCCCCCGTCAGGCTCAGGTCGTCATTTCCTACCAGGGCCATAAATCTCACCTTCGGCTCGCCTTCAGAGACGGTGGCCACTGCAGCCACGTGCTCTCCACCGATGACCTCAAGGATTTTATCTTTCAGTTCCAAGAGTTTTCCCCTCCTCATCCGCGCAATTGAGAACAACTGTGATTAATTATCACCATATATTTAATGAATGAAGTCTGATTGATATAGATTTCCCATATTTGATATGGGACGGGACGGATCTGATCTCACTTTAGCATAGTACCTGAAGCCCGATAATGTAGACACTGCACATCCCACGTATCTCTTTCTTATTTCACAGACATTGACGACTTTAGCGGATCCTCACGAGGATCACCGAACCATATTTAAATAATATCTAAATTATTTATAAATAATGCTAAAATATTCGTAAAAATTATATTATATTATATTATATTATATTATATTATATTATGATAGTTGTATGCAGATAATTTAATATAATGTCATTAAATTATGTACAATAAATGTAGAATAGATCATTTGACATAGTAAAAATAAGATAAATTATATTTACATTAAATCAGATTTCTAATTCAGATCATATGTTTTAATTTTGGGCCAATAACCTAGGTTGAAATCTGTAAAGTCGCTTGCCCCTTTGAAGATTGTCAGACTCAAACATATTCTTATATGATATGTGTTTAGACATGAGTGCAGCAAAATTAACTCTATTTTGGGAGTTCACATATTCCAAACACTATGTGAATTTACTCCCCTCGTCGCGTACCATGGTGATTATTGGGCCGAAATGTGTCCTTAAAGCTAAATTAAGAATATGGTAGGGTTTATTCCTAGAACCAATAAGAATTGTGCATCTCAAATCTTAAAAGCCCGATATTTTTATAAAATAGTATTAGGCATTCAAACTCTATATTTACAGCTTGCAATTATAATTTATAAAATTGTAATTAATAAATTAATTTAATCATGTATCTATTATGATAAATAAACTAGAATATAAATTAATCTATAATTAAATTTTATTAATAAATATAGTATTTGTTTTTCCTAATTTAAATTATATATCTGTCTGGATAGATATGTTAAAACATAAAATAAATCATGAGCATGTATAAAGATTATATAATAATAAAACTAATAAAAATCTAACATTATATATTATATGTTAACTATTTAACAATAAAATTTGGAATATATAGAAGAGAATACTTCTCAAAGGTCGACCAAAAAGTGAGACTTCGGCCAGTATAGACGATAACCTGAATTGCCTTCGGGACTCGGTGTGCAATCTCCGCGATAACATACATGGAAAGGCGAAGAAGCTCAAAAGGAAGGTTCTCATCCGACGACGCCGTGCCAATTAACCCCTTTAGGCCCTTTTTCTTGAAGGTCCTGGCTAGCGGCCTACACCGTCAGTTCTGGCGGAAGTAGCGGCGGCTTTTTTTTCGCCCACCCTCTACTTACTAAGATCCATGTTTTGAATCGATCTTCGGAATTCTGGCCATCAGGCCGGTTCAAAGAGGTTGACAGGATACGAACGTGAGATAGAACCGCTGAGTTAAGGGTTTATATTGAAATGAACATCCATAAGCTGTCTTGGATCGGGATCGAAAAGTCGAGGAAGGCTTCATTGAGAGATTCTCTAAAACGTATAACTGGGCCTACATCGACTTTCTGGCGATACTCATCGGCGTGGCGGGAGGAGCTGGCGCTATAGCATTTCGAAATGTCATCGAGCTCATCCATGACATATTCTTCTCCGGGATATACCATCAAGGCGGTATACCGACCTATTCCGTAGTCCTCTTCCCGATCATCGGCGGTCTGATCGTAGGGCCGATCGTATGCATCCTGGCCCCCGAGGCGAAGGGCCACGGCGTCCCCCAGATAATCGAGAGCCTGCAGGTAAGCGGTGGCCAGATCAGAAAAAGGGTGGGCTTTCTTCTCATCCTCTCCTCTGCCGTGATCATAGGCAGTGGCGGAAGCGCTGGAAGGGAAGGTCCCATCGCCCAGATAGGAGCCTCCTTCGGCTCTCTGATAGGCCAGATCTTCAAGCTCGGATCTCGCGATCTTAAGCTTCTGACGGTCTGTGGCGTCGCCGCCGGCATCGCCGGGACCTTCAACGCCCCCATGGGAGGAGCCATATTCAGCATGGAGGTGGTGGCCAGGAGGTTCTCTCCCTTTGATTCGGTTCCGATCCTGATGTCAGCGGTCGTCGGCGCGGCAGTGGCGGCCGCCCTCACTGCCCCAGCTCCGGCATTCTTCAATCCCGAGTTCGTCTTTAGCAACACAGACCTCGCCCTCTGCTTTATACTGGGCCCGATCTTCGGAGCCATCGCCTTCTCCTGGGTGAGGGTCTTCTACCTCATCGAGGACTCCTTTGAGGCCCTCCGAATCCCTAAGATGGCGAAGCCCGCCCTGGGAGGGACCGTGGCTGGGATAAGCGGTTACTACCTCTTCGGTTATGGGATCATGGGCGTCGGCTACGACGGCATCACCCGGATCTTCGAGATGCCGTTCGATACGTCGAGCTTTCCTAGTTCATTCGATGTTATGATATTTCTCATCGCTCTGGGCCTAGTCAAGATCCTGGCCACCGCCTTCACTGTGGGATCCGGCGGAAGCGGCGGAATATTCGCCCCCTCCCTATATATCGGGTTCATGTTCGGGGTGGCCTTTGGCCTATTCGTAGCAACAGTCCTCCCAGAACTGGATATTGCAAACCCAACGGTCTATGGCCTTCTGGGGATGGCGGCCCTCTTCGCCGGGGCTGCACGGGCTCCTCTCACCTGCATCGTGATGATCCCCGAGATGGCCAGCAGCTACAGCAGGCTTCCGCCCATCATCATCGCCTGCGTTCTCAGCTACGCAACGGCCCAGATCCTGATGAAGGGGATGTCCATCTACTCTCTCAAGCTGATGAGGAAGGGGATCTTCATCGACCAGCCCCAGCCGGTCTTGAGGGGGATCGCTGTCGGAGAGGCGATGCACAGGGACATAGCCACTGTTGCGCCTGACATGACCCTTCGCGAGCTTCGAGACTTGATGTTCCTGCGAAATCATACCGGATTTCCCGTGGTTGAAGATGGTCGTCTGGTGGGGATCATCACCTTCGACGACCTCCGAAAGGTGCCGATCGCAGAGCAGGATAAAACCCTGGTGGGCGATCTGGCCGTCAAAGAGGTGATCACCATCCGCCCTGACCAGTCCACAAAGTACGCCATGGACCTGATGTACCAGAACAAGATAGGTAGGCTTCCGGTGGTGAGCGGCGCCGATCCGAAGAAACTCCTCGGGATAATAACTCGAACCGACGTAATAGGGGCCTATGAGACGACCGAGCAGCGTTGAAAATTATCGAAGATTTAGCCTCCTTCAGGGGCTGGTGATCAAGGATCATTCACCGATCGCGACGTCGCTCCATTTTTATACCTTCATACCCAGATATGCTCGCGATGTACCGTATACTGGTTACCAACGACGATGGAGTCCACTCCGCAGGAATCAGGGCGGCAGTCAGAGGCGTTTTGGGCCTCGGCGAACTATTGGTCGCCGCCCCCTCAGGCCAGAGAAGCGGCGTCGGGAGATCTATTTCTGTCTTCGAACCTCTCAGGTACAACAAGGTCGATCTTGACGGCGTCGAGGCCTACGAGGTCTCTGGGACCCCCACCGACTCGGTGATCATGGGGATATTTTGGCTTATGAAAGGGGAGCTTCCAGACCTCGCAGTATCGGGGATAAACATCGGTGAGAACATCAGCACCGATACGGTCACCACCAGCGGGACCATCGGCGCGGCCCTCGAGGCTGCAAGCTACGGCGTCCCGGCGATCACAGCTTCAGTCCAAGTCGTCGACCAGGGGGACAAGTTCGACAGCAAAAATGATCACGCCTACCAGTTCGGCGTCGCGGCTAACCTCGTCAGAAAGGTGGCGAAGAACGTCCTGGAGAAGGGACTCCCGACGGGGGTGGACATCCTGAACATCAACGTTCCCGTCGACGCCACCGAGGAAACAGAAGTGGTGGTCACAAAGCTCGCCCGGAAGATCTTCAAGACCGCTGTTCAGGAGCGATCGGACCCCCGAGGGAGGCCCTACTACTGGATCGACGGCGACCTGGTCTGCACCGAACGGGAGGGAACCGACGTCCGGGCCATCTACCAGGAGGGGAAGATCTCGGTCACCCCTCTTACCATCGACAACACCGCAAGGATCGACTTTTCGGAGATCTCCGAACTGGTACAGTGAACGCGGATCTGGTGATGATTTTGAACGAGATGCGAATTGAAAATTTCGAAAAGATGAGCCGAGAAGACCAAGTCCTCTACCTGACAGAGAACCTGAGAGATATAAAAGACGATCTGGTAGAGCCGGGGATAGAGATATTGATCGGCTCCGGCGAGACTGAGCTCGCCATCTCTCTGGCGAGAGACTCGGGCCGAATAGATAGAGCGGTAGAGATCGCCGTAGCCGATGGTGACTATCTCTGGGCTGCCCTCATCGCTAAGAAAGCCGGAAGGGAAGAGGAGTCTGTGAGGCTCTATCGAGAAGGGCTGGAGTACTACGTCTCAGAAGAGAAGTATGGCCGGGCCGTCAGCGCCGCTCAGGCTCTGGGCCTTCCCTATGACGAGATCGACCACCTCTTCGAGGCCGGTGTTAGGTATGAGAGGAGGATGATAGATATGGACCGGGTCGGCTACGCCTTGGAGAGCCTGGCTCACTCCCTCAATAACGCCCTCGTGGGGAGGGACGACGAGATGGCAGAGGGCCTGAGAAAGGCGATGGCTGAAGAGAGAGAGAGGATCGCCAGGCAGGCAGCTGAGGATCTGGACGAGTAAGGGAACGAGACCAGCCAAAATCTTCCGTCCGTCAGCGGGCTCTTAGCTTTACCTCGATCTTCATGAGGTCCTCTGCCACCAGAACCTCATGAAAGTGGCGACGAGCGTCGGCGAGGAGGGGGCCGACGTCGTCGGAGTAACGAGAGCTGATGTGGGTTAAAACCAGCCTTCGCGCCCCAGCCCGCTTGGCGAGCTCCGCCGCCTCGCCAGCGGTGCTGTGCATTGTCTCCACGGCCCAGGCGCCCATCTCGTCGCCCAGGGACCCGTCGTGGATGAGAAGGTCCGCGCCTCTGCTCGCCTCCTCGATCTCCAGGGTCGGCCTCGAGTCGCCGGTGTAGACCACCTTTCTTCCGGGCCTTGAAGGCCCCATCACATCCTCGGGCTGTACCACTCTTCCCTCCACCTCCACTGCATCGCCCCGCTGTAGTCTTCCAAAAAGGGGTCCAGGGGGGACGCCAAGCTCCATCGCCCTTTCGCGGTTGAACCGCCCTGGCCTCGGATCTTCCCGGAGACAATAACCGATGCTTGGGACGCTGTGGGCGGTCCTGATCGCCTCCACCTCGCAACCATCCATCCTCACCGTGTCGCCAGCTTCCAGCTCAAGAGCCCGAACCGGAAACTTCCGGGAGTAGTAGCAGAGCCGGTCGAAGAGGTCCACCACCTCGGCGGTCCTGACGGGCCCCACTATGGTGAGGGGTTCCTTTCTCCCCTGGAAGGCCATAGTCTCGAGGAGCCCCGGAATTCCCAGGATGTGGTCGGCGTGATGATGGGTTATGAAGATGTAGTCGAGCCTCATCATCCCGGTCTTCGCCCGCATCATCTGCCGCTGCGTCCCCTCGCCGCAGTCGAAGAGGATCAGCTCGCCCTCACGGTTGATCAGGACCGCAGATGGGCTCCTCTCGGGCGTGGGAAGAGAGCCCGCAGTTCCTAGAAAGGTCACAGTGAGCATCTTCACATCATCTCCAGCTCCAGCTCAGGACCGATCCTCTTAGGAGGGTGACTATAAAAAGGTGTGTGGGCGAAGAGCCCAGCCCGTCAAAATATTTGAGATCGGAGGAGAAACAAATTTAGCGGGGGGTCAAGAGAAGAACGGCGGGCGGTCGATATAGAAAAGATGGCCCGTCGTTTCAATCCTCTAAGATCCTATTATGGGGGTGGGTATCGTGATCTTAACCGTTATCGTCGAGGATTCGGCGTCGTTCCCCGTCGTTTCGAACTCTGGAGCTTTCGGATCGTCGTCGACGTTTGCCCCTCCGGAGATCCTGTAGCTCTCCACCCCTTCTTCGAGGTCGTCGTAGACGTTATTCTCCCAATGATTTGCGCCGGCGTCAACGGCGTTCTCGTTGGCGTTGTTCGAAAACTCGTTCTGGGTTATTCTATTGCCGTCGGACTCGGCATCAATCCAGATGCCGTACTTGTTTTTGCAGACGACGTTCCCAAATATGATGTTCTCGTCCGAGTCTGAAAGAGATATGCCGTACCACTTATTCCCGGTGACGAGGTTGTTTCTGATTCTGTTCTTGTTGGACTTAATCTCAATTCCGGCCTTCCCAAACCCGGCATTTTTGACGACGAACCCCTCGAGAGTAATCTCGTCTGCAAAGAGAGTTAAGGTGCTACCAACGCCTTTGCCGTCCAAAACGGGCTTTTCGGAACCAGAATCCTTCCCCCGCAGGACGACGCTTTTGTCCACCACCACATTCTCTCTATACGTTCCGCTCAGAACGTTGATCGTATCCCCCGGATTCGCATCCTCGACGGCCTCCTGGATGCTGACGTAGTCGCAGCCCTCCGGCCCGACAGTGATGGTGGCTGCCTGAGCTGCGGCGATGGTTATCGCCGCCAAGATCAAAGCCGAAAGGAACTTCCACCTCATCCACCTCATCCCCATATCACTTCACACCCCAAAACCCAGATCCCATATCCTGGAACTCGAAATTCATATCCTCAAATGTCTCGAAGTTCAGGTCCATATCCTCTATGGAGAGATCAAACTCGAAATCCGCGCCTTCTACGGGTCCTTTTGCGCCGCCCTTCCAGATCGGTCCGTCCGGTATTTCTGAAGCGATGGTCTGGAAGGCACCGAGACCGTCCGTCCCGGATATGCTGGCAGGCGGTTCATTGGACTTGGTCAGCTCCGACAAGACCCGCCCCATTATCTCATCTCTATCCGAGGAGCTATTTATCGCCTCAAACCCGAAGGCAAAGTAGACCACCTTGTAAATCTCTGTGTCAACCCTAACCGCAGCACATCCGTCGTCTTTGTACTTGAAAATCTCTTTGGCGTAAGAGGTGATGGGACGAATCTCGCTCGGCCAGTACTGGTTGTCCGCCCCGTCACCCTCCGAGATCCCAAAGGTGATCCCATCGGATATGGGGTCACCGGGAACGCCCTCGAGAAGGCAAACGCCGGTGCTGTCCTTCACATACTCGACCTGCAGATAATCCTGATAAAAGTCGGTGTCCTGGATGTTGTAGCCGATATCCTGGCCGGACAGAAAGAGGCTCCCGCCAGCGTCGAGATAAGCGGCCAGGTTCGCCTGGTCCTCGGCGGTGAGGGTGGTGGTAAAATCCCTGCCTGTGACCCATACCACGCAGTCGAAGGATAACAGCTCGCTTCTGCTCGGGGAGTCATCGACCTTGACGTAATCGCATCCGCTGGCGGTCAGCGCCCGTTCGTAATAAGTCTCATAGTCTGCTTCCTCATCGTCGTCCACCAGAAGAATCATGCTCCGACTATCAAAGACCTCGATCCATCTCTCTTGGCGGTTGTCGTCGGTGATATCCTCGCCCTCGATCGGTAGTGCGCGCGCCTCCAAGGCGCGCCTTCCCTCTTCGGCATTAGACCAGTAGAGGCTCACCTCAACAGAATCTCCGCTGGGAAGGTCGAGGATAGACTCCGAGTCCTTGACGGCTCCCCCATCGAGAAGCTGGACGACCACGTTCTTCTCGTCCTTGAGCCCCTTGTTCTTGACGACCACCTTCACCTCCACAGACCTCCCGGGCTTTGAATAGCTTGGAAGCTCCATCTCGACTATCTCGACATCGTGATCTGCAGTAAAGGGAAGATGGAAACTGATCTCGGGATCGCCGAAGAGGTTGATCTCGTAGTAGCAGAACCTCATCACGTTGCCATCGCTGGTCCCGTCGATGGATCCCAAGTTATCCTCCTTGGCATCCTGGAGGGCCCGACCGATCTCTTTGATCCCCTCTCCGAATACGGCGTCCCAGAACTGTCGATGGTATCTCTGAGACGGGCCGTCGGTGGTAGACTTTCGGCCCCAGCCGTACCTTGAGTTTCCTATGAAGGCAAAGGCCCCATGGGGTTCGGTGATGAAGTTCTCAAGGACGCAGTCGTCGGGGAAATAGATGCTGTCAGGATCCCGATTGTCGAAGGAGCCGGCGTAGCAGCCCTGGCTGTATCCGAAGAAGTATCTGTCGTTTTTGAGGCTGCCGACGTCGTCGACCTTCATCTTCATGACATTCCCGACGTTGGCATGTCCCAGGTGGTTTATGGCATGGACGTTGCCATTGATAATCTCAGCGAGCTCCGTTTTGTCCCATTCCCGATCCCTATCGTAGAGACAGGACTTGGCGTAATCGTCGGGAAATCCGGCGGTGTTGTAGCCGCTGGCGCCAGAGCTGTCTTTGATCTCGTCGAGGGAGTTTCCGCCCCAGTCGCTGACGCCCCCGAAGCCCAGATACTCGCCCACCATCCAGACCTCCTTGAGGTATGGGTCGACGGTGGTAGACTCATAGGCGATGGTCTTTCTCACGAAATTGGATAGCTCAGCGTAAGAGTCGACGGGAGCCCTCCCGACGTAGACCTCGGCCATCAAATCAACCTCCCCGCCCCGGGGTCCATCCCCTGGCTCGCCGTAGATGCCGTTGCCATTGTAGTCGTAGTTTCCGTCGAGACAGGCGTAGTAGAGGTCCGAGGGAATATTCGGCGGGCTCGCCTCGTAGTCCCAGGCCCAAAGGCCTCTCGCGGGAACAATGTTGTTCCAGCCTTCGCCGCCGGATCTGCCGCCGTCAGCATCTCCTCCCAGGAGGACGTAGGTAAGTCCGTTGTTGAGATAGGCGTCCTTTATGAAGCTCCTGATCTTCTCCTGATCGTCAGCTCCAGGATATATGGCGAGGATATCCTCAACGGTGACTATGGTGGCGGCTAAGCCCTTTGACCTCTTCCAGTCCACGAGGGCTGTGAAGTTGTAGGGCCCTGGCGCGTTCTTAAGGGCGCGGTTCGTTATTATGAGGTAATCGTAATTCCCATCCAGGAGGGGGGATGATCCCGTCGGCGCGATATCCATCGAGTAGGCGGCTATCTCGCCGGGGTTGTCTACCATCCTTTCTATCTGCTCTCTGTCTTCAGCCAATCCCCTGAAGAGGCCCCGATCCAGAGTCTTTGTGGGGGCGGTCTTCACCTCCAGGTCGAAGGTGCCGAAGTAGTATGTGTCCTTCGTCTTGGGGATGTACATGATAGGATACAAATTTAAATATAATATTTTATAACCATTCTTATTCTGGACTCCCACCACAGAGTAGATGTCTTTGGGGTAAGGTTCCATCGATCCGTAGGTCGTCTCATTGAGGGGCGTTATGGTGTAGTTTCCAGAAAAGCTTATGGGCAGGGGGTCTTGGCCTGGCTCGATCAGAATTTTTCCGAGGTTCTTCTTCTCACCAGGAAGCACCTTTATATCCTCTATCTCTTCCCCGAAGGGGATCAATATCCTGGCGGTCCGAAAAGGAATTACCGGCTCCCCCGGAATGATCCTATTTTCCAGCCCCGGGATCCTGATCGACTTCGTGGCGTTCTGAGCGCCCATGGGAAGGATCTCGCCCCCGAAGCCGACCTGGATTATCGGCTCTTCTGGGCGGTATTGCCACCGTATGACGCTCCCTTGGCCGTAGCCCTGGGCGGATGAAAAGGATAAAACTAAGCTCAAGCTAAAGACCAGCAACAAGCAGGTCAAACAGAAGGCAGGATGACTCCTCATGGTATTACCTCAAATATGGCCGTACAAATCCCTCCCTTATCTTCGGCAAGATGTACCCCCCTCGCACAAGATCTGCGATATTCATCTTCGCCAGTATTTCGAGGTCAGTTATTCTTCTCTTCGTATGGTATTAAACGTTTTCCCAACTTTTTATTTGAGAATGATGGACTGAAATTCATGAACCGTTAAACAAAAGACGATCTCATCTGCGAGAGGTTAAAGGTAGTTCTCGATCCCCTTCAGGTCGTCCAGGTCCTTCCTATCCATGGAAGATTCCACAGCGACCCTCTCCTGGATGGTGATGGGCGCTCCAGAGCGGAGGGCGAGAGCCATGCCGTCGCTGGGCCTTGCATCTACCTCCCTCTCCACAGAGTCGATGGATACTGAGAGGCGAGCGTAGTATACTCCGCCATCCAGGTCGTCGATGAGCACCCCGGAGACCCGGGCCCCCAGGCTCTCCAAGGTGGATACGAAGAGGTCGTGGGTGGTGGGGCGGGGAGATACCTGCCCAGAGAGAGCCTGGTGTATGGAGATCGCCTCAGCAAGGCCGACGAAGACGGGGACGAGCCTCGAGGCCTCATCCTCCAGAAGAACCACGGGAGCGACCATGTCGCCACCGGCGTGGACGGCGTAGACGCCCTTCACCTCGACCTTCAGGGGAGGCGGAGAAACTTCCTCTTCCATGCTACCACCTCTGACACTCACCTTATATATTTATTGTCCGCGAGAGATGCCTATCGTCATCGACACATCCTCTACGGACCAGTCCTTTACGAGGGACCCTTCGAGATTCTCTAGCCAGCTAATGATATCCAGAGTTGGTCCCATATCGAGGTGCTTCGCCCTCACCTCGCTAGCGATGTGCTCTTTCATCGTCGCTACGAGCTTTAAGACCTTCTCGTCCTCCACTCTGATGGAGGCCTCGATCTTCTCCTCTACCCGGAGGTCCAGCTCCTTCCTCATGTCCTGGACCCTTCGGATGATCTCCCTCGCGTACCCTTCGGCTTTCAGCTCCTCGGTGAGGGTGACGTCAACGTAGACCCACCCGCTGGGGAACTCGGCTGCTACCAGGTTCTCGGGGATCTTCTCGAGGAACTCGACCATATCGGGGGAGATGGCATAACCTCCCACAACGCAATCGCCTGCACTGATCCCCGCTCTGACCATGGCGGAGTCTGCCTCTTTGAGGACTTCAATCACCTTCTGGGCCTCGCCCTTGAAGACGGGACCGATCTTCTTGGGGACGGGGTTTATGGCGATCTCCATGGGCGGTTTTTCACCGACGTTCATGACCGTCACCCTCTTGCAGTTGGTCTGGCTCTTGAGAACGCCCAGGAGGTCCTCGAGGTCAGGGATCTCCTTCGAGGGGGAGATGACAACATCTGAGACCGGCCACCTCAGCTTTCGTCCTCCCTTCTGGCGGGCGTTGGAGACCGCCTCCACCACCACCCTCACCAGGTCCATCTCCTTTTCGAGGGCCTCGTCGATGAAGTCGTCCCGCGGCCTGTGCCAGTCGCAGAGGTGGACCGATTCAGGAGCATTGGAATCGGTGCTCCTCACCAGGTTCTGGTAGATCGTCTCGGCGGTGAAGGGGGCAAAGGGCGCGAGAAGCTTTGCCAGGGTGACCATCACCTCGTATATGGTGGCGTAGGCGGCGAGCTTGTCGGGGTCGTCGGTCTCGATCCAGGTCCGGGGCCGGACGAGCTGGATATACCACCTAGAGAGGTCCTCCAGGACGAAGTCGGCGAGGGCCCTGGTCGCCCTGTGGAGCTGGTAGGAATCCATGCCTGCCTGGATTTCAGCTGCCAGGGTGTTGGCCCGCGAGAGGATCCACCGGTCCTCGGGCCTGAGGTTCTCAAGACACTTCTCCATGGTCGTCCTCGTCGGATCGAACCTGTCCAGGATCATGTAGGGCAACGGGAATCGGTAGGCGTTCCAGAGGATGTTCAGCATCCGATTGGTGTTTGCCATCTCCTCCCAGCTGAAGTGGATGTCCTCCCAGGGGGCGTTGGAGGATAGGACGTAGAACCGCAGGGTATCGGCTCCGAACTTGCTGACGACCTCCTCGGGGGAGACGACGTTTCCTATGCTCTTGCTCATCTTCTTCCCCTTGTCGTCCAGGGTGAAGCCGTGCATCAGGACGCTCTTATAGGGGGCGACGCCGAAAGAGACCATGCTGGCGCCGAGCTGGGAGTAAAACCACCCCCTGGTCTGGTCGTGCCCCTCAGTGATGAAGTCGGCGGGCCACCATTCTTTGATCTGTTCCTGATCTCTTGGGTAGTTGAGGGTCGCCCATGAGGCGACGGCGCTGTCAAACCAGACGTCGAAGACGTCGGGAACCCTCCGCATCTCGCCTCCGCATGGGCACTTGAGGGTCACGAGATCGACAGCGGGCCGATGGAGCTCTTCTACGACGGCGCCGCTCCGCGCGTTCAGCTCCTCCATCGAGCCGATCACCTCCATCTCGCCGCATTTTCCGCAGATCCAGATGGGGAGCGGTATCCCCCAGTACCTCTGGCGGGAGATGCACCAGTCCCGGGCGCCGCTGATCCAGTCCCTGAACCTTGCAGAGCCCGCCCAGTCTGGATACCACTTGACCCTGGCGATCTCGTCGAGCATATCGTTCCGAAGGTCTGAGATCTTGAGGAACCACTGGGGGGTGGCGATGTAGATGATGGGGGTCTTGCACCGCCAGCAGTGGCCGTACCGATGGACGATATCCCCCTTGGCCAAAAGAAGTCCCCGCTCGGCGAGGTCCGAGTTGACCTCGTCGTTCGCGGCCCGGACGTACTTTCCGACGTACTTCTCCCCGGCCTCGGGGGTGTAGCGGCCGTCCTCGCCGACGGGGCAGAAGATCGCCATCCCCTCGGCGACCCCCAGCTCGAAGTCCTCTAAACCGTGGCCGGGAGCTATGTGGACTGATCCCGTGTTCTCGGCGGTGACGAAGTCTGCCAAGTATATCTTGTGGGCGATATCCCTCTGGGCGGGGATCAGGTCGACGAGGGGGTGCTCGTAACGGAGCCCCTCAAGCTCCGTTCCTCCAAACCGGTCCAGGATCTCGTAGTCCCTGTACCTCCCCTCCCGCAGGACGCTCTCGACGAGGGGCGTTGCGATGATCAGGATCTCGGCCTTCTCGGGGTCGTCCTTCCATGCCCGGACCCGCGAGTACTCGAACTGTGGGTGGACCGCGACGCCGACGTTGGCGGGTATCGTCCACGGCGTCGTCGTCCAGATCATCATGAAGGTATTCTCCTGCCCCACCACCGGGAACTTGACGTATATCGAGGGGTCCGTCTCCTCCCAGTACTCCACCTCAGCGTCGGCGATGGCGGTCTCGCAGCGGGGACACCAGTTGACGACCCGGAATCCCCGCTCCAGGAGGTTCCTCTCGTTCGCCCTCTTGAGGGTCCACCAGGCGGCCTCCAGGTACTCGTCCTTGAGGGTCATGTAGGGGTCCTCCCAGTTGAGCCAGGCCCCCAGGGTCCTGAACTGCTCTGTCATCTGGTCCTTCTGGCTGAGGGCGAACTCCTTGCATTTGTCGATGAACCGGTCCACGCCGTAGGTCTCGATATCCTTCTTGCTCTTGAAGCCCAAGTGCTCCTCCACCTTCACCTCGATGGGGAGGCCGTGCATGTCCCAGCCCGCCCGGTCCTTGATGGCGAAGTCGTTCATCGACTTGAAGCGGAGGATGGAGTCTTTGATGATCTTGTTCCAGGCGGTCCCGAGGTGGATCCTCCCCGTGGTGTAGGGCGGCCCGTCGACGAAGAAGAACTTTCTGCCGCCGGATCTCATTGTCCTGGTCTTGATGTAGATTCCGTTATCGTCCCAGAACTTCCTGACCTTTCCCTCTACCTCTTTCGCGTTGTATTGTCCTGCCACCTCAGAGATCATCCTAGTCCTCCAACAACGGGAAAGGCATAAACAACGTCCTATTTAGGCTTTGTCGGTTCGATAAGCTGGGAACCTGAGAGCTATTTAGGCCGACCTCTAGTTGCATCGATTAACCCGGCAAAGTAACTCCAGCAGAGGGTCAAAGAGGCCATCCGGGCCTCTCCGCTCATCTCCCAGGCCCGGTTACCCAAACGCCACATCCAGGACCATCATCACCGCGAAGCCGATCATCGCCCCTGCCGTGGCCAAGCTCGCATTCCCGCCCCGCTGGCACTCGGGGATCAACTCCTCGACCACGACGAAGATCATCGCCCCCGCGGCGAAGCCCAAAGCGTAGGGGAGGAGGGGCTCTGCGAGGATGACAGCTCCCGCCCCGATGACGGCGGCGATCGGTTCGACGATTGCTGATAATTGGCCGTACCAGAAGCACCTCGGCCGGGACATCCCCTCGCGCCGGAGGGGCATGGAGACGGCGACCCCCTCGGGGAAGTTCTGAATCCCGATGCCGATGGTGAGAGTGGTGGCTCCCATCAAGGTGGCATAAGGATATCCGGCGGCCAGAGCCCCGAAGGCGACCCCCACGGCCAAACCCTCAGGGATGTTGTGCAGAGTGATGGCAAGGATGAGAAGGGTGACCCGATGCCAGCCGGTCTTGATCTCACCGGCTTTTTCTGAACCTGAAAAACCCGAGATGCAGCAGTGGATGCGCGGGAGCATATTGTCGACCGCCCTCAGGAAGAGGCCACCGAGGAGGAATCCCGTCGCCGCCGGAAACCAGGCGGGAAGATCGCTCGCCTCCGCCATCTCGATCGCCGGGGCGAGGAGCGACCAGAAGCTGGCGGCGATCATCACCCCAGCGGCAAATCCCAGCATCCCGTCGAGGACTCTGCCGCTCACCTCTTTGAAGGTGAATACGCTGGCGGCGCCGAGAGCGGTCACTCCCCAGGTAAAACAGGTCGCAAGAAACGCCTGCATCACAGGGTGAAGTCCTGCTAAAAACTCGATCATGGCTCATAGTCCCGGCCGACAGTAGTCCCGACCGACAGGATCGACAAGTCATTCGGATTCAGTAGCCTGCTCTAAATTTGTGGCCTTTTATGACCAACTCTTCTATTTTCTATCGCAGCTCTCGCATATGCCACTCAAATTCAGACACGATCCGATTATGGTGAAATTTTCTTCATCGGAGACCTTAGATATCAGGCTCGGTATGATCGGATCCTTCCAATCGCTGATCTTTCCACATCTCAGACAGAGCAGATGAGCATGAGGCTCAGTGTTCGGATCAAATCTCGTTTCGCCTTGATGCAGGTTCAATTCTAGAATTAGGCCTGTTTCTTTTAAAATTTTTATTGTGTTGTAGATCGTTGCCAGGCTAACTGTTGGATGCGTCTTCTTGACTTCGAGATAGGCTTCCTGGGCTGTGGGATGTTCATGATTGCTGAGGATATATTTGCTGATGGCTATCCTCTGCGGAGTAGCTCTATACCCGCCGTTGCGGAACGTCTTGATGATTGTTGACTCCAGATCCTCTAAATTTAACATATCAATTACTAAGTAATAATTAATCTTAAATAAACCTTTGCCCAAAGAAGATCGACGGCTTTAAAACCGGATCATGGCTGTGAAGAAGTGTACATGTCCAAAAAGTATAAATTGGAATCCACAGATATGAAAAAAGAGGTGATTCTTAAATGACACATCATACAGAAGAAGAAGCAAGACAGGGAATTCCCCTCCTGGGGGATAAGGTTCCAGAAATGGAGGTTCAGACCACCCACGGCAGGATGAGGATCCCAAGCGATCTCTCAGGAAAGTGGTTCGTCCTCTTTAGCCATCCCGGAGACTTCACGCCGGTCTGCACCACCGAGTTCATAGCCTTCCAGAAGATGAAGAAAGATTTCGACAGCCTTAACTGCGCCCTCGTCGGATTGTCGGTGGACCAGGTCCACTCCCACATGAAGTGGACCGAGTGGATCAAAGAAAAGATGGATGTGGAGATCACCTTTCCGATCATCGCCGATACCGGCGCCGTCGCCACAAAGCTCGGGATGGTCCATCCCGGAAAGGGAACGAACACCGTCAGGGCCGTATTCGTGGTGGACCCCAACGGCGTCATGAGGCTGATGCTCTACTACCCCCAGGAGATCGGCAGGAACATGGACGAGGTTCTGAGAGCCGTCAAAGCCCTCCAAATCTCGGACGAGAATAAGGTGGCACTGCCCGCCAACTGGCCGAATAACGAACTCTTCGGCGACGAGGTCATAATACCACCACCCTCCGACGAGAAGACCGCGGCCACCAGAAAGACTGGCGGCGGCGTGGTCTGTGAAGACTGGTGGTTCTGCCACAAGAAGCTCTGAATCCCATCTCCGGGCGATCGAACCCCCATAGCCGACAACGACAAATCGTTGATGTCGGAAACGGGGTTCTCTCCCTCCTGGAGCATCCCGAGGATCATAGCGATGATGATATTCGATCCACACTATGAATGGAGAGAACGTTATTTATGAACGAGGATAGAAAGCAGCCGGCGATGGGCGGGGCTCACCAGCGCATGACCGGGAGAGGCACGTCGAACCGGGACTGGTGGCCGAACCAGTTGAACCTCAGGATTCTACACCAGCACTCTGCCAAGAGCAACCCGATGGGCGAGGCGTTCAACTACGCTGAGGAATTCGAGAAGCTCGACCTGGCGGCCCTGAAGAAGGACCTCTATGCGCTGATGACCGACTCGCAGGACTGGTGGCCGGCCGACTACGGTCACTACGGGCCCCTATTCATCCGGATGGCGTGGCACAGCGCAGGCACCTACCGCATGGGCGACGGCCGCGGGGGGGCGGGGTCTGGCTCTCAGCGCCTGGCACCCCTCAACAGCTGGCCCGACAACGTGAACCTCGATAAGGCTCGCCGTCTGCTCTGGCCCATCAAGCAGAAATACGGCTGCAAGATCTCCTGGGCCGACCTGATGATCCTCGCCGGCAACTGCGCCCTGGAATCGATGGGATTCAAGACCTTCGGCTTCGCAGGCGGCCGCGAGGACGTCTGGGAGCCGGAAGAGGACATCTACTGGGGTTCCGAAGAGGAATGGCTGGCTACGAGCGACAAGCCCAAGAGCCGTTACACCGGCGACCGGGATCTGGAAAACCCCCTGGCGGCCGTGCAGATGGGCCTGATCTACGTGAACCCTGAAGGCCCGGACGGCAACCCGGATTCCGTCGCCTCCGGCCTTGACGTTCGAGAAACCTTCGCGCGCATGGCGATGAACGACGAAGAGACCGTCGCCCTCGTCGCCGGCGGCCACACCTTCGGCAAATGCCATGGCGCCGGACCTGCGACCCATGTGGGGCCTGAGCCCGAGGCCGCCCCCATCGAAGAGCAGGGTCTCGGCTGGAAGAGCAGCTTCGGGAACGGCAAAGGAGGCGACGCGATCGGAAGCGGCCTGGAAGGTGCCTGGAAGCCGAACCCGACCAAATGGGACATGGGCTATCTGAAGGTGCTCTTCAAATACGAGTGGGAGCTGGTCAAGAGCCCGGCCGGCGCAAATCAGTGGCTGGCAAAGGACGTGGCCGAAGAGGATATGGTGGTCGACGCCCACGACCCCTCGAAAAAGCACCGGCCGATGATGACCACAGCAGATCTCTCCCTCCGCCACGACCCGATATACGAGCCTATCGCGCGACATTACCTGCAGAACCCCGAAAAATTCGCGGACGCCTTCGCCCGGGCGTGGTTCAAGCTGACCCACCGCGACATGGGACCTCGCTCTCGGTATCTAGGTCCGGAGGTCCCGACAGAGGAGCTGATCTGGCAGGACCCGGTGCCTGAAGTTGATCACGAGCTGATCGACAAGCAGGACATCGCAGACCTCAAGGGCAAGATTCTCGCGTCGGGCCTATCGATTTCGGAATTGGTCTCGACCGCCTGGGCGTCTGCATCTACGTTCCGTGGATCCGACAAACGCGGCGGTGCGAATGGGGCGAGGATCCGTCTTGCACCGCAAAAGGATTGGGAGGTCAACCAGCCGGCCCAACTGAAGATTGTGCTGCAGACCCTAGAAGCAATCCAAAAGGAGTTCAACAGTGCACAGTCAGGTGGGAAGATGGTTTCCCTCGCCGACGTGATAGTCCTGGGGGGTTGCGCCGCTGTCGAGAAAGGGGCGAAGAATGCCGGTTATGATGTGACCGTTCCCTTCACGCCGGGACGAACGGATGCATCGCAGGAGCAGACCGACGTGGAGTCATTCGCCGTCCTCGAACCGGCTGCAGACGGATTCAGAAACTACCTCAAAACCAAACATGCCATATCAGCAGAGGAACTGCTGGTGGATCGTGCGCAACTGCTGACGCTGACCGCTCCTGAAATGACGGTTCTCGTGGGCGGCATGCGCGTGTTGGGCGCCAACCTCGGAGGGTCCCAGCACGGCGTCTTCACCGAGCGGCCGGAGGCGCTCACCAATGACTTTTTCGTGAATCTGCTGGACATGAGGACGGCGTGGAAGCCAACCGCAGAAGACAATGGGGTCTTCGAGGGTCGTGATCGCGCTACGGGCGAGCTGAAGTGGACCGGCACCCGGGTCGACCTGATCTTCGGTTCGAACTCCCAACTCCGGGCTTTGGCGGAAGTCTACGCATGTGAGGACTCCTCGGATAAGTTCGTCCATGACTTTGTGGCGGTTTGGAACAAAATCATGAACCTCGACCGATTTGACCTCTCCTGATCGCGGCATAAACGTCTTCGCGGGCTTCTCGCGGTACGGCAAAAACGGTCAGCCGACAAACGGTTTTGCGGACGCGATACGCCGTCCGCAAAACCGCTATGTCCGCGCGATTATCCATCGCGCCAGTTGGGGGCGATAGAATAAATCCCGGGCGAGGCCTGGATCTTCGCCGGCCTTAACCGCCCATCATGATCGAAAATTGTTAAAACAAACCCAAGGTGATATTCCCATGGTTGAAAAGAGATTTTATTTCCTGCCGGACCTGCCCTACGACTACAAGGCCCTAGAGCCTCACATCTCCGAGGCTCAGCTTCGACTGCACTACGAAAAGCACCATGCGGCCTACGTGAACGGGGCCAACGCCATTCTGGAGCGGTTGGACGAGGCCCGCGATGTGGGAAAGGACGTAGACATGAAGGCCACGCTGAAGGAGCTCTCCTTCCAGGCGGGCGGACACCTGCTTCACAGCCTCTTCTGGTCAAACCTCTCTCCTGCTGCCAAGACAAAAGGAGAGCCCAGCGGCGCCCTCGCGGAAGCCCTGAAGAAAGAGTTCGGATCCTTCGAACGGTTCAAAAAGGAGTTCACCGCAGCGGCCGCAAGCACAGAAGGCTCGGGCTGGGCGGCCCTCGCCTGGTGTGGCATGACGAAAAGGCCGGTCATCATGCAGATAGAGAAGCATAACGTCAATGTCTTCCCCATGTTTCGGATCCTCATGGTCCTGGACGTATGGGAGCACGCCTACTACCTCGACTATAAGAACGAAAGGGCCAGGTTTGTGGAGGCCTTCTGGAAGATCGTGAACTGGGATGAAGTGAGCCTGAGATTCGATGCGGTGATGAAATAAAAGCCACTATCGAATTCAAACTTGATGTTCCCATCATCGGCGAAAAACCAGTTTGCTCTCGAACCTCGTAGAGGAGGCCGACGTCCGGAGGTAGCTGGGAGGGGAGAGGCATTCCTCTTCGGCCTGACTAAAAATGGCGGAGAAATCTGGAATGGGGGCTAAGGCAGCCCTTAGCCCCACCCCTTCGTCTACTCGACAGTTTTGCAACCTCCCTGCCCGCAGTAAGCGCCTACTACGATCTCCGTCCCTATGGAGGTCTTGATCCGCCACTGGGGCTCCTCGACCTCAGGGGTCAGGGGCCAGCTGAGGGTCAATTCAACGAAGGTATCGCCACAGTCCATCATCTGCATGACGGCGATCGCATCGTCATAGTTCACTATGTACCTGTCGAAGGCCTGGACTCCCAGAGGACACTGGACCACCACGGGCTCGGTCATTCCCACTAGGGGGGCCTGGGCCACGTAGTAGGAATAGCATTTTTCGTCCTCGCCCCTATAAGTGACGTCCCATCCCAGAACGTCCGCAGCGGTTTTGCCTTCAGAGTTGTTGATCCTGGCCACCTTTGAGATCAGTCCCTCAAACTCGACGGGCGGCTTGCATCCATCGGCTAGGGTCCAGGAGCTGCAGTTGGAGGGCTCGCAGTCGCCGTCAAAGTACTCCTGCTCGTCGCATTCAGAGCAGTCGTCGAAGACGCAGACCGCATACTCTGCAGTCCAGTTTCCCATATCTTCTATCCTATTCTCGATCTTGTAGCCCTGCTGCTCGCAGAAAGAAAAGCTCTGACCACACTTGCCCCGGTAGAAGTCCCAGGCCGGGCAGGAGGTGCCGTCGGGGAAGATGCAGTTGCCGTCCTCACATTTGTATCCCAGATTCTCACAGTAGACGCAAGAAGGATCTGCAATGGCCGCGGTATCGCCTCCATCCTCCTCCGCCAACGCCGGCGCCGCGAGAATCGCCAACGCCAAAAAGACGATCTTTGAGATGTCCATAAAAGTCACCTTTGGTCATAGTGGATATGTAATACTATTTAAATCATTCTCAAAAGTCTTGGATATTTTCATATAAACTATAATTTATTTTTGATATCATCAATCGGGTATCTGGAAATCCTGCCCGTTACTTTTTGATACCATTATCAACATTCAAGAAGACAACAGTTCTTGCTAAATTTTTGTTAAATTTATTTAATATAGCTGATTATAATTTTAATTTATCCCTCTCTTAATCTCTTCTGGATGATCGCTCTTTCTCAGAATTCCCTGGCGATAAGGGAAATTTGATATAGAGATAAGGGGCAGATCGTTTGGAGGAGGGTCTAGGATAAAAGAGGAGATCTGGATCGAGAAGTACAGGCCGACGAGCCTAGAGGACGTGGTAGGCCAAGAGGAGATAGTGAGGCGGCTAAAGTCCTACGTCAGGAGCAGGAACGTCCCCCACCTTCTCTTCTCAGGGCCGCCGGGGGTGGGGAAGACCGCGGCGGCCATCAGCATGGTGAGGGAGCTCTTCGGCGAAGACTGGAGGGCTAACTTCATAGAGCTGAACGCCAGCGACGAGCGGGGGATCGACGTGGTGAGGCACAAGGTGAAGGACTTCGCCAGGACAGCGCCCCTCGGCGATGCCGAGTTCAAGGTGATCTTCCTCGACGAGGCCGACGCCCTCACCAACGACGCTCAGAGCGCCCTGCGGAGGACGATGGAGAGGTACAGCTCCATCTGCAGATTCATCCTCTCGTGCAACTACTCCTCCAAGATCATTGAGCCGATCCAGTCGAGGTGCGCAGTCTATCGTTTCCGGTCCCTCTCCGACGAAGCCGTCACCGAGAGGATGAAGAAGATCGCAAAAGACGAAAAAGTCAATGTGACAGATGAGGGGATGAGTGCGATAGTCTACGTCGCTCGAGGCGACATGAGAAAGGCGATCAACGCCCTCCAGGCTGCATCTCTGATGGAGGATTCGGTGACCGGGGAGACAATCTACCAGATAACCGCCACCGCCAGGCCAGAACAGATCAAGGAGCTGATCGATGCCGCCATCGGAGGCAAGTTCACCGCGGCACGGAGCCTCCTCGACGAGCTTCTCCTGGTCCAGGGGCTCTCAGGAGAGGACGTCGTACTCCAGATCCACCGGCATATGCTCAGCCTGATGGACTCCGACGACCTTCCCGCCTCCACCGTGGTGAGGCTGATGGATAGGATAGGAGAGATCGATTTTCGGATGACAGAAGGCGCCAACGAGCGGATACAGCTGGAGGCGCTCCTCGCCTACTTCGCCCTCGTCGGATCTGTCGGATAGTGATGTGAAGGAGGTCGATGGACCCGATCCCCATTTTTTGGGCAGCTGCGACCCTCGCGATAGTTACCTCTTGCGCAGCTCTGGCGACGAGATACGGGGTAGAGATCGCAGTCGGGGTCTTCACAGCCCTGACGGTTCTCGCAAATCTCATCGCAGCGAAGACGATCGCCTTGGGCCCGTTCATCGCGCCGGCGGCGGTTTTAGTCTACGCCTCCACCTTCCTCATGACCGACATCTTGAGCGAGCTCTTCGGAAAGGAGAAGGCGAGGCTGGCGGTATGGACCGGCTTTCTCGCAAACCTGGTGATGCTCGTATCAATTCTTATTGCAGTCCGGTGGTCGGCGTCACCGGTGATGGACCCGGAGCTTGCCGCCTCCTTCGATGCCATATTCGGCTTCGCCCCTCGAGTGATCGCGGCCTCGATGTTCGCATATCTCGTGAGCCAGCATCACGACGTCTGGGCCTACGGGTTCTGGAGGGATAAGACCGATGGAAGGCACCTTTGGCTTCGGAACAACGCCTCGACGATGGCCTCCCAGGCGATCGACACCGTCATCTTCATCAGCCTCGCCTTTTACGCCGTCCTCCCAAACTCCGTTCTGGTCCAGATGATGGTAGGCCAGTACGTCATCAAGCTTTTAATTGCGGCCCTGGACACGCCCTTTATGTACCTGGCTGTGGCTGCAGCCCGGAAGGCGAGATGAAGACGTCCCTCATACCGAGACCCAACAAATCAATTTTTGATAAGACCGAAACCCTTATCGCCGACGTGAACCTGATAGTGTAGAAGAGAATCTACGAGGTTCTTGGAGGAAGAAGTATATGCCCGAGTTTGCAAACCCCTTTGCAGGTCTTGCCAGCGACCGGAAGCTAACCCAAGAGGAGCTGATCCGAGCCATCAGATACATGATCGCCGCCGAGTACGAGGCGGTCCAGCTCTACATGCAGCTGGCAGAGTCGACCGACGACGAGCTGGCAAAAGAGGTCCTTGTGGACATCGCCGACGAGGAGAGGGTCCACGCCGGAGAGTTTCTGAGGCTTTTGAAGGAGCTGGCCCCCGACGAGGAGGAGTTCTACCAGGAGGGGTATGAAGAGGTCGAGGAGATGATCGAGGAGCTGAGAGGTTAGGTGAGATCGGTGGCGAATCCCTCGGATCTGCCGGGGGAGGCGTATCCCCCCCATATATCCCGAGGCAGCGCCTAATTCAGGGCTACGATGAAGACGGGCAGATCTGATCGACGGCAGAAGAAGAGCAGTTCAGTTTGCCGTATATGGAAGGCGGATGGATGAAAATCCCATCGGCGTTGAAGATATCATTTGTTCTGGCGGCCCTTTTGGCCGGGGCGGGATGTCTGGACGGAGGGCCTCTTGAAGAGATCATCCCCAAAAGAGACGGGCAGGAAGCCCCCACGACGGAGGTCTCGGGAGTGGTAACGAAGGTCGTCGACGGCGACACCTTCGACGTCGATGGGTTCGGGAGGGTGAGGTTAGCCGACGTCGACTGTCCCGAGATGGACACCCCCGGAGGGAAGGCCGCCAAATTCTTCGCCGAGACGATGCTCCTCGACGAGACGGTCCACCTCGACGTCGACGACCACCGAGGGAAGGATCGATACGGCCGGTGGGTCGCCGTCGCCTATATCGAAGATCCCGATACCAGCTCCTTGGTCAACTTCAACAGCATGCTGGCAGCATCGGGACATGCAGAGGTGAAGGACTTCAAGGATAACGAGTTTGATCCGGAAGAGTGGTTCTCGACCTCCGAAAGCCGGCGACCCCCTCACTTTGGACCATTTTTCGATAGTGAGTCCAGGTTCTCCTGGGCCCTCTGGGTGTAGTGGTGGCCGGGCCCCAGGAACTGCTCGAATATACGAAATGCCCGCTGGTAGCTTTCTTTCGCGCCCTCCATCTCGCCCATCTCCTGGAGGACCTCTCCCAGATTGTTGAGTCGGATCGCGGTCTTAAGATGATTGGGGCCGTAGGCGTCCCGATCGATGGCAAGAGCCCTCTCAAATGCGGCGAGGGCGCCCTCGAGATCGCCTAATGACCTCAAGACCGTGCCGAGGTTGTTCGCCCTGATGGCGATCTTCAGCCGGTCCGGGACCTCTTGCGCCTCCTCGATGGCGAGGGCCCTCTCAAAGCAACTCTTCGCACCAGAGAGGTCTCCGAGAACCCGGAGGACCGATCCCAGGTTGTTCAAGTCAGTTGCGACCTCCGGATGGCCTGGTCCATAGAACCTCTCGTCGAGGACTATCAGCCTCTCAAGAACGCCCCTAGCTCCGGCGATGTCGCCCCTCCGGTGGAGGTAGAGCCCCACCTGGTTTAAGAGGAGGGAGGCGGGCTCCGACCCCATCCCGAGGTCCTCGACCCTCTCAGATGAAGCGAGAGCGTGGGGAAGGAGGCGGGCGCATTCCGGCCAGGTGGAGAGATCCTCGAGGTAAGAGCTGAAGGCGCCCCCTATGGACCTCACCGTCTCGTCGGCCCAGATCTTTCTCCTCTCGTCGTCTATGCGGTCGAAGGCGAGGGCCTGGATTAGGGGGTGGACCGATAGGGCTTCTTCATCTCGCCTCACAAGCCCCCTCCGATCGAGGGCTAAAAGCCCCATCTCCACTGAATCGGGAAGGAGAGCCGAGGTTTTTACGAGAAGGTCGACGGGAAGGTCTTCGGAGGCGAGAAACGCCGAAAGGCTCAGAAGATCGATCCCCTCTTGAGAGACTGCCCCGATCTGCTCAGTCGAGATCTCCACGATGGCGGCCAGGGATTCGGAGCATCCCGGAGGCGTTCGGCCCGATATTTCGCGGAGCCGTTTTTTGTAAGCGTCGAGGTAACGAGAGAGGGATGTCCCCGTCCATCTGATGTAGGCTCCAGCCAACTCCAAGGCGAGGGGGTTTCCTTCTAGGAGTTCAGCCAGCTTCTCTGAGGATCCTCTGTCATCCTGACCGGTCCGGCTCTGAAGAAATGCCGCAGCTTCAGCGGTTTCGAGGGGTTCGACCTCGATGGTGGTGAAAGTATCCTCCCAGCCCGGGCTCTTGGAGGTGATGATCACATCGCCCCCTCCGCCTTCAGCCCGTGGGAGATACTTCTCCAGGGCCTCGGCCGAGGGAGCGTCGTCGAAGACGAGAAGCCATCTGCCGTTCTCCTCAAGCCAGGTCCGGACAGACCCGGCGAGATCCCGAAGGTCCGAGTCCTCCTGGTGGGGGATTCCAATGGGTTCTGCTAGCCCAGCGTAGTCTGAGGCGAGGACGGTCCCGTCCCAGGCTCTGACCCAGAACCTGAAGTCGTAATCGGTGACGTGGATCCGGCCGTACTCTTCGGCGATGGCGCTCTTTCCCATGCCGTCGGGGCCGAGAAGGACGGCAGCGGCGCCATGGGCGATTGCGTCTTTTAGATCCCTCATGATCGAGCTTCGATCGATGAAGTGGGGTTTTCGCCGATGTGTGAGGAAGAAGTCTATCATCCCTTTCTATTATCGATCAACATCTATTAAACTCTGTCCCGTACCCTTGCCATCAACCTTTAAACGATCGATCTGCTCGAAGCTTCGGAGCTTCATGATTTCTGAACTCAAGAATTCGAGAAGGTGGTTTAATGTCACCTGCCCTTATCGCCCCGGATCACAACGAAAGATCCTCGGCCATATCCCGGCTGCGGGGTCTCGACGGCCTTCATATCCTCCGGCTCGCAATATAGCGTCTGGACGAAGGCTAGGTCCCGGAATCCAGCCTCTTCGAGAAGGGCGACCATCTCCACCGGGGCGAGAAGACGTACTCCGGAATAAAAACCGCTTTTGTGTTTTTTCTCCGTCGCTTCCTCGCTTTCCCCCTCTCCCTCCCCCTGATACCTTCTGCCGATCGGGCTATCTCTGTCGATGAAGCCCACCACTATAGACCCGCCCGGCTTCAAGACTCTCCCTGCCTCCCGGAAGGCGGTGGCTCGGTCTTCGAGGAGGAAGACGACGGTCACCATCAGGACCAAATCGAACTTTTCGTCCCCGAAGGGGAGTCTTTCCGCAACGCCCCTGACCACAAGAACTCCCCTCTCCCTGGCGACCTTGATCATGGCCCCCGAGGGGTCCACGCCGACGGAGACGCCCAGAGGAGCGGAGAACCTTCCCGTCCCGACCCCCACCCCGAGGCCCCTCTGGAATCGGGGCATCAGAGACTCGACCGCCCGAAGCTCTGATAGGTAGGCGGCGCGGTTCCTCTCAAACCATCGGTCGTACCGTTCCACCTGGTGCTCGTAAGGGTCAGGTCTGGATCTGTGGTGGGTTCTGGCTCTGGATTCGGGTTCGGTTGCGGGTTGGGGAATGGTCGATCACCGACCTTGCACCCTGATGCACATCCAGCTTCGATCGTACTCGGCGTCGAGGGCCTCTTCGAGAGAGGAACGCCACTCTCCCCCTCCGTTGAGCCTGAACTCTTTATCACTGGCCCGGGGGCCAGAGCCGCTCTCTCTGACCTGGACCGATATCTCCACAACGCCGCCAGACGTCAGGTCCACCTCTGCCCTACGCTCTGAAATCTTCTCCACAGCCCCCGACGCAGCGAAAGCGGGCTCTTCGACGGGCTCGCATTCGGCCGCCCTCTCCGGCCCTGGCTTGGCGGGGGTCTCTGCTGCCGGTTCCTGTGCCGTCCCCCTTTCTAGCTCGGTCTTCTGCTCTGACTCGACCTTTGGTTCTGTCTTTGATTCAAGTCCCGATTCGGGTCTCGACTCAGGCGCCGTCATCGGTTCGGCCTCGTGCGGGCTATCGTCGATCCGGGAGATGCTGGGGTTGTTTCCCTTCAGCCGCTTCATCTCGCCCTCTCCGGTCTCAAACTCTATCATCTGCGCCATCGCCCTGGTGACGACGCAGTCGTGATCGCACCCCTCAGGAGACGTCCACCTCAGCCCATCCCCCACCTTCCAGCCGAACTTGTTCTCCTTCATCTTGCCTCACACTCCCTTTTCATTCCAATTCTGCCGATGCACCATAGGCTCTGATCAAGATCCCAAAATAGGTTTCGCATCGCAGCGGGCCAAACTGGCCTAAACCGATACTTCAAAACTATTTGAACTATGGTGAGAATTTAAAGATCTGATGAGACCATCCTCGGTCCTGGCTCTGGCTTTGCTGACTCCGCTTCTCTCAAGCCCTGCCCTAGGAAGGGCTGGATCTGCCCTGAAAGGCCCGTGGCCGGAAGTCCCGACCTCATTGAAACCCTAAATATAAGGCGGTAAACATCTTTACAGCAGCGAATTTCATATCGCCGCATCCACTATCGGATGAAAGCCGCGGGAACTTTGACGGGTTCGTGCCTCAGATGACCGACTTCGCCATGATCCTCACCGCCGGCCAGATAGTCAAGGCCATCCCCCTCATCCAGGAGATCGAGAGCAATACCCGAGAGACGGCCGAAAGCCTCTGAGAAGACAGGCTCCTCCGGATGGAGCAGGATATTCGGGCGATAAAAGCGATGCTGGGGATGACGTAGACCGACAGCTTTTGATGAGAATATACTAAATATAGTATATATAATAATCAAGAGGTTTTTATGGACCGTTTCGCAGAGCTTGAAGAGAAGATAGTGCCGCTGCTTCGTCCCTACGTGAAGAGGATCGCGATCTATGGCTCCTATGCGAGGGCGAAGAGACCGACGATAGCGACATCGATATCCTCGTGGATCTCCTCCCTCCCGACGAGAGGCCTCCCCTGGGCCTGAAGTGGTTCCGTCTCGAAGAGGAGCTGGAACGGATTCTGGGGCGCAAGGTGGAGCTGGTCAGCGAGAGGGCCGTGAGCCCCTTCGTCCGCCCTTACGCCGAGCGAGATATGGTGCTCCTCTATGAAGAAGGGCGGCTTGACGGTTAAAACTATAAATTGTTCCTAATATTAGTAATTATATCCTTTGCCCGAGCCAAGAACTTATCAGCATCGTTGAGAATGGCTGCCGCCTCCTCGTCGGATATCTGGCGGATAATGGAGTAGTCGGCCTCAGACCTCAGCTCTTCGGCTATCCTGAGAATCCGGCCGAAATGCGCTTCTATTAGCCCCGTCTCCACGAACTCCCGGCCGAATCTGGCCACCAGGCCTCGATGAGTCTTCACCCTGATGCCTCTCGCAAGAAACATGGCGGTGGCGGCAAAGTACATGCTGTAGTAAGCCCTGCTTACGGCGTCATCGTAAAATCCGGTCTCCTGCAACTGACGGGCTGCCTTCAGCCTCAACTCCGCCTGAACGAGCTGAAGATCGATCTCATCTTCAGGCAAGCTTCGCCCCCTCTGCAAGGACGTTCCTCAAAAATGAATGGGATTTATGAGCCTGGAAATCTCGGTAGGAAAGGACCTTCACCGAGAGGTCGCCGCCCGTCTCCAGCAGGATATCGAAGGAGAGGCCGACGAGCTTTCTCCTCAGCCGGAAATCTTCTTCGTCTATCACGACAAGGAGGTCGATGTCGGAGTCTTTGGCGGCGTTCCCTCTTGCTACAGATCCAAAAAGGGTGATGCTTCTTATCTGGTCCCCGTACTCCCGGGTGGCCCTCCTCACAAACTCCTCGATGGCCTTGTGCCTACTTTCGTCGGTCAGGGAGATCTCCGAGCCGGTGACGGTCATGATGCTTCTCCTGAGATGATGATCTATCTCAACGGGGATATATCTTTGCCTGAAATCGTTTGCCGGGGAGATCCTATGAGAGAAAGGTTTTCGATTGCAAAACAATTTTATCTAGTTTATAAAGTTAATGGTTCGATGAGGCTGCTCGGTTTTTTCAGCTATAGAGCCACGACTTTTCAGCCATGGATATAGCCTCCCGGAGCTAAAGAGCCTTTTTGTGGTCCAGCAGGGCATGTCCTCGTCGAGGCGGACTACTCTGCCATCGAGATGAGAATCCCCACCGCACTCTCTGGTGATGAGACTTGATTGATATATTCAAGAGGGGATTTGATCCGCATAACGAGACGGCCCAGACGATCTTCGAAAGGTCGAAGATCACCGATGAAGAGAGGCAGATCGCCAAGACCCTCAATTATGGGACCATTTACGGAGGCGGCGCCAATATGGTGATGAGCCAGCTTCCGAATCTGACGGAGAAAGACGCCCAGGAGTTCTTGAATAGGTTTTACAGGTCCTATCCGGGACTTAAAAGCTGGCAGCAGAAGGTCACTCACGGAGCACCAACCTTGACTGAGGGGGAGGGAGGAGCTACAAGGTCTCCCGATCGGCCCTCGGACGGTTGAGGTACATTGATCCGGATCACAGAAACGCCATGATCAACACCCCCGTCCAGGCTACAGGCGCAGACCTTCAGAAGATCGCCCTCGACAGCCTCTACAGGGAGCTGCCGAAGCAGGAGTACGACGACTTCAACCTGGTGAACGCGGTTCACGACAGCATACTTCTGGAGGTGCCAGATCGACGGACCGGCGTGGGTGTGAGGCTCATCCAGAGTGTGATGGAGGAGGCCGGAGACGAGATTCTGAAGTTGATACCCTGTCTCACTGATGCGAAGGTTTGGAAGAACTGGTCCTTTCCGAAGGAGAAACGGGGATTTGGAGCCCTTTTCAGGAGGGTTGCATCCCTTGCAATTCAGATCCCCTCCTCAAGCCCGATCCTGATGTGCTTCTCCTCCATGTACTCGTAAAGGGCAGCCCGTGACCGTTCGCGTCCGAGGCCGCTCTCCTTCCACCCGCCGAAGGGGGCCTGGGGGACGATGACGTTGTTGAGGTTTATCCCGACGGACCCGGCCTCCAGCCTCTCGGCGAACCAGAATGCAGTAGTCATGTCTTCTGTGAAGACGTAGGCCGCAAGGCCATACCGCGAGTCGTTTGCAAGCCTCAAGGCCTCTTCGTTTGCGGAAAAACTCATCATCGGCGCCACAGGCCCGAAGGTCTCCTCCCTCATCATCCTCATGGAAGGGTCCATCCTGTCCAGGACCGTCGGGAGAAAGAAGAAGCCCCGGCAAAATTCATCCCCTTCGGGCCTCCTCCCGCCACATAGGACAGTTGCCCCTTTATCGAGAGCATCGGCTATGTGATCCTCCGTCTTTTTGCGCTGAGCCTCGCTGAACATGGGGCCCAAGTCGACCTCGGGATAGAGGCCGTCACCGATTTTGAGCCCTTTGGTCTTCTTCACGAGCGCATCGGCGAACTCCTCAGCGACACTATCGTGGACATAGATTCTGTTGACGCTGATGCAGATCTGCCCCATATTCGAGAAGGCCCTGTACATGCAAGACTCCACCGCCTCCTCGATATTGGCGTCCTCGCAGACGATTGCGGGCGAGTGTCCCCCCAGCTCCAGAGAGAGGCGCTTGACGTGTCGTGAGGCCTTCTCCATGATCTCCTTTCCCGTCCTCGTCTCCCCGGTGAAGGAAACCTTCCGGGAGATAGGGCTCTCCACCAGCTCTGTCCCCACCTCCCCGCCAGTCCCGTGGACGAGGTTCATGACCCCCGGAGGGAGGCCCGCCTCGGTTACCGCCATGACAAACTCGGTGGCCGCGAGGGGCGCCTTGCTTGAGGGCTTGGCGACGACGGTGCAGCCCGCAGCTAGAGCCGGGGCCAGCTTCCAGGCGAGAAGGTCGACGGGATAGTTCCAGGGGGAGATGACGGCGGCTACGCCCAGAGGCTGCCTTATGACCATGCTTCTGCTCCTCGAACTCGACTGAGGGACGACCTCGCCGAAGTTCCTCTTCCCCTCCTCAGCGTAGAGGTCGAGGGCCTCCGCAGAGCCTACTACCTCTCTTCTCGCATATCTCAGGGGCTTTCCCTGCTCCATCGTCAGCAGAAGGGCTATCTCCTCGGACCTCTCCCGGACCAGGCCAGCGGCCCGATGAAGGAGGGCTCCCCTCTCCTCGGGATCGGTTTTGGCCCATCCGGAAAAAGCCCTCTTTGCGGCTCCGAGGGCCAGGGCCGCATCCTCTCGCCCCCCCAGGGAAACTGTGGCCACAGGCTCCTGGTTTGCAGGGTTTTTTATCACGGCCACCTTTCCGGCCTTCGATTCTATGGCAACCCCGTCAATCAGCATCTTGAAAAGCTTCATCAGATCCCTCCTCGACGACCTTAATTTTAATATCAATCTATTCGGACGTATCAATCTATTCGGAAGTTCCCGAAAATTCAATTGGCAGGATCACCAAATTTAAGTTGGCGCTTGTGAAAACCTTATTAAACCTTCTGCCTCCAAATAAAGGGCTTGGAGAGTCCTTTGCAGGTGGACTTTCGAAACCGCCTCTCGTCCGGAGGCTCGCCTCTCAGGAGATGAGAGGCTCTGCCCGGAAGTTAGCGCTTAAGGATCGAGCTGAGAGACCGAGCTGAACTATTGATTTGACGGGGATTTGATGAGAGAGGTATTGCTGGAGCTTAGGGAGGATAAGTCGCACTTGTATTTTCCCGATAAATGTATAGGGTGTGCGACCTGCGTTGCAGCCTGCCCCAAAGGAGAGCTTGTTATAGGCTCGGTGGGTGCCGTGGCAAGAGGGCTGATAGACAAGGATTTCATCGAGAAGCGGTGCCAAGCCTGCGTCTTCTGCGGGATGTGTGCCAAGGCCTGCCCCACGGGAGCCCTGGCCATTCGAAAGGTGGAGGAAAAAGAGGGGGCAAAGGAGGGTTCGGAAGAGGACGGCGAATCTTATCTTCACAGAGCGATTTCGCCCACCGTCGTCGACGATAAATGCGTCCACTGCGGCCTCTGCGCCGACGTCTGCCCCCAGGGCTGCATAACCGTCACCGACCGAGAGCTCGCCCAGGACGGTTCTCTCAGGGTCGAGGGGAAGACGGTCATCGACCAGGAACTTTGCGTCCACTGCGGCTGGTGCGAGGCCGTCTGCCCCGCGAATGCCATCACCGTGTCCAAACCCTTTTCAGGCACCTTCTTTCGGGACGAGAACGTTTGCCAAGCCTGCAGGACGTGCGTAGACACCTGCCCCTGCAACGCCCTTTTCAACCAAGACTGGGGTCCCGGCGAGATCGTGGAGAAGGTGACCCATAGGGCTGAAGCCTGCATCTTTTGCGGAGCCTGCTCCGTCGCCTGTCCCGTAGGGGCGATCGCCGTCGAGAAGACGGCGATCCTCCCTGAGATGAAGAAGAAGAAGGGACTGGAGAAGAGGATCCTGGGGAAGACCGCGAGGCCCACCCTCACCTCGGTCTTGAAGACCGATAGGAAAGCCTGCCTAGGCTGCGGAAACTGCGTCATCGTCTGTCCCGTCAACGCCCTCTCCGACCCGTATCTCGCAGCAGGCCACCTCAACGAGCTGGACAATAAGCCCCTCCTGGAGGTGGAGAACGGGGCGATCGTGGTGGTGGACCAGGAGCTGTGCGGATCCTGTGCCACCTGCAGCCTGATCTGTCCCGCAGAGGCGATATGGCTTGAGAGAAGGAAGGTGGTCTGATGCCGACGATGGTCATAAAGAACGGGTCCGTCTTCGACCCCCTGAACGGGATCGACGGCGAGGTGATAGACGTCTTCATAAAGGACGGAAAGGTCGCAAAGGACCTCTCTAGCGCCGATCTCGCGAGGGCAGAGGTGATCGATGCCAGGGGAAAGACGGTGATGCCGGGGGGCGTCGACTCCCACGCCCACGTCGCCGGAGCGAAGGTGAATGCCGGCCGGCTGATGCGCCCCGAGGACCATATCGGCTCCGTGCGGCAGAGGACCGGGATTTCCCACTCCGGCTCCGGCTATACCGTTCCCAGCGTCTACAAGCAGGGGTACGACTACTCGACTATGGGCTACACCACCGTTTTCGAGGCGGCGATGCCCCCTCTGGAGGCCCGGCATACCCACGAGGAGATGAGGTCAACCCCTATGCTCGACATGGGGGCCTATCTCGTCCTCGGAAACAACTGGTTTTTGATGCGCTATCTCCATGAGGGCGAGATCGATAAGGCCGCGGCCTACGTCGCCTGGATGATGAAGACCCACAAGGCCTACGGGATCAAGTGTGTCAACCCCGCCGGGGTCGAGAACTGGGGCTGGGGCAAGAACGTCCACTCCCTGGACGAGCCGAACATCCACTTCGAGGTGACAGCAAGAGAGGTGATCCGCGGCCTCGCCGAGGTGAATGAGAGGCTGGGAATGCCGATCTCGCTCCATTTGCACGCAAACAACCTCGGCCACCCTGGAAACGCGGAGATCACAAAAGAGTCTTTGGCCGTGACGGCGGGGGTCAGCCCCTATCAGAAGATGGGGGTCGAGTGGGCCGAAACGAGGATGGACCCCCATCGAGCCCAGAGCGTTTACCTCGCCCACGCCCAGTTCAACGCCTTCGGCGGGACGAGCTGGAGGGATTTCGAGTCGGGGGCCGAGGTCCTCGCCAAGTATGTCAATCGGGCAGACCACGTGGTGATCGACAACGGTGCCGTACCCTTCGGCCCTGCCACCTGCATGACCGGAGACGGCCCTTCGATCCACGACCTCTACGTCCTCGCCGGGATCGGAGGCCAGAAATGGTCGAATACCGACGTCGAGCTGGAGTGCGGCTCAGGGGTGATACCCTTCACATACCTGAAGGGAAATCCCATCAGCGCAATCCAGTGGGCGATCGGCCTGGAAATGCTCCTTCTGGTGGACGACCCCTGGAAGACGATCATGACCACAGACCACCCCAACGGCGGGGTCTTTACCCAGTACCCCCAGGTTATAGCCTGGCTTATGTCGAGGCGGGCGAGGGACGCGACCGCCGCCGAGTGCCACAAGTGGGGGTACGATCGCTCCACCCTCGGCGGGGTCGAGAGGGAGATGAGCCTCTTTGAGATAGCGATTCTCACCAGGGCGAACACCTCCAGGACGATCGGGATGGCTCATCGGAAGGGCCACCTCGGGGCAGGAGCCGACGGCGACGTCGCCATCTACAACATCGATCCCGAGAGGTTCAATCCCGACGATTATGCCGAGATCGTCAGGGCCTTCGGAAAGGCCGATTTCACCATAAAGGACGGTATGATCGTCGCCCGGCAGGGCGAGGTGGTCGCCGTCCCCGATGGCAGGAGGTACTACTGCGAGCCGAAGGTCGACGAGGGGCTGACGAGAGATGTGATGGTCGACGTAAAGGAGTGGTTCAAGTACTACACCATCGGGTTTGCGAACTACCCCGTCCCTGACAAATATCTCAGAAACCCGGTGCCCATCGTCGTTAATGGGCCCGCCGAGGCCCAGGAGGGGAGGTGATAGTCTTGATCAGAAAAATCAGGCTCACCCCCAAGGGGGAGATCGATATCATGGTTGAGGCGGAGATTATATCACCCGACTCATTCGCCGGAAAGTCGGAGGCGGAGCTCTGCGAACTATCGGTCTGGCAGGGGCCACGCCAGGTTCCCCTCGGCGAGTTCTTCGAGGTCGAAGCCTGGGATGAGGAGACGACAGGTGATGGAGATGGAACCGTCGATATCCTGATCGACGGCGACGCGTCCCGGATCAAGAGGATAGGCCAGAGGATGACCTCCGGCAGGATCGAGATCCTGGGCTCGGCTGGGATGCACCTCGGCTCTGAGATGGCCGGAGGCGAGATCCTGGTGAGGAGGGACGCAGGCCCCTGGGCGGGGATGAACATGAGCGGAGGCCTCCTTGAGGTATTTGGAGACGTCGGAGACCACGCTGGATCCGCCTACCGGGGGAGCTGGCGCGGGATGTCGGGCGGAAATATTCTGGTCCGTGGGAACGCGAGAAGCCAGGTTGGCGGAGGCATGAGCGGGGGCGAGATCCTGGTCCAGGGCTCCGTCGAGAACTTCTGCGGGATTCGGCAGAGCGGCGGCCTGATCGTGGTTGAAGGAGATGCCGTCCGGGGGGTCGGAGCCGAGATGATCGGGGGATCGATCGCCGTCTTGGGCGAAATCCACCAGTTCACTCCCGGCTTTGTCGCTGCTGGAACCGAGCGCGACCCCGCTCTCGGCGAGGGGAAGGTCGAGGGCGAGTTCGCCAAGTTCCTCGGAGATTACGCCATAAGCAAGAACCCGAAGGGGGTTCTCTTCGTCAAGGAGGCGGTGGTATGAGCCTTGTCGTCCAGTTGAACACCGGCAGCACCATAAACGAGGGGAGGCTCGCCAAGGGCGGAGACAAGCTCACTGAAGATTACAAGATGGAGTGCGCCGTCTGCACCATAAGCCCGGAGGACTTCGAGGCCCTGGGACGACCCGAAAAGGTGTGGGTGGCTACGAAGGACGGAAAGCGCCGGGTTTCGGTCCGCGCACGGGAGGATGATTCAGTCCCACCGGGGCAGGTCTTCATGCCGAGGGCGATCTGGGCGAACGTCGTCGTCGACCCCGAGACCTTCTCTACGGGCTCGCCCCTTTACAAGGGAAGCCCGGTCATCATCGAGCCCTCCGAGGATGAGGTGTTGAGCGCTGTAGAGATCACGAAGATGATGCAGAGGAGGGGGTGAAAGTGGTCAGTAAAAACATCATCTGTCCCGTCTGCGGCGCCTCCTGCGACGACATCCAGGTCGAGCTGGATGGCGAAAGGCTGACGGTTAAAAACGCCTGCAAGATGGGAAACGCCAAGTTCCAGGAGCTGGTGAGCGCCCACAGAATTCGTGAGCCGCTGATGACTGTGGAAGGCGAGCAGAGGGGCGTCCCCTGGAAGAAGGCGATCGATAGGGCGGCCGAGATCCTGGCCGAATCGAAGCGTCCCCTTCTATTCATGGGAAGCGAGACCAGCTGCGAGGTGATGGAGGTGGGCCTCCACCTGGGCGAATATTTGGGGGCCGCCGTCGACTCCAACTCTACAGTATGCCACGGCCCCACGGCCATGGGCATTCAGGAGGCGGGAAGGGTCGGGGCGACTGCAGGAAGTAGCAAGATCAGGGGCGACCTCGCCGTCTACTGGGGGTCAAACCCCCTGGAGTCGATGCCAAGGCACATGTCCCGGTATGCGATATACCCGAGGGGGCACTGGACCCGACGGGGGAGGTTCGATCGTACCGTGATCACCGTCGACCCCCGAAGGTCGCCGACGGCCAAAAACTCTGACCTTCACGTCCAGCTGAAGCCCAACTCCGACTACGAGCTTCTATCAGCCCTTCTCACCCTCCTTCACGGACGAAAGCCTCATCATTCCGTCGAGGAGGTGACGGGAGTTCCCATCCCCGTGATGGAGGAGATGCTCGATATGATGAAGAGCTGCAACTTCGGGACGATCTACGTCGGCCTGGGGATCGCCTCGTCTTATGGGAAGCAGAGGAACGCAGAGCTCGCCTTCAACCTGGTCAAGGAGCTGAACGGGCACACCAAGTTCGTTATCGGGGCTCTGCGAGGCCACTGCAACGTCGCCGGATTCAACCAGGTGGCGTCCTACCTCTACGGCTACCCCTTCGGCCTCGACTTCTCCCGGAGCTACCCCCGGTATAACCCCGGGGAATACACGGCCGTCGACCTCCTGCGGGAGAGGGACATAGACGCTGCCCTCGTCGTCTCCGGAGACCTCGTCTCCCACATTCCGGCGCCTTGTGCTGAATATCTCGCCGAGATACCGACGGTCACCATCGACATCGCCCCGTGTCCCATGACCCTCGCATCGGAGGTGGTCCTTCCGGGGGTCATCGACGCCATGGAGTGCGACGGGACCTTCTATAGGCTTGACGACGTCCCCATCTACTTCAGGCCTTTTACATCCTCTCCCTTCTCCTTCACTGAGAGCAATGAGGATACCCTCCGACAGATATTCGAGCGGGTGAGAGAGCTGAGATGAGATAGCTGCAGTGAGAGAGGCGGTTATCGGATGACAGGAAGAATGGTGGCTTCAATCTGCCCATACTGCGCCGTAGGATGCGGGTATTACATCGAGGTAGAAGATGATCGGGCCGTCGGCATAAAGTACATGCCAAACCACCCAACGAACGAGGGAGCCCTCTGCCCCAAGGGGAACGCAATCCTGGACGTCTTGAAAAGCAAAGATCGGCTCCGCTATCCCATGAAGCGGGCCAAAGACGACTGGGAGAGGATATCTTGGGATGAGGCCCTGAACCTTGTGGCGGAGGGCCTTAAAAAGAGCCTGAAGGAGCATGGTCCCGCTTCTCTCGGCTTTCTCGCCTCGTCGAGGTGCAACAACGAGGAGAACTACCTCTTCCAGAAGATGGCTCGGCTCCTGGGCTCCCCCAACATAGACAACTGCGCCCGCCTCTGCCACGCCCCCAGCGTCGTGGGCCTGGGCGGATCCCTGGGGACGAGTGCCATGACCAACAACATCGCCGACCTTGCAAACTCCAAGTGCATCTTCGCCATCGGCACGAACTTCGCCGAGACCCAGCCCTTGGCGTCGAGATGGGTTCTGAGGGCGAAGGAGAGGGGGGCGAAGGTCGTAGTCGCAGACCCCAGAATCACATCCACCTCCTGGATGGCCGACCTCCACCTCACGATCAGGCCTGGTACGGATATGGCCCTTCTGAGGGGGATGATGAGGGCCGCCATAGAAGAGGGTCTAGTCGCTCAAGATTTCATCGAGAGAAGGACGATGGGGTTTGACGATTTATCGAGAAGCCTCGAGGGCTTCTCCGTCGAGGAGGCGGCAGAGGCCTGCGAAGTCCCGGTCTCCGATATCAGAAAAGCCACCAGGCTCTATGCAAGGTCGCCGGCCTCGGCCCTCCTCTACTCGATGGGGATCACTCAGCACATCTGCGGCACCGAGAACGTCAGGGCCTGCACCGATCTCGCCCTCCTATGCGGCCAGGTCGGGAGAGCCGGGACCGGAATCATGCCCATGCGGGGACAGAATAACGTCCAGGGGGCGTGCGACATGGGTGCCATGGCCGAGTTCTATCCCGGATACCGGAGGTCTTCTGACCCCGAGTCCATTGAGCTCTTCAAGGTCACCTGGAACGCCCCCAATCTGCCCCTCGGGCCGGGGCTCACGTCGATGGAGATGATGGAGGCCGCAGTCGGGGGATCGCTAAAGGCGATGTACATCATTGGCGAGGACCCGGTCGTATGCGACCCGAACACAAGGAAGACGCGGAAGGCTCTCGAGAGTCTCGAGTTTCTGGTGGTCCAGGAGATCTTCATGACCGAGACGGCCAAGATGGCGGATGTGGTCCTCCCAGCAGCTGCCTGGGCAGAGAAGAAGGGGAGCTACACCTCGATGGAGCGGCGGGTCCAGTGGATCGACCGGGCGATCTCGGCGCCGGGGAAGGCGAGAGAGGGGCTCTCTGTGATCTGCGAGGTGGCAGACCGGCTGGGCCTCGGCTTCGGCCAGATGGACGCTTCGACGGTACTCGAGGAGATCAACCGGCTCATCCCCTTCTACAGAGGGATGACAAAGGAGAGGATCAGAGAGACTGGGGGGCTCCTATGGCCCTGCCCGAGTCCCGATCATCCCGGAACGGAGATCCTTCACGCTGAGACCTTCCCGACCCCCGATGGCAGGGCAAAGATCGAGGCCGTGAGGGGAAGTCCTCCCGCCGAGGAGACGAGCCCTGATTATCCGCTGCTCCTCATGACGGGAAGGATCGTCCTCCATTACAACAACGCGTCCATGACCTCCAGGAGCTTTCCCCTCCTCCGGAGGGAGGGCGACCTACGCGTCGAGATGAACTGCGCGGACGCCTCCGGCCTCGGCATATCTCAGGGCGATCCGGTGATCGTCGCCACCCGGAGGGGGGAGGTTGAAGCGAGAGCGGAGGTTACAGAGAAGGTGAAGCCTGGCGTGGTCTTCATGCCCTTCCACTTCAACGGGGCTAACGTCGTGACCTCCGACGCGCTGGACCCCGTATCGAAGATACCGGAGTACAAGGCTGCAGCCTGCAGAATATCGATGAGATCTTGATCGAGGAGTTATCGAGGCCCCGAGGATGAAAGAAAGCTGGCACGCCGATAGGATCGAAGAACCGGAGGAGTTCTGGCAGGAGGAGCGGCTCGATCCCTCCGCCGCCTTTCAGGCGACGGGGTGCATCGAGATATCGGGCAAGGGGAGGCGGAAGCTGAAGGTCGACGTCGCCGTCGAAGAGAGGATAAAGATCGTCATCGACGGAACAGCTGTGGCGGAGCTATTCTGCCTCCCGTCAGAACTGGAAGAGCTGGCCGTCGGTTTTCTTGTCTGCGAGGGGCTTGTCGAAGGACCCGCGGATATTGTATCGGTCCAGTCTGAGGGGAAATCCCTGATCTGTGAGAGGAGAGGCCAAAGGGGCGAAGAAAACTTCCATCGGGTTGTCTCAGACCTGAAGATGAACCCTGAGACGATCTTCGGTGCATTGGACCTGCTCAACCAGGAAGCTCGCCTCTGGAGGAGGACCGGGGGGACCCATTCGGCCCTGGTCCTTCGTGAGGGTGGCGGCATCGCCTCTTTTTGCGAGGACGTGAGCCGATCCTCGGCGGTGGATAAGGCCGTGGGATCGGCCCTTCTGGCAGGGACCGATCTATCAAGGTGCGCCATGATAACTACGGGAAGGCTCTCTTCGGTGATCGTAGCCAAGGTGGCAAGGGCCGGTTTTCCGATCGTGGTGAGCAGGGCGGCCCCTTTGAATGCCGGAATAGATCTCGCCAAAAGGCTCGGGATGACCCTGGCGGCCTTCGCCAGGAGACCGAAACTCCACGTCTACTCCGGCGATGGAAGGATCTTATAACATCTGAGCTTAATTTTCTGATTCAGAGGCTGGAAAGATGAAGGGTGAAGATACGGACAAAACAGATCTATTGGATATAGCAAGAGAGCGTTTCGTCGCCGAGCTCGACCGATGGTGCGAAAAAAACGGCGTTTCTAGAGACGAGCTTGACGACCTGGTGGTGGCTACCCGGCCTCTCAGCAGCTCTGAGGCGATCGGATCCCCCGAGAGGGACGACTTTCCCCTGCTGAGGGGAAAAGAGGTTCTGATGGAGGCGAATTATCGGGGGTCCCTCGGCCAGGCCTTCACCTCCGCCGCCGGCGTCTTCAGCGGGACCCTCGAGGAGGTGCTGGAGCTATCCCTGCAAGACGCCTTCGATCGGGCCGTCTTCGTCTCCACTATCAACGCCGTCCTCCGAAACCTGGGGCTCGTTTTTGGGACGGTCCACTGCAGAGATTCCGGACCCGAGGACTGTGCCGCCAATATGTCCCGGTGGCTGAAGGAGGAAGAGATAGACCGCGCCGGCCTCGTCGGGATGCAGCCCGCCCTCCTCTCATCGCTGGTGGAGGTTCTGGGCTCCGATAACGTCATGGTCTCAGACCTCGCCTGCGCCGGAGAGGTCCGTTCCGGGGTCAGAGTCCTAGACGGGATGAATCCCGAAATCCTCTTTGAGAGGTCGCCCCTCGTTCTGATTACGGGAACGACCCTCGTCAACGGAACCATCGACGGCCTCCTGGAGATGACGGATCGTTTCGGGTGCAGGGCCGTCTTCTACGGGACCACCATCGCGGGAGCGGCTCACCTTCTAGGACTTGAGCGGTGGTGTAGCTGCTCTAAATGATCTATCGAAGATGGGCTCAGATATCAATATCCTCCAAAGCTCTCATCTCACGGAAATCAGCTCCGGCTTCCCGCCAGGACCTATAGACCAATACAGTCTTGATCGCTGTTCGGCCTAGACCGCCTCCGCTGCCGCCTCCACAAAGATATCTGATGCCTCAGTATCGTTTGATTTTGCCACCATCACCAATTCTGTGGAATTGGTGACAGGCTCATCCCTGGAGAGATTTGCCGCCCTTTGAGGATCAGTGAGGATGGTGGCCTGAATCCAATCGTTGATATCCTCCATTTTTGGTATCTCTGTGGAGTTGATCACTTTTACCGGCTTTGCGGGATCGATCAAGGTCACTTGTCCTGTGGAGTTGATCAAGGTTATGGAGCCTGTCGGGTTGATTAGAGTGATGGGCACCGTCGAGTTGCTCAAAACGAGCGGTTCGTCTGAGTCGGCAAACGGCAAAGCGGCCGTTCCACTCGTCCCCGGCACCGTCTCTGAACTCAAAGCCTCCGAGGTCTCGTTTTCTGTGGCGTTGGGCTCTGTGGTGGTGGGGTTGACGTCAATTACGGGCTTGCTTGGGTTCACGTTGATGCTGGGCTTTGCAGGATTTATGTTTACTTTTGGGCCAGTGAGGTTCACGTTCACCTTCGGCTTGGTGGGGTTTATGGCGATGTTGGGCCGAGAGATGTCCACGTTGACATTGGGTTTGGTGGGGTTTATGTCGATGTTGAGGCCGGTGGTCTTCGCCCCCGCATCCTCCTCAACGCCAGAGCCCTCTTCAGCGCTTATGTACTCTATGGAGATGTTCTCCTGGGGCCACCAATCTGCTGGGTCGAACTCGTTGGCGTCGGAGTCATTCAGCCTTGCGATCTTGTAGTCCACCAGCATCCTGTTGAAGGAGGGAGATGTTACAGGCCTGCCATCGAGTCCCGAAAGATATAGGACAGCGATCAGCTCACCTTCAGAATTCCTCCCGTCTTCAGACCCGTCGTCGATGTCCAGCCAGACGGTCTTGTTCAGAAGGATCGCCGCGGCGAGGTCTTTTGCCGAAGGCACTTCATAAATAGACTCGTTCATCGACTCGTCAATCGATCCGTTCATCGACTCGTCAATCGATCCGTTCATCGACTCGTCAATCGATCCGTTCATCGACTCGTCAATCGATCCGTTCATCGACTCGTCAATCGATCCGTTCATCGACTCGTCAATCGACTCGTTCATCGACTCGTCAATCGATCCGTTCATCGACTCGTCAATCGATCCGTTCATCGACTCGTCAATCGATCCGTTCATCGACTCGTCAATCGATCCGTTCATCGACTCGTCAATCGATCCGTTAATCGACTCGTCAATCGACTCGTCAATCGACTCGTTCATCGACTCGACAATCGACTCGACAATCATCGTAGCTTCGTCCAGAACCTCCAAGTCCGCCAGAGTTACCCTTTCCACGTCTTGTTTGATCCTGGGATCAAACTTCTCAATCCTGACTGCGAACGTATTTCCATCGAGAACCTCGATGACAGTGCCGCTGGCCTCATAGGGCGAGGCAATGGCGACCACAGGTAACAGGAGAAGCAGAACCACGACATATGCGATCTTTTTTGGCCTCATCGAATTCCCCTTCCATTAATGTTCTTCACGAATATAAGAAATATGTTTCGTTCCCTCTTCGGACGTCGTCCCTTAATGAGCTTGAGTTAAACAAAAATACGGATCTTCCGCTCATGGGGATATAGGAAGAAAGAGATGATCTTCAACGATAGCTTGAGTGGACGATGCCTCATCGAAGCCCACCGGGGCGAAGGCATTAGACTTGGACATCATTCTTTATCTATTCATTTTTTCACTTCATCAAATAAGGTTTCTCCAACAAAAATTGACCGGCCATTTTCGATTACGAAAATAGCCAGATTGACAGGATGTGAAGGTCCATCAGCTAGCGATGTCCTGCAGGACGACGTGCTTTTCGGGGCCCCGAGCGCGAAACACCCTCCTGTCTCGCACTTCTCGACATGCCCCTAGATCTCTTCGGCGCGGGCTTTGCCGCCGAGCCGACGGCGTTCTTTGCATATTCCGAGTGATACCGGTGGTCCATCTCCTCTATCTTCCCCCTCGTGAGCCTCTCGATATCGCGGAGGAAGTTACGCTCGTCGGCCGCACAGAATGAATATGCGGTACCTGTTGCCCCTGCGCGTCCCGTCCGTCCGATCCGATGGACGTAGCTCTCGGCCTCGTTCGGAAGATCGTAGTTTATGACGTGGGATATATCCTCAACGTCAATCCCACGGGCTGCGATGTCAGTGGCCACCAGAACCTGCAGTCGTCCCGACTTGAAGCCGTTCAGAGCATGGGTGCGCTGGTTCTGCGACTTGTTGCCGTGGATGGAGTCGGACCGAATCCTGTTCTTGGATAGCACCGATGCTACTTTATCCGCACGCCGTTTCGTCCGGGTGAAGACCAGAACGCGCTTCAGGTTTTTCTGTTGGAGAAGCCCCAGGAGAAGCGCATCCTTCTTGTTCTGATCCACGAAAAGTATGCGCTGTTCGACGCTCTCCACCGTCGTCGCCTGGGGCGCCACCTCGATCCGGACGGGGCGAATGAGGAGCCTCCCGGCCAAATCGCCGATCTCTTTTGACATGGTGGCCGCAAAGAAGAGGGAATGGCGCTTTTTAGGCAAAGCCGAGACGATCTTTCGGACGTCGTTGGCGAATCCCATGTCCAGCATCCTGTCCGCCTCGTCGAGGACGAAGAACTCGATCTCCTTAAGATTTATGTGACCCTGCTCCATCAGGTCCAGGAGCCGGCCGGGGGTGGCGACGAGGGCGTCGACGCCTCGGGATAGGGCCCTCACCTGGGGTCCCTGGTTGACCCCGCCGTATACGGCGGCGTGCCTGAATCGGAGGAACTGGCCGTACGTCCCGAAGCTCGCGTCTATCTGGGCCGCAAGCTCTCGGGTGGGCGCGAGCACCAGGGCTCGCGGCACGCCGGGGGCTGCGACCTTCTCTTTCTCTGCCATCCTTTGGAGGACGGGCAAAACGAATGCGGCGGTCTTGCCGGTCCCCGTCTGGGCGATGCCCATCAGGTCCTCGCCCTTCAGAAGATGGGGTATGGCCTCTGCCTGGATCGGCGTGGGAGTTTTATAGCCTTCTTTGATCAGCGCCCGCTGGAGCGGTTCTGAAATATTTAGATTTTCAAACTGCATTTTTACCTCTTTGGGGTTACGCAGTCGGACGCTGTCATATGAATTTGGGCCAGAATAGTCGTCATCAATTAGCTCTGATCTAATTTATGAACCGTATTTTGACGGTTTCGATCAAGGACATACGAGACTTTGAACATCCAATTGTGTAACTCTTGCGCTTATGATCACCATCGACTTCGACAGGTGATCGCGACGGACCTAGAACTCATCTCCTCTATTTAAAGATGGTGTATCAGAATGCGCGATAAATGCAAAAGCTTCCAGGGAAAATTTGACGCTGAGGGTGAGATTTGAACTCACGAGGCGCAGTGCACCACCGGTTCCCCCGTCGAACCTTCCTTGCGAAAAGATGGTTCGAGTTCAAGACCGGCGCCGTGGGCCGCTTGGCTACCTCAGCACGCGCCTGTCTCTTGGAACCCGTTCCTTTTAAGCCTGGCGATCTGGTCGGTCGCAAAAGTTTTAACGCCGATGGTGGGAGAGGGGGAAGCATGCTGATCAAAGACGCCTCGATCGTAGAGGGGGGAAGGCTTCGCCGGGACGTGAACATCGCCATCGACGGCGACAGGATCGCCGGGATCGGTTCGGGGATCAAAGACGAGTCCGGCGATGGCGAGGTGATCGAGGGCAGGGGGAAGCTCGCGATACCGGGCCTAGTCAACGCCCACACCCACCTGGCCATGACCCTCTTTCGGGGTTACGCCGACGACATGGAGCTGATGCCGTGGCTGGAGGAGAAGATCTGGCCCCTGGAGGCGAAGCTGACGGCCGAGGATATCCATTGGGGGGTGAAGCTCGGCTGCCTGGAGATGATCAGGGCGGGGATCATCTGCTACAACGACATGTACTACTTCATGGACGAGACGGCCCGGGCGACGAAGGAGATGGGGCTGCGGGCCTTCCTCTGCGAAGTCCTCTTCGATATGAGACCAGACCAGATCGAAAAGGCCAAGCCCTTCGCGAAGAGGTGGAAAGGCGACGACCTGATCGTCCCCGCCGTCGGCCCCCACGCCGTCTACACCTGCTCTGAGGAGACGCTCCTCAAGTCCAAAGAGATCGCAGAAGAGCATGACGTGATGCTCCACATCCACCTCTCAGAGACGAGGTCGGAGGTGGAGAGCTTCGCCAAGAGCTGCGGCCAAAGCCCTGTGGAGTACCTAGACTCCCTGGGATTTCTGAGCGACCGAGTCGTTGCGGCCCACTGCGTCTGGCTCTCGCCAAAGGACATTTCGATCATCGCCGAGCGAGGGGTGAACGTCGCCCACTGCTCCATCAGCAACCACAAGCTCGCCTCGGGGATTGCGCCCCTTGACCGGCTGGCGCGGGCGGGAGCCAACATCTGCCTGGGAACCGACGGCGCCTCCTCGAACAACAGCATCAACCTCTTCCAGGAGATGAAGACGACGGCCATCGCCCAAAAGTGCGCTCACTCTCGGCCCGACCTCTTCGGGGCCGGTGAGGTCTGGAGGATGGCTACGGATAACGCCTACGCCGCCTTCGGCCTCGACCTCGGCCTCCGGCCTGGGGCCTTGGCCGACCTGGCCCTGATCGACCTAAAAAAGCCCTGGTTCTTCCCCCTCACAGAGGAGAATATCGTCTCCCACCTCGTCTACAGCGCCCAGGGCGGCGTGGAGACGACGATCGTCGGCGGGAGGGTCCTGATGAGGGATGGTGTCATCCCCGGCGAGGAGGCGATCCTGGCCCGGGCCCAGGAGCAGTTCCAGGACCTGGTGTCGAGATAAATCGTAAACCATTTCAAGATATTGTTTCGGGAGGCGAACGGGTCTATCACCATCGATTACGACTTTCTTCAGATCCGAACCGATCATAGGATGGAGAAAGTCCTTCATCTAGATTTGGTTTCGGGCAGATAATCGGCTCGGACGGGCGAAAAGATCTCAACAGCTACCGAATCTTCGAGAATTAGAGCACCATGTTCGGCGTTGGCTGGTATACACCAGCTATCACCAGGCTCTGCCTCGAATTCTTCGTCACCTATGGATAGCAATATTCTGCCCGATACCAGATATCCAGTCTGCTCATGAGGGTGGTTATGTTTGGGAAGAAGGCTACCTTCCGATAACTTGAACTCAGTGAGCAGCGTTTCTTTACCGTAAACCAGGGTCTTCTGGCTTATGCCCTCCAGGGCCTGTTTATATCCATCGTTTTGCCGCTTGTAAAACATGCTCACAGCCTCTTGTGCCAGCGTTCATTTGATCAGTGTCAACTCGCCCCCAGCTTCTCCAGCGCCTCTGCCGCCATCTTTCTGACCGCCTCGCTTTCATCCTGTGCGGCCAAATGGGTGAGGGGCTCGATGGCTTTTGGATCGCCTATTTTGCCGAGAGCCTGGGATGCTCTCCACCGTACGCCGTAATGACCATCCTTGAGGGCCTCGATGAGATGATCTACGGCTTTGGGATCACCGATCCTGCCAAGAGACTCAGCAGCCGCCTCTCTCACCCATCTGTCCTCATCTTTTGAAGCCAGATCGGTCAACGGCTCCGTGGTCTTCGTATCGGATATTCGACCAAGGGCCAAGGCCGCTTGACGTCGGACCATATGGTCCTCGTCTTTGAGAGCCTCAGTGAGAGCCTCTATCGCCCTCGAATCCCCTATACTGCCGAGAGCGGGGGCAGCCTGCCATCTTACGCTCCAGTCCTTATCTTTTAGAGCCTCAGCTAGAGCCTCTATCGCCCTCGAATCGCCTATATTGCCCAGGGCAGAGGCAGCCGCCTGGCGGACCATCACGTCCTCGTCCTTGAGGGCCTCGATGAGAGGATCGATTGCCCTGGGATCGCCCATATTCCCGAGTGCTGAGGCGGCCACCTGACGAACCCGAGGGGACTCGTCCTTCAAAGCTCTTATGTGATCATTTATTATTGGCATTTCAACCCACCACGCTAAATTCTGGTTTAAGTCTTACCTCTCAAAGTACTAGATATTTATATTGTTACCAACAATAAAGGTGTTTCGATCCACCAAAACCTGTCCATCGGCAATGCCTTCTCATTCCTTGCAACATATCAATGTTTATGGAGCCCAAGATGTCCTATATATTGAAGGTATATCGCTAGTCGCGGTTTTTCCCCTCCCTTTTAGGATGCCTCTCGAATCTACTACGATTTTCCATATCCTCCGCTCGAAGCGCCGTCCCGCCCTGATCTGGCAGGTGGGGCTAAAGATGATATATATCTTGAATAAAACCCTAGCATAGCAAAAATCCCCCAGAAGGAGGGAGTCAGTTGAAGGATTATCTCACGCTAGACGATTTCCCCATCAAAAACCAGAGGATATTGGTTCGGGTCGATGTAAACTCCCCCATGGACCCCGCCGGAAAGATCCTCGACGACAAGAGGTTCCGCGGCCACCTGCCCACCTTGCGCGACCTGGAGGAGGCAAGGGTCGTTCTGATGGCCCACCAGAGCCGCGCAGGAAAGAAGGACTTCACGACTCTGGAGGCTCACGCCCGCCGGTTTTCCCAGCTTCTGCACCGTGAGGTCACCTACGTCGACGACATCTTCGGCTCCCACGCCCGGGAGTCGATAAGGGCGATGAAGCCCGGCGACGTCATCCTCCTGGAGAACACCCGCTTTTACGCCGAGGAAAACATCAGCCGCCCGCCCGAGGAACACGCCAAAAGCCACATGGTCAAACAGCTCTATCCGCTCTTCGATCTGTTCGTCAACGACGCCTTCGCCGTATCTCATCGTTCCCATCTATCCGTCGTCGGGTTCACCGAGGTCCTCCCCAGCGCAGCTGGCCGGCTGATGGAGAAAGAGATCGACTCCCTGGACATGGGCGTCCGCGGGAATGAGCACCCATCGATCTTCGTCCTCGGAGGAACAAAGGCGGACGACTCGATCAAGGTGATCCAGAACGTCTTCAACCGGGGCGGTGTCGACCAGGTCCTGGTCACAGGGATCGTGGCCACGGTCTTCCAGATGGCGTCGGGGATCGACGTCGGCGAGAAGAACCGGGAGTTCGTGAAGGGGCTCGACTACTCCGGACAGATCTCTATCGCCAAAGACCTCCTTGATAAGAACCCTGGCAAGATCGTCGTCCCCCAAGACGTCGCCCTGGACAAAGACGGCGAGAGGCTGGACGTCGCCATTGAGAAGATCCCGCCGAACCTCCAGATCGCCGACATCGGCCTGGAGACGATCGTCGACTTCTCCAAGAAGATAAGGGAGGCGGAGATCGTCGTTCTGAACGGGACCGCCGGGATCTTCGAGAAGGAGAAGTTCGCCCTTGGAACCGCAGAGATCCTCAAGGCCGCCACCGAAGCTGGCTTCTCCATCGCGGGCGGCGGCCACACCAGCGCCGCCATCGAGGAGCTGGGCCTGGAGCCGAAATTCTCCCACGTCAGCACCGGCGGCGGAGCCTCCATAAGCTACCTCTCCGGAGATCAGCTGCCTGGGATTGAGGCACTGAAGAAGGCGGCATCTAGGTACAGGAAGTAATAATTAGAATTCAGAGAGGGGTATCGCATCAGGCTTGCCGGGGCCCCACCAGGGCCTCCATAACTTTTTTCCTGCACTCGGTGAGAAGCTCGTTGGCAGGCCCTGAGACCTCCAGGGCGGCGGCTCCCCGGTGGCCGCCCCCGTCTCCCTGGTGGGCCCTCGCCACCTCTCCCATGATCGCGGCGAGATCGAGGCCCGCGAGAACGGCGGCCCTCCTGGCGCGGCCGCTGATCCTGCACTTGCGATTGTGGACCCCGCCGACGAGGGCTACGTCCGCGCCGATCTCGACGAGGGTCATCGCGCTCGACCCCTCGAAGGCACTCACCTCCGAGGAGACGACCACCCAGTCGTCCGTCCACTCGATCTCGGCCCTGGAGGCGGCTTTTAGGGCGGCAATCCTCCTGGAGGTCTCCGTCGGGATCCTTGAGAGGACGTCCAGAGCCTCGGCGTACTCGATCTCACATTTTTCCAGGATTTCTGAAACCGTCCGAAAAGAGGAAGCTCGAGCGTGCTTGAACCTGCCCGTATCGGTTATTATCCCCACCAAGAGGGCGAGGGCAGCCTTTTGACTAGGCCGAGATCCACTCTTCATCAAGATCTCCCAGACGATCTCTGCGGTGGAGTCGGCAGGCCTTTGGATGTAGAAAAGGGCGGTTTCGACCAGATCCCTGTCCTGGTGATGGTCGACGACGGCGTAATCGTTGAGATTTAAATCGCCGACCTGAAGCCTCACAGCCGTGTCCACAACCACCACCAGGTCGTATTCCTCAAAGGATGGATCGATCTGGATATCAGAACCTATTGCCCTCAGAAGGGCCGAGGCGGTCCTGCTCACCCCTTCCACAGCGGCCAGGTCGCCCCCGAAGGCCTCCTGAAGGGAAAACCCGCTCCCCACCGCGTCGGGATCAGCGTTCCTGTGGCAGAGATAAAGAACTTTTTCGTACCCACTGATCAGGTCTTTGAACTCATTCGCGCTAATTTGCATCCAGCAACACGATTCCCCTGATGATAGAAAAAAGTTGTTCGAGCAGCAGAATAGGAGCCCTTCAACCCTTCATAACAATTTCCCGATATCCGAGGCGTTTCAGCTTCTCGATCGCGTCTTCGGATATCTTCTCCCCGTTGGAGATCCCCACTTCGACCTGATCGCCTCTATCTAAGATCCACGACCTTTTGGGGAGAAGGTCTTCGGCAGCTTCAACCCGACTGAGCCGCTCGGGGCTGAGAGGTCCCTCAATCCTCGTAGCAAGACAGGATCTCGAAGGTCGATCGGCATTGGAGAGACCGATCCCCCTTGCCATATCTCTCACCTCGCCCTTTGTTATCCCAAGCTCCCGGAGAGGCATTCTGATCCCGGCCTCAAAAAGAGCCCTCATTCCAGGCCGGTCATCGGCCCTGTCCGAGGCGTTGGTGCCGTCGACCACGAATTTTATCCCCCTCGACCCCGCCTCGTCGAGGAGCCTTTCGGCCATCGCCCTCTTGCAGAGATAACATCGCAATGGAAGGTTGCCGCAGATCCCCTCCAGCTCCAGCGCCCTTACCTCCAGGACCAGGTGCTCGATACCGATCTCAGCTGCGACAGATCTCGCGTTGGCAAGGTCCGCGCGGGACTGCAGCTCCGACCTCACGGTAATGGCTAAGGCTCGATCTCCCAGGGCGGAACGGGCCGCTGCGGCCAGAACTGAGCTGTCCACGCCCCCCGAGAAGGCGACGACGACCCCATCCAGGCCGTCGAACCAGCTCCTCAGATCGTCGAAAGACGCCATTAATAGAGAAGAGCCTCCCGGGGCATTTCAGTCTGGCGCCAGACGCGAACCACGCGAAAGCCTTTTCCCGTCGTCAAGACTTTATGTGGTCCATATTCACTCTCGGGGCATTGGCTCGGAATAGGTGGGATTTCATGCAGATATTGATCACTGGAGCCGGTGAGGTCGGGTTTCACCTGGCGAGAGAGCTCTCAGGCTCCTACGATGTCACCGTAATCGATCAGAGCAGGAAGGCCTGCGAGCGGCTGGAGGGGGTCGATGTGAAGGTCCTCCAGGGGAACGCCGCCAACGCAAAGCTCCTGATCGAGGCCGGGATACAGGATGCAGAGATCGTCGTCGCCGTCACCGGCAACGACGAGGTGAACATCATCACCTGCATCACCGCCAGCCATCTGGGCGCCGGGAGGACGATCGCCAGGGTCAGCAACTCCGACTACATTGACCAGCCGATGAAAGACCGAAAACAGATCGGCATCGGCCTCATGATCTGTCCGGAGCTGGTGATGGCCGAGAGAATTGTAACCGACCTCTACTTTCCCTCGATGATAGAACGCAGGAGTCTCGCGGGTGGGAAGGGCGAGCTGATCGAGCTCACCATCCGGGAGGAGATGCCCCTCGTCGGCCCGATCGCGAACGTCGACCTACCGGAGAACTGCAGGCTTGCTGCCATCAAGAGAGGGGACGAGATCCTGATCCCCAAGAAGGATGACTCCATAAAGGGCGGGGACCGCCTGATCCTGACCTGCGATGCGAAGTCGGTGCCGAAGCTTCGAAGGCTGGTCCACGAAGATACCGCCACCCACAAAATCATGATCGTCGGCGGTGGGGTCGTCGGTTTTTACCTTGCCAAGTGGCTGGAGAAGATGGATTTTGATCTGAAGCTGGTGGAGATCGATAACCTTCGCTGTCAGGAGCTGGCAGAAGAGCTTCCCGAGACCCTCATTCTCAACGGCGACGGGACCGACATTTCGCTGATCAAGGCCGAGAACGTCGGTTCCATGGACATCGTCTTCTCTGTCACGGGCTTCGACGAAAAGAACCTACTTTGCAGCCTGTTGGCCAAACAACTGGGGGCCGAGAAGATCGTCGCGAGGGTCGACAGGAGCGATTACATCGACCTCTTCGAGATGGTGGGGGTGGACCACGCCATCAGCCCCGGGAGGGTGACCGTCGAGGCGGTCCTCCGGCTTATAAGGGGTGGAGAAGAAGTCATGGTCATAGGTAAAGACGAGGCCGAAATTCTGGAGTTCCGGGCCGAGAAGGAAGCGAAGATTCTTGGGAAGAACGCGGCCGATAAGATGCCGAAGGGGGCGATTCTCGGCATGATCATGCGAGGCAGCCAGCCGATAATCCCCACCGCCGAGACCGAGGTGAAGGATGGGGATCGGGTCTTCATCCTCGCCCTGTCTCAGACCCTTCCCAAGGTCAAGGCCCTCTTCTCCACCGAGGGGGGCGCCTGATCTTTGCGACTCGGGGCATAACCTCATCAATCTGAATAATCCTCATCTCTGGCGGGGGGCCATCTCCCATCCACCTTATCCTTCGCTGCCAACAGATCGGATATGAAGACCTCCCTGAGGTTTCCATTTCGCAGGACGGCCGCTGGATGGAAGGTGACGAGATAGATCTCCTTGAATAATCGCCCCCGGAGGGAGGTCACCCCCTCCAGGTCCAGGACCGCCTTCGTCGCGGCATTTCCCATGAGGATCACCACCTTCGGCTGGACGAGTTCGATCTGAGCTTCGAGATAGGGACGACAGGCTTCGACCTCATCATTCTTCGGCCTTCTGTTATTTGGCGGCCGGCATTTGACCGCGTTCGTTATGAAGATTCGGGACCTGTCGATCCCCGCCTCCTCGAGGCAGCGGTCGAGGACCGAGCCAGCCCTCCCCACGAAGGGCCTTCCGGCCAGGTTCTCGTCCCTTCCCGGAGCCTCGCCGACGAGGAGGATCTCGGCCCACTCAGGCCCCTCGCCCGGGACGGCTTTAGTCCTATCCTTTGAGAGAGGGCACCGACGGCAGGATCGTATCTCCAAAGCGAGGGAATCGAGCTGATCTCGCGTTCTTCGTCTCATAATCATATTTTCGTTCTCTTTTCAGGTCTATATTCATCGGAAGAGCCTCGCGAAACGAAACGTTCTTATTCATTTAAGCCAGAAACGCCCCTCTAAGGTGGTACGAATGGTTGAATGGACAGGAAGCCTCAGAAAGTTCGACGACTTGTGGTACACCATTGAGAGGATCGTCTACGGAAAGGGCCAGCTCAGCGGGTTCACCTCGGAAGAGATCTACAATAACCTCCGCGACAAATCCTTCTTCAAGAGCGCCGAGGATCTCCACAAATTCCTGATCGAGAACGACAAAAAGTACAGGGTCAGGGCCCTGGAAACCGGCGGCTGGGAGCGCTACTGGTAGTCTCACTTTTCGCGGAAATATATATTTGCGTCGTCGGTGCCCAGCTGTGAGAACTTCCCCGTGGCAAGGATCTTGTAGCTGTACCTGAGAGGGGCCACTCTGGTACCTGGCCCGACCACCGACTCTGGGGGAAGGATGACGTTCTCTCCCACCACCGGTATCTTGCCCGGTTTGCAGGGGGGCTGGTCCGCGTCAAGGACGCACTTTGTCCCGACGGTCGAGTGCCTCCCCACAATCGTCTTGTTCAGGACCGATCCCCTCTTTATGTTGGCGAAGCTCATCACCATGCTGTTTTTTATCACCGAGTCCCTCTCGATCAGGCTGGTGTGTCCGATGTGAGAGTTTTCGATGACTGCGCCCTTCTCGATGCTGCAATTTCGGCCTATGAAGACCTTCCCCCGAAGTTCGATGTCGCCTGATTCCAGGTACCTTCCTATCCGATGGAGGGTTTTTGGGTTGATCCACTGGCCTGGGCGGTACTCATTTCTGAAGGCGTAGTGCTCCACCTTTCCGCCGAGAAAGTCCATCGCCGCCTGGAGAAGCCTTTCTGGAGTGCCTATGTCGATCCAGTAGCCTTTGACAGGATAGCCGTATACGGGATAACCGTGCTCGGTGAGATAGGGGATGAGGTCACCCCCGATGTCTCTTGCCGAGTCGCCCATCTCGGCTAGAACCCCCCGGACCTTTGGAGAGAATAGATAAAAGGCGGTGTTGATCATCCTACTCGGCTCCTTTCCGGGTGCAGGTTTCTCCACGAAGCCGTTGATCTGCAGATCCTCGTCGATCTTGGCGACGCCGTACTGAGAGACGTCCTCTTCTGCACCCAGCTCCTTCAGGGCGACGGTGAGAATCGCCCCCTTATCCCGATGAAAATCAATGAACTTCTTGAGGTTGATGTCTATGACGTTGTCTCCTGAGACGACGAGCATATCCTCTCTTATATCGAAGTAGCTGGCACAGTATCTAAGAGAGTCGGCGCTCCCCTTGTCGTCATACTGAGGCTGGTAGGCGAACTCCTCGATATCGTTTAGCCCCAGCCTCTTGAAGAACCCCTCTCCTGCCTTGAAATAATTGTTGAGGGGGAGGGTGTTCTCCGCCCCCTTGCTTCCGAGGACAAACCGCCTGCATCCCTGGGTCGCCAGGACCCTGAACAATGTCGCGATTATGGCGGTGTCGCAGAGGTCTACCAAGGGTTTGGGCTGGTCGAGGGTAAGAGGATAAAGCCTCGTTCCTCCTCCGCCGACGGTGGCGATTACTGGTGGAAATATCACCATGTCTTCACCTCATCAGTAGCCACGCCTGATCTTGAGGATTATCCTGGTTACCATGAAGACGATCAAGAATATTATTACGTAGAATACGATCTCCTGGGTTGTCATGTTCTTTTCGTGGATGTTGAAGTTTATATTTTTGATGGGTGGGAGGATTCAGGCCAAAACGAGAACAGTGAACTATGGATCAGAGGGTTAATTATAGAAAAAGGGAGGATAAGGGAGTGCGAGATTCAACTGAGGATGAAAGTCATGAGCGAGAGGAGAGAGGCTATAGAGAGGGCGATGGCCCATTTCGAGAAGCTGCTCGCGGAGCAGATGGACCGGGTGGAGAGAATGAAGGCCGCCGAGGACTGGATCGATTACTCAAAGGTCGATCCCATCGTCATCGGGGTGGTGGGGGGCGACGGGATAGGACCATACATCAGCGGCGAGGCCAAAAAAGTCCTCGAATATCTGTTAAGGAACGAGGTCAAGGCGGGGAAGGTCGAGATCAGAAACATCGCTGGTCTATCCATTGAGGAGAGGGCGAGGGCGATGAAGGCCATCCCCGACGGGGTCATCGAAGAGCTAAAGAGGTGTCACGCCATCCTCAAAGGGCCCTTGACGACGCCGAAGAAGGGCGATCCCTGGCCTAACCTGGAGAGCGCGAACGTGGCTATGCGCCGGGAGCTGGACCTCTTCGCCAACGTCCGGCCCGTGAAGGTCCCAAGCCAGGGGATCGACTGGATCTTCTTTCGGGAGAACACCGAGGGCGCCTACATCCTGGGGAGCCAGGGGCTGAACGTCAACGACGAGATAGCCTTCGACTTCAAGGTGATCACAAATCCCGGAGCCGAAAGGATCGTGAAGCTCGCCTTCGAGCACGCGAAGAAGAACGGGATAGACCGGGTCACGGCCGTCACCAAGGCGAACGTCATCAAGACCTCCGACGGCAAGTTCCTGGAGGTGGCAAGAAAGGTCGCTGAGAAATATCCCGGGATCGAGCTCGACGAGTGGTTCATCGACATCATGGCGGCAAAGCTCGTCGACCCTAAGCGGAGGACTCAGTTCCGGGTGGTAGTTCTTCCCAACTTATACGGCGACATCATCACCGACGAGGCGGCAGAGTTCCAGGGGGGCGTCGGGACAGCGGGATCAGCCAACATAGGGAAGAGGTACGCCATGTTCGAGGCAATTCACGGCTCGGCCCCCAGGATGGTGGAGGAGGGAAGAGCCCAGTATGCCGACCCATCCAGCATGATGAGGGCCGCCGTGATGCTCCTCGGCCACATAGGCTTCGTCGAGGAGGCAAAGAGGCTAGAGATGGCCCTGGACATATGCAGCCAGCATGAGAAGAAGGTGGTCCTCACTGGACGGCAGGACGGGGCCACAGGGGCCGAGTTTGCGGACTACGTGATGGAGACGCTCCATGACCCGGACCTGGAAGGGAAGTGGAAGGGATATCAGAGCTGAAGCGAATAATGGTCAGGTTTGTCGTAAGGGTCGGGCTGCCCTCTGAGGTCACCCGGCTTCAACTTCAACTTCAATCGAAGCGCATCGGATCGCATCTCGGATCGAGACACGAAAGCGCTCGATCCACCATCGCCGCAAGAGAGATCTTGGAAAAGGAGGTTTCGCCTACTCGGCGACACGAGGTACTGGGACCGAGTAGCAGTCCGGAGCCTCGCCGACGAGGTGGGGAGGATCGTGAGAGCAAAGCTTCTGAGCCCAAAGTGGGTTGAGGAGATGAAGCGGCACGGCTACAAGGGTGCAGGCAACATATCGAAGATCGAAGAGGGTCTGCGGGGCCTACGGCTGGGAGGCAACGACCCTGGAGGATAAGATCGGAAGGTGAGGGCCCGGCGTCGGTCCTAGACCTTCAGCCGATTTCGACTTTTTCAAAAGAGATATATCCCCGGGGCTCATTTTGGGTCGCGAACGGCCTGCAGGTGATGCCATTGACCGAGGACACTCCAAAGATGAATCCAGATCGCCCCTCTCTCGACGATATCGTCAGGGCTCTGAGGGAGATCGTACCCGATCTCGCGGAGCGCTACGGCGTGAAGCATTTGGGCATCTTCGGCTCTCATGCCAGGGGCGAGGCGGACGATAGAAGCGACCTCGATATCCTGGTGGAGTTCGAGAGAGAGCCCACGTTATGGGAGTTCATCCGGCTCGAAAGAGAGCTGGGAGACGAGCTGGGTGTCAAGGTAGATCTGGTGATGAAGAAGAGCCTAAAACCCGGGATCGGAGGGGCTATCCTGAAGGAAGTGGTGGCGGTTTGAGAGCTGGAAGGGACTCCAGGGATTATCTCAGGGATATCGCCCCTTATGCAGAGGTCGGGGAGAGGATGGTGAAGGGCTTGGATTTCGATGAGTTCGCAAAAGATGAGGTGAAGGTCTTGGCGGCACTCCAGGTCCTCGAAATAATCGGCGAGGCATCGAAAAAGCCTACGGAGTAATATAAATCTAATAAAATTATCCTGGGGCTCCCATCACCCCAGGATCTCTTGAAGCTTGAAGAGGTGAGGCCCGAGATTCCCCTCGAAGTTCCCGGCCGATATCTTGACCACGCCGGGGACCGTGCAGGCTGCGGTGATCCCGGCCCGCATAGACTCTTCGATGGCCTCCCGGCTGACGCCGTTGATCACCACCTCGTAGGAGGCCCGGATCTCAGGCGGTAGGATGCAGACCCCCTCATCCTTGAGGGTGGGGCAGAACCTCTCGTTCGTCGAGGCCTTCAGGAACTTGTAGCGGCTTCCCACCTTCGAGCCGCTGGAGACGACCCCGCCGGGGAAGGGGGTAATCGTCCCCTCCACCTCTCGGATCGCGTCGACGGCCGCCTCGGCGGCCATGAGGGCGGAGGCCTGGTTCTCCGCCATGATGTAGAAGTTTCCTCCTGCGATCCCGTCGACGGCGCCCATCTTTTCTTCCACTATGAAGTCGCCGGACATCACCGGGATGCTGCAGACGCCCCGCTCGCAGTAGGCCATCTCCTTCTGAAAGCCGTCTCCGAAGAACTTCAGCTTCGCACCCGTATCAAACTGCTTCTCAGCCTCCGGCAGGCCGTTGAAGACCGCCGTTGTGGGGGCGGTGAGGATGCACTGGCCTATCCTCGCTAGGAGCGATCCCTCCAGGTTCTTGAAGCTCATGTTGCAGATCTGGATGTAGACGCCGGGCCTCCCGTCCGGGGTCTCGTCCCTCCTCGCTAGTCGCTCTATCCCGGCCTCTGCCGGGCACATGATCACAGAGGTCCCAAAGCCCGTCGCCTCCCGAGCCGCCTCCATCGCCCACCTCTCGGTGATCGCCGTTACCAGAACTCTCCCCACCTTTATCGGAAAGCCCTCTGCAAAGGTATCCTCGATCTCTACGCCGTTTATATCCATCCCGTCCACTCCTCAAAAATGAGCAATTTCATATTTTCACTCAGGCTCTGGGTTGTAGACCGCGACCTCGAAGCCGCCCTCCTCCTCGAAGGCCGCCGCCGAGCAGACCGGCCGCTCGAAAACCAGGCCGTAGGCCGCCTTCGCTATCTCCTCAGCGCTCTCGCCCACAACTCCCGCGGCCTCAAACTCCGTCTTCTCGTAGGTGGCGACCAGAAAGGCGGACTCTTCGGAGAGGTCGAACTCCTTCGTCCTGATCTCGCCGTTCTTCGCGATCCCAAGCCACCCCCGGACCCCCATCACGACCCCGGCGATCCGCGGGGTGTCCAGCTCATCCCTCTCGTAGCCGTAGGCCGTCAGGCTGAGGGCTATAGCGTCGAGGGGCCTCATTCCGTCATCGATCTTCTCTGCGATCATGTCGGCCTGGGTTCCGTTGGCGACGACCGCCGCCTTCCCTGACAGGCGGATGCAGTTGTAGGCTATGTAGGGGTTCTTCTCCAGGTCCTTCAGGTCCACGGGCGATACCAGGACGGATTTGCCTCTGACCTGGGCCCGCCGATTAGGAAAGGAGCGGGAAGACACCCTATACCCGACCCAGGATCGATCTTTCGTCCTGCCTATGACCACAATCCTTCCGACGTACATCTTCCATCTCCAAAAAAAAGTTTTGAGGAGAGGGGCATCCAGTCCTCAGTCGATGAGGCCGTACTTCTCGGCGTTGGCGTCGGCCATCGCCTGAAGCTGGGCGACCACCTCGGCGCCTCCCTCGGCCCTGAAGAGGTGTTTGAACCTCCCCTGGGTCTTGAGGTACTCCTCGACGGGCTTCTTCCTCCGGATCTTCTTTACGTCTGTTAGGACCCCGTCGACGTACTCGCATAAAGGCAAGAGGCAGGTCTCGACGACGAGCCTCGCTTGCTCAATGGTATCTCCAGCCTCGAAGCTCCACCCTGTGATACAGGGGGCGTTGATCTGGATATATGCGGGCCCGTCGGCCTCAAGAGACCTCTTCACCTTCCGCCGAAGGTCAACGGGGTAGGCGATGGACGCCGTGGCCACATAAGGAACTCCATGGGCGACGGCTATGGCCGCCATATCCTTTTTGGGCCGGGGGTTTCCAAGGCTGAGCTTTCCCGTCGGCGTCGTCGTCGTCTTGGCGCAGAAGGGGGTCGATCCGCTCCTCTGGACTCCGGTGTTCATGTAGGCCTCATTGTCGTAGCAGACATAGGTGATCCGATGACCCCGGTCGAACATCCCGGAGATGGCCCCAATCCCTATATCGAAGGTGGATCCGTCGCCTCCGATGACCAGGACGTTCGTATCGGTCTTTCCAAACCTCTTGAGGGCGACCTCAACTCCCGAGGCTACAGCCGCGGGGTTCTCGAAGAGGGAGTGAACCCAGGGCACCCTCCAGGAGCTCTCCGGGAAGGGGGTCGATGTGACCTCGAGGCATCCCGTGGGCGAGGCGACTATGGTGTTGGGCCCCGCGGCGTCCAGGACGAGCTTTATAGCCGTGGGCATTCCACATCCTGCACAGGCCCTGTGGCCGGGTGCAAACAAACTCTCTTGCATGATAATCCTCCTAGAGACACTCTGGCTTCACGTCGAAGATCTCAAACTCCGACTCTATCCCTGCATCCAACACCCTCGACGCCCGCTCGACCATCGCTCTTACGTGCTTGATCCCGATGTCCCGCCCTCCGAGCCCCACCGCAAACCCGATGATGGGGGTCCTGATGGAGCTGTTGTAGAACGCCCCCTTCAGGTCGGTGAGAAGGGCGCCCTCATACCCCATGGAGATGTCCTTCTCTATCGACGCAATGACGCTTGCATCCTTGAGCGCCCTCTTCAGCTCGTCCCCTGGGAACGGCCGATAGCTTCTGATCTTGACCAGACCCACCTTCACCCCTTCGGACCGAAGGTCATCGATCGCCTCCTTGACCGTTCCGACGATCGAGCCCATGGTGACCAGAGCTATCTCGGCGTCGTCCATGGCGTAGGTGTCGATGAGGCCGCCGTAACCCCTGCCGAAGACCTCCTCGAACTCCCGGGTGACCTCTGCGATCTTCTCTCTCGACCTCTCCATCGCCTGGTACTGGAGGTACTTAAACTCGGTGAACCAGCTGGGGTCGGCGAAGGCCCCAAAGGTCTTGGGGTTCTCCGGGTCCAGGATATGCTCCGGCCGATAAGGTGGCAGAAACTCTCGGACCATCTCCTCGTCCAGAAAGTCCACCGGCTCGTAGACGTGGGTTAAGATGAAACCGTCCATGCAGACCATGGAAGGCGTAAGTATCTGTGGGTCCTCGGAGATCTTATAGAGCATGGGCGTGAGGTCGATCGCCTCCTGGACGTTCTCGGCGTAGATCTGGATCCAGCCCGAGTCCCTGACGCCCAGAGAGTCCTGCTGATCGTTCCAGATGGAAAGGGGGGCGCTGAGGGATCTATTGACCGTCGTCATGACGATGGGCAGGCGCATCCCCGAGACGTTGTAGAGGACCTCGAACATCAGGGCGAGGCCCTGAGAAGTCGTCGAGGTGTAGGTCCTCGCCCCCGCAACGCTCGCCCCGATGAGAGACGAGAGGGAGGAGAACTCCGACTCGACGTTGATGTACTCGCAGTCGAGCTTTCCGTCGGCGACGAACTCCGATAGGTGCTCCACGATGTGGGTCTGAGGCGTGATCGGATATACCGATACTACGTCGGGCGAGCAACACCGGACGGCGTCGGCTATCGCATAAGATCCTTCCACCACTCTCCTCATCTACTTCTCCTCCAGAACCATGGTGATCGCTCCCCGCGGGCACTCGTGGGCGCAGACGCTGCACCCCTTGCAAAAGTCCAGATCTGGGACAAAGTTGCCCTCGATCTGGTGGATGCAGCTCTCGGGACAGTAGATCTCGCAGAGGCTGCACTTGATGCACTTGTCGTGATCGAAGACGGGCACAAAAGTTCTCCAGGCACCGGTCTTGGTGATCTCGGTGCTCCCCGGCTCCACCACCATCTTAACTTCGCATTTGCTCATCGAGAAACCCCCTTGTAAGCGGTCTTTATGGCGTCGAGGTTCTTCTCCCCGAGGGCTCCACTGAACCTGCCCAAGATGGCCTTGTTTATGCTCTCGAGGCTCACCTCACCGGTGGCGCCACAGAAGGCGCCAAGCATGGTGGTGTTGACGATGGGCCTTCCCAGCTTCTCGAGGGCGATCCTGGTGGCGTCGATGGTGACGATCTCCGCCTTCGTCTTCAGCAACAGGTCTTTGGCGCTCTTGTCGGTGTTGATTATTATCTTCCCCTCGGGCTTAAGGCCGCTCGCCAAGTCGACGACGTCGAGCAAGGTAACGTCCTGAACTATGACGTAATCAGGCTCGTAGATCTGGCTCCTGATCCGGATCGGCTCATCTGCAATCCGGGCAAAAGCCATGACGGGAGCGCCTCGCCGCTCCACACCAAAGGCGGGAAAAGCCTGGGAGTACTTTTTATCTTCAAAAGCCGCAATAGCTATCAACTCAGCAGCAGTAACAGCTCCCTGGCCACCCCGGCCGTGAAATCGAATCTCCTTCAACCGGTTGACCTCCTCATCGGCGTGAGGCCGCGAAGGATAAAGCCTTTTCGGAGATCGAGGCGACGCCCTTTTAGGAATTGAACCGATGGCGGCGCGTCACCACATTTTTATATCGGACGCGCGCCTAAAGCAAAGAGTTTCCCATGAAGGATGATAAGGAAGAAGGGAAGGGAAAGGTGGAGGAGGATAACCAGGGCGAGCTCCTCTTCGCCGTCAAGGCGGCCCAGCAGAGCCTGCCCGAGGGCGTGAGCCCTCAGATGGGAGAGATCCTGGCCTTCATCGAGGGAATGGCCCCCTTCCTGAAGAAGGAGACCCTCATCCAGATCAAATGTTCCAGCTGCGACAACTACGCACCATCCTTCTTCCCCAGCGAGGACGACTTCAGCGTCGTGGAGCCACGGGCTTTTTGCCACGCCAAAAAGCAGCCTCACCACCACCTCAACCTCTTCACCATAGCCAAGTGCCTCGAGCACTCAAAAGAGGCCCAGAAAAAACTTTTGCAGCTTGCGAATTCGGTGGTGGAAGAGGATCTCCGGCCAGCCCTCGCCGACAAGAAGCTCTACGATCGAAACGCCTTCGCCAGCTACGATGTGGACTACAGAATAATCCCGGAGAGGAGCATGGTCTGCATAGAGTTCGGCCACGACGACGACAGAGATTTCATCGAGAGCGGAATTGAGATCTGCATTCTGAGGCGGCTGGACCCGGGCTTCGGCGAAGATGCCACAAAGATCAAGGCGGTTCAAACGTACGGCCGACCCGTCATGGTGGTGATGGCCGCCCGCCAGATAAGGAGACTGATGGGGATCGATGAAATCCTCGAGGGAATAGCCGAAAAAAGGGAGATGGACATAGTCTATCTCTGATATCCGTTTTGGTTTCGATCATAAGTACTAAATAACTAATTGAAGGATGTTTATTACAATGGTAGATTGCATAGTGCCTGATACGAGCGTGGTGATCGACGGCAGAGTCTCTGCCAAGGTGGCCTCCGGCGAGTATCGTGGCAAACGAGTTGTAGTCCCCGAAGCGGTGGTGGCGGAGCTAGAAGCCCAGGCGAACCACGGCCGCGAGACGGGGATCAAGGGGCTTGAAGAGCTGAGACGCCTCTCGGAGCTGGCGAAGTCCGGCAAGATCGAACTGGAATATGTGGGCGTAAGGCCGGACCTGGACCAGATAAAGCTCGCAGGAGGTGGAGAGATCGACGCCATGATCAGGGATGTGGCCTTGGACATCGGGGCCTTCTTCCTCACCAGCGACTCGATACAGTCCAGGGTGGCCGAGGCAATGGGGATCGAGGTGGAGTACGTCCGTCCCCAGAGGGAGGAGATCAAACCCATCAGCCTTGAGAAGTACTTCACTCCAGACACCCTATCGGTCCACCTCAAAGATGGGACGGTCCCCATGGCCAAGAGGGGGAAGGTCGGGGAGTTCAGCCTGGTTAAGATCGGAAATCGGAGCCAGAGCGAGAGAGACCTCCGGGATATGGTGAGGGAGATCTTTGAGAGGGTCAAGTCCGACCCCAACGCTCACATCGAGATGGAGAAGATCGGGGCGGCCGTCGTCCAGCTCGGTCCCATGAGGATCGCCATCGCCCGCCCCCCCTTCGCGGACGGCCTCGAGATAACGGCGGTGAGGCCCGTGGCCCGAGTCGACCTCGAGGACTACCGACACAGTGACGAGCTGAAGGCGAGGCTGAAAGAGGCCCATCGGGGGATAATGATCGCAGGCCCACCGGGGTCGGGCAAGTCCACCTTCGCCGCAGGGGTCGCAAAATACCTCCAGAAGTGCGACTACGTCGTCAAGACCCTGGAGGCTCCAAGGGATCTCCAGGTCCCTCCGGAGATCACCCAGTACGGCCCTCTGGAGGGGAGCATGGAGGCATCGGCGGACATCCTTCTCCTGGTGAGGCCCGACTACACCATCTACGACGAGGTGAGGAAGACCAAAGACTTCCAGGTCTTCGCGGACCTGAGAATGGCTGGGGTCGGGATGATCGGAGTGGTCCACGCCAATAAGCCCATCGACGCCCTCCAGAGGCTCATCGGACGGGTGGACCTGGGGATGATACCCCAGGTGATCGACACCATCGTCTTCATCGAGAAGGGGGAGGTGACCAAAGTCATGGACGTGGAGTTCATGGTCAAGGTTCCATCGGGCATGACCGAGGCAGACCTCTCCCGGCCCGTCATCGTCGTCAAGGACTTCGAGACGGGAAGGGCCGAGTACGAGCTCTACACCTACGGGGAGGAGATCGTGATCATGCCTATATCGAAGGAGGGGATGAAGCCCGCATCCTGGAACCTCGCCTCCCGCCAGGTCCAAGAGGAGATGTCAAGCCACCTGAAGGGCCCCTTCGAGGTGGAGATGATCAGCGACTCCTCAGCGGTGGTGAGGGTTCTGGAGAAAGAGGCGGCGAAGGTAATAGGCAAGTCGGGAAAGAGGATCGAGCAGATAGAGAAGAACCTCGGGATCCATATAGACATCCAAACCTTCGACGACCAGGAGGAGCCCCTCAGCCCTCATATCGAGGACACCGGCCGCCACCTGGCAATCTGGGTCGGCGGAAGTCCTGGGGAGAGGGTCGAGATCTACGTCGGAAAGGAGCCGGTATTCACGGCCACCGTCGGCCGGAGGGGCGACATCAGGATGGTGAAGTCCTCAGACCTCGCAAAGCAGATCATGCTGAGGCTGAAGCATGGCGAGAAGCTGGAGGCCCGGAAGATCCGGGACTGAAGAGCTCTTCATCCTCCACTTTTTTTCTCATCACCCATTTTTTCAGATCCTCATCATATCATATTCTGAATCCTCATCATATCATATTCTGAATCCTCATCATATCATCCCTCCGCCCTCAAGTCCAGGATCTCAGATCCCGAGGCTCAATCTGATGGTGTTTCTCAGCGCTGGGGCGAGCCCCAGGGCGAGGAGGGCGAGCTTAGTCAGGTTTTTCAGGGATGGGTCGGACCGGAGGGTGTCATCGATCAGGGCCAGGACGGGAATCAGGATCAGAAACTTGAGGGGGTACATCACCAGGGCAGTGCCGGCGAGGTCGATGAGAAAATTGGGGAGAACGTGCTTTTCGGTGTAGCCGAACCAGTCAACTCCGACGTAGGTGGAGCTGGCGTCCAGCATGTGAGCATACAGGATCAGAAGGTTGAGCCGATCGGACAGGAACGAGAACTTCAGCCGGGATGCGGCCGCCCACGCCGCCAGGGCCACCGCCGACCCCAGGGAAAATATCGCCAGAGGCACCAAGAGGGACTCCGTTCCTTTCGAGAAGAGGAACAGGAAGTTGACTCCGGTCCAGAGCAGGCCGATGACGACATAGCCTGAGAGATACCGATCCTTCAGAACCCACCGAAAGAAGAAGAGGCTCGCCAGGGTTACCGCGGCCACCAGAAAGTAGATGATGGGCGTAATCAGCAGGTACTTCTCTGGGGCCGCCACCAGATTTGCGTCCTCGACGACCCGGAGGCTCGAGCCCGCCAGGATGTAAGGGACGGTGCAGAAGATGAACTTCTCGTCGAGGATGATGTCGAGCCGTCGAAAGAGCCTGACGATCAGCAGGAGCATACATCCCAGGATCAGGGCCCAGGTGACGGTGTTCACCGGGTTGTAGCCTGTGTCGCTGATGATGGGTTCTATGTAGTATTCGTATATCCAGGGGTGCAAAGGGGCCCAGCTCCTCTAGATGATCTTCTCGATTGCGTAATTTGATCAATGTGGTGGCGACATGATATATTTAAGGATCGTTCTTCTATGGGCCGAAGAGCTGGGGATCGAAAGAGGAGGTGATGAGGGTGCTGTAATAACTGGGAGAAGGAGAGAAGAAAATACTGCGTCTCCCGCCAGCACTTATCCGTCCTCAACTTCGCGAAAGGCGCGGAAGATTTATATAGTGATGGTGGTGAAGGGAACTCGTCCGTTTTCTGATTTTAATTCGAGGTATTTAGATGGTCGAGGTGTTCAAAGGCACAACTACGGTGGGAATCGTCTGCAAAGATGGTGTAGTGCTCGCATCAGAGAGCCGGGCCACCATGGGCAACTTCATCGCCAGCACCACTGCACAGAAGATATATCAGATCGCCGATCGCGTCGGCTTGACCACCGCGGGGGTGGTGGGCGACGCTCAGTCCATCGTCAGGATGATCCAGGTGGAGTCGAGGCTCTACAATATGCAGAGGGGCGAACCGATGACGGTCAAAGGGACAACCTCTCTTCTCTCCAACGTCCTCGCCTCTAGGCGATACTTCCCCTTCATGGTGCAGCTCTTGTTGGGCGGCGTAGATAAGAAGGGACCACAGCTCTTCTCCCTAGACGCCCTGGGAGGGCAGATCGAGGAGCAGAAGATCGTGGCCACGGGATCTGGTTCTCCCACCGCCTACGGAGTCTTGGAGGCGCTCTACGACCCCGAGATGGGAATCGAGGAGGGTGGGAAGCTCGCCGTAAGGGCCATACACAACGCCATGAAGAGGGATTCGGCTTCTGGCGACATCATACAGTTGGTCAAGATCACCGGCGACAAGTATGAGGTGGTAGATGAATCTGTCGTGGAGAAGATCCGGCAAAACCTCTGAGTATTAAACTTTTTTTGGATGTGTTTCATTGTCTGTTGAGGAAGTGCTCCTTGAGCTTAAGCGGAGAGTGCAGAGCAAACTGCCTCCGAACATAAACGTCACCGGCATCGAATTCGAGGGCCCTGAGCTGGTAATATACACTGACGACCCGAGAAGGCTGGCAGACGATGGAGAGATCATCCGCTCCCTTGCAAAAGATTTGAGAAAGAGAGTGGTGGTCAGGCCCGACCTGAAGGTCCTGGCCGACCCCGAGGGCGCGGTGAAGAAAATTCAATCGGTAGTTCCCCCTGAGGCGGGGCTCACCGACTATTATTTCGACGGCGAGACGGGGGAGGTGGTGATAGAAGCCGAGAAGCCAGGGCTCGTGATCGGGCGGCACGGAGCTACTCTTCGAGAGATCACAAAGCTGATCGGCTGGACCCCGAAGGTGGTGAGGACGCCGCCCGTCCGATCCAGCACCATCGCCAACACCAAAGAGTATCTCCGGAGCGTCCAGTCGGAACGGAAGGAGATACTCAAGACGATCGGAAGGAGGATCCATCGGGATGTAGCCTCGAAAGACCAGTGGGTCAGGATAACCACCCTCGGCGGGTGCCGGGAGGTGGGAAGAAGCTGCATGCTCCTCTCGACCCCGGAGTCGAAGATCATCGTTGATTGCGGCGTAAATGTCGGGTCTGACGACAGCGCTACTCCCTACCTGTACGTCCCAGAGGCGTACCCCCTAAACCAGATCGACGCCGTGGTCCTCACCCACGCCCATCTCGACCATGCTGGCCTCGTTCCTATGCTCTATAAGTACGGTTACGAGGGTCCGATATACTGCACCCAGCCCACAAGAGACCTCTTCGTCCTCCTCCAGCTCGACTACATCGATATAGCGGGGAGGGAGGGGAAGAGGATACCTTACGAGTCGGCGATGATCAGGGAGGCTCTGAAGCACACCATTACCCTCAACTACGGTGACGTGACCGACATCGCCCCCGATACGAAGCTCACCATGCACAACGCAGGCCACATCCTGGGGTCTGCGATCTGTCACTTCCACGTGGGAGATGGCCTCTACAACGTCGCCTTCACTGGGGACTTCAAGTTCGAGAAGACGAGGCTCTTTGATCCCGCCGTCCACTCCTTCCCCAGGCTTGAGACCCTGGTGATGGAGGCGACCTACGGCGGATCAAGCAGCACCCAGCCCTCTCGGAAAGAGGCCGAAGGGAGGTTATTGAAGGTGGTCCGGGAGACGATAAGGCGGGGCGGAAAAGTGGTCATCCCGGCCTTCGCAGTGGGAAGAAGCCAGGAGGTGATGATCGCCCTCGAGGAGGCGATCAGGAAGAAGTATCTCGACGAGATCAACGTCTACCTCGACGGCATGATCTACGAGGCCACTGCCATCCACACCACATACCCCGAGTACCTGAACAACGAGCTTCGTGACCTCATCTTCCATAAGGGGATCAACCCCTTCCTCTCTGAATGTTTCGTCCAGGTGGAGACCGCCAATCAGCGGACGAACGTCATGGAAGGCGACCCATGCGTCATCCTGGCGACGAGCGGGATGATGAACGGTGGCCCCATCCTCGAATATCTTAAGGGCCTGGGGCCCGATGAGAGGAACACCCTGGTGATCGTGGGATACCAGGCTGAGGGGACCCTAGGCCGCCGGATTCAGAAGGGATGGAACGAGGTCCCCCTCTCCTCCGAGGGGAGGACCCAGACGGTCAAGATCAACCTGGAGGTGGTGACCGTCGACGGCTTCTCAGGCCACTCCGACCGAAACCAGCTGATGGACTATGTGAGGCGGGTCTACCCCAAACCCTCGAGGGTGATCACAAACCACGGTGACGAGAGCAACTGTCTCGACCTCGCCAGCTCCATATACAAGAAGCACAGAATACCGACGATGGCGCCCATGAACCTGGAGACGATAAGGCTCATCTGATCCTGGAAATGGATTGGCCAAAAAAGATGTTTGGATAGGGGAAGATGTCAAGACAAAAGGCTGCGGCTCGATCCCCGCAGCCTTCGGCCCTTCCTGGCATCTGTCGGGAGGGTGAAGATGACACCTACTCGCCATCACCTCCTGGAATCGACCATAACGCGTCTCGATGGCGGCGATGGATTCTTCAAAAGATTTATCAAATTTGAGCGCCAATTGGCGGGCGAGGTTTTGTGCGATGGGAAAGAGAACTCGGATAATCAACGATCCCTCCGATCTTGTTCCTCTGCTCCTGGCTTTCGGTTCAGAAGTTCATAAGCAGGTATTTGAAGAGCTCTGCTGTGATTGGCGTACAGAAGCGGAGCTTTCAGAGATTATCGGCGACCCGAGAGGGGTTCATAGGAGCCTCGATCTTCTGAAGAAGAGCGGATTGGCGGAGACCAAGTGGAAGACGCCAAAACCCGGTGAAACCCCGGAGAAGGAGTATCACTCCAGCTACTCACGGATTCAGGCGAACTTCGTCTGTTCCCTGGAGGATCTGAGCGAGCTGATATACCTCACCTCGATGTCAGAAGATGAGCTCCGGGAGATCACCGAGAAGATCGAGGAGGTCGTCGCCAAGGGCAACACCTCGCTCAATAACCTCTCCCGAGAGCTGAATCTCAGCCAGGCCTTCATAAGAGGCGCTGCGAAACGAGCGGAGAGGCTCACCGTTAGGGGTCAGCGGATCGAGCTCTCCAGAGAAGAGGTTTAGAAGATGGTCGACGTTTTACAGAGCAAGAGGGACAGCTCCAGGTTCCAGATCCTGGTGGAGATCGCCGCAAACCAGCCTAACGTCCGGCAGAAGGAGGTGGCCGACAGGCTCGGCGTCACGCCCCAGGCCATCTCCGAGTACATCAAGGACCTGGTGGCCGACGGGCTCGTGATATCCGACGGCAGGATGAGATATCGGATCACAAAAGAGGGGGTGGAGTGGCTCCTCGAGAGCGCCGCCGAGCTGAAGAGGTACGCCAGGTTCGTAATGGAGGAGATCATAAGCCACGTCTCCGTCTGGGGAGCCATCGCCGACGAGGACCTCGAGGAGGGGGAGACGGTATCTCTGGAGATGAGGGACGGGCTCCTCTACGCTGGCCGGAGGGAGGGGGAGAGCGCAACTGGAGTCACCATCGCCGAAGCCCGGGCCGGAGAGGACGTGGGGATCTCAAACCTCAAGGGGCTGATCAGCCTTACCGAGGGGAAGATCACCGTCTGCAAGGTTCCCAGGGTCCAGATGGGCGGGTCTCGGAATGTGAACCTCGCGGCCCTCACCAACCTAATCTCCAATGGGAAGATGGTGGGTGCCCTGGGGATAGAGTCTCTTGTAGCCCTGAGAAAAGTCGGCCGGGAGCCGGACGTCTTCTTCGGGGCGAAGGAGTCGGCGGTGGAGTCGGCCTTTCACGGCGTATCCTCGGTGATCATCTGCGTCGACGAGCAGGTTCCAAACCTCATGGGAAGGCTTGAAGCCGAGGGGCTGAAGTACGAGCTCGTCGACTTAACGGCGTCCTGATCGAGCCTCGATGTCGATCGCGGTTCTGGCCAGGGCTGAGAAGGGCAGGGTTCTCATTCTCCCTCTTCGGGGTGCTGAGACCCTATTCGAGGGGTATCTCCGCCTCCAGGAGACGCCAAAAGGGCCGAGGCCCAAGAAGTTTCTGGTCAATAAAGATGGGGACGAGAGGTACCTCCAGCCCGAGGACCTGGTCAGACTCCTCCGGAAGGCCAGCGCCATCTACATCGCGCGGGGAGACCCCGCTGTTGAGGACCAGTTCATCACATTTCTCGAAGGATACCAGCTCCCTCACCGGAAGGTCTCGATCTGTCAGCAGTGCCTCTCGGAGAAGAGAAGGTTCACCCCCCTGGACGGAAGGGCGATCAGGTTTAAGGGCGGCTTGATCTGCGAGCGTTGCGCCGCCGAGGAGCTCCGGAGAGAGGCCGACTTCAGGCACCTGGGCCGGGCGGCGAAGCTCCACATGGCTAGGCTCCTTCTCAAGAGAAGAGACCTCGACGACGTCCTCTCCCTCCTCAGCCTTGAGAGGCTCGACTCGGACATGACCAAATTCGACGAGATACCAGCGATGAAGGAGGAGGACCCGATGCTCGTCGAGGCCCTCGACCTCCCTCCCGAGTTCAAGAGTTTTCTAATGAAGAGGACTGAGACGCTCCTTCCGGTCCAGGCCAAAGCGGTTCGTGGGGGGCTCTTGAAGGGGAATAACCTCCTGGTCGTCTCGGCCACCGCCACCGGCAAAAGCCTCGTGGGGGAGATGGCGGGGATCAAGAACTTCCTGGACGGGAGGGGAAAGCTCCTCTTTCTCGTCCCTCTGGTGGCCTTGGCGAACCAGAAGTACGATCAGCTCTCCCTCTATCGGGATCTGGGGGCCAGAACGTCGATAAGGGTGGGGGTTTCAAGGATCAAGCTCGGCAAGGGAAAGAGGATGAGCACGGATCTGAACTCGGAGATCATCGTCGGGACCTACGAGGGGGCGGACCAGGTTCTCCGGACAGGAAGGAACCTGGGCAGGGTCGGGACGGTGGTGATCGACGAGGTCCACATGCTCGAGGAGGCAGAACGGGGCCATCGCCTCTCGGGTCTGATCGCAAGGCTCCGGTTCTCCTTTCCTCAGGCCCAGTTCATCTACCTCTCGGCGACCGTGGGAAACCCCGACGCTCTCGCAAAGGAGCTCGGCTCCGACCTCATCGACTACGCAGTGAGGCCCGTTGCCATCGAGCGGCACCTGATCTTCGCAGAATTTCAGGAGAAGAGGGGACTTTTGAGGAGGCTCGTCCGGGAGGCGGCCTCCAGGACCTCCTCTACGGGTTACAAAGGCCAGACGATAATCTTCACCAACTCGCGGAAGAACTGCAACAGCCTAGCCATGGCCATACCAAACTCCGCCGCCTACCACGCCGGGATGCAGTACGATCAGAGAAGGAAGGTGGAGGCTCTCTTCACCGAGGGGAAGATCGACGCCGTAGTGACGACGGCCGCCCTCGCCGCAGGCGTCGACTTTCCCGCCTCCCAGGTGATCTTCGACTCCCTCGCCATGGGGATCGAGTGGCTGTCCGTCCACGAGTTCAACCAGATGTTGGGAAGAGCCGGGAGGCCCGGATACCACGACCGGGGGATCGTCTACCTCCTTCCCGAGCCCGGCAAGAAGTACCAGGGCGGGAGAAGCGAGTCCGAGGACGAGGTGGCTCTGCAGCTGCTGCGGGGGCAGATGGAGGACGTCCTCCCCGAGTACGAGGAGGAAGAGCAGCAGGAGGAGGTCTTGGCCAACGCCGTGGTGGCTAGGTCGAAGGAGGAGCTGGTCCGGCTCCACAGGCTGACCATCGGCCTCGACGATATGAACTTTAGCCTCAGGCTCCTCGCAGACGCGGGCCTCGTGAAGGGCATCGATCCCACCCCCATCGGACGGGCTGCTGCAGCCCACTTCCTCACCCCGGAGCAGGTAAAGGTGATCCGAGAGGGGCTCGCTGAGGAGAAGCCGCCTCTAGAGGTGGCCGTCGACCTGGAGAGCTTTGAGGACCTCTACCTCAAGGCGGCAGACCGGATCTCGGCGAAGCTTCGGATGCAGGTCTCATCGAGGGCCCTCCACGGCTCGGTGATGGACCTCCTCAGCGGCGAAGACCTCACCAAGCTCGACCCGAAGGTGCGTGAGGAACTTTTGAACTTCGCCAAGGAGTTCACAAGATGCAGCTGCCAAGAAGCCCCTTACTGCGGCTGCCCCGAGCGGAAGGTCTCCCTCAAGATCCTGGAGCTCCGGTCCGAGGGGGCAAGCCCGAACCGGATCATCCAGGAGTTCAACGACTCTTACGGGATATACGCCTACACCGGCGATCTGATCAACTACCTGGATACGATCGTCCGCCACCTGGAGGCGATCGAGGATATCGCCCGGGTCCTCGGCAAAAGGGAGAGGGCTAAGGAGGCGAAGAGGCTCCGGGAGAGGATCGAGGGTTGAAGTCTCGATCTCAGATCCGACCCCCTGTTCTGAAGGCTTCTTTGATAAGATCCTCTCTGAAGAACTCTCCCGCATCCCCGCCCACGGCGTAATTGTAGACCGCCGCCGAGTATATCCCGCCCAGGGTCGAGCTGATGAGCCCGATGCCCAGAAGGAGCAGGACGAGGAGGATGGCGATGGCGATGGCGGCTAAGGGAGACGTATCAGCGACGAAGACGATGGCAACGATCCCCAGGATCACGGCAGCGATCGCAAAAAGGCCGAAGACGAGACCGATGCTGATACCACCAACCACCTGCTCGCCCCAGGTCTTTTTCAGAAGGCTGGAGCTCCGCCTGATCGCCTCCCCGGGCCCCACGTCTTCGGTCACCAGGACCGGGACCGCCAGAAAGGTCGCCAGGTTCCAGGCCACCCCCACGATGGACGAGGCGAGGGCCCCGATCAGGGCCAGGGGGTTTCCCCTCCCCTCAGACTCCCCAGCCTGGGAGAATAGCTTCAGGATCATCCCCACGGTGGCGGCGATGGCGGCGTAGCCCAAGATAGAACGGAGGTGGCTCTTCGCGATCCCAAAGCCGTCCCCCAGAGTCGGATCGCCGCCCCGGAGCCTTATCAGGGCCGCGCCCACTAGGGCCGAGTTGGCGAAGATCACGACGGAGTACTGGACGAAGTAGAAGGCGAAGACCACCACAATTTCGGCAACGCCGGGGTCCTCTGCCGCATCAATGAAAAACCCCGTCGAGTTGAGGGGAAGAAAGAAGGCGATAGAGACGATCAGAAGGGCGATTGCCGAGATGATCGGATAGATCAAAAGCTCCCTGTCGGAGCGCAAGACCGTGGCGCTGGCCTTCACCAGCGCCCAGCTATTTCCCACCCGTTCGAACATGTTTATCTCCCAAAAGTTATTTTATTGGTACCATCAAATATCGTCAGTGTTTATAAAATCTGCGCTGGAGGTTCGAGCCATCGGCGAAGAGGGTCTCCTAATATCCGGTCAGGTTGTAATCGATCACCACCCCTATCCCCTCCACCTCGTAGCCGAGAACCTCCACCTTCATGGAATCCTCGGTTTTGGAGAAGGAGTACTCGAGCCCCTCCGAACAGCTGACGGCCAGCATCGCTGCATCTTTTGGGAGATAGAAGGCCAGATGACACTCGTTCCAGCCGAGATCGGCCTCAAACTCAAGCCTCGTCTCATCACCCAAAGTCGAGGTCAATCCGCTGCTTTTGGCGTAAAGCTCCCTCGTATCCTCGTCGTAAAAGAGCTCGGCGCCCTCGAGGAAGGCGAGACCTTCCGGCTCAGCCTCGAGATATCCGATGATGAGAGCCCTTCCCTCCGCCTCCACGTAGACGTCCAGGACGATGCTTCCGGCGGCCGCTCCTGCTCCGCCTTCGCCATCTGCGCCGACGAGATCGTCGGCCAGCACCGAGGACGGGGTGAGGGGCGAAAAGGCTACGGCGGCCAGGAGGAGATAGACCATGACCGCCGACGGCGATCCCCAACGGAGAGGCCGAGATCTCTGATCTCCTTCGATCAGGCCCATGGTCCCTCAGGTCCCAGAAGCTATCGTCTGGAGCGTCTCTCGGGGCCACCACCTCGGATCGGCCCAGGAGCCTCCTTCGGGCAAACCAGCCCAGGGACCACCGCGCCTCAGGTCCCAGGAGATTATAAAATGGCGATCAGGCTCCAATGGGCATCCGAGACATCCCGGGCTGGTCAGGATCATCTCCAGGAATGGGTCCCGAATCTCTGGGCCGCTCCATGCAAAAAATGATGGCACGCCTCCCTGGGGACGAATATATCCGGCCTCCAATCCTTCCAGATCGCCTATCCAGGCCGGGCAGGACTCCATCCTGCACCCTCTGCCGACCGACGAATCCAGGATAACCAGGTAGCTTCCGGCACGGGGGCCGCCGAGTATCAGGAGGGTCCCTACCCCAATGGAGGAGCCGTCCTCCCGGTGGCGGGTCTCGATGCTGACGGTGCCGGCGATCTCGTGGTCGGGCCCGGGAGCCGTTGGAATAGCGCCCCAGACCGGCTCCATCAAATCCGCCACCAGAGTCGATTTTCTCCCCTCCGATGTTAGGTTGAGGTTTTCGAGGAGATAGTGGGCATGATCGAGGCGGATGTTCCCTCTATAGCTGTAGGCCCCATCGTCGCCCTCGATCTCGGCCTTGATCTCCCCGAGGGTCCTGTTTTCCCCCAGAAGCCGGCGAACCTCTGATGGGTCGATCCCCCTCGCCCTCTCCACCTGGAGCCTCACGGACAGGGTCTCGTTCTCGGGGCCAAAGGCAATCCCCCTCTCCGAGCGGACGATGGATATCAGAACTGGAGGTCTTTCCCCGGGATGGCCCATGTGGGCGATTTGACAGAAGACAAAGCAGGGATCCTTTGCCATAATCTCATCTCCTCCGCCTCCGCACCCCCCCAAAGGAAAGGCGAGGCCCTCCCCAACAAAGCTCATCAACAGCAACGCGCCCAACCCCGGGCCCAAGACCCCTCTGAAGACAGATCTCATGCTAATACACATCCTCCCCCCTCTCGCAAATCGTCCAATCCCGATCGTCTTCCCCTCTGAGCCGCTGGGACAGTTCAATGACGTTCGTTCTTCCCCATTCTTTCTTGGTTACGATATTTCTCCTCTCCAGAGAGATTATTATCCCGGTTAGGGAGGATTTGGGTATCCCCGTCTCGTACCTGATATCTGCCTGGGTCATCTTACCGTCGTGCTTTATCAGAGACTTCAGGACCGACCTCTCCCTCTCGGTGAGGGTATCCATCACCGCCACCATCCCCGCCGAAATCGGCGAATCGGCCTTCTCGTCCTCCGATGAAGGAGGACGAGAGGCGTCTGGGATCGAAACGGCCTCGGCCCCATGGCTCTCCTCAGCCTCTGGGACTTCAAGAAGGGCCTCGTCCGCCTCGAAGCCATCAGAAGTTTTTGAAGCTCCTTGCAAGGGAGAGCTGCCCATCTTTCTCAACTTGGCGGCCGCAACGATGGCGATCAGGGCGACGATGGCTCCGACCAGGATGATGGGGGCTGAAGAGCTCTCTTCTGGCGGAAGGCCGCTGGCTGCCCCCTCCACATGGCCGCCGGTGAGGGGCTGGCGGTACCGGACGGCGGCAGTGGGGCCCGTTACGTCGTAGCCGTGAAACTCCACCATAAAGGAGTCGCTGGAGGAGGATACGAGGTAATCAAGCCCCACGGTTCCGGTGATGTTGCTGAGCTGAACATTTTCTGACAGATAAAAGGTGACATGATACTCGCCGTAGATCCCCTCCGCAGGCAGCCTGATCTCCCATTCGTCCCCACTCTTCCAGGTAAGAGCGTTGGTCACCGCGTAAAGCTGGCTGGCATCCTCGTCGTACTGGTATTCTGAGGCGTTCAGAAAGGGGAGACCTTCTATGCCGTTGGCGTATCCTGTCACCAGAGCCTTGCCAGCATCGTCGGCGTAGATATCGAGGACGAGGCTCCGGGAATCGGAGTTCTCTTCCTCCAGAGCCTCCAGAGCCTCCTGAGCCCAAGAGCCCGAGCTGATGATGATAACGATTACAGTGAGGGTCAACGCCAATCGGCTCAGTCTTTCGATATCCTTCATCGAGATCCTTTTGCAAAGCTCATTTTTGAGTCGGTGGTTGGAGGTCGAATATATTTAAGATTTGGCGACGTGCTTACTACGAGACGTATAATTCATAAATGATAAAGTTCGAACAAGGATGTTCTATATGAGCTGGAAGTCTTCAAGTCGCGGGATCGCCTCGGCCACAGCCCTCCCGTCTCAAGCACTGCTGGTCCTCCTTTTATCATCCTCCATCCTGGGGGCCGGCGAGCTAGTGGCAAACAGGTATGGCGAGATCGATGAAACGCCGTTGTTAACGGCACAGGAGGAGGTTTTAGATCTCAATCTCAGCTCTGGATGGGTGAATGCCAACGAGGGGGAGACCACAGGATCGATGGAACCTGAAGATGTATCGGCTTATTCCGATGAATCTATCCTGAGCGATGAGGATGCGGCCGAGACCCTTGATCCGGAGACGGCCTTCTATGCGGAGGCTGAGGAGGTCGAAGAAGAGGAGGAGGAGGCCGAGCTGACGATGGCCGAGGCGGTGGTCTACGTCTTCAACAACGACGACGACACCCTAAGCATATCCCTCTTCATAGACTCGGAACTCTTGGGTACCGAGGACGTGTCCAAGGACAAAGAGAAGAAGTTCGGAAACTACCCTCTCGTGGCCGGATCCCACAGCTTCAAGATCACCTGGTGGGATGACGACACCAAGAAGACTCACCAGGAGGAGCTGGTCGCAACGGTGGAGGGTGTGACTGCGGTCACCCTCTACACCACCCTGAACAAGGGGCCTGAGAAGTTCGAGATGAATGTTATGTTGAGAAACGAGAACTCCAAAGACCTCGAAGCCTACCTCTACATCGACGGTGAGTATGAAAAGCAGAAGACCGCCAAAAAGGAGAGCACCACCGACTTCGGCAAATTCGACATCGAGGAGGGGGTCCACGTGCTCGCAGTGAGGTGGCAGGACCCGGAGACGAAGATCGATTATGAGAAGAGAAAGACGATCAGGGTCGACGGAAAGGACGTCGTCACCTTCTACGCCCCCGCTGGGATGACCTTCCAGACCGACGAGGAGGCCGCCTCAAAGGCCGCCGCCAAAACGACCACCAGCAGCAAGACTGAGACCACCTCAACGAAGACGGCCTCGACTTCAGCCACCACAAACGATGCGGTAGAGGGGGGGGAATCACCATCAAAGACCGGGACGGGCGACTCAAACAAGCCGTCCTCAAACTCCGGCGAGGTCAAATCCGCGGCTGATAAAGGCCAAAGCGAGCCAGAAACCAATGAGAACAACGGGGACGCCGGTCCCGATGTTACGAATGTGACCCTCTACCTCACGACGATTGGAGCGATCCTGGCCATCTACATCATATTCTTCAGGCGTTGATTTGATTGAGAGCTTTCCTGGCATATATCCTCCTGGCATCGATGATCGGATCAGCAGTGGAGTGGGGAGACCGGGCTGAAGGAGATCTCCGCTGGGGAGAGACGCTTCAGATGGGCGATTACACCCTGGAGGCGGCAGACTTCACCCCCGAGGATATGACGCCGAGGATGGTGATGCTGAAGCTTTATAAAAATGGGGAGCTCATCGCCACCCGGGCGCTGAAGTCCGGCGACAGCTTCTCCCTCGACGACGAGGTGAGGGTGGTGGCCCAGGAGGTCAGGAGGAGGGACTACCTCGTCGACGAGTCGGCCGAGCCCCGCGCCAGGGTGGTCCTTTTCGTCAGGGCGGTCCCCGAGCTTCAGATCCGCGTCGTCTCAGACGAGGACGCCTACAAGGCCGGAGATTGGGCTAAGCTCGAGATCGAGATCGAGAACGTCGGCACGGCGAACGCGGAAGAGGCGGTGATCGAGGTGACTTCGGACCCGGCGATCTTCCGCTCGAGATATTCGAGATCGATCCTCTCCCCCGGCGAGGTCTGGGACGAGGACCCGGATACGGAGGATATCGACCCCATCGCGGAGAGGTTCAAGGTGCCTTCGGTCCCCGGACCCGAAGAGGTCTCTCTTAGGGTTCATGCCCGGTACCTCGACTCCGAGGTGGGGGTTCACGAGTCCTGGGGCGGGACGAGCTTCGACATCTTCGGACCCCTCAAGCTCTACAAGCGCACAGAGGATGAGATCAGGTTCGGAAAGAGCGGCTACGTCCACCTCACCGCCAGCAACGGCGGCGATAGAGCTCTCGAGGCCGATCTCTCAGACTCGACGGGCAGAGACTTCGCGGCGGACGCCGCTCTGAGATGGAAGATGACGATCCCGCCGGGAAGCTCAGAGGCCGTCAGCTACACCATAAGCGCAAAAAAGCCCGGTGAGGGGCAGATCCTTCCGCCCGCCGAGGCGGTCTACACCATCGACGGGAGGGCATACACTGTCAAATCGACGAGCGCCATCGTCGACGTCATCGGTCCTCTGGTGGAGGTGAAAAAGTCGGTCTCATCGTCAAAGATCGAGAAGGGCGAAGAGGTTACGGTGAACCTGACGGCGAAGAACGTCGGCAACCGGAGGACGAAGGCATCGGTGAATGAGACGATTCCCTCCTGGGCCCGCCTAGTCTCCGGGGAGACGAAGTTATCCCACCTCCTCCTGCCAGGGGAGGCGGCCGGACTGGAGTACACCATATCCTGCCCTGAGGCGGGCAGCTTCGAGATCCCGCCCACCAGCGTCTGTTACAGGGACGAAGAGGGGACCGCCTGCACCCTGGAATCCTCTCGCCTCCGGATAACGGTCGAGGACGAGGAGATAGACGACTCCACGGCCGCCGAGATAGACGGGAACGGAACGGCCCTTCCATCGCAAGCCTCGGATGAAGAGAACGGCATCGAGATGAAAGGTGATCAGAGGTACGACGGCAAAGACGAGGCCAAAGGAGGTGGATCGGTGAGCGGAAGAGCCCAGGAAGAGGGGTCCGTCCTCTGGGCGATACCGGTTCTGATCCTGATCATATTCGTTGCCTTAGACCGATACCTTTAGGGCCCGGATGATGAAGAAGATCTCCGAATTCCAGGAGAACTAGGAGGGAAGAAAGGAGAGATGCTCAAAACCATTCCGATCCCATCACTGATCAGAGCAACCTTAATCCTGTTGATCCTCGTTCATCCCGCCCTAGGCCAGGCCCCGGATTTGGAGTGGGAGGTGGCCTTCGGCGGAGCAGGGGATGAGAGGGGGCTCGCCCTCCAGGAGACGAGAGACACCGGCATCGTCGTCGCGGGCTACACCTCCTCGAAGGGGGTGGGAAAAAAAGATCTCTGGCTCATCAAGACCGACTCCGAGGGGGAGATGGAGTGGGAGAGGACCCTCGGTGGTCCCGCCGACGACGAGGGATGGGCCGTCCTGGAGACGAAGGACGGCGGCTATCTGTTGACGGGGTTCACCGAGTCCGAGGGCTCTGGGGGAAAAGACCTCTGGCTCGTCAAGACCTACTCCGACGGCTACGAGAGATGGAAGAAGACCTTTGGAGCTGCCGGCGACGATTGGGGCGTCGCCGTCCTGGAGACGAAGGACGGGGGATACGCCGTGGCCGCTGTCACCACCTCCCGGGGGTCAGGCGGCTCCGACGGCTGGATTTTGAAGACCGACCCTGATGGGAACCTGGAGTGGGAAACGACGATGGGCGGATCCAAGAACGACGGCATCTCCTCGATCTTGGAGATTGAAGACGGCTACCTCGTCGTCGGCTTCACCGAATCCTACGGCGCGGGCGGAAAGGACATCTGGCTCGTGAAGATGGACCCAGAGGGCGAGAGGATCTGGGAGAAGACTTTCGGAAAAGGTGGTGATGAGAGGAGCAACTTCGTCCGGGAGATGGAGGATGGCTACGTCGTCGTAGGCGTTTCGGATTCCGGGGGCTCAGGGGGAAGGGACGTCTGGCTCATCAGGACCGACATTGAAGGGGAGACGATCTGGGAGAAGACCTTCGGCGGCTCTGGAGACGACGGCTGCTGGTCCGCCGCTGAGGGAGAAGGCGGCCTCATCTTCATTGGCTACACCGAATCTCAAGGAAGAGGGGACCAGGACCTCTGGCTGTTAAAGATCTCCCCCGATGGGGAGAAGGCGTGGGAGAAGACCTTGGGAGGATCGGGCTTCGATCTCGGAAGGGCGATCGTCTCGACGAAGGATGGCGGATGGGCGATGACGGGATGGACTGAATCGATGGGATCGGGGGGCGAGGATCTTTGGCTGGTGAAGATCGAGGGGAGATCATGACGAAAAAAGAGGTCTGGGGAGGGCCGAACCCACTGAGCAGCTGCCGAAGTCCGGCGGCCGAGGACCGAGAGATCGTTTGGTTGGAAGATGTTTATGAGCCTGCCGAGGACACCCTCCTCCTCCTCAGGGTCGCCCTGGAGGAGGTCGATACCTTCGATCGTGTCCTTGAGATGGGGTGCGGCCGTGGGATGATATCAAAACGACTGGTCCCCCTGGCCAAAAGCGTCCTCGCCACCGACATCAACCCCAGCGCAGCGAAGATCCTTAGACGAGCCGGGATCGACGCCGTTCAGGCAGACCTCTTCTGTGGAATCAGGTCCAAGTTCGATCTGGTCCTCTTCAACCCCCCCTACCTTCCCACCGGTGAGGGCGAGGTCCTGAAGGGCTGGCTCAACTTCGCCTTCGACGGCGGAAAAAATGGCAGAGATACGATAAACCGCTTCCTGGAGATGGTGGGCGACCACCTCGAGGCCGAAAGGGGACGCGCCCTCCTCCTCATATCAAGCCTCAGCGGCTCTTGGCAGGTCATAGAGAAGGCGCGAGAAGAGGGGCTGTCGGTAGAGGTGGTCGCGAGGGAGAAGCACTTCTTCGAGGAGCTCTTAGTCCTAAGGCTCACCCTCCGCCCATAGGATTTGAGGAGGAGTGGTCGCACGCTACTGATTTCTCAGATCGGAGCACGCCTTCGCGAACCTATTTAAAAATATGTAACAAATCCGGGTAGTCGCCAAAATCTAGATGAATCCAAAAATACCCCTCTCCTGATTTCACCAAGATGGAATAGCCCTTAAATCGGTATAAATTGGATTAAACATTGAAATAAGGTATTCAGTCAAAAACATTGAACGGGAGGCTTTCTTTTCGATACTGGCT
>Ga0334886_1000305_pt1 | contig 79318 bp, 73 predicted proteins | sample GraSluR1_MG_9_FD_207232 | JGI IMG/M metagenome (GOLD analysis project Ga0334886, IMG submission 207232) | Sludge microbial communities from methane-producing bioreactor in Wageningen University, Netherlands - Granular Sludge_27_06-R1 | ecosystem: Engineered > Bioreactor > Anaerobic >...
TCGCCCCCGGGGGGGGGGGGGGGGGGGGCGCCCCCCCCCCCCCCCCCCCGGCCCTTCAGAGCTCGAGCGCTTCTCGCAGCCAATCAGGTGCTCGAACCGCCTTCATCATGCGGTCCACAAACGCGTGCGTGGTGCGGGCCTCCACGAGCAGCCGGCCGCTGACCGCGTGTTCGATGCGATACTCGAAGGTGGCGAGCCTGCTGCCCACAACGGCCGGCCTCATTCGCACCACCAGCTCATCGTCAAAGGTCGCCGGCGCGGTGCAGCGCATCTCGGCCTTGGCCAGCACGATGGCGATACCGCGCGCATCTATCTCTCTGTAGGGTATGCCTCTCGAGCGAACGAACTCGGAGCGGGCCTCCTCCAGATAAACGAGGTAGTTGGCATGATGCACGATGCGCTGTGCGTCCGTGTCGAAGAAACGGACCGTCAAACGGTACGTGAACCAAGGCCCAGCTCCATCCTCACGCATATCCGAGACCACCCGGAGAGGGGACGGCGAAACTTGAAGCCTCGCTCACTGGTGCTTGAACTCCGGCGTTCGCTTGTTGAGGAATGCGTCCATACCCTCCTTCTGATCGAACGAGGAGAAACATAGACCGAAAAGATCCGCCTCGAGACGAAGACCACCGGCCAGGTCTTGTTCCAGTGCCCTCTTCGCAGCCAGCTTGATGTTCCGCAACGCCACGCGGCTCTTGGAAGAGATGGTGGCGGCCATCTCTTGGGCTTTGCCGAGCAACTCCTCCTTCGGGTACACACCGCTCACCAAGCCGCAACGGAGTGCCTCGTCGGCCGAAGCCATGCGGCCTGTGAACATCAGATCGAGGGCGAAGCTGGGGCCGCAGATGCGCGCCAGCCGTTGCGTGCCACCCCACCCCGGCATAATGCCCAGATTGACCTCGAGCTGCCCGAACCGAGCGCTTTCGGAGCACAGCCGCACGTCGCAGGCCATGGCCATCTCACAGCCTCCGCCCAAAGCGAATCCGTTGACCGCCGCAATGACGGGTTGGGGAATGCTCTCGATGGCCGTGGTGGCACTCTGCCCCAGCTCGGAGAATGCGCGGGCCTGCTCAGGAGTGTAATCGACCATCTCGGCGATGTCGGCCCCTGCACCGAAGGACTTGCCGGTGCCTGTGAGAACCAGAGCCCCCACGTCCTCCCGCACTCCCAGGGCAAGCACCTCATCCCGAAGAACCGCAAGCAGTTCAGTATTGAACGCATTCATGGCTTCGGGCCGGTTGATGACCACAATCGCCACCCGGCCGTCGATGGTAGTCTCGACAAGTGCCATCGCTTACCTCTCCTCCCTTCTTCGTGCGACGGTCTTCACGTAACTCGCTACACCCGCCGCCGCTCCATCTGCACATAACACTCGGGCGACACCCACCGCCTCGAGCCGCTTCTCGAGGGCGGCAGGCATCTCACCGGCCACGACGACTGTGACGTCCTCCGCCCCCTGCTCTTCGAGGAGAGCGAGCACCGCCTCGACCACCGGTACATCCTCCGGCCGCGTGAGATAGACCCCGAGCACATCAGCGTCTTCCTGAAGCACCGCCCTGACTATCGCCTCAGGAGACTGCCCCATTCCGGCATACACGGCCTCCACGCCATCGTCCCGCAGGGTTGCCACTGTGGCAACCTCGGTCTGCTCGGAGCTGAGCGGCCCCGTGCTCGCTAGGACAACCCTGGGTGCGGAGAACACGGCCACCTCCTTCCCACCTCTTTGCACAAAAAAGGGCCCACTCCACAGAGCAGACCCTGATTGTAGACGGTATGTTGTCTCAGATACAGTCAGATGCGCACACCTGACTTCCATTGACGTCACGCCGGAACTCATCGGCGGCGATTACGGAAGCCATGAGCAACCCGAGGCGGTAGTCCGGCATGGCGAAGACGTAGCACCCGCATACTGCACGAGCCACCTGTTCAACATGGGTGGCATTCACCTCGTCCACGCGTGCCCGCCCGTGTTCGGCAAGACACAACGTTGTTCCACAGTGGCGACATACGGCCATGATCGAAAAAGGCTCCATGGGAAGCAGATGCCTCTCGCTGATATGAACGACTGGGCTCGCCTTTGGTATCGGCTGAAGCCGCATCCCACATTAGCCGAACGTGCCTGAATGAGCGACGGCGGTCTCCCAGAAGACCACTCAGCCACGGCCTGCGGACCGGCGCCCAAGAGCGCACCGGCCCACGTCATGGGGATTCTATGGATTTCCCGCGCCGAGAATGCTGTCAAGAATGAGGGCCACAGCGGACAAGGGGTCGATCTCCCTGTGGGCGACCCTCGCCAGGATGGCGGACAGATGGGGATCGCTCGCCGCCTTCTCCGCCAAACGTCTCTGCACATGCTGGAGGGCGAGGTCCAAGACCTCTTGTTCGAGCTGGCGCGCGCGCCTCTCCTCGAGCAGTCCCTCCTCGCGCAGATAGGCCAGGTGCCGCTCGATGGTCGCCCAGAGTTCGGGCACGCCTTCTCCAGTACGGGAATTGGTGCCCAGCACCGGGGGTTCCCAGCCGCCGCGGGCCTTCCTGTAGTGCAAAGCTCCCTTGACTTCATCGAGCATAGTCTCAGCTTGGGGGTGGTCGGCCTTGTTCACCACGATGACGTCAGGGATTTCCATGATGCCGGCTTTGAGCGCCTGGATGGAGTCGCCCGACCCCGGCTGCAGAGCAAGTACCACCGTGTCGGCAATGCCCGACACCGCTATCTCGGTCTGACCCACGCCAACCGTCTCGAAGAAGATGACATCCTTGCCGGACGCATCGAGCACCAAGGCCGCCTGCAGGGTGTTCAAGGCCAATCCTCCCAGGTGGCCGCGGGTGCCCATCGACCGGATGAAGACCTCCGAGTCACAGAAGTGATCGGCCAGACGGATTCTGTCGCCCAGAAGCGCGCCCTGAGTGAAGGGGCTCGAGGGATCGACCGAGATGAGACCTACCGTCCTTCCACGCTCCCGCACCACTTTCACGAGCTGGGAGATGAGACTCGACTTGCCCACACCGGGTGGACCGGTCACGCCCACACGACACGCTCGCCCCGTGTGTGGGAACAGCTCCGCCACAACCACACCTCCGAGCGGACCCCCATCCTCGACCAGCGATATCGCCCGGGCGATGGCACGCTGATTGCCTGCGCGGACCCCTTCGGCCAGCTCCTTGCCCTTCGCGTAGGCCTCTTCGCCCGGAGTGGATGAGTGCATGTGTGGAGAACCTCTTCTTCTCGCGTATTCCTACCTACCGGCTTGTTCTTCTCCGTCCGGCCCCTCTCCGTCGGCGGTCGCTTTACGCAACTCACGCTCCGTGTCGCTCAGGCCTTTCTTGAAGCCCGTTATCGCCTTGCCCAGCGAAGCCCCAAGCTCCGGAAGACGCTTGGGACCGAAGATGACCAGCGCCAGCACCACCACTACCACGATCTCCGGCCATCCTATCCAACTCGGCATGATGACACCCCCTCCTCGCAGCCCGTTTCGCCCGGCACCTGTATCTCGAGGGCCGCTCCCCGAGAAGCGCCTCAGCGGTTAGTATAGTTTTCAGATAGCCAACAGGCCAGTGCGAGGCCATCGCCCCGAGGGCGGAGGCGTCAAGTACCTCTCTCATCAGGTGAGCGACATGCCCGATCACACAGGCGGCAGCGACTCAGACCGCAAGACTGTTCGCGACTTGGTGTCAGGCCTGCGCCGGGCCTACAAGGAACGGCGCATGTACCCTGCCGACCACCCCGCCGCCAGAGCAGGCACCATTGCCTTCGCCACCACTCTCAACGACTACCTCGCCGCCCACGAGAGCCTGCCGCTCGTGGTGGAGGAGACCTCGCTCCGCTGGAATGGGCATGAGGTGCACGGGGGCGACGAGGCCGGCAAGGAGAACCTCGCCTTCCTCATGTTCGGCGACGGCATCCGCCGCCTAGCCTTCAACCCGGGAACGACCGGAGAGGAGATAGAGTTGCTCGTCGACTGTCTCGCCCAGGCCGACGGACTGGACCGTGAAGATCACGATCTTGCCACCCTCCTCTGGGAAGCAGACCTGGCCCACATCGATTACAGCGTGGCCGACCCCTTCTCACCGGGAGACTACCTGAGCGGCGAGACCATCAAGAGCATGGCGGACCTCGTCCTCAACAGAATAGACACTCTGGGCTTGAGCCCCGATAGCCTCGGCACTATCAGTGCAACCGACCCGGAAGAGGTCGAGAGACTCGGGGCACTGAGGGACTGCATACTGACCGAGAGCGAACGGGAGGAGCTCGATCACCTGGCCCGGCAGGAACCGGAGCTGGCCTCGGAGTTCCGCCGCGTCCTGCTCGACATAGCCGCCTCGGCGTCGACCGACGGCACCGCCGAGAAGGCTTCGCGGGCCTATGCGGCACTGCTCGCACCGGGCCTGCGTCGGGGCGGCGTGGCGGACGTGGAAGCCGCACTCGATGAGCTCTCCTTCGCCCTGAAGAACAACCCTGCCCGAGAGCACCTCCTGACCCTGGCTATCTCATCCGCGATCACCCCGGGCGATGTGGAAGGAACTGTGGCTCTCCTAGAGTCGCCGCACATGGAAGAGCGCACCACAGCTCAACTCTTCCTGGAGCGCATCTCTCCGCATGCTTTCCCTGTACTCCTCGACTGCCTTGCCGAGACGAAGGGCACAGCCGCGCGGAAGGGCCTCCTCACCGTGCTTGCGAGCGTTCGCCCCCTGCCGTCCGCCACCATAGCGGAGCGTCTGCATGACACCCGCTGGTTCGTGATTCGTAACTGCGTCTACCTGCTCGCCGGGGCCTGCGACGATGAGCACACGCTGGACCTCCTCTCCACCGTCTCCTTCTATCCGGATGAGCGGGTGAGGAGAGAGGTGGTCCGCACCCTCTCCGCCTCCGCCAACGAGCGGGCGCTGCAGCTCTTGGCGAGATTCCTCCATGACGAAGCGGCCTCAGTGCGCATCCTCGCGGTGAGGGCATTGGGCACCAGGAGAAGCGCGTCATGCCTCAGCCGTCTGGAAGAGAGCATCAGGAGCAAGGGCTTCCTCCGCCGTTCTGCCGACGAGACAGCCGCCTTTCTCGAGGCCTTTGCCGATATCGGCGGCGAGGCCGCCACACCACTGCTCGACTCACTCTGGAGAAAACGGGTGTTCGCACGCAACAGGCCTCTCGATCTGCGGGTGGCCGCCATCGGAGCCCTCGCCCGCGTGCAGTCGAATGCAGCCCGAAACTCACTCACACAAGCGGCGAGCGCCAAGGAGCAGGCTGTGGCCAAAGCTGCGCAGCGGCGTCTCGCCGAACAACGAGTCGCACAGAGGCCCGCCGGTGACTGAGACGCCCACGCAGGACCGTCAACAATCCAGGGCGGCCTCAGCCTCAGGTCAGGAGAGCCGCCTACTCACCGGGCTCGCGGCCTCGCTCCGCACCTCTCTCCTCTACGAGCCCGGCAACCAAGCCATGCTGTCCTCCGTAGGCAACGTCCACGAATTGCTGGCGTCGCGTCTCTCCGAGCAAGGAAAGAGCACCATCTCGGTACACAACCGCTGCTTCTTCGTGGATTCGGTCCGCGTTCGCATGACGGCCTCCGACTTCCATCGCCTCGCGTACCTCATGCAGGTGTTCGCCCAGTGGCACATAGGGGCGCTGGACTTCTGCGCAGGAGTGGACGAGAGCGAACTCGCCCGTGCGGCCCATGTCATCGCCGCCGAGCCCACTCCCGATCCCGTGACTCTGGCGGAACGGTTGGCAGAGAACGATGTGACACACATACACGTGGTTGCCGAGAGTGATCATCACGTCACAGACGACGAGGCAGCGGACCTTGCAGTAGCCGCCTACGCCACATGTATGGAGGCCGCCAGAGAGACATCTTCTGCTATCGGGGCGGGCGACTCACTTCGTCTGCGCCGACTACGGCATGTGACTCAATCGGTGGTGGACAGGGTGCTGCGTGATCCGGCCTCGATGGTGTCCCTCACGACCATCAAGGAATATGACACGTACCTCCTCGCCCACTCGACCAATGTCGCCATCCTCTCCGTCATTCTCGGGCAGCGCCTGGGCCTGGCCAAGGCCAGGCTGGGCGAACTCTGCCTCGCTGCCTTTCTGCATGACATCGGAAAGGTTCGCGTGGACCCCAGCATCGTGAGAAAAGAGGGCCCACTCACCGGCGACGAATGGGAGATCATGCTACGCCACCCCCTGCTATCGGCCGATGTCTTGCTCACTAGGGAGGGGATCACGCCTTCCATCATGCTTGCCGTCACCGTCGCCTTCGAGCATCACCTGAACTACGACTTGACCGGCTACCCTCCTCACACAAGCGTGGACAGGGTCGGTTTGGAGGCCGGCATCGTAAGTATCGCCGATCGCTACGACGCCATGACGACCCCCCGTCCCTATCGCGAACACAACATCACACCGGCCGAAGCGCTGCATCACATGATCTCGGGGGCAGGCACCCACTACGACCCGTTGTTGCTCAAGCTCTTCGTAGAGATGATGGGGGCCTATCCCGTCGGCACCGTGGTCAGGCTCAACACCAACGAAGTCTGCGTGGTGCATCAGCCTCCGCTCCCGGCCGAACCTCTCGACCGACCCGTGGTGCGGGTGATCGAGGGATCACACACCGGCGTCCACTACAACCTCGCGGAGAAGAGCCCCGGGGGAGGGTTCGCACGGAGTGTACGGCAGATACTGAATCCCGCCAACCAAGGTATGCTGCCGGCGGTCGATCCGGAACGTCTTCGTATCCACTGACAGGCACTCCGTCGGCTGAGCCGGCCGCTCACCCTCCACGCCTCCGGGGTCGGCCTATACCTCCCAGATCTCCGTGGGGGAGTTGGTGAGACGCTCCGCCTCGTCTGCAGTGACCAGCCAGGTATTCTCCAGCCCCACGGCGCCGCGCTCCGGGAAAGCCAGCTTGGGTTCGAGTGCGATCACGTTGCCCTCCTCGAGCGCCCGCGACGAACCGCGGGCCACAAACGGCAGCTCATCGATCTCGAGACCCACTCCGTGCCCGACAAAACTCACCTGGGTGGGGTGAGCGCCCATGAAATAGGCCCCAAGGCCCTGCTCGGCGGCCATATTGTGTGCCGTTGCATAGAGCTCGCCGCAGGTGATGCCGGGACGCACCAAGGCGACCATCGCCTGCTCCATCTCCCTCACCCGCTCGTAGGCGTCGGCGAGGTCCGCGGGAAGGCTGCCCACGCAGAAGATGCGGGTCTCGTCGGCGATGTAGCCATGCACCGCGCCCGACAGGTCGAAGACGATGGGCTCATTGCGCCCTATCGTACGCCAGCCCGCTCCTTGCGCCACCGCCGGGGTGAGGCCGCGGCCCGCAAGCGGCGTGTCGACGTGAGAGCCGATGGCGCCGTCCGGGCCGGAGATGAGGTGGCCGTGATACAGCTCCATGTTGAAGGCCCGGAATCTGATGATGCCCTGGTGGCCCGCCTTCCGGGCCACGGCCTCAAGCTCCGCGGCCATCTCTATCTCGGTCATGCCTTCGTGCAGGAGGCCGGCTGCCGTCTCCAGGATGTGATCCGCCTGAGCGGAAGCCTCCCTGATGAGCTCGAGCTCGAATGCCGACTTGACCGACCGGGCCTCCTTTATGGGGTCCGAGCAGTCGGCGAAGCGCGCAGCCGGCCACATGGCCTCATAGCGCCGATACATCGCCACCGGTACGACGTCGAGCTCCATACCCACAGTCCCGTCGGCAGGAAGACCCATGCGCCCGACTACCTCGGGCAGAGCCCGCAGGCTGGTCAACTCCACCACCCGGTCCAGTTCCGATTCGCACTGCGCTCTCGCCACGTCCCGCCTCACGAAGAAGACGGGCTCGCCTTCAGCGGGAAGTACGAGATGCCCTTGCTGCACCGTGCCGGTGAGATAGTAGAGGTCGGTATTCTGGACGATGACGGCGAAGTCCACGCCGGCGGATCGCAGCCGGCCCTGCACTTCGCCGATTCTTCGCTCCAGCTCAGCCTTGGGAACCCTAAACATGAAGCACCATTTCAGATCCTCCTGTGCGTGTATCAGATTCTCCGGTAGATGAGACGGCCCTCGCTCATCGTTGACTCGACCGCACCCTGCTCGACAAGCAGGTTTACACGGCTGAAGGATTCCACCAAGACAACGAAGGAGAGGTACGGGTTGTCTCCACCCGCGCTGGGAAAGAGCACCCGGCTCAACTCATAGACGGTGACACCTTCGCCGACAGCTGCAAGCGCTTGCTGCTGCCGCCGCTCCTCATAGGCCAAGACCTCGCCCAACCTCGCCCTGACGCCTGCGAAGCCTGGGCCGTGCCCGGGCAGGGCTCTCGTCGCATCCAGGGAGAGGAGCTTGTGGCAAGATGCAGCGTAGTCCGCGAGTCCGGTGCCGAGAGGGTTCTCCAGGATGTTGAGGCTGGGGCTGGAAATGACGTGCTCGAGCAGTTGGTCGGCAGACAGCAGCACACCGTCCTCGTCCCGAAACAGACAGATCAGGCCTTCGCAGTGCCCGGGACACGCGACCACGCGGAGGGTGGGGCCGAAGCCTCTGACAACAGTACCGTCGTCAAGTGATTCGGCCCAGGGAACCGAGCCCCCGGAGCGCCGGAGGTGGCTGAAGAATGCGGGAATGCGGTCTGCAAGGCGGGGGGGTGGCCCCCAGGAGGGGAGGACCGCACGAACAACCGCCTCGTACCTCTCGAGATGGCCGGAGTAGTCGGTGATCTTGTGCAGGTCGGGCCGGCCGATGAGAACCTGCGCCCAGGTGAACCGGTGGGCAAGGCCGTCATGGTCGGCGTGGCCGTGGCTCAAGATGACGGCATCGATCTCCTCCGGCTTCTTGCCCAGCGTAGCGAGACCTTCTTTGAGCTCCTCCCACGACCGCGGGTGGTCCGGCCCCACATCGAAGAGTCCCAGGCGATCACCGTCGAGCAGGTAGGCATTGGTGGGGAGGGGGCCGAACGGATTGTAGACGGGAACACGATATACGTGCTCGGCTTCCTCGAACACTCGCATAGCCTTCTCAGCCTAGCAGACCAGAGGATAGCCCACGAGCCCCCGACCGGTCTCGTACACTCCTTCAGGCGTGAGTCGGGCGTAGGGCAGCCCGGTGAAGGAGAGGAAGTTGAGGCCGAAGAAGGGATCGTCAAAGGGACAACCCCGCTCCTGCAGATAGCGATTGACTCCGTCCATGAGGGCGGCCACCTCGGCAAACGGGAGCGTGGACATGACTCCCCCCACATCGAGAGGCAGTTCACACACCACGCGCCCGCCATCCGCGATGATCACCCCTCCCCCGATCTCCTTCATGCGCCGTACGGCCACCGCCATGTCCGCCGGGTCGTTCCCCACAACCAGCGGTACTCCGTTCTCATGGACCGCAGAAAGCACCACTCCGCCCACCCCGGCGCCGAAACCACCGAGCGGGACCGTGAGCCAGCCCCCAGTGGAAGCCGACCAGATGGAGGCGAGCAGCAGGTCCGGACGATCCTGGATCACGCCGTTTGAGAGAGCGACCCGCTGGTACTCGAGGCGGGTAATGGTCTTGTTCTTCATGAAGATGACCGGAAGCTCGGCGGCAGAGCAGGACCGGCCCCCCTCGAGCACGAAGTGCCCGGGCTCAACGGGGTCCGCAGGCACCCGCACGGCGGGCCACGAAGAGATGGGTACCGCGCCCATGGAGACAGAAGACTCTCTCTCCTGCTCGCGCAGACGTCCGTGCTCGGCGACCAAGCGACCCCGGCAGATCACCGCTCGTGGACGGGGCCGGGCCAGATCGTCGATGATGAGCACATCCGCCACGCGGCCGGGGGCAAGGCCCCCGAGCCGGCCGTCGAGACCGAGATAGGTTGCCGGATTGAGCGTCGCCATCTGCACGGCCGTCACCGCCGGGATGCCCCGCTCAACAGCCAGACCCACCACGTGGTCGAGATAGCCGCGCCGCAACACGTCCTGGGGGCTCACCCAGTCGGGAGTGAGTATGAAGCGGGAGGTATCCAAGCCCGGATTGCCCGTGATCGCCCCCGCGAGTTGCGGAAGGTCGGAGCGAATGGAGCCGGAGCGGAGCATCGTCCAGTATCCGAAGCGTAGCCTCTCGAGCACATCGTCCTCGGTCACGCTCTCGTGGCAGGAGGTCAATCCCAGACCAGCCAGCGCGGCCAACCGGTCGGCCGAGCATCCCGGTGTGTGGCCCTCCGCCCTCAGTCCCGCCCGGCGGGCGGAATCGAGCTTGGCGAGCATCACCGGATCCCCCTGTAGCAGCCGGGGCCACGCGAATATCTCACTCACGGAGAGCACGCGAGGGTGACCCGCGTAGGCGGCCACTCGCTCCAAGGGAAGCAGATCTCTGCCCTCGATCTCGGGCTCCGGGGGACAGTGGAGGGGAAGGGTCAGATAGTAGCGAAAGGGAATGGAGGCAGTCGTCTTCAGAAACATGTCCAGACCGAGCTCCCCCAGCGCGCACACCAGATCATGGGTATCGGAGAGCATCGCCGTGGTGCCGAGCGGAAGTATGGCCGCTGCCAGTTCCGTGGGAGTGACGAGAAACTCCCCATGCCCGTGGGCGTCCACAAAGCCTGGGGAGATAAACGCGCCGCCCGCTTCGATCACTACAGTGCTACTTCCCGGCTCGGGCGCTTCTACGGCCGGCCCCGTCCACGCGACCAGCCCGTCCGCCACCGCCACCGTGTGCGCCGGCAGCAACCGGCCTGAGTACACGTCGATGAGCATGCCGTTCTCGATGAGAAGATCAGGAGCAAGCCGGCGCAGGGCGACCTGGGCCACCCGGGGTATCTCGTCCCTCACCGTTCGCCCCCTCTATACGCACACCGGACTCTCGTGCTCATGAGGCAGACGCGCTGCGACGCTTGAGCACAGCCCGCTCGACAAGGACGTAGACCAGGATCAGCCAATACGCGGACGTGCTGAGCCCCGGATTCACGAAAGCGACACCGATGGCGAGGGTCGAGGCCGCGGGGATGAGCAGGTTTCTCCGGAGGGCACGCCTGACTTCAGACGAGCTATACGCGTGCGAGAAGAAATGGGGCCGGCGCACCGCGTAGAAGAATTGGCCCGTGAAGACAAGGCCGGCCAGCAGCATGTTGAGCTCGAACACCACGGCTCCCATCAAGTAGTCTCCGTATCTGCTCACCAACGCCGTCGAGAACGGGATCAGTACCACCAGGAGAAGCGACAGCAGGTTGATCCAGAGCAGGCCGTCGTCGAGCATTCGAAGATAGCGAAACTGCCGTTGATGGATTGTCCAGAATACCGCAATCAGGTAGAAGCTGAGCACGAAAGCCTCGAGCTGGTCGAAGAGGGAGGCGAGCGCCCCCGGCAGGGCGCTCGCCTCCTGACCTGCGGGAATCGAGGGTACATCGAGGTTCACGACAAGCAACGTGGCGGCGAAGGCGAATATGCCATCAGAGAGCGCCAAGAGCCGCTCCGGAGTGAGAAGATCGCCCCCTCTCTGCACACCGGGCTTATCCGTCACCGGTCTCTCCGTCACCGATTCACTCATCGCCGATACAGTAGAAGTAACCGTCACGGCTGCCCACGTAGATACGCCCCTTCCACACCACCGGAGTCGACTCGATTGCTCCACCGCTCGGAAGCCTTAGTGTCCAGATCTCCGGCGGGTCGACCCTCGTGTCGGTCACATCATATGCACGTACGTACCCCTGCGCGTCGCAGGCTATCAGGGTACCGTCGATGACGACGGGACTGCTCCACGCGTGCTCAGGCAGAGGCTTCTTCCACACGATCTCGCCCGTCATGCGGTCTATGCCGAGGAGTGAACCCGGGTGCGTGGGCACATACAGCATGTCTTTGTAGAGCGCCGGTGTGGCCCAGACGCCCGAGAGCCCGTCGCTCGCCCTCTTCGTCACCGCCACCGACCACACGAGCGGATCGTCGCCCTCCCTGTTCCTTCGCGGATCGAGCTTCATGATCTGGCCCACCTCCTCCGCGCGGGAGAGAAAACGCTGGAGCTCCACACACACGTAGAGGAAGCCCTCGTCATCTGCCACAATGGTCGCGTCGGTGTCGTCGCCCGTCCAGAACTTGAACACCACCGGATAGCTGTCGAGGCCCCGGGGTGGCTCCTCCCCCGGCCCAAGCTCTCTCAGGGTGGCGCTCACGTCGAGGCCGTGCAGGAGCCCACCGGAATTGCAGAAGTACACGCGGTCGCCGACGAGTGCGGGTGAGTTCTCGATGGAGGTCTCCTGGTCGCCGATGGCTCGAAACAGCTCGGGGGTGAAGCTCGGGAACACCAAGACCACCTTCGGATCCACCCTCACCTTGCCGTCGTCACCATAGCTCCGATTCAGCTTCACGATGAAGAAGTGACTGTTCTCTCCAGGGACGAAGGCGTAATCGTTGCGAATGACCACGTTGCCGTCCCAGTCGTTGTTCCACACCACCTGCACGTCGTAGGCGTTCATACTCCACAGCTGGGTGGGCTGGTCGCGGTCGATGGCAATGACCTTCCACTCGTGGTCGCGACAACCCATGAAGACGAGCGGATAGCCGTCTGGGTCGACAGTGAGAGACCCCTTGAAGATGTTGCCGCCCTTGAAGCTCGGGTAGATCTTCTCGCCCGTGTCGGCGTCGAGAAAGTGCACATACTTGTCATACGAACCGAAGCCGACCCAGGTCTCTCCTTCACGTTCGAAGACCGCAGGCTGCCCGGTCCAGCCGGTGCCCGTCCACACCTTTGGCTGCCCCTTATGTGTAGACTGGCCGGCCATGTACTCGGACTTCCATAGAATCCTGGGGGATTGGGGCACAGGCCCCTCCCCGTAGTACGTGCGGGAACCGTTACCTCGGAACATGGCCACTCCCACGTACTCGGTGTTGATGGGCCCGTAATGGGTTCCGGGAATGCGGACGTCTCCAGGCTCGAGGGACGGCTCCGTGGTGGTCGTCGTGGATGGTGTGCCCGCGGACCCTGTTGACGTGGGAAAGGGTGTCTGCGTCGTAGCGGTGGCAACGGAGATGGATGGCGCAGCCGTGGCTGCTCCCGCATCCTGACCACGCTGGAGGGCTGAGAACGCAAAGGCGACCGACAGTGCGGCCACAACACACAGTCCCACCACCAACGCCGCTTTCAGGAAGATGGTCCGCCGGCGGCGTCGCCGGCGCCCCGTCCGGACGCGAGCCGGTTCCCCGCTGCCTTGGGCCCGGTTCTCTCCGTACCCGCGACCTCCGTCGGCTGCCCCCGAAGGCGAGTCGGTCATGCCCGGCTCCGGCGGCTGTTCACGCAGAGCCAATATGCCACTCCTCCCTTCCGAACACTCCGGTGGAGTTGTCGGTGAACGCCGCATCGCTCGGAACGAAGCGGAACACTTCCGCGCTCTCCAGCAGCCCGGCCTTGCCGGGAAGACGCACGAGTTCTCGTACGAACGGGAAGCGGGCCAGATATGTGGCCAGCCCCCGCAATCGCTCCACCCCCCGGAGAACCTCCACGCTTCCGTGAAGCTGCACGCCCTTGATCTCCCGCCAGTCCTCGTACTGCTCGGTGACGGCCACCGCGGCCCGAGACTGCGACTTCAGGTCATGCCCGTGTCTGCTCGCGGCCATGCTCAAGAAGATGAGCCGCCCCTCGGCGTCCGTCGCGTAGAAGAGAGAGGCCACGTGCGGTACGGCGGGTGCCTCCGGTGCGGCAGATACCTGCGATCCGGCGCCCTCATCGGTGGTCGCCGAACCCACCGTGGCAAGGCACATCACGTGGTGCGAACGCAGATACTCCCACACATCCTCGCTGTGGGATGCCACGCTCAACTGTCGGCGTGTCCTTGCCCACCCGCTTCGGGCTGAGGCCCCTCCCATGGTGCATACAAGCGATGTGGCAGCCCCAGCATGTCAAGGATCTTGCCCACAGTGTGGCCCACGAGGTCGTCCATGTCGGACGGGCGGTGATAGAAGGCCGGAACCGGAGGCAGGATGATGGCTCCCGCCTCGGCGGCCTGCAGCATGAGTCGCAGGTGGCCGAGGTGTAACGGTGTCTCGCGGACCACCAACACGAGCGGCCTCCTCTCCTTGAGCTCCACGTCGGCCGCCCGGGCGAGAAGACCCTGGGCGCTCGAGGTGGCGACCGCCGACAAGGTGCCGATGGAACATGGAACCACCACCATGCCCATCGTCTTGAAGGACCCCGAGGCAGGTGGCGCAGAGATGTCATCATCGTCGTAGAGTGCCGCCACCGGAGGGAGCAGACCCTCGAGCTCCGCTCCCGTCTCGTGTCGTGCGACCTCACGGGCGGCATGTGTCACAATGACATGGACGTCGATCGAAGAACCGGCCTTGATCCGACCGGCTCCGGAGGGGCGGCTGAGTTCCTGCAACAACCTCACCGCGTACACGGTGCCCGAGGCACCGGAGATGCCTACGACGAGCCTGTTGACCGAGTCCGAGTTCATGGGGCAAGCATACCGCGGAGCCCTGCGGGCCTCAAAGCCGAATACGCGGTGCATTTGCGCACTCGCACGCCAAGTGAGTACAATTCGATACCTTCGAACGCCGATCCCATCCCAGTGAGGAGTTGTTACATGCGCGAGATCCTGTCGGGCAATGAAGCCATCGCCCGGGGAGCGTGGGAGGCGGGCGCCAGATTGGCGGCTGCATACCCAGGCACTCCGAGCACCGAGATACTCGAGACCCTGGCCGGCGACTTTCCCGAGGTGTACTCAGAATGGTGCCCCAACGAGAAGGTCGCCCTGGAGGTAGCACTGGGCGCGGCCATGGCCGGCGCCCGAGCACTCGCCGCCATGAAGCACGTGGGGGTCAACGTGGCCGCCGATCCTCTCTTCACCGCCTCCTATGTGGGCATCAAGGGCGGTCTGGTGCTCGTGTCGGCAGACGACCCGGCGCTGCACAGCTCCCAGAACGAGCAGGACAATCGCAACTACGCCAAGTTTGCGAAGATACCACTGCTGGAGCCGTCTGACAGCCAGGAGGCCAAGGACTTCGCCCGCATCGGCTTCGAACTCTCCGAGGAGTTCGACACGCCGGTCATGCTTCGCACAACGACACGCATATCCCACTCGAAGAGCATTGTCGAGCTGGGTGAACGCGACACGCTCGAGCCCATCCGCGAACTAGACAAGCTCCCGGCGAAGTACACCATGTTGCCCAACTTCGCCAAGGGTCGTCACAAGATCGTGGAGGAGCGCATGATCGCCCTCCGGGAGCGCTCGGACGCCATAGACCTCAACCGCATCGAGATGGGGGATCCGGCGGTGGGCATCATCGCCTCTGGAGCCTCGTACACGTATGCCCGCGAAGCCCTCCCCCACGCCTCCTTCCTCAAGCTGGGCCTGAGCTACCCCCTGCCCGAGAAGCTCATCCGCGAATTCCGCTCCAAGGTCGAGAAGATGTACATCGTGGAAGAACTCGATCCCTTCTTTGAGGAGCAGATCGAGGCCATGGGCATCACGGTGGACGGAGGCAAGAACATCCTGTCCATTCTCGGCGAGCTCGATCCAGGAATCGTAGCCACTTCTCTCGCCGGGGACGGTGCACCCGGCGTGGAGTCCGATCTCTTGTGCATCCCCGGCCCCGGGTGCGCCGACCTTCCCGTGCGGCCCCCCACCATGTGCCCCGGCTGCTCTCACCGTGGTGTATTCACCGTGCTCAACAAGCTCAAGGTCTTCGTGAGCGGCGACATCGGCTGTTACACGCTGGGCGCGCTTCCTCCCCTCGCGTCCATGCACTCCTGTGTCTGCATGGGTGCGAGCATAGGCATGGCACACGGCATGGCCAAGGTTCTGGCTCCAGGCGCCGAGACCAAGAACAGGCCGGTCGCCGTGCTGGGTGACTCCACCTTCTTCCACTCCGGCATCACGCCATTGCTCAACTCGATGTGGAACAAGAGCAACGCCGTCACCATCATTGTGGACAACCGCACCACCGCCATGACCGGAGGCCAGGAGAACCCGGGCACGGGGCGCACCCTCGACGGCGAATCCACTGCAGAAGTCAACCTGGTCAAGCTGTGCGAGGCTCTGGGAATACCCCGTATCACCGTGGTGGATCCCTACGACATGGCTGAGATCGAGAGTGTACTTCGCTCCGAACTCGCATCTGACGAAGCCTCGGTCATCATAGCCAAGGCGCCTTGCGTTCTTCAGTACAAGGTGCGCAAGGATCCCTGGACGGTCAACGTGGAATTGTGCACCGGCTGCAAGCGCTGCCTGCGCGTGGGCTGCATCGCCTTGGGGTTGGTGGAGACCGATGACGGTAACACGGTCGTCGAGATCGACGCCACGCAGTGCGCCGGCTGCGGCGTATGCGCGCAGATGTGCAAGTTCGACGCCATCGAAGCCCCCGTGCCCGTCGAGGCCTGAGGAGAAGAGCAATGACAATGAACGAACGTACCACGAACATCGTGCTCACCGGCGTCGGTGGCCAAGGGGTCATCCTGGCAAGCTACGTGCTCGCCCAAGCCGCCCTCGCCGAGGGTTTCGACGTCAAGCAGAGCGAGGTACACGGCATGAGCCAACGTGGGGGCAGTGTACTCTCGCATCTGCGCTTCGGCGGCAAGGTGTGGTCTCCATTGGTGACCCAAGGAGCGGCGGACATCCTCCTCTCCTTCGAAGCCCTGGAGGCCCTCCGTTACGTGAACTGGCTCCGGCCAGGCGGCGTTCTCATCTACAACGCCCTACGCATCAACCCAAGCACGGTGTCATCAGGCCTCTCCTCCTACCCGGACGCGGTGTTCGACCAGATCGCTGCCGCGTGGGACAACGTGCTGCCGGTGGATGCCGGAACTCTCGCTACAAAGGCGGGCAATGCGCGGGCGGCGAACATGGTTCTTCTGGGAAGCGTCTCCGCACGGCTGCCGTTTAGGGACGACACCTACCAGAGAATAATCGCTGAAGTGGTACCGCCCAAGACGGTTGATGCCAACATGAAGGCGTTTGCCTTGGGCAAAGAAGCCGCGACGGCCTCTTAGCGGGGCGGCCGCGACCACAGAGACGCCGGCCGGGGGGCCGGGCCCCGGCCCCCCGGCCGCAAAGACTTCCACGAGCGACATATGCCTCCGTCATTGAAGAAGCGGGCGGCGCACGCCGCCGAAGTGATATCCCGCCTGCGGGACGAATACCCCGATGCGGGTATTGTTCTTCAGTTCAGCGACCCGTGGCAGCTACTGGTCGCCGTCATTCTTTCCGCTCAATGCACCGACAAGGTGGTGAACGAGGTCACAGCGGATCTCTTTCGCGTATACGGCACGATTGAGGACTACGCCGCCGCCGATCCAGCCGAGTTCGAGCAGCACATCTATCGCACCGGCTTCTTCCGCAACAAGACCAAGCACATCATCGGCGCCGCCCAGAAGGTTCTGGCCGATTTCGGAGGCCAGGTGCCTACCTCGATGGCTGAACTCCTCACCCTCCCGGGAGTTGCCCGAAAGACGGCGAACATCGTGCTGGGGAATGCCTATCCCGACGCCTACGCTGCCGACCCTGATGCAGGCATCGCCGTCGACACGCACGTGCAGCGCCTCTCCAACCGATTGGGGCTGGCATCAACCAAGGATGCCAACAAGACAGAGGGTGAGCTCTTGAAGATCATCCCCCGGAAGGACTGGTACCTGCTCACCTACCTCCTCATCGAGCACGGCCGCGCAGTCTGTGTCGCCAGGAAACCCCGTTGCGGAGAGTGCGGGCTCGCCGACATCTGCCCTTCCGCCTCCGCACCATGAGGGTTGTGTCTTGAACCGACGCCGAGCACCCTCCGGCAACACTGCCCCCGTGGCAACGCGAGCGACACCCGTTCCACACTGCCGCCCCTCCTTCGGCGTCCTTGCCATCCTCATCGTCTTGCTCGCCTTCTCTCTCGTCTTCGCGGCGGCCGCCTGCGGTGAATCCCCCCGGCCCAGTACCCAAGTAGACACGAACAGCGGTCTCGTCGAGGGTGAGTTCGTGGAGGCCGCGTCTGGGCGGCAGGTACTGTCCTTCAAGGGTATCCCCTATGCCGCGCCTCCTGTCGGCGACCTCCGCTTCCGTCCGCCCCAGCCGGTCGAACCCTGGACCGACGTACGGCCCTGCCTCAGCTTCGGCCCCTCCTGCCCGCAGCCAACCGGAGGGGTGATGGGCCTACTCGGCGTAGGTGAGACGGACGAAGATTGCCTGTATCTCAACGTGTGGACCCCCACCTACTCCCCCTCAACTCCCCTCCCCGTCATGGTGTGGATACACGGGGGGAGCTATGTCACCGGGTCGGGAGCCATCCCCTTCTACAACGGCCGTCATCTGGCGGCACGAGACGTGGTCGCGGTCACAATCAACTACCGGCTCGGCCCCTTGGGCTTCTTGGCCCACCCTGCGCTCTCCCGCGAATCCCCTGAGGACATCTCCGGCAACTACGGCATCATGGATCAGATAGCCGCTCTCGAGTGGGTGAGAGACAACATCGCCGCTTTCGGAGGAGACCCCGCGAATGTCACCGTCTTTGGCGAGTCGGCCGGCGCAATGAGCGTGTATCACCTCATGGTGAGCCCCGCCGCCCGTGGTCTCTTTCACAAAGCCATCGCGCAGAGTGGTGCCCTGCTCGACCGGGGTTTCGAGGTGAAGACCACCCAACCCCTTGAGGCGGCGCTGCGTGCCGGAGAGAGGATGGCCGAAGCACTCGGCCTCTCCGGTCTCTCCCCCGAAGAGATGGCACAGAGGCTTCGGCTCGTACCCGCAGAGGATCTGCTCGAGGCCACCCCTGCCATCGAACTCTTCGCCGAGGGCCTCACCTACACACCGGTCATCGACGGCGTGCTCATTCCCGACGAACCCACCACCCTCCTCGAAGAGGGCGACTTCAATGTGGTACCACTACTCGCCGGGTCCAACCGTGATGAGGGCGCCACCTTCACGCAAGGCCTCGAACTCTCCCTGCAAGAGTACGGCGACATCACCCAAGGTATCGCCGACGCGGGGTTTGCCGACGAGCTTACCGACCTCTATCCGGCCTCACGCGCGGACGAGGCGCAGAACGCCCTCAGCCGGATGCTCACCGAGGTGGGTTTTGCCTCGTCGGCCTGGTATGTGGCCCAATCGGTGGCGGCCCAGGGCGTGCCCGCCCACCTCTACGAATTCACCTACGTGCCGCTCAGGAATCCACTGGGAGCCTTTCATGGAGCCGAAATACCCTACGTCTTCGGCACACACTCCACCGAGGAAGGTTACGACATGCAGTTGTCCGAGCTGTTGATCGGCTATTGGACCAGGTTTGCAGCCACCGGCGATCCGAATGGAGACGGCGAGCCGGTGTGGCCTTTCTTCGAGACCGTCGACGGCGCCTATATGGAGTTCGGCGAGGCGGTGCGGCCGGCGTCACGGCTCTATCCCGAAGCCATCGACCTCGCCCAGCGCATACGCGGGCTGAGACCCTGACTCAACCCGGCCGAACGACGGCGTCTAGCCTTCATATGCGCCCAGAAGATACACTATGCGGCACGCAGGTCGCCTGTCAGCGCGAGAGCCCTGGGGCGACCCACACGCGAAAGTGAGCAGCAAGCAATCGGAGGTTGATCGGATGAACGCCGAAAACATCAAGACCATCGGGGTGTGCGGCGCAGGTACCATGGGCGCCGGCATCGTGCAACTGGCCGCCCAGAGCGGGTTCGACGTCAAAGTCATCGACGTGCAGCAGGCCTTCCTCGATCGGGGCATGAACATCGTGTCCAAGAGCTTGGGCCGACTGCTGTCCAAGGAGAAGATCTCGCAGACCGAGCACGATGAGATCATGGGTCGCATCTCCATGTCCACCGATCCAGCTTCACTGGCCGACTCCGACTTCGTCATCGAGGCCATCCTGGAGGAAGTTGAAGCGAAGAAGACGCTCTTCGACAATCTCGAGAAGGTGTGCCGCCCGGAGGTGGTATTCGCCACCAACACATCGTCCATCTCGGTGACCCAGCTCGCGGCCTTGAGCGGCCGCCCCGACAAAGTCGTGGGCATGCACTTCTTCAACCCCGTCCCGGTCATGAAGCTGGTAGAGGTCATTCCGGCCCTCCAGACCGACCCGGCCGCCTTGGACCTCACCATCGAGCTGACCAAGAAGCTCGGCAAGGTGCCGGTTCCCTGCAAGGATACGCCCAGCTTCATCGTCAACCGCATCCTCATCCCCATGATCATCGACGCAGCCCGCGTGTATGAGAGCGGCGTTGCAACCGCCGAAGACATCGATACTGCCATGAAGCTAGGCGCCAATCTTCCCATGGGTCCCCTGGAGTTGGCCGATTTTGTGGGCATCGACATCGTGTACCACATCGGCAACATGCTCTTCGAGTACTCCAAGGAGGCCCGTTTCAACCCGCCCGACCTCATGCGAAACATGGTGCAGGCAGGCTATCTGGGCCGCAAGAGTGGCAAGGGTTTCTACGACTACGCTGAGAAGCACTGACAACCTTGTCCAACGCAGCAGCCTTCTCGGAGACGGGAGCCCTTTCGTTCGTCGGCGTGCACCACAGACCCCAAGCCCAAGCGGAGAGGCTCCCGTCTCTCGTTCCATGCGCTGCACCGGCTTCCGCCCGAGGGCGGAAGCCGGTGCAGCGCATGGGCATTCACACTCCAACCCCAGCTTGAGACTGTCCAAGTCACGCGGAGTATGATGCATTATGAGGTTGTCTTCGACTGCTGAGGGCACTCAGAAACGGCATGGGAGAGGAGCGGTGTACCTGTGAGGACAAGGCATAGTTACTCCTTCGCACTTCTTCTGTTGCTGCTTACGCTGGTGACTGTCACATCTGTGGGATGCACCCCCAAGGAAGAACCCACCCCACAAGGCCTTGATCCCCAAGAGGCTCAACAACTCGCCTATGATGCCGCTGTCTTCGGCTTCCCTCTGGTCGAGATGGACCTCACGCGACAGGCGTTCACCGCAGTCCCCTCGCCCACGGAGAATGGGGCGCCGGTGGGACAATTCAGCCACAAGGAGACCTTCCCTGACGCAACATTCACCACCGTGGTGAGACCCAATGCCGACACGCTCTATTCGACGGCCTGGGTGGACACCGCCGAGGAACCCTTCATCCTGTCTGTTCCGGACTCACAGAGCCGCTACTACATGATCTCGATGCTGGACTACTGGACAAACGTGTTCGCCTCGCTCGGTCCACGAACCACGGGCTCCGGCGCCGGCAAGTATGCAATCACCGGTCCGGGCTGGACCGGTGATTTGCCCGACGGCGTCACGGAGACGAGGTCTCCCACCAGGTGGGCGTGGATCGTCGGACGCTTTGCCTGCAGCGGCCCTTCAGACTACGACGATGTCCACGAACTCCAGCACCAGCTGATCCTGATGCCTCTCTCGGCGTGGGGCACTGAGTACGCACCGCCGACCGCTGTCCCGGTCGATCCCAGCGTGAACCGCGAGACATCTCCATTGAACCAATTGCTGGCTATGGATGCTCCTACCTACCTCAACGAGGTCTGCCGGCTCATGGCGGACAATCCCTCCTATGGAGCCGACATGCCGATGCTGGATGAGCTGGCCAAGATCGGCATCAAGCCCGGCGCCGATTACCACGCCTACTCATCCGAGCTCCACGAGGACATCAGATCGGCGATAGAGGCCGGCCATCAATCTGCCCTCGCCGCGATTCCCACGGCAAGCCCGGGTGAGGACAAGAACGGATGGCGAATGGTGTACGGTGCAGGAGACTACGGCACCGACTACACCCTCAGAGCGATTATCGCCTATCAGGGGCTCGGCGCGAATCTGGACGATGATGCCTTCTACCCCTCGTTGTTCAGGAGCAGCGATGGGGCGTGGCTGTCCAGCGACAATCGCTACGTGCTCCATTTCGACAAGGAGGATATCCCGCCCGTCAACGGCTTCTGGTCGCTTTCCATGTACAACGACAAGATGATGTTCGCCGACAACACCATAGGAAGATACAACCTGGGCTCAATGAGTAATCCGCCTCTGGTGGCCAATCCAGATGGCTCGATTGACATATTCATACAACGCGATTCACCCAGCCCATCAGGCACACCCAACTGGCTTCCGGCACCGGCTGGCGGGAACTTCTCGCTGACACTGCGGTTGTACTGGCCGCAGGAGGCGGTGTTGGACAAGTCGTGGGTGCCACCGGCGATACAGCTGGTCACAACCGGCTAGACGCTCTCGCCGACTTGGGGAACCCGGAAGAGACTCGCATGGCCTTGGAGCCGCCCCTCGACCCCCGTGGACCACCCGGTATGTCGAGGACTGAGAGTCAGCTTCGCTCCGCTCACGTACGCCGCCCTCGAAGCCAGGCACCCGCCAAATAGCGCGCCTTATTTGCTATGCTCATTCACGTCGAATATGGACAGACTCGAAGACCCTCCAAGTAGCCACTCCACACCGAGCACCCTTGCGGGCCGGGGTGAGACATCATGAGCACGGTCGCCGGCCTCCTGCTCATACTGGTCCTCATCTGCGTCAACGCGCTCTTCGTGGCCGCAGAGTTCGCCATTGTGAAGGCGCGGACCGCTCGCATGAAAGAACTCGCCAACGACGGACGGCGACTCGCTCGCATCGCAGAGCCTATCGTGGAAAACGTCGAATCGTATCTTCCCGTCATTCAGGTCGGCGTGACCATGGCTACTCTCGGCCTTGGCTGGACGGGAGAACCGGCACTGGCCAGGCTGGTCGAGGACCCTCTGCGCTGGATGGGAGTCACCAGCCCCACAGCGAGTAGCGGGTTGGCCAGCACCATCTCGTTCCTCATCATTACGATCGCCATAATCGTGCTTGGGGAACTCGTTCCCAAGTCTATCGCCATCCGTAAGGCCGAGAGTTCCACCATGGCGTTGGCCCTTCCGTTGCGCGCGTTCTTCTGGCTTCTGTGGCCTCTGGTCTGGCTTCTCACCAAGCTCACCAACCTCATGCTCCACGCGCTACGCGTAGAGCCGGCCTCGGCCCTCGACCTGGCTCCATCGGAAGAGGAGCTCGGCATGATGCTCATGGCCAGTCACGAGGGGGGTCACATCGACGAAATCGAGCAAGGCATCATGAAGCGCGCACTCACCCTGGGCGACAGAGCGGTGGGGGATATCGTCGTGCCCCGGCCTGAAACGGCGGCCCTCGCTGCCGACATGCCGGTCTCGACGGCGATGGAACGGATCACCGAGAGCAATCACACTCGCTACCCCGTGTACGAAGAGGATCTCGACGACGCCATAGGCTACGTGCATGTGAAGGATCTCTATCGAACCCACCCTGACAAGACGGTGAGGAGCGTGCTCCGCCCCATCGGCTTCATCGCCGAGACGGCGAGCATCGCCGCCGCGCTGCAGCGTTTTCAGAGTACCCGCACACCACTTGCCGTGGTGGTCGACGAGCACGGTGGCACGAGCGGCATAGTGACCCTCCAAGATGTGGTAGAGGAACTCATCGGAGAAGTACAGGACGAATTCGACCACGACGCCCCCTTGATCGAACCCCTGGAGGGCGGCGCCTTCTCGGTCGATGGCGCCGCCCGTATAGATCTCCTGAGGGAGGAACTGGGCATCGAGTTGCCCGATGAGGGCTTCCCCACACTTGGGGGCAGGATATTCGAGCAGTTGCAGCGGCGCCCCCGCGTGGGAGACGAGGTGACCTTGGGCAATTTCCGAGCCGGCATCTGGGAGGTCGACGGCATGCGTATCGCACGCGTGCGCCTCTCTCCGCTACCGTTGGAACCCACAGGCGAAGAAGGCCGCTGAGGGAGCACGGGCCTTCGGCCTTCACTCCACAAGGACCAGTTGCCGTGTTGCAGCAATGTGCTATCGTTGACAACCGGTTGGGGCTCCTACAGCGGTTCTCGAGGGGGATTCGATTGGAATCCAACCGGCGCAATCCCGCACATGATGACCTCAGCACCCTCATCGATAGGGCGCCCCTCGCCGTCTACTGCTTGGACAGGGAGGGACGCGTCACCTCGTGGAACCCGACCGCTCAGGACTTGTTCGGTTGGAGTGCCGACGAGGTGAGGGGAAAGCCGCTCCCGACCCTGAAGACCAACGAGATCGAAGCGTGTTGGCCTCCCCAGGTAGGCGGCCAGCTCGCACAGCCACCCTTCAATCGGCCCGATGCACCCGAGCCGGTCATCACACCTGAGAGTGTCATCTTCGACGCCGTTCGTCTCACCAGGGAGGGTGGCACTATCGACGTGAGTATCGCGATGGCCCCCCTCTTGAGCGACGAAAGAACGCCTCACGGCTTCATCTGCATGGCACAGGACATCAGTGACCGCGTGAGGCTCGTCCGTGAACTCGCCGAGAGCGAGGCGAAGTACAGGGCTTTGGTCGAGACCACCGCTACGGGCTACCTGATAGCCGACCCCGAGGGATTTGTCCTCGACGCCAACGACGAATACGCCCGCATGGCGGGGTTCCAGTCGCCGGAGGACGTGATCGGCCGGAGCTTCCTCGAGTGGACCGCTCCCCACGACCGGGAGCGCAATGCCGGGTATCTCGAGGCGTTGGCGGACAAGAGCCCACTTCGCCAAGCCCGGGTCGACTACCTCGATCCCCACGGCAACACAATACCCATCGAGTTCAGTGCCACTCAGATAACGCTCGCCGGGAGGCCTCTGGTCGTTGCCCTGTGTCAGGATATCTCAGAACGCCGCAGGGAGCAGGAGGAACTGCAGCGCAAGGAGCAGGAACTGCGGGAAGCCCAGAAGATGGACGCAGTGGGCCGCTTGGCCGGGGGCATGGCGCATGACTTCAACAACCTTCTCACGGCCATCGGTGGCTACTGCGACCTCCTGTCCACCTCCGGCCACGTCGACCCCGTCGGCGAAGTCGACCTACGCGAGATCAAGCAGGCCGCTGAACAGGCAGCGTCTCTCACGCGCCATCTGCTCGCCCTCAGCGGGCACCAGGTTCTTCGCACAACCGCTGTCGATATACCGGCGTTCATTGCCGGCATGGAGGGGCTTCTCCTCGCCCTCATGGGAGAAGATGTGAGACTCGAACTCAATGTGGTGCGCTCCCATCAGCCCCTCCTCGCCCAAGCCGATCCGCACCAACTCGAGCGGGCAATCCTCAGCGTTGCAGCGAACGCCCGTGACGCCATGCCGCGGGGAGGTACGTTCTCACTCCACGTACAGAGAGGCGAGGAGTCCGACGCCTGCCCCGCCCATCAGGGAGAGACGGCAGCCCGGTACGTGGAGATACGGCTCACCGACGACGGGATGGGTATGGAACCCGACGTGGTGGCTCACATCTTCGAACCCTTCTTCACCACGAAGAAGGTACACGAGAGAACAGGCCTTGGACTATCGACGGCCTACGGCATCATCGCCCAGATGGCAGGAGAGATCGTCTGCACGAGCACACCCGGTGTCGGCACCACGTTCACGGTACGGCTGCCGTTGATACAAGCCGGCAGAGACGTGATCGACTCCCACCGTCAACTTGCCCTCACTGTGGATCGCCGTTCTCCAATCCGGGTACTGATCGCAGAGGACGAGACTTCCGTACGCCGGCTGGCGACTCGCGTGCTCTCCCGGCACGGTTATGCGGTACTGGAAGCAGGCGATGGGCAGGAGGCTCTGCGCCGGGACGAAGCCGAGCGCGGTGGCATCGACCTGCTGGTGACCGACGTTGTGATGCCGGGTATGAACGGAGTCGAGCTGGCAAAGAGGTTGGGCGCCCGATACCCAAAGCTGAGAGTGCTGTTCATCTCCGGCTACACCCAGGGTGTCATCGACGATTATGCAGACCTCAACGGACACCATGGCTTCCTCGGAAAGCCCTTCTCGACCGCCGAGTTCATCAACAAGGTGGAGGAACTCCTCCAGGAATGAGCGCCACCCCTACGCGGGCCCGCTCCCCGTCGGAACGCCCCCACGAGCAGCCTCGCTCGCTATGGCACTCACAATTGTCTCCCGCTCGGGTCTGGCGGTCCCCCGCTCGGGGGCGATATCATGATGCATGTGGACTACGTCGCTTCTCTCCCAGGAGGTGCTCTCCAATCTAGTTGCGCGTCCATCGTTCCAGGTCAAGCCACATCAGGGGGCAAAGCACGCGGGGGGGCGAAGTCAGCCATACAACCGTAGAGGAGGATTCATCATGAGCAGCCGGGTTCTAGGCATCAACGCGATGGGCAGGATCGGGAAGCTCACACTCTGGTACCACCTCGACCGTAACCGTTTCGACTCCTTCGTCATGAACGCCGGGAGGCACATCGGGCGATCAATGGATGCAATCGCCCAGTACCTCACCAAGGACAGCACCTACGGGCCCCTTTACCGCTGGCTGGACGGCCACCGCGGGCGGCCCGATGTGCAGGTCATCGACGAAGAGAAGGGCATCCTCCGCATCCACGGCAAAGAGGTGCGGATTCTGCGCGAAGCCCGCAACCCCAAAGACGTTGACTGGTCCGCACACGGCGTGGATATCGTGGTCGAATGCAGCGGCAAGTTCAGAAATGTAGCCGTGCCTGCTGATGATCCCAAGGGTTCCATCCGCGGTCACCTCGCCGCCGGTGCCAAGGTGGTCATCAACAGCTCGGCCTTCAAGGAGAAGGAACTCCCCGAAGATGCCGCCATGATCATATACGGCATCAACCACGAGACCTACGACCCGGCCAAGCACACGATCGTGTCGGCTGCCTCGTGCACAACGACGGGGCTCGCTCACATGCTGAAGCCGCTGCTGGACAACGAGGCCACCAAGAACATCGCGAGCGCCAGCATGTCGACCATCCACGCCTCCACTCCCTCCCAGATGGTGCTCGACAAGGTCCCGAAGGCCGACGAGAAAGACCTGCGCAAGGGCCGCGCAGTCTACAACAACATCATTCTGACCTCGACCAACGCGGCCAACGCACTCAAGCCCGTGATGCCGGAAATGGCCGATGTGGGCTTCATGGCCGACTCCGTTCGTATCCCCACCACCACGGGCAGCCTGATCGCACTCTATCTCACCATCCAGACCGAGGTCGACGAGTCCGGCGCCCCGTTGGTGACGGCGGAATCCATCAACCTGGCATACGAGGCCGCAGCCGCCGGCCCCGCAAAAGGTCTGCTCCGGGTGAGCTACGAGCAGAACGTCTCCTGCGACATCATCGGTGAGGATGCCGCTGCGATCATCGAGGCCACGCTCACCGAGAGCACATTCTGCTATCTCTCCGTGGAGGTCGATGGGAAGAAGGCCAAGGTTCCCGTCGCCCACGCGAAGATCATGGGCTGGTACGACAATGAACTCGGCAGCTACACCCACCGCATGGGTGAGCTCACGGAGTACATCGCCGACAAGGTCTGACGGCCGAGCCGAAGAATACCGTCCGGAATAGCATCGGAGACGCGGGGTGGGAGCGCACTCGCCCCTCCCCGCGTCTCCACATCCCGGACCGGGCGCTTCTCCCGTCACCCACCTCCTACCCCAAGGCGCGTATCTCGGGAACGATCTTCCCCCCGTCTATCCTGAGCAGGGCAAACGAGCGACCGAGACCGAAACGGGCCGGACCGGCGGCGCCGGGATTCAGGTACAAGACTCCCTCGCGCCACTCGACATGAGGCCGGTGGCTGTGTCCGCACACCACCACGACCACTCCCTCGCGCACATCCATCCGACCCGCCTTACGAAGAGCCGCCACTGCGTCGGCCTCGCGGTGGGCAACACCTATGCACACTGACCCTGTCTCCACGATGAGCTCCAAGGGCAGTTCACGCGCCCACTCCTGGGTGTCTGTGTTGCCCCTCACCGCCCTCACGGGAGCCACAGCGGCCAGTCTCTGGAGCACGGGTGGGGACCCCACATCTCCAGCATGCAGAATGGTGTCCACTCCGTGGAGGCCGTAGACGACGTCTTCATACAGTCGTCCGTGGGTGTCGGAGAGTACCCCCACGAGGAGAGGCCGGGGTGCACTATCGACAGGTACTATGTGAACGTCTGCGGGGGAGGCCATCGCGTCTATCGTAGCACCCAGGCCCAACCCGGTTTCCCCCCGCCTGCCGCCGGGTAGACACCGTGCACCATGGAAGACGGCATCGGCACACGTTTCCAGCAGGAGACGAGGCACGTGCGGGGACGTATGGGTGGCCACTATCTGGACTGGGCCGGCAAGCCACCCACCTACAAGCTCTACCCTGAAGCACCTCTGACCGCTCTGCCCACACCCGAAGCTCCCCTGACGGCCGGGCCATCAGCGGTTGCGCAACCGGGCGCAAGAGAGCGGATGGATGTGTTCAACGCAGCGCGAGCGCGGCGAAGCGGACGGGACTTCAGTGAGGAGCCGCTCGCACTCATGGAGCTATCCCTCCTGCTCTTGGCCTCCACCGGCATCACCGCCTCCGACGGGTACAGCTTCTACAGGGCGAGTCCGTCCGCCGGGGCCCTCTACCCCATCGAGACCTACGTCGTGGCCCACCGGGTGAGTGAACTCCAGCCCGGCACCTATCACTACCGCCACCTCTCTCAGGACGATGAGCAGCGCCTATCCCCAAAGGGCGGCCACGCGCTCGAGCAACTCCGCAGGGGTGACATGAGAAGACAGGTGGCCGAAGCCGCCCTCGATCAGACAATCGCCGCCGAAGCGGCCGCTGTCTTCACGTGGACGGCGGTATTCGAACGAGCCTGCTGGAAGTACCGGGAACGAGCCTACCGCTATGTCTATCTCGACGCCGGCCATATCGCCGCCCAGCTTTCCCTGGCCGCCGTGGCCCTCGGCTTGGAGAGCTGCCCCATCGCGGCCTTCTACGACGACGAGTTGAACGAGCTTCTCGGAGTTGACGGTGCGACCGAGAGCTCCCTGTACCTGACCGTGGTCGGAAGGCCGCGAAAGCCGTAGCGTCCCCCTCGAAGGCGGCGGTCTCGCGGCGAAACCTCGTCCGTGATATTCTCCCTGTCTGGCCAACCAGTTAATTCGGTGGCTAAGCTCCCGCTCGGTCCCACGAGCTTCACCGGCACACGAGGCGGCCATGGCGCGACCGAAGACAAAAGAAGATGAGCGACGAGACGAGATTGTTGGAGCCGCGCTCCAGCTGATTGTCCGCGAAGGCTACAACAACGTCACTCTCGCCCACATCGCCGACCAAGTGGGGGTGAGCAAAGGTCTCATCTCCTACTACTTCCCCCGCAAAGAGGACGTGTTCTTGGCGGTGCTCGATCGCATCGTCGCCCGTATCACGGCACGCTTCGAGCGCTTCTGCACAACCGATGCCCCCGCGCCGGCACGAATGACCATGTTCTTCTCCAACCTGTTCGGCAACGAGAAACGCGCCCGCCGGTACTACACGGTGGTTATCGACTACATGGCCCAAGCCATCCGCACCAGGGCGGTGCAGGAATACACTCAGGCCATCTACGACGCCTACCGCGTCTACATGGAGCGTGTCATCAGCGACGGAGTAGCCTCCGGTGAGTTTCGCGAGGTCGACCCGCACCGCACCGCCTCCATGCTGATGGCCCTCATGGAAGGGCTCATCCTGCAATGGTTCTTCGACCAGAAAGGCTTCAAGCTCGACGAAGCCTACCAAACCTGCGTCGATTTCATGAACCACTACGTGCTGCCAGAGGCGTCCACGCCGAGCCCCTCACTCTCACCCGCCGCCTACGGCAATTGAGTGAGCCGCGGCGGCACCTGGGCCGGTAGGGCGAAGGTTCACCGCGCGGAGTAGCTCTCGAGCTCCGCCACCCAGTCCCTCCACTCGGGAGGCTCAGTCTCCAACCCGGCCGTACACGCTTTGAGCGGCACCTCGTGCATGTCCCGCACACAGCGGGCGGCGAGTTGCTGATACCAGCGAGTGCCGAGTGTCTTGAAGCGCCGGAGATCGGCCCGTACGTCGCCCACGATGCGACCGGGCACACCCACGCACAGCTTGCCCGCCTCGATCTCCATGCCGCCGGGCACCACACAGCCCGACCCCACCACGCAGCCAGTGCGCAAGACGGCACCGTCGAGTATGACGGCATTCATGCCCACCAGCACGTCATCCTCCAGCGTGGCGCTGTGAACGATGCAACCGTGGCCCAGGTGGGCACGGGCGCCCAGTATCAGTTCAAAGCCGGGCGCGCCGTGGATGATGCAGCAATCCTGCACATTGGAGCCTGCGCCGATGCGGATACGCACCCAATCGCCCCGGACGGAGGCACCCGGTCCCACATAGCAATCCTGTCCCACCTCCACCATGCCCGCCACAGACGCGAGCGGGTGCACAAACGCGCTGGGATGGATGCGAGGACGATTGCCCGCGAGTTCGTAAACGGCCACAGGGGCCTAGGCTCCGAGTAGATCGGCCACCTGGGGGAGGACCTCCTCGAGGGGACCGTGCTCCACCACGGTCGCACGGTCGTCGAACGGAGTCTCAGAAGCCGTGAGGATGATCAGGCGGCCGCCACCCCTCAAAGTCAGATCCGGCAAACCGGCCACCGGCCACACTTGAAGCGACGATCCGGCCACCAACATGACATCAGCCGCCTGCGCCCACGACACCGCTTGCCCGTAGGCGTCATCAGGGAGCATCTCGCCGAAGAAGACCACACCGGGCTTCAGTATCCGCCCGCAATCGCACGTGGGAATTCCCTCTGGATCCACGAGTGCGTCCTCCATGCGGTCGTGCCCGTACCTGTTCCCACAATCGAGACACACGCAGAAGTCGATCGAACCGTGGACCTCCACCATGGCACTGCTACCGGCCTTCCTGTGGAGGCGATCGATGTTCTGGGTGATCAGAGCCTTCACGAAACCGGCTTTCTCCAGGCGTGCCAGCGCGTAGTGAGCCGGATTGGGCTCGACCGCGGTCAGAGATCCAATGCGGTGCCGGTAGAACGACCAGAAACGTACCGCGTCGGTCATAAAGGCGTCGATACTTGCCACCTCAGCAGGGTCTACCTTCGACCACAGACCCGTGCCCGGAGTGCGGAAGTCGGGGATGCCGGAAGCAGTCGAGATGCCGGCGCCGGTAAGAGCGACCGGAAAACGGGCTTCCCGAAGAAGAGCGGCTATCTGCTCAACGGAGTCCATTGCGACTAGTCTACCAGAGCCGCCCCCACATTCCAGAGAAGCCGGCCGCACCCCGCACGTAGTATTCCCACGCAGTCCGTATGCGCTAAAGGTGCTCGACGGGAGACTTGACGGTTAGACTCGCGTTTTGCGTGTACGCCTAGGGGGAACCATTCACCGCACGCATCCGCCAAGAAGGAGGGCTCGTGAAATCGCATGGCTCGAGCAAGAGGCCCGCCGACGTCGCCGATGAGGCCCGCGTCATCGCCCTCGTGGGCGCATCGCCGCAGCCCCATCGCGCGAGCAATGCGGTCATGCGCTTTCTCCTTGAGCGCGGCTACAGGGTGATTCCCGTGCGGCCTGGAGTCGAGGAGATACTGGGCTGTGCCTGCGTGGCCGGTCTGGAGGATATCGACGAGCCCATAGACATCGTCAACGTCTTTCGGGAGAGTTCAGCGGCGGGTGACCTGGCCCGGCAGGCGGTTGAGTGCGGCGCCAAGGCGCTCTGGCTTCAGGAGGGAGTGCGAAGCAACGAAGCCAGGGCAATCGCCGAACGAGGGGGGCTCGCGTTCGTGGAGAACACCTGCATCAAGAAGGTGTTGCTCGGCGCCTCATAGAAGGCGGTCGCCTCCTGCACCGGTATCGCCGCACTACAAAGAACAGCGCCACACATGCCAATACGACCAAGGCCCCCACGGGCGCAGCCCAGGTCCATACCCTCCCTCCCCGGTCCGCCTTCGCCCGACCGAGCAACGTTTCTCCCGCGAGCAGGCGGATCACAACGGTTCCCCGACTCTCGAGGTCCCCGAGCGACACCCGGATGACGTTGACACCCGGCTCGATGCGTATCGGAACAGACTCCCTCGCCGACCCGTCCGCTGCGCCTCCCTCCACGAGAGCGGCTATCTCGAGTGCGTGAGCTACTCCGCTCTCCACCCGGACCACCGCTTCGAACAGGCCACCGCTACGCTCGATGCCGGCCTCGGCCACAACCTCCACTTTCGCCAACTCCACCCCCGCAAGCTCCCCGGCACGCCGCGAAAGCGAGATGGCCCGGTTCACCTCGGCCGGGTCCACCCCAGGCCTGAAGAAGTACATGCTCTGTGCCTCGTAGAGAAGGATCCGGGCGCGGCTCAATGCCTCACTCGTCGCTCCCGCCCCCTCCACGGCACCACCGAAATCGACCACCGTGGAACGGGCACTCTCGAGGGCATCGACCAGCGCCCGCCCTATTACCCCGTCCACGTGACCCGCATACCTGGACAAGAAGCGAGGTCGCGTACTCACAGGATACCGCTCCACCACCTCGGCCAGCGTCACGGTGCGCACCACGTCTGTCTCCGCGAGCCCCCGGCCCAACTCCTCCAGGAAGCGGGCGGGCGGAATCTCGTACTCTTCCAGGGGAACGGCAACGAACGGCCCCTCTTTGCCGGCGGCCACGTCGGAAGCAAGCGCAGCAAAGAAGCGTGATGCATCCCACGGTTCGGCAAGCGCAGCCCGCAACCCGCTCACCACCGGACAGAGGGTGAGGCGGTTGTTGGAGTCGTCAATCACGCGTACCGGCAGAAGAAAGCTGTCCGGCTCCTCTGCCAGGTCCTTCAGCACGTGACTCATAACCGGGACGTAGGTCACCGACGCACCGCTGAAGTCGGCGATCACGTTTGTGGCCATCTCGAGACCGGGGGCATACGCCCCATCAGGGGCGGGTATCTGAAGCAGGCGTTGGAATTCCGATCTCCCCAGCCGCATCTGATCGACGCCATCGTCCCAGCCCTTCGTGGCGAGAAGCGCGAGGTGGGGAGTCGCATACGGAGTAGGGATGAATTGGATCGATTCCAGTGCCGCAACTGAGCGCAACGCCTCAAGAGCCAAGGCCGCGTTCCCGCAACGCTCATCACCCGGCGGGACCTCGACCACACTGCCTTCTTCACCGATCTTGCGGTAGCCATCGGCCACGGCGGTGAGTTGGCGAAGGTAGAGCGGCTCGAGGGCGACCGTCATACGCCAGGCGGGAAACTCCTTGGCCAGGGAGAGAACCCCGTTGAGAGTGCCCGCCTCGGCGGAGCCTCCGCCGACGGAAGCCTGGACGGATTCATCCACGAACACACCATCGGCATCGCGGCGCGGTCCGAGCGCGACCAACCACACCAGAGCCAGGTCCACGGGCTGTTGCTGGGCGTCAACCACCCCGATCCAGGTAGTCGCCTTGACCCTCTCCCCCGAGGCGGTCACCTCCGCCTCAACGCGGTAGGCGCCGGGCTCGACCGCCACATCTGGTGGAGGTGAGGTCTCAACGCTCAGAGTACCCTCCGCATCCACGGCGACGGTCTCCCGCCACGAGGCGACCGTCTCCCACTCCGCGGGCTCATCGGTGACCCTTCCCGGTCCCAGGAGGAGGAAACCGATCTCCACCTCGCGAAGGTCAGATCGGACAGTGAGCCTCACAGTGAGCGCCACCGGTTCGCCACCGGCAAAGAGCGGGCGTGACGGTCGGAGCTCGACGTCCAGGGACGGGTCGGCCGCCCACGCCGACCCCAGGCCCCCCGCGGCGATGAGTAGGGAGACAAGAAGCACCACAAGAAGAACCGGCACCCCGAGTGGGATTCCGGCGGCCACACGAGCAGCCCGGCCTCGAGGCTCAGCCACCGTACCTAGGAGAGGGCTTTCCTCAGCCGCAAGAAGCGAACCCCCCTGTCTTCGGCGATCGATTCGACCTCGTCCATGAGGGCCTGCATGACTTTCACCCGGAGGGCCTCTTCCGACAACGGCGAGAGTTCGGAGGTATCAAGGGCACACGTGGTGGTCAGGCTCTCAGCCGAAACCTTGATCTCCCAGCCGTCCGCACACAAGTCGAAGCGCACGGTGAGCGTGGTGCCGGCCTCTGCCTCGCCGGCCTCTGCCTCGCCGTCTCGTTGATTCTCCACCACTCGCAGAAGACAAGCGCACGCCTCCGACACCGCCAACTTGACGTCGTCGGTCACTTCCCTGCCGAGTTCGGCGTGGGCCCCCAAGCCGGCAACGGCCAGACGAACGAGCTGTACGTACTCCGGCTTCAGGGGAACAGTCAGAAGAACCGTGTCTCCCGCGGTCATGTCCCGTACGTTCGGGTCAGAGATCTCTTCGCGGCTTCTCACCGATACCCGCTCTTCGTGGTCCCGATTGTCACAGCTATCAATGCCTACCCCCGCCCCGGCACTACTAAACCACGCAGCCGCCTCTGTCAGGATCCTGCGCGCCGCCATCAGCCCACCACGCCCAATTCGGCCCCGCAAAGCGCACATCTTCCGTCACGGACCGAGAGAACCCGCGCACGGTTCGAGTCGCGTTGGATCACGGTGCGCTGGCACTCCGGGCACACGGTGTGCCGGGCGGCGTGATCAGGGATGTTGCTCACGTACACGAACTGAAGACCTTCCCGGCGGCCTATCTTCACCGCCTTGTCGAGCACCGCGATGGGAGTGGGGGGGAGGTACGTCAACTCGAAATCGGGCAGAAAGCGCGTCACGTGCCAAGGGGTGGCGGCGCCCAAGGCCTCCTTCACCCACAGGGCCATGGTCCTGAGATCCTCGTCATCGTCGTTCAGGCCCGGGACGATATTCGACACGACCTCGACGTGGCATCCATGTGCCGATTTGGCCGCCACCGCGGCCTCCAGGCAGGGTGCCGGATCCTTCACCTTGCTGAGCCGCGACCAGCCCTCGGCGCCCGGTGCCTTGAGATCGAACTTGAACGCGTCGAGTACGGGGGCCACATGCTCGAGTGCCTCCCTGTTCAGGTACCCGGCGGTGATGAAGGCCGTATACAGGCCGGCCTCCTTGAACAGCGCACACACGTCGTGCACATATTCGATCCACACCACCGGGTCGTTGTAGGTGAAGGCCACTCCGGCCAGCTTGTGCCTGTGGGCCAAAGCGAGGGCATCGGCGGGAGCGACATACCCGAGCCGCTTGAGTTCCCCCTTTGTCGCACCCGCATGGGATATCTGCCAATTCTGGCATCCGGCGCACAGCACGTTGCACCCCAGCGTGCCAAGAGACAACACCCGTGTGCCCGGGTGGAAGTGGTAAAGGGGCTTCTTCTCGATCTCGTCGGAGATCACCGTGGCAGGGCGGCCGTAGACATGGCTGACCAAGGCTCCACCGCGAACACCGCGCACCCTGCAAAGGCCGTCACGGCCCTCCTCCAAGGAGCAGCCATGTGGACAGAGCCGGCAACGGATGTTTCCACCGGGTGCTGCATCCGCAAAGAGAGCGAGGTGGCGCTCTTCGCTGGGATGGGGGGCACCCATGGTCAACCACCGAGCGAGGCGGCCAGCCGCGCCATGCCGTGTTCCACCGACTCGATTATGCGCTCATGCAGCACCGGACCGGTTGATGCCACTACCGACATCTGGTGCTCGAGACCCGACCCGAGGAGAGGTCTCTCGCCGAGAGGGCGGCCGACCGCGTCGGTCACCACACAGCCGGCTTCCTCCAGTATGAGGGTGGAGGCCGCCACGTCATACGGTGAATTGTTGAGCACGTGTCCGCCGCCCACGTCGCGAAAGCGCTTCTCCACCCATGGAGCCACTTCGATCATGCGCGGGCCCACGTCGATGTAGGCGTCGAGTTGCCCGGTGAGCAGGCGGCTCATGGAGTAGGTGGCGCTACCCAGATCGAATACCCCACCGTCGACAGAGGACTGATCGATGAGATGGCCGAGGGTCTCCACGAGCTCACGGGCCGGCCTGCCACGGAAACCGATGGTCCAGAACAGGCGGGAAAGGTCCGTATTCGACGAGGGGCGAGGGGGACGAGGGGCGCCGTCCGCCCCGAAGGCCTCGGCCCCATGATCGCGATGGGCCCTGAACAGTCCACCCTCCTTGATCTCTTTCAGCACACCGTACACCACGTCACCCATTCGAGGGGTCTCTGTGCGGGCGGCCACCGCCACACTCACGCACGCCGCTTCCAAGCCGGCCACAGCAGGGCGAGTACCGTCGATAGGATCGATGATGAGCACATACGCAGCCCGGCCCCACTCCACCAGGCCCCGGTCCTCCGAGTACACGGCCACGGGTACTCCCGCATCGGCGAGAAAGGTCTCCACGAAGCGCTCAGCCTGTTCATCAATGGCGAACGTCGTGTCACCTCCGGCCGCACGCCCCGAGAGCCCCCGCGCCGCCTGCGTGCCCAGGTGGGGCAACACGATCTCGCGGAGGCGGAGGGCCAGCTCGTCGGCAAGCTCCACGATCACCGCCTCGGCGGCCGCATCGCGCTTCGAGTAACGGACCGGGACCTCTCCGCCCACTCTACGTATCCTCCCCGGCGGTGGAGGCACGAAAGTCCACGAAAGGACGCACCCGGAAGGGGACACCGAGCTCTGCGGCCACGAGCGCGGTGCGCTCCACGTCGATTCCTGGGAGGAGAATCGCTGTGGCTGTCACTCTGATGCCCGCAGCTGCCGCATCGCGGATGAACTCCTTGACTGCACAATACGCCCCGGCCACCGCGGGCCGGCAGAGGTGGTCATAAGCCGCCTCGTCGGGAGCATTGAGACTGACCGAAGTAGCCACGAGCCCGGCGCGCACGAGTTCGCCCACTACATCCCGGCCGGGATTGAGAAGCGCGGCATGGCCGTTGGTGTCGATCCGGGTGGATAGACCTCTCTCGCTGAGCCACGCGATCAGGGCCACAACCACGTCGAGTCGAAGAGTGGGCTCGCCCAACCCCGTGAACACCACCTCCACGGGTGTGCATCGGCCCAACTCGGCCTCGAGTGCAGCAACCACCTGATCCACCCCCGGCTCCTCCTCTTCGTTCAAGTACAGATCGTATCCGTACACCTCCCACGACCAGTTGCGCAGGCAGAAGGAGCACGAGGCCGAGCAGCGGCTCGTGAGGTTCAGGTACAGATTGGGGCCACCCCAATACACGTAGGTGGGACCCGCGGCGGCATTCTCACCGCTCTGCGGGTGAGAGCGGCAACGCTTCTTCTTCATGACGCTCGATTATACAGAAGCGAAACTTCAGCGCCGCGCGCCTGTGATGTGGTCTCCACCCGAGCCCTGCGCCGAATCATTCATGTGGACAGCAAATATGCAAACGTGATATTTATTACTGGTTCGCGTGCGACGGAGGGGTCGAACACAGCCGACCCGGAAGGCACACGGCCGTCGGCTACGTTCCCAACGAGAAGGGGAGATGGGAAATCATGAACAAACGTCTGTTGCCTCTGGTCTTACTGCTCGTCTTGGCATTCATAGTCCTACCTCTTGCAGCGGGCTGTGGTGAGACCACAACTACCACCACTGCGGCAGCCGAAGATGATCCGGCAGCCGCGGCCGACGCGGCCATCGCGGCCATCACCCAGTCGCCCAATATCGAGACTCCTCCCACCATCAAGGAAGGCACTCTCATGGGCGGCTCCGACACCGCCTTCCCACCGTTCGAGTTCTCCGACGGCAAGGGCGGCTACATCGGTTTCGACATCGACATCCTCACGGCCGTGTGCAAGAAGATGGGTCTGGAGCTCGAAGTGGTCCCCACAGCATGGGACGGCATCATCCCGGCTCTGGTGAGTGAGCGCTTCGACGTCATCATGTCGGCTATGAGCATCACCGAGGAACGGCTCGAGCAGATCAACTTCTCCGACCCGTACTACAGGAACGACCTGGCCATCACCACACCGGTCGACAATCCCATCGAGAACGCGGAGGGGCTGGTAGGCAAGGTAGTGGGCGTTCAGGTTGACACCACCGGCCAGTTCGCGGTCGAGGAGATCGAGGGCATCAAGGAGATCAAGAAGTACGAGAACATCATCACCGCCCTGCAGGACCTCGAAGCAGGCAGGGTGGAAGCGGTGGTGAACGACGAGCCCTCCAACGCTTACCAGGTGAAGGACAAGGCCAACCTCGCCAACACCGGCATCATCCCGGTCGATGACGACTATGGCTTCGGCATCAAGAAGGAGAAGGAAGAGCTTCTGGCCGCCATCAACCAGGCGCTTAAGGAGCTCAAGGACGAAGGCATATACGAGCTGATCCGAGTCAAGTGGTTCGGTGAGTAGTAGGTTGAGACACACGTCTCTTCCGTGAGTGCTTTGGGGGCCATGGCCTAGGGCCGTGGCCCCCGCTTTCATCCCAAGCCACAGGGGACGACCATGGGCCAATTGGTGCAGTACTACTTCAACCTAGATATCCTCAGAGACACCATTCCGGAGCTCCTGAAGGCCGTCGTTGTCGTTATCGAGTTGCTCTTCTTCGGGCTCCTCTTTGCCTTCATCCTCGGCCTCATCATCTCCCTCATGCGCATATCCCGCGTGCGGGTGCTGCGCTGGCTCGCAGCCATCTACATCGACTTCTTCCGCGGCCTCCCGCTACTGCTCCTCCTCACCTTCATCTACTACGGACTCGGGCTGGTGGGTGCGCAGATCGGCTGGCGCTTCCTCATCCTCGATCCCATCCCTGCAGCCGTCCTCGGACTCACTCTCTGCTATGCAGCGTACTCCGCCGAGATCTTCCGGGCCGGCATCGAATCCATTCACCACGGGCAGCTGGAAGCAGCCCGCTCTCTCGGCATGACCTATGGTCAGGCCATGCGCTACATCATCCTGCCGCAGGCGGTGAGAATAGTCGTGCCTCCTCTCACCAACGAACTCATCGCCATGATCAAGGATACTGCGCTCGCTTCTGTCATCACCACCCCAGAGATCCTGTTCCGTGCCCGTGAGATAATGGGTGTCCGGGCCAACCCCACACCTCTCACGGCAGCCGCTATCGTCTACCTTGTCTTCACCCTACCCCTCATCAGAGTAGCGGCCCGGTTGGAACGCGGTAAGGGAAGGGGCCAAGAGAAGGGCAGTGCACGGGCGGGCCAATAGAACGGCCGGCAGCGAGGAGACCCACGTGATTAAGCTGGTAGATGTACACAAGAGCTTTGGCCAACTGCATGTACTCAACGGCATCGACATGCACGTGACCAAGGGTGAAGTGGTCGTGGTGATCGGGCCTTCCGGCAGCGGCAAATCTACCATGCTTCGCTGCATCAACGGCCTCGAGCACATCCAGAAGGGGCACATCTACATAGAAGGCATCGACATCGCCGATCCCAAGACCAACGTGAACAAGGTGCGCCAGAAGATCGGCATGGTGTTTCAGAGCTTCAACCTCTTCCCCCATCGCAACGTGCTGGACAACGTCAGCCTTGCTCCCATCAAGGTGCTGAAGATAAACAAGAGCGAGGCGCAAGAGATTGCCATGGAGTACCTCACCCGGGTAGGGCTGGCCGACAAGGCCAAGAACCTTCCCGATCAGCTCTCCGGGGGCCAGCAGCAGAGAGTCGCCATTGCACGCGCGCTCTCCATGAAGCCCGACATGATGCTCTTCGATGAAGTGACCTCAGCCCTCGATCCCGAGCTGGTCGCCGAAGTGCTGAACGTCATGAAGGACTTGGCCAACAGTGGCATGACCATGGTGGTGGTCACCCACGAGATGGGCTTCGCCCGCGAGGTCGGCTCCCGACTTGTCTTCATGGACGAAGGCATCATCGTCGAAGAAGGTGATCCTCGCGAGATGATTCCCAACCCCAAGGAGGAGCGCACCAAGAAGTTCCTGGGGATGGTGCTCTAGCCCGCGACGCGAAATCTGCCTTAGATCGCTACTTCAAGATAAGCATTTGCAGTCCTGAACCGCTGGCGAGAGGCGGGCACGCTGCCGTCGTCTACTGGATCGGGCGCTTGAAGTAGGCGAGCAACTTGCGCGTGTTGCCCGGATAGGCCATCTCCAGAACCTGCGTACGGGCCAGCGGCACCACGCACACCAGCTCCCAGCCCTCGAAACCGAGAGTGTTCATGACCTCCACGTCCTCGAGATCGCTCGTCACTCCCGACTTGGGATCGTCGTCCCACACGATCACGCTGAGGAACTCCCAACGAGAATAGGACAGATCGCCGGGGATCACTCCCTGTTCCACCGTCCGCGCAACAGAGGGCGCAGAGATAGTGGCCGATTCGCGCCCTGAGTTGCCTTTACTGAGCGTTGCTTCCATTTTCGATTCCTCCCCGCGGACGCCTGAAATACGCGATGAGTTTGCGTGTGTTGCCCGGATAGCTGATGTCGAGAAGCTTGGTCTGCGCAAAGGGTACAATCACATCTACAAGCTCCCAGCCACCGTTCGTGAAGGCTTCGATGGACTCGGTGTCCTCAAGGTTACCCTTGCCCCGCCGGGGATCATCCGACCACACGACGCGGGCACAGTACTCGTAATCGGCCGCCGAGGTGAGGTGCCCCCCGTTCCCTCCGGCCGCCGCTCCTTTGACCACAGGCGGCATTTGCCGGCCGAAGTAGACGGCCGCGATACTCCCGGCGAGAAGCCCTCCGCCCAGTCCGGCGACCATAACACCGATTCGTTTCGGTGAACGTGCCATACATCCTGTATCGGCACGATGACTCCCGCGTTGCATGGGCAAAATGCCCCATACCTCAAGGGACCAGCCGGCGCCACAGGCGCTCCTCGACCACCTCCACGCACTCCCAGAAGCGTTCTGCCAGAGACTCCGGCCTCCAATCACCCGAAGATGTCCTCGACCTGCCACCGGTCAGGTCTTGGGCAACTTCTCCCAGCAGGGCGGACAGTTCCTGCTTGAGCCTGTCCGGAGAGTGCGGCTCACTCACATCCTGTTGCCACGCGGTGAGGAAGGCTTCGAGCGACGAGTACGAGTCGGTAGGGTCCGCAATCGAGTCGGAGCACAGCACCCGGTAGTAGCGCGTGAACTCCTTCTTGAAGAGAAGCCGCGCCCGGCGCCTTGTCTCCGAAGCACGGGTCAACCGCGGAAGGCCACTGTCCCCCACGAGGGATGCGGCGGAGGGCCTATCTTGCGGGAGCGATTGCCCCGCGGGTAGTAGGAAAAAGACCCCGAGCTGTCATCGAACACGGCATCGACCTGCTCTTCGATCACACGCAGGTCCAGCCACGCCCCCCGGAACAGCAGCTCACGCAGCCAGTAGACGAGACACTCGCCCTCGCAGCGCAAGACTGCGTCGGCGTGTTCAACCACATACTCCCCGAACGAACTGCCGGCCGCAGCGATTTCTCCCCCGGCGACAAGGCACACAAGGTCGGCCAAACCGTCTTCATCGAGGACCCCGGGGCGGACCAGCTCCAACTGTACGGCGGCCAACTCGGCTCTCTGGCTGAAGTCGACGCTGTTGAAGCCGTAGCGAAAGCTCCGAAACTCCAGCACGTAGTCCTCGCCGGAGCAGTAGTTCGAATTGGTCTGCCGGCCTTCCCGCTCCACGAAACCACTCCCGGGTGCGTTCGGACTTCCCGTTGCTCGGCATTCTACCAGAAGCCCGCCGACTCGAAACCCAGGCCGCGGCCCCACAAGAAGTGTCCGGACCTCCTGGTAGAATCGTTCTCAAAACGACCGGCACACAGTGCAACCGACGAAGACAAGGGGAGTGACGTGGCACCAGAGCAACTCGGCTTCGATGAGAGTGGTGGCACCGCCCGCCGATCCGGCGCCACCGACTACCCCGCACGCTGCAACGAAAGGCTCTCTGTCGCCGACCTCGCTCCCGGCATGCACATCCGGCAGGTGTTTCTCGTGTCCCACAAAGAGGTACGCAGCACGAAAGCGGGTAAACCGTTCCTCCGCCTCAAGCTTTCCGATCGCACAGGAAGCGTGGAGGGCGTGGTCTGGGACAATGCGGCCACTCTCGCGCCTACATTCGCGGTTGGTGACCTCGTCGTGGCTCAGGGACGGGTGTCCGAGTACGAGGGCAGCATTCAAGTCGAGGCGTCGAACCTTGAGCTCTGCTCTGACGAGCAGGCGGATCCCAGGGACTTCCTCCCCACCACGTACAGAGACACCGGGGAACTCATGGGCTTCCTATCCTTCCACATCGAATCCATCTACGACCCCGACTACTCTCGTCTGCTCCGTTCACTCTTCGAAGACCCCGAGTTCTCAGAGAGCTTCTCCCTCGCCCCTGCAGCCAAGCAGTTCCACCACGCCTATCTTGGCGGTCTGTTAGAACACACCGTCACCGTGGCAGGGCTCTCCGATCACGTGGCGCAGCAGTATGGCCGTGTCAACCGTGATCTCCTCATCACGGCCGCGCTCCTCCATGACGTGGGCAAGGTAAGAGAGCTCACCTATACGAAGGCTATAGACTACAGTGACGAGGGGCGCTTCCTGGGGCACGTGATACTCGGAGTCACCCTTATCAGCGAGCGCATCGAAGCTCTCGGCGACTTCCCGGAGGAGAAGAAGCAGGAGCTTCTCCATGCCATCGTGAGCCACCACGGTGAGCTGGAGTGGGGGTCTCCCAAGAGGCCCAAGACCATCGAGGCGCTCATCCTCCACCACGTCGACAATCTCGACGCCAAAGCCAAGGGCTTCCTCGAGATAGTAGAGGGCTCGCGAAACGCAGAGTGGACCGATCTACGTAACCTCTTCCGCAGACCACTCCATATCCCCAAGGCCGCCCATCAGGAGACCGACTTCCTGCCGCCCGCGGAAGACGACCGCAGTCTCAGCTGACCAACGCCTCCCCGGGGCGTCTCTGGGCCAATGGGGCGCCGGCGCTTCCCGAAGACAGGGGTGCCGGCGCTTCCCGCTGAGGTGCTAGTACTCCTCCTCAACAAGAGTGCTCTCCACTGTCTCTTCGACCTCTTTATCGACCTGCGGCGGGGCAGGCGCCGATATCGCTTGGCCGTCATCGCTTCGCTCGAGAAGCACCGTCTCGCCGGCCATCATCGCATCGAAAGCCTTCGACTTGAGCCGGTTTCGGGTCGACTCGATCTTCCGCCGCATGGCCTCGAAATCAAACTCAGGCCCGGCGCCCACGTCCGCCCCCAACTTCTCGATTTCTCCGGCAACAAAGTCGGAGGCCGATTCAAGGGAGGTCTCTTGAGGCACCGTGACCGACGGGCCGTCCTGAGCGAGCTCCTGCTCGCCGGACTCCGCCACCAACCGCCCGGACGGTGCCGTCGATTCGGGCTCCACCCGTTCGGGCACCGCGGGCTCCGAGATAGCGGACGCCCGCTCGTCGCCGTCCGCTTCCCCCTCGTCTGAAGGCTCCATTTCGAATGACTGCTCGAGTTCCTGCTTGATGCGCCTTCTCGTCTCCTCTATACGCGCCCGCAGGTCATCGTGTGAGGCCTGCATCTCCGTGACGAATGTCTCTCTGGCCTCCGCGGAGATATGCGTTGCCTCAGGTTCCCCTTCACCGGCGGGTCGCCTCAACCCTGCTCCCTCCGCAGCCGGTTGGAGTTCCTCGGGCTGCGACACCGCCCCAGTGACTACCGGCGGAACGGTCTGGGTGTCTTCGGTCTCGACAGCCCGCCTTTGAGCGGCGAGCATCGCCTGGTGTGCCGCTCGCAGCCGCTGCTTGGTCTCCTCGATACGCGTCTCCGCGGTAGCGGCATCGGGCTGCGGTGTGTGCCCAGACTCCAGGAGAGGCTCCCCGGGCTCCGCAGCCTCTGCGCCTTCCGGCTCGGCCACGTGGGGTTCCTCGGCCCAGAGGGGAACGACGTACTCTTCCTCAACCTCGATCTCCTCGAGTTCGAGCTCGCCTTCCCCGGTTCCGGGCTCCGCGAATTCCACTCCCACCGGCTCGGGTTCCCTCTCTTCGTGGAGCATGATTCCCTCGCCTCTGCCGCCGAGGGAATTGTCGTTCCCGGGACTCTCCGCGATCTCAGTGGCCGGCGGCAACGAACCCCCCGAGAGGAACCACGTGGCAGGCGGCTCGGTGGCAGGCGGGGCCATAGTCGATTCGTCAGCCCGCAGGATGGCTTCCTCCAGAACCTCCTCGACCTCCGGAGAACCCGCCTCTTCCTCGCGCATTTCGAGGGCCTCCACAAGCGCTTCCGCCGGCGCGTCCCATGGCTCTCGTGCCACCTCCTGCATGGGCTCTGACGCCGGTTGACCAAACGGCTCCTCTTCGAGAAGCGGGGCCGAAACGAGCCGAGGCCGTTCGGCGGACTCCACACCCGCACCCTCTCCCGGCCGGAGAAGTGCGGCCGGCTCTCTGGGTGTACGCCTCGGGGAGACTAGGAAACCCACGACACCTCCCACGATGCCGCCCACCAAGAACTTCCAGAAGCCGCTCATGACTCACCCTCTCCTTCACACTCCGCCGTAGCAGGTATGTTTCTTTATCGGCACCTGAGCCCCGAACCCTGAACCCACCCGGCGACCCACCTCATGCCCCGAGGGCGCAGGTATGTACCTTGGTCCAGGGCCGCAGGAGAGTCATCAAGACAGCCGGGTGATCTGGAGCCTCCCTTCCGCATCCTCCTCCGCAAGAATCGACCACATGGCTCCCAGGTCGGCAGTGGCCCTCATCGCAACCTGCGAGAGGATGTGATTTACCCGGGGATCGAGCACGTACTTGAGCGGCAGAGGACGACGCTCCGCGATCTGGACGGTCACCTCGCCGCCGGAATCGCGCCGCATGAAGATCGCCTCCGGCGACAGCTGCCTCAGGGGTAGCTTCTGGTCGTGGACCCGCACTGTGGTCGAAACCCCTATGCTCTTCCCGGAAAGGTCACTTGCGGGCGCCGGTGCTTCCGGTATCTCTGTGGCCGGCACGTCTGTGGCCGGCATCTCTCTGGCCGGTGCAGCCGTCTTGGCCTCGAGAACCGCCTGCCGCCTCACAAACTCCTCAAACCGGGATGTGGTCTCCTGCGCGTGGCGGGAAGCCTTCATCAGTCGATATCCATAGTACCCGACGAACGCCACCAGACAGAGCAGCACGAACGCCAAACTCACCATGAGAATCGAAGAACTCATGCTCCCTCATCCACCTCAACTGTTCTCGGTCTGCCTCTCTCCGCTAGGAATTCCCTCTGAACACGCTCGAATCCTTGTTCACCTGGTCGATAGAATACCCGGCCACGGAGGGCCTCGGGCAGATAGTCGGCGTCGACGTATCCACCGTGATTATGGGGATAGACGTAACCCTGTCCCTTTCCAAGCCGCTCGGCTCCCGCGTACCCCGCCTGCTGAATGCTCATGGGAGGAGCGAATACGCCATGCCGTTCGACCTCTCTCAGGGCTTCATCGATAGCACGATAGGATGCGTTGGACTTCGGCGCGCAACTGAGATACGTGACCGCTTGGGCGAGACCGATCCGGCACTCGGGCATACCCACGAACTCCACCACCCGTGAGGCGGCGACCGCCATCTGGAGGGCCACGGGATCAGCGTTCCCCACATCCTCCGATGCGAAGATTATCAGTCTGCGGGCGACAAAACCGGGGTCTTCACCACCGGCCAGCATGACGGCGAGGTAGTAGACGGCGGCGTCAGGATCCGAACCACGCATGCTCTTGATGAGGGCCGAGACGAAATCGTAGTGGCGATCACCGCCCTTGTCGTACGAGGCCGTCCGCTGCTGTGCCGCCAGGCCAAGCGTCTTGTCGGTCAAGACCCTCTCGCTACGAGCTGCGGCCATCCGCACTGCGGCCTCGAGAAGATTGAGGCTCCTTCTCGCGTCACCCGAGCCCAGGTCGGCGATGCTCCGCAACAGGGCTTCTCCCACCTTGACGCCGCCCTTACCCAGACCACGCACCTCATCGCCAGCCGCCTTTCGCAACAGACCGACGATTTCTTCCGCCGACAGCGGATTGAGTACGAAGAGGTCACAGCGGGAAAGTAGAGCCGGTATCACCTCGAAATAGGGGTTCTCCGTGGTGGCCCCCACCAGGGTGATGAGTCCATCCTCGACGGCGTGCAACAAGGCGTCCTGTTGGGCCTTCGAGAACCGATGTATCTCGTCGATGAAGAGAGCGGTGCCACCCGCCTCCTCTTCCATCCGATATCGCGCCCGGCGCAGTACTTCACGCACATCGGCGACCCCAGAGTCGACGGCGGAGATCTCCGCGAGGGTAAGCCCGGCATCCTCAGCCACGAGCCGGGCCACTGTGGTCTTACCCGAACCAGGAGGGCCAAAGAGGATCATTGACCGCAGAGCTCCAGAACGGAGTCGCTCAGTCAAAGCCCCTTCGGGACCCAGCAGGTGCTCCTGCCCCACCACCTCGGACAACGCGCGCGGGCGCATGCGAGCAGCGAGAGGCGCGGAGCGTTCCGCCGCCATCTCAAACCGGTCCGAGAAGAGATTTGCGGGCTCCATGTGCGTATTCTAGCAACGGCGGCGGGCTCCAACCCCCTGTGAGGCACAGCGGCCGGAGCCACACCGGACTATTGAGGTAGCCGTCCGCCTCCGGTAGAATCGCCGTGGCTCCAGGATCAAGGAGAAGCCTTTGCCCCGGCGCGTCTTGGTGGTCAACTCAACGTACGAACCCATCAACGTCTGTACGACGCGAAGGGCCATTGTGCTTCTCATGAAGCAGAAGGCCGAGATACTGGAGGCGGGCGACTCCTTCATCAGGTCCGAGAGGGCCTCCCTGCATCAGCCGCTGGTGGTGCGGCTCCTCAACTACGCGCGAGTGCCCCCCGGCGAACGCCGTCGGCTCTCGCGGCGGGCGGTGCTCACCAGAGACGGCTTCCGCTGCCAATACTGCGGCAGTGCGAAGCATCTCACGCTCGACCATGTGGTCCCGACAAGTCGGGGCGGCACCAACACCTGGGACAACGTGGTGACCTCCTGCGCCCCCTGCAACGTGCGAAAAGGCGCCCACCTCACCAGCGAGATCGGCATGGCCCTCCACCGCAAGCCACGCCCGCCCTCGCTCGCCGAGTTGCTCGTCCCTTCGGCCGGCACGGTGCCGGACAGCTGGGCGCCCTACCTGGGCTTCGCTGCCACTGCAGGCTGACGAGGCCGGCGGCGGCCGGGGCCCGTAGGCCTAAGCGGCCTCTGCTCTCCGTCTTCGTGCCGCCGCTGCTCCCACCGGTATCTCACGGGCACGAGAGAAGCCCTGCCTCTCACAAGACCTCTGCGTGCCCTCCTACCACCTTGTACCTTCCCATCCCCAGGTACTTCTCCACACGCGCCCTCCGACGTTCAGCGGAGTCGAGGCCGTCGAGTTCCTGCAGTGCCCCCTGAAAGCTCCTCAGCAGACGCCTCGCCATGAGGCGGGAGTTCCGCGCCCCCCTCCTGGGTTCGGGGATGACGCCGTCAATCACACCGAGTTCGAGCGTCTCCGCTGCGGTGAGCCGCAAGGCCTCGGCCGCCCGTGGGGCCTCGGTGGCATCCCGCCACAGGATGGCCGCACACCCCTCGGGGCTGATCACAGAGTAGACGGAGTTCTCCAGCATGTACACCCGGTCGCACAGACCGAGCGCAAGAGCCCCACCCGAACCTCCCTCGCCTATCACGAAGGCCACAGTGGGCACGTGCAGCCGGGCGAACACCCTCATGGTCTCCGCGATGGCTGCGGCTTGGCCTCCTTGCTCGGCCTCCACCCCGGGGAAAGCTCCCGGGGTATCAATGAGAGTGAGCACCGGGATCCCGAACCGAGAGGCAAGCAGGGCCAAACGCTGGGCCTTCCGGTAGCCTGACGGCTGAGGCATGCCGAAGTTCCTGAGTTGCCGCTCCTTGAGATCGTGACCCTTCTGATGCCCAATTATCATGACTGTGCGACCCTCCAGTGAGGCCAGCCCCCCTACCACGGCCTTGTCGTCGGCGGAGAGACGATCGCCACGAAGCTCGATGAACTGGGGGTCGAGGGCACCCGTGTAGTCGAGCGTCTGCGGCCTGTGCTGGTCACGGGCCAGCTGCACAGTCTTCCACGCCAGCTCGGAAGGACGCCTATTCTTGAGCTCCTCCAGGTGGTCCTCCACCCGACGAATCTCTTCCGAATAGCCGACGCCCGGCAGTGACGGCAGACTCTCGAGCTCGCGCAAACGCGCGACGAGCTTGGCCGCCTCGGCCTGGTAGCTGCGACGCATCCGGCTGAGAGGGTTCCTCATGACGGTATTCACCTCCTCGAAGCAACGTGAGCACCTGCGCGACCCTCTGACGAATCTCCCCGCGAGGCACTATCAGGTCGAGCTGGCCGTGCTCCATGTTCGACTCGGCAAGACCGAATCCCTCGGCTAGCTTCTCCTTGGTCGTCTGCTCTATTACCCGGGGACCGGCGAAACACAGAAGAGCCGCAGGCTCGGCGATGATGACGTCGGCAAGCGAAGCGAAACTGGCCAGCACCCCACCCGTGGTGGGATCGGTGAGCACACACACGAAGGGCAGCCGCCTCTCGCTGAGCATCTCGAGGGCCACGGTGGTCTTCGCCATCTGCAAGAGGGAGAGAATGCCCTCCTGCATGCGGGCACCACCCGACGCAGTACATACCACGAGTGGCAGTGAATCCTCAACTGCACGAATAACCAGGCGAGCGAACATCTCGCCCACCGCCGCGCCCATGGAACCGCCCAGAAAGCGGAAATCCATGACCCCAAGAGCCACCGGGATCCCTTCGATGCGACAGGTCCCGGCCACCAGGGCATCGGCAAGGCCGGTCTCCATCCGGGCCTCTCGCAGACGTTCCTCATATGGCTTGATGTCGAAGAAGCCGAGCGCGTCAAGCGCGTACACCTGCGCATCGAGCGCCGAGAACGTGTCCTCGTCGACCAGGGACTCGATGCGCTCCCACGAGCCAAGTGGATAGTGGTGGCCGCACTGGGGACATACCCGGAGGTTCTCACGAAGCTTCTTCTCAGACAGAGGTTTGGTGCAGTTCCGGCAGAGCTGCCCGTCGTCGGGCGCGGCGGCCTTGTCCTCCCTCACCCCGGCTGCCGGGGCACTGGGCTCGGCCGCAGGCGGGACGTGCACTGTGATGTACCTGGTCAGGCCATCCTCCCTATTCCTCGTGCGCGCCCAACAGGATGGAGGCGTTGTGGCCGCCGAATCCGAAACTGTTGGACATGGCCAGCTTCACCTCCGCCTCACGAGCGGTATTCGGCACGTAGTCGAGATCACACTCCGGATCGGAATTGGTGAGATTGATAGTGGGCGGCACCACCCCGCGCTGCAGAGTGAGTACGGTGGCGGCGGCCTCGAGCGCGCCGGCCGCCCCCAAGCAGTGGCCTATCATGCTCTTGGTGGAGGAGATGAGCACCCGGCTGGCCACCTGCTCCCCGAGGGCCCGCTTGACCGCCCGCGTCTCCATGACATCACCGAGCGGGGTGGAGGTGCCGTGGGCGTTGATGTAGTCGACCGCCTCCGGTTCCACAGCCGCTTCTCTGAGGGCGCGCCGCATGGCCCATGCCGCCGCCGCACCGGTAGGATCAGGTTCGGTGAGGTGATGGGCATCACCGCTCATGCCATAACCCAGGAACTCCGCGTAGACGGGGGCGCCGCGCCGGAGCGCATGCTCCCGCTCTTCCAGTACCAGCACCGCGGCGCCCTCCCCTATCACGAAGCCGTCTCTGTCCCTCTCGAAAGGCCGGCTGGCACCGGTCGGATCGTCGTTGCGGGCAGAGAGGGCTCTGGCGGCTGCAAACGCGCTCAAGGCGATGGGGCCCACCGGCGCCTCAGCACCGCCGGCACACATCGCCGTTGCATCACCTCTGCGCACAATCTCGAATGCATCGCCGAGGGCATGCGTGCTGGCGGCACAGGCGGTGCAGGTCGCCGACACAGGCCCTTTGAGACCCAGGGTCATCGACACGTGGGCAGAGCCCATGTTGGGGATCATCATGGGCACGAAGAACGGGCTGACACGTGTAGGGCCCCTCTCCACGAGCACCTTGGTCTGTTCATAGAAGGTGTCGAGACCGCCTATGCCCGAGCCGACGAGCGCTCCCACCGCGGTGGGATCCTCCTCCACGGGATAGCCGGAGTCCTCGAGGGCGAGTACCCCAGCTGCCACCGCATATTGCGAATAGAGATCCATCCGGCGGGCGGACCTGCGATCCATGAAGCCGGTCGGTTCGAATCCCTCGATCTCGGCGGCAATTCTCACCGGGTACCCCTCAGTGTCAAAACGGGTGATGTGCCTGACCCCCGACCGGCCCACCACGAGGGCCTTGAAGAACGCCTCCTTGCCCACTCCCACCGGAGACACGACTCCCACGCCGGTGACCACCACGCGCTTCATTGTCTCGCACCCGGGCGAATGTCTCACGATACTCGTCCTCCTCCACAACTCCTCAGCGCACCGACTACATACCGAGCCCGCCATCCACCGGCAGCACCACTCCGGTGATGAAGCGCGCAGCATCGGAGGCTAGGAAGGTAACGGCCCACGCCACATCGCGCGGAGCACCGAGCATGGCGAGCGGTGTCCCTGCAAGGATAGCCTGTCTCGCCTCGTCGGCAAGAGCCTCTGTCATCTCCGTCTGGATGTAGCCGGGGGCAACAGCGTTCACTCGCACGTTGCGAGGGCCCAGCTCCCGGGCCAGGCTCTTCGTGAGGCCGACCAGACCGGCCTTCGACGCCGCGTAGTTGGCCTGGCCCGCGTTGCCGCGAAGGCCCACCACGCTCGCCACATTGATGATGCTCCCACTCCGCCGCTTCATCATGCCTCTGGCAACGGCTCTCGCCGCAAGAAACGCTCCCTTGAGGTTGACGGCGACCACAGATTCCCAGTCGGCTTCGGACATACGCACGAGAAGACCGTCGCGCGTGATGCCCGCGTTGTTGACCAGGATGTCGACGGGGCCGAGGGTCGATTCGGCCGTCGCCACGATACTCTGCACGTCGCTCTCGCTGGTGACATCGGCCGGAACGAACACCGCACTCCCTCCAGCCTCCTCTATGCCCCGCGCCACCGCAGCACCCTTTTCGGCGGCACCGGGAAGGTCGCTCACCACCGCGAGGGCTCCTCTCCGAGCCAAGTGCTCCACAATCTCCTTCCCGATGCCCCCTGCCGAGCCGGTCACCACAGCCACGCGGCCGGCGAGGCCCATGCCACCATCCATCGTCATCCCGCCCTTCCTCCACAGCGCTCAATTGCTCGGCCGAGCCCTGAGTCTGACTCAGTATCGACCACCGGGATTCCTTTGACCGTCTTGCGGACAAGACCGGACAGTACCCTGCCCGGCCCAATCTCGACGGCGAACTGTGGAGGGGCGGCGGTCGTGCCCTCCCGCCGTGGCGGGCTCACGGCTCCTTCCGGTCCACCATCTTCCGCCGCAGACATGTCGATCGAACCACCGGTGAGTTGACTGATGGCTTGAGCGAAACGTACGGGTGCGGTGACCTGGCGCACCAGCATGGGAACGATCTCGTCCACCCGGGGGAACGACAGCTCGGTGGAAGAGTAGAAGCACGGGTCCACCGACGCCGCCGGCTTCACCTTCCTGAGTGCACGCTGCACCTCCTTGGCGGCCTCGGCCATGAGCGGGGAGTGAAACGCTCCCGCCACCTGAAGCCGGACGACCTTCTTGGCCCCTCGGCGTGTGCACTCGGCCTCAGCCTCCTCCAAGGCGGATAGCGCGCCGGAGATCACCACCTGTCCGGGACTGTTGAAGTTGGCGGGCCACACCCCGGGCACATTCTCACACGCGGCCTGCACCAAGGTGTCCGCCAAACCCAGAACGGCCGTCATCGCTCCCGGGTTCTCGAGAGAACACCGGCGCATGGCCTCTCCGCGGCGAACCACGACGTCAAGCGCGTCGCTGAAGGTCAGATGACCACAGGCCACCAGACCGGAGTAGTCTCCCAGGGAGTGCCCCACGACCACCCATGAGCGGATCGAGGCCGCAGCCGTCTCCGGCCCGTCCGTGCTGCATGCAGCCTGCAGCACCCGCCACGCAGCGACGCTCGCCACAAACACGGCGACCTGCGCGCGATCGGTGCGTGTGAGTTCCTCAGGAGGGCCTTCGGAACACAAACGACGCACATCGTAGCCAACCGCCTCGGAAGCCTCCTCGTACACCGCGGCCGCCGCCGGGAAGCCTTCCCACAGGTGTCGGCCCATACCGACACCCTGGCTGCCCTGTCCTGGAAACATGCCGAGTATCTTCATGTCAGCCCGGCTCCCTCACTCGACTCCGACATCTCCGCCTTGCCTCCTCCCCGGTCACTCGGCCGACCGCCTGCGATGCCCCTGTCCGTCGCCGCCCACGAGAGAAGGCACGAACCCCACGTGAGGCCGGCGCCGAACCCCATGAGGAGCACGAGATTCCCCGGGTTGAGCACCCCCGCAGAACGGGCCTCCTGCAGACACAGCGGAATCGACGCGCACGAAGTGTTGCCATACCGTTCGAGGTTGGTCCACACGCGTTCCCTGAGGATGCCAAGTGTCTTTGCCGCACTCTCGATAATGCGAAGGTTGGCCTGGTGCGGAACGAGAAGGTCGACGTCTTCAACAGCGTGCCCTGCACGCGCAAGTACCCTGCCAGCGCTGTCGGGAACCACCCTGGTGGCGAAGCGGTAGACTTCCCGCCCCTCCATCTTGAGGAAGTGGGCCCGCTCATCGACGGTCTCGTGGCTGGCCGGCAGACGGGAGCCACCGGCGGGAATGCTGAGCAGGTCGGCACCAGAGCCGTCGTTTCCCAAGTCAAAGCCGAGAATACGTTCCGGAGTGTGAGTGGCCGAGACGACCACTGCACCCGCCGCGTCGCCGAAGAGAACTGCCGTGCTCCTGTCAGACCAATCGAGCAGGTGGGATATGACTTCCGCCCCTACCAGAAGAACATGGTCGGCCATGCCCGATTCGACAAACGCGGAGGCGACGGACAATCCGTAGACGAAGCCGGTGCACCCTGCCGAAAGGTCAAACGCTCCCGCGTTCACCGCCCCCACCGCGTGAGCCACACGAGATGCCGTGGCCGGCATGATGTGATCGGGCGAGATGCTGGCTACCACAACGAGCCTCACCTGGGAGGGAAGGACCCCGGCGTCATCAAGAGCCGCGGCCGCCGCCCGCGCACCCAAGTCCGAGGCAGCAGTCAGCTCATCGGCGATGTGCCTTTGCCGTATACCCGTCCTCTGCCTGATCCAGGCGTCGGATGTATCGAGTCCAAGCGCCAAGTCGTCGTTCGTGACCACAGCCTCTGGTACGTAGGTACCGATACCCGATATGGCCGAGCCTCGAGGTTTCACTGAGCCGGCCCGGTGTTCGAGATGGGCTGAAGCCGGGCAGGCACGATCACGGCCGATCGACAACCGCAAATGTCAAGAGAGCCGTGCAGGCGACTTCATCACCTACATAGGCTCGCCCCTCGCCCTTGCCCACCGCTCCACGCGAACGCGTGAGCGAAACCTCCAAGCGCAGGATGTCACCGGGCACGACATTCCTGCGAAAGCGGGCCTTCTCCACACCACCGAACAGGGCGAGCTTCCCCTTGTTCTCGCCGAGTGACAGCACCGCGACCGCCCCCGCCTGCGCCAAGGCCTCAATCTGGAGCACACCGGGCATGACCGGGTATCCGGGAAAATGGCCACGAAAGAAATCCTCCCCGCCCGTCACGTGCTTCTCGGCAGTCACTCGGACACCGGGGTCGAGGTACGTCACGACGTCGAGCAGGAGAAAGGGCTCTCGGTGAGGGATGATCGCCTCTATGTCCGCCCTCTGCAACATGCACATATCCCCGTCGGCCTCTTGGCCCACACTTCAGTGGATTCGCCCGGGGCAAGGATGGAGAATGCGTCCCCGGAGTGAGGTAGTATTGTGGCCCATGAGCCCGTCGTTTTCAACCCGCCACGAAGGCTCGGCCCCTTGCAGCTGCAGCTGTCTCTGACTCTGGCCGACGATCTGTACGAATCGTTGCTTCTGGAGGGCGAACCCTTCGCTCACGAAGACGCCGCCCGCCACATACTCGCGCTTCAGCGTGCGCCGGCGGATCTCTGTGGACAGATCATGCGCTCACTGGTTGCCGAAGACCCCCGTTTCTCCTGGCACGAGGGTGGGCGCATCGGTTTGGCAGAGTGGTCGGCGAAGGACCCCGATCTCGCAGAGGTCTCCTTCGTTGTGGTCGACCTGGAAACCACCGGCTCGCGCCCCGGCCCCTGCAAGATCACAGAGATAGGAGCGGTCAGGATAGAAGACTTGGGAGTCTCCGCCTCCTTTCATTCTCTGATCAACCCACGGCGCCCCATACCACCTGCCATTACCAAGCTCACCGGCATCACTTCAGACATGGTTCGTGAAGCTCCTCCCATCGAGCATGTCCTTCCCGGCTTCCTGAGCTTCGCGGAGGGGGCGATCGTGGTCGCCCACAACGCACCATTCGACCTCGCCTTCCTCAACTACGAGTTGGGCCGAACACGGGGAAGGCGTATAGGCGAAGGTGCATTCGACACCGTCAGGATGTCACGACGCCTGGCCCCCGGCCTCCCCAACCATCGCCTTGGCACTGTCGCCGGTGCATTCGGCTTCCCCGGCGTCACCTTCCACCGCGCCTTGGCAGACGCCGAAGCCACAGCACACGTGTTCCTGGCGCTGATCGGCCGTCTGCAGGAGCGCGACATCACCACACTCCAGGCTGCACGGGCCTTCATCAATCCCAGCCCCAGCATGCGTCTGCGCCAATTGGTGAGCGGCGACATCCCCCGCCGCCCGGGCACCTATCGTTTTGTGGGCAAAGACGGCACCGTCTTATACGTGGGCAAGGCCGATCAACTCCGCAACCGCATCCGGTCGTACTTCGTCCCCAGCGCCGCGCACTCCCGGCGCATTCGCCAGGCTCTGCGCCACGCTGAGTCGGTGGTCTGGGAAGAGGCCGACACTCCCCTCGAGGCCGTCGTCCGCGAGCAGGAGCAGATCCTCGAGTACCGGCCGGCCGGTAATGTTCGTGGCCGCCGGCCCGAATCCTACGTATACCTGAAAGCGCTGGCCTCGGCCGGCACTCTACGGCTGCAAACGAGCCGCCGTCCCGGTCCCACCCCCGCCGGCAAAGGAGGGGCCGCACACGTCGGCGCACCCGGCACCGTGACGCTCGGCCCTTTCCGCGGCCCCGCGAGGGTCAAGAACGCGGTTGACCTCTTGCGCCGCTGCTATCCTCTTGCCCGCTGTACCCGCACCACTGCACCCAACAGCTGCATCTATCTACACACCGGCCGCTGCCTCGCACCCTGCAACGGCGATCCGAAGGCTACCGAGCGCCACAATCACCTGGTCGCCGACCTCCTCGCCTGGGTGGCCGGCTCCTCGACCGCTCACACAGTCGACCCACTCGCCGAGGGACAGGCTTCTATGCACCGACTGTCCCGGGCACTCCGGTTCGAAGAGGCAGAGCGCGTGCGGGCGGCCATCGACGACTTGGCTGCGCTCCAGAAGTCGTATCAAGCCCTCGCCGAGGCTGCGGAGATACATTTCGCAGCGCTCTTCCCGCTCAGAGCAAGCGCCAGCTCGCAGCCGGAATACATCCGCGTCAATATCGTCTGGGGGGGAGTGCTCCTTCGAGCATTCACCGTCTCAGCGGCGACGGCACCGCTCGAGGTCGGCCGCGCAGTACGCGGCCTCCCACCGGCCCGCCGCCCCGGCCCTTTCCTGTCCGTGGCTCCCGAAGAGGTGGACACCCTTCTCGCAGTGAGACGCTGGACGCTCGACTCACCAGGCTGCGACATCATCCACTCACCCCAGCCGGAGGAAGCGGAGGCAACCCGGAGAGAGTGGGCGAGTGCCGTGGTCAGACGCTCACTCGAGCTGCTCACCGGTCACGCCTGAAGGTGCTCGAGGCCGTCGGCTCTGCCGTGGCCTCACACTGATACGTGACTCAGACCGAGGCTACTTCCCTCTGCGGCACTTGATGCCCACGCGCCCTCATCACCGTAAGGAGGAGACTACGATCGATCTTGCCTTTGTAAATGGGGATACCCTCTTCCAGGCAGAACTGTACCAGGCCGCGTATCTCCCACCCGAACTCTCTCGCCAGTTCCTCGGGAGTGAAGTGCTGGGCCATCACTTCTCCTTTCAGGGCAGTTCGCCGCTCTCTACCAGAAGATGCAAAGGCCCGGCAGCACAGGAGCAGCCGGGCCCTAGACGGAAGTCTCGTTGTGGGCAAGCACATTCATACTACCTAGATTGTAACCCCAATGCCGCGCACGGGCAACATCCTCCTCGTAGACGTCCCCCCCCGAACACTCCAAGCCCAAGACACTGCCCCTACGGTTCCAGCAACTCCTCCCCGAAGACCACGCACTCGGCCTCCTCTCCCTTCTTTCGCCCCCCGCCGTCCACAGGGATGAAGACGAGAGCGTTGGCTCGAGCCATGGTGGTGAGCACTCCGGACCCCTGCCCGCCCGCCGAGTATGCGCGGAGGCCTTCTCCCTCGCGCCGGACAATCACACGGAGCACTCGCGTGCGGTCCCCCTGGTTGACGAAGTCCTCCGCGAGCACCGCCCGCCTCACCGGGCGGACGACGCGAGCGTGACCCATCATGCGCAGCAGAGCGGGGCGGATGAACAGCTCGAAAGAGATCATCGCCGCACCCGGATTGCCCGGTACCCCGAACACGAGAGTCCTCCCGCGCACCCCGAAAGCGAGGGGCCTCCCAGGCTTCATCGCGACGCCCCACAACCGCCGCTCCACCCCCAGCTCCTCCTGAGCCTCTTTGACGAAGTCGAACTCACCCACCGACACGCCCCCGGACGTGATCAGCACATCGTAGCTGAGCCCTTGGCGCATGGCGGCCAAGGTCTTCTCGAAGTCGTCGGCGGCAATGCCGAGGCGATCGGCCGAGATGCCGAGTTCCCGGCACTGGGCAAGGGCAGTGTAACTGTTGGAGTCAAAGATCTGCCCCGGAGCCGGCCGGCCTCCCGGCTCCACGAGCTCGCTCCCGGTCGCGAGCACGGCCACGCGGGGAAAGCGATGCACCCACACTTCTTGCCGGCCCATGCTAGCCGCCACCCCCATCTGCGCGGGGCCCATTCGTTCGCCCGCCGAGATGACGACATCTCCGGCGTGGAGATCCTCACCGGCAGGGCGGACGTGTGTGCCGGGCCGAAGTGGACTGGCCACTCTCAGGTAGCCCTCGCCCTCCTCCACCTCCTCCCAGGGGACTACCGCATCCGCTCCAGAAGGAAGTGGAGCTCCGGTCATGATCTTCGCCGCCTCCCCCGGACCGATGACACGATTGGACACATCGCCCGCAGCGATGACCTCCACCACGTTCAACAGGGCGGGAGACCCAGGAGACGCCGGCTCTGTGTCTTCGGCTCTCAGCGCATAGCCGTCCATGGCTGAGTTGTCGAAGGGTGGCACATCTGCGCCGGCGCTGATGTCTCTCGTCGCAACGTGACCCACGGCGTCAATGAGCGGGAGCTTTACTTCGGGCAAAGGGAAGCACTCACGAAGCACCAGTCTCCTTGCCTCTTCAATACTTACCATTCGGGCACCCTCCACATGTACGAGCCCTGGTGGGACGGCCACACCTGCCTTCACACCCATATTCGCACGCCGGAGGCACTCCGGGATGACGCTCCGCAATGCCACCGGTTTGCTAAAGAGCACTTGGACCGCCTAGAATCTCCTCGAAGACTCGGGGAGACACGATGCAGATCCTGATACGCAGCCGCTTGGCCGACCGCGTGTGGCGCTGGCGGAAACTAACATACACTCTCAGCGCCAGCCTGGCCATTCTCGGCGTTGTGATGACATTCCTGTCGATCTCCGCCCCCGCCCTGGTGGTCGAATCGGTGCATGACCCCACGTTCTTCGACGGCCAGCGGGCCTTCTGGGCGGCAGAAGAATTTGCCCGCCTGTATCCCGAGCGCTCCATCGGTTCCACGGAAGCGCAAGGTGCCGCCGCGTGGTGCGAAGACCGGCTGGGGACGCTCGACATTCCCTACGAGAGCGATCGTTTCCCGATTCCGTTTGGAGACAGGCTCATCGAGGTGACCAACATCCAGGTCGTGTTACCGGGCCCCAGCAGCGAGACCGTTTTGGTGACCGCCCCACGCAACCCCGAGGCATCCAGCGGCCTCTCCGCCATCGCCGGCGCCACCGGCACAGCAATGATCATCGACTTGGCCCAAGTCTTCTCCACTCGCCCCCACGACAAGACCATCGTCTTTCTGTCCACCGAAGAAGGCGGCTTCGGTGGTCTTGGAGTAACGCACTTCTTGCGCTCCTACCCGCGGGCCGACGACATCACCGTGGTCATATCGCTGCAGGGCCTGGGTTATGAGTTGCGCGACACCCTCACCGGCGCCATCACCGGTCCGGGTATGGCCACTCCCGGCTGGCTTGTGGAATTGACCTCCCGCGTGCTTGCCGACTCCAAGCTCTCTATGAACCTGCCCAGCTTCGAGCAACAGATAGCCGACCAAGCGCTGAGGATCTACTCGGGGGAACAGGTGGCGGGCCTTCGCGCCAAGAAGGCCTCCATCATGATTCACGACGTAGGGGAGGGTACAGTCCGTCCGGCAGGGCTCGCCACCCAGGGAGCCGCCATAGAAAGGCTCCTCTTGTCTCTCGACCAAGGGGGCCGCCTTCCCAGTGACCCCGGCACCGCAATGGTGCTCTCCTCGGGTCGTTATGTCACGAGCCGCACTCTCGCCATCTTCGGCTTCCTGCTTCTCGCACCCGCCTTGGCCATGGCCCTCACCTGGCTGGCCGTCAACCGCCTGTCGCCGGCTGGCTGGCTGCGCCACCTGGGAAACATGGCCTCCTTCGTGCTGCCCCTCGGCGTCTTGTCGCTGCTGGTCTGGACGGCGGCACGCATCGGGCTGCTTCCTAGATATCAATTCCAGGCCGTCCAGTTGGGGCCCACCGCGGTGCGCCCCAACTGGATCGCAGTCGGTGTCATCGTCATCGTGGGACTCAGCCTCTTCGTCCTCTCCCGCCATCTCTTCGGGTACCTCCGGCCCAGGGAGCCCCGTATGGTGACAGAGATCGCCAAGCTGAGTTCGGGTCTGCTGCTTCTTGTCGTCGGCCTTGTTCTGCTCAACGCGGGTTCTGTGTTCTCGGTCATCAATGCGCTCACCATCGCCTGGATATGGCCTCTCACCACCTGCTTCCGCGAGCTACGCAATCCGGTCCTTCACTGGTGGCCCCAGCCGCGCTCGAACACCCTGCTCCTGCTCATGGGACTCACCGCCCCACTGCTCCTCTACGTCTACCTGGTGATCAACACAGGAACGAACTTCTTCACCGGGTGGTGGTTCCTCACCCTGCAGATGGTCTCCGGAGCCTACGGCGTGTCCGGACCGACGGCGGTGGTGTTCCTTATGGCGAGCTTCCTGCTGCTCCTGGGAGTCAAACGGTTGGAGCTCCTTCCCTTGGAGTCCCTTGAACAACGCGACGAAAGCTCGCTCGTCTCCCTGCCGCCTCCGCGGGTACGAAAGGTCGCCAAACCTACCGTGGACCGACAGACCGACTGAGGCCGTCCGCACAGAGGTGGGAATTCTCGAACGCGGCCCTGGCCTCCTGGATAACCTTACCCTGCCAATCGTCACCCTGGTCGGGTCGGAGATGAAGGAGGAGCAGCTCGCCTACCCCGGCCTCCCAGGCCAACCGCCCGGCTTCGTTCCCGCTTGAGTGAGAGGTGGGATTGGCTTCGGGGAGTGGCGACCACGCCTCATGAAGTAGCACCTCAACCCCGGCCACAAAGTCCACTGTCGACGGCGCGAACACGGCATCGGTCACAAACCCCACAGCGTCCCCTATCCTCACGCTGAGGGAGGATCCGGGGTGCATCTGCTCAAGCACCCGGATCTCCAGACCTGCCACCTCTTCCGGATTACCGTTACCGGACGCAAGCGTGTGCAGCTCCGGCGCTCGGCGAGACTGAGCCAGAGTGTGCGGGAAGAAGGGTGGGCCCACCACGCGATCCAAGACGTCCTCTCCCCACATCTCCACGTGGAGCTCAGGGAGGTAGACGGTGATGGGTCCGCTTCCCGGCAATGCGGAAAGGTACGAGAGACCTACCGTATGATCGAGATGCAGATGGGTAAGAATGATGTGGATGGCTCCGTCTCCCTCGGGAAGCAGGTGACTGAATGAAGGCTCAAGAAGCCTGCCCACACCAGTTCCCGCGTCGAGCAGCAAGAGATCGTGGGCGCTTCGCACAGCCACGCACGTGGTATGCCGTCCCCGAGTGGGAATCCAACCCCCTGACCCAAGCACTACAAGCTCCATGTCGACTCCTTCAACCGCGGTGACCCCGCCGTCGACGACCGCGCGCCCACAGCGAACGGCCCGACACCGGGTGAAGCTGCGTCACCTCCCTGCCGATACTACCGTTGAACCACACAAAGGATCCGGCCCGGGCCGATCCGCTTCCACAGGCACAGAGGGAACCGGGAGAAGCATGCAGCAAGCGGCACCGCACCCGAAACAGCCGTCCCACCCGAAGGAACCGCTGCGCCCAGAAGGATCGCCGCGCCCCGAGAGTGAGGATACCCGGCCGCCCACAAGGCCGCGGCTGCTCTTTGCCGGGGGGCCCATCGTCTCCCGGGCACGAGCAGCACTCGCCGCCAAGCTACTCGGCGTACTCATGTTCGTCCTGTACGTCGCGCTCTTCCCATTGTCTGAGTTTTCCATGCTCCTGGGGATGTTCTCACTGCTCTTATTGTCGGTGGGAGTGGACTACTGGGCATATCGAGCGGTCAACCGGCTCTTTCTCAGGCTCCTCGATCGAAGGCAGGCGGTGCACGCGGAACGCGCCACCAACGAACCCGACTCCTCCGACCCCGCTTCACTGGGCGACCGGAGCGGGATCCCCCTCACCCCCGGCACCAAGCTCAGTCTTGAGCAGCTGGTAGACGAGCTGTCTGAAGGGCTCAACCGCGGTGAGGGGACCAGCCTCTCCGGGGCACGGAACGATCTCTACCGCCTGCGCGGGCTCAACAACCAACTCATCAAGCTGAGCGAAATGGCTCAGGAACTGAACGCCGCCCTTCCTTACCGGGAAACCAAGACACGAGCCCTGGAATCATGCAGGCAGCTCCTGTCGGCTGATCTCGTCGCTCTCGTATCCGAACACGGTAGGGAATTCAGTCTCGAGGGGGTTGCCGGCGGCGAGGAATCGGAGGTCAACCTCAGTTGCTGCAGCTACTACTCGAGCTGCTCCGTACGGACCGCGTTCAGAGAGGTTGAGCAAACACGCGCTTCGGGGGGCCAATGTGGTTGCTTCCCACCCTCCATGAGGGCACGTCTCGCACTGCCCTTCCGCACAGACGATGAGCGTATCTTCGCACTGTTGGCGGCCGCCGCCCATCCTCAGTCCTTTGACAACTTGAACGATGTGGTGATCAACACACTCGTGTCCCACGTGCAGACCGCTCTTTCGACTGCCCTGAAGTACGATACGATAAGGCGCGAAGTGGCGACCGACCCCCTCACCAACCTTTACAACCGCCGCTTCTTCGAGAAGAGGGCGGAGGAGGAGATCGAGCGCAGCCTGAGGCACCAGCAACCGGTGACACTCCTCATGCTGGACGTCGACCACTTCAAGAGCGTGAACGACACCTACGGACACCAAACGGGCGACAAGGTGCTTCAAGCGGTCGCGGGCTTCCTGGCCGGGGGAGTCAGGAAGAGCGACATCTGCGGCCGGTACGGTGGAGAGGAGTTCGTTCTTCTCCTTCCGGCCACTCCGGGCCGCAATGCCATGTTCCTCGCCGACAGACTGAGAACCGGGCTCTCCGAGGTCATGTATACCGGTCTCGGTCTACCTTCCGACCGGAACGTGACCGTCAGTGGCGGCCTGGCCACCTGCCCTCGCGACGGCATCAGTCTGGAGGAGCTGATCGCCCGGGCAGACGAAGCCCTCTACGAGGCCAAGCGACGCGGCCGGAACCAGATAGTCCGCGCCGCCATCGCGGGCACCCCCGATGCCACCCCCACCGGGCAGGTTAGGACATCCAGCGAACCCTGCCGCTAGTGCGTTCGGCCGTCCCGTGCACCGCAGTCCCAGCCGGACACCACGGGCGGAATCAGCAGGCGCGTTTTGTGGCTCCTGATGCTAAGATTATCTAGGGGTTTTCTACAGAAGGGGTGTCGGCCATGCGGACAACCGTGAATGCAGTGGAGAACGATCTTCGACGCATCCTCCGTGGCGATGTGGAGTTCGATGAGCTATCGAGACACCTCTACGCCACCGACGCAGGCATCTACCAGGTGGAGCCGATGGGAGTCGTGGCTCCCTTCGACCAGGAAGATGTCGTCCGTCTCGTCGAATACGCTGCCACTCACCAGATACCACTGGTGCCAAGAGGTGCCGGGTCGGGGCTGGCCGGTGCTGCCATCGGCCGGGGGCTCATTGTCGACTTTCCCCGGCACATGAACCGGATCCTGGAGTTCGCAGATGACGGCTCCTGGGTACGTGTCGAGCCGGGGCTGGTAATGGGATTGCTCAACAAGAAGGCCAAAGCCTACGGCAGGTTCTTTGCCCCCAATCCTTCCAGCGAGAATTACTGCTCCCTGGGGGGCATGATGGGCTGCAATTCCTCCGGTTCGCGCTCTGTTGCCTACGGCGACACCAAAGACCACGTTCTGGGCGCCACCATAGTGCTGCATGGAGGCGAGGTCTTTCAGGGTACAGCTGTCTCCGCGAACGGTGGTCTGGAGCAGTTGCTCGCCGGCTCTGGTGGTGCTACGCGGGCCCTGAAGGAGATACTCCCACTCCTCCGCGACAAACAGGACGTCATCCGGGCGGCGCAACCTCGGGTGATGAAGAACGCCTCTGGATATCGAGTGGAGACGGTCTTTGACGACGAAGGTTTAGTGCATCCTCATAGGCTTTTCATAGGCGCGGAGGGAACACTCGGGTTGATCACCGAGGCCACGCTCAACCTGGTCCCCCTGCCGGGAAAACGGGCAATCGCCATGGCCTACTTCCCCACTGTGTTCGCGGCCGGCGAAGCTGTCTTCCCCATTCTGGGGCAGAAGCCCACTTCCCTGGAGATCATGGACTCCAACTTCCTCACCTTCGTCCGGAAGAATGACCCCGTCGTCAATGACCTTCTGCCGACGGACGCCGACACCGCCCTTCTCGTCGAGTTCGAGGCACAAGATTCCTCTGAACTCGACGAGAAACTCTCATCGCTCGAGTCCTTGCTTGCGGGAGGATCAGCACTTTCGGTGAAAAGAGCACTCGATCCCGGCGAGCAGGCACTACTCTGGAGGGTGCGCAAGACGGCCCTGCCCCTCATGCAGAAGCTGCCCGGACCGGAGCGTATCGTTGAGTTCGTCGAGGATGTCACCGTGCACCCGGATACGTTGGCCACCTATATGAGCGGACTCGCCGAGATACTGGGTAAACACGGTGCCGACAGCATCATGTACGGCCACGCCGGCGACGGCAATATCCATACCCGGCCTCGTCTGGACATGAAGAAGCAGAGCGATCTTGACAAGATGCAGCGCATCATGGATGAGGTCATGGCCTTCGTAAAGGAGATCAAGGGCACACCCTCGGGTGAGCATGGAGACGGACTCATGCGCTCCCGCTACATCCGGGAGTTCTACGGTGACGAAGTCTACGACATCTTCAGACAGACGAAGACGGTGTTCGACCCGAACGGCATCTTCAACCCGGGCAAGAAGGTCATCAGTGAATCCGAGACGGGTGGCCTTGCCACCAACCTCCGTTACGGGCCGAACTACCGCACCTACGACCAGCCCACTCTCCTTCAATTCCCCAACGGTGAATACGAAACCGAGATCGAGAAGTGTCACGGCTGTGCCGAGTGCAAGAGCCTGGTGAACACCTCCATGTGCCCCACCTACAAGGCCACCACTCGCGAACATGCTTCCCCTCGTGCGAAGGCCAACCTCCTGCGCAACATCATCCAGGGCAATCTCCATCCCTATGACACCTACACGCAGGCCGCGGTTCGCGAGATCGAGGACTACTGCATCGAGTGTGGCATGTGCCACGTAGAGTGCCCCTCCAACGTGAACATCCCCAAGTTGATGCTCGAGGCAAAGAGCCGTTACCAAGCGGCACACCGCCCCAAGCCGGTGGAGATGTTCTTCGGCCATGCAGGCGCGCTCTACAAGGTGGGCCGCTTCGTGGCCCCCGTTGCCAATTTCGCTCTCGATCAGAAGCCGCTGAGAACCGTCGCGGAGAAGACCGTGGGGCTCGACCGGCGACGGCAGTTGCCTGCCTTCCACACCAAGACCTTCGGCCAGAAGGTAGGCCGCCCCACTCCAATTGCAGAGGCCGCTCTCAAACCGACCGAGGCCCCCGGCTCCGTGGTCGCCTTCTTCACCGAAGTGTACGCCGACTACAATGATCCCGAACTCGGTGCCATCATGATGCGCCTGCTCGAAGAGCACGGGGTGCGAGTAGTCCATCCCCCGCAGAAGTTCAGCGGAATACTCGACATGGCCTATGGCTTCGCCGACCGCGCCCGCGCGACGGCCGCCTTCAACGTGAACAGCGTCCTACCCTATGTGGAGAGCGGAGCCCTGGTAGTGAGCGGAGAACCTACCGCCACCTTCGCTTTCAAGGTCCATTACGCCGACTACCTCGACGATCCGGCCTGCGAGACCGTGGCCAAGGCCACTCGTGATCTCGGCGAGTTCCTGGCCGAATGGAGACAGAGCCATCCCGAGCAGGCGCCGGCTCCCTCATCCACCGGCCTCACCCTCGCCTACCACGCACCCTGCCACCTCAAGACGCAAAAGGCAGAACTCTCCTTCCCCGACCTTCTCCGAGAGATTCCCGACGTACAGATCATCTCGCTCGATTCCGGGTGCTGCGGCATGGCCGGCACCTTCGGCACCAAGGCAGGCAGCTTCGAGTTCTCCATGCGTACGGGGCAGCCACTCTTCGAAAGGGTCGGCGAGGTAAAACCGGACCTCGTTCTCTCCGAATGCAGTTCGTGCCGCATGCAGATCGAGCAGGCCACCGGGGTTCGCACGGCACACCCCGCTGAGCTACTGCTGCACCTCTATGGCGCCCGAGAGGGGCAGCGTCCGTTCGCCACATGAAGCTTGACGTGCCGTGGGGCCGGGGGCACATCACCGTCGAGTGCCCGCCGGACCTCGAAGCGACTGTCGTCCGGCGGCCCGCCGGACGGTGTGTCTCCTGACGCCTTGCTCACTGATGCACTCGCGTCCCCGGAGAACTCCCCCGCTCTCCACTCCTTCTTGCGCGAATACGGCGAGAAGCTCACCGTCGTCGTCAACGACGCCACTCGGCCCACGCCGACGGCTCACCTCCTCGCTTGCCTGCGACGCCTCCATCCAAACCTACTGGGTCCGCAGTCGCGCGGCCAACGAGTGATGATTGCGACCGGTGCCCATGGGGCCGGGGGCAGGGAAGACCTTGCACACATGTTGGGGCCACTCCTCGCCGACGTCCCCGCCTCCATCATCCTCTGGCACGATGCGTCCAATCCGGCCGCTCACGACTACCTGGGGACCACGACGAGGGGCACCCCGGTGCACCTGGACCAGGCTGTCACCCGTGCGTCCGGTCTTCTCGTCATCAACTCCGTTGAGCCACATTACTTCGCCGGATACACGGGGGGGAGAAAGTCACTGGTCCCCGGCTGCGCCGGAGAAGGCACCATATCGACCAATCACCGGCATGCCCTTCACCCCGCTGCCGTGGCGCTTCGCCTCGAGGGGAATCCGGTGCACGAGGACCTCGAAGAAGCGGTCGGTCTGCTCGGTCACTTGCCCACCTTCTCTGTGCAGGTGGTTCTTGGAGACGGCCACCGCATCGTCTCTGCTCACGCCGGTGATCTCGGCTCCACCTTCCGAGCCGCCACCGCAGCGGCCGACCGTGAGTGTGTGGTCGAATTGTCCGAGCCTTTCGACGTGGTGGTTGCGGCCGTTCCCCACCCCATGGACTACAACCTCTACCAAGCGCAGAAGGGCATCGACAACGGTGCTCTCGCCGTCAAAGACTCCGGCACACTCATCCTGGTGAGTACGTGCCGCCACGGAGTCGGCGGCGAGGCCTTCTTCCGTGTCCTTTCCTCAGCAGCCAACCCCGGGTCGGCGCTCGAACACATTCAGCAGTGTTGGGTTCTTGGATACCACAAGGCTGCGAGAGTGGCTCAAGTGGCGAAGCGAGTGCGCCTCTGGGGCGTCACCGAACTCGAGCCTTCGACCTTGGCGGCAGCGTTTCTGCAACCGTTTGCGAGTCTTGATTCCGCCCTCGCCGCCGCGAGAGACCTGAGCGGACCAGGAGCCCGGGTGCTTTTCCTTCTCGATGCCGCCCTTACCGTTCCGCGAGTGGCTGTGGGGGAGAACCACCGGGCATAAGGCGGCACGCGGCGACGGTCTCACAGGTATGGTACGCGTCGATGAAGCTCCGGCTTTCCCCCGCGTACATCCACTGCAGTATCATCCCCTCCATGAGCGCCACAAGCATCGAGCCCTCAGCCCCGGCGTCGACGGAGGCGAATTCTCCCGCCGTGATCCCGTCGTCAATCGTGCGCTCGATGTAAGTGAGGTGCGTCTGGTAGATGACGCGCGTGTACTCGGATATCTCCTTCTCGCGCGGAGCTTCCGCCAAGAACTCTATCAGCAAGCCATAGTACTGCTTGGTGCGCTTCTCACTGCCGAAGAGGTTCTTGAGGTTGAGTTTGAGTCGCTCCCAGGCCGGCAAGTCGCGCCGGTACACCGCATCTAGATCGTCGCGGAGCCGGCTGAGCATGCTGTCGAGGACGGCGAGAAAGAGGGCGTCTTTCTTCGCAAAGTAGTAGGAGACGAGACCTTTGCTCACCCCCACTTCCGCCGCTACTTGGGCGAGGGTGGTATGACTGTACCCATGGCGCACGATAAGGCGGCGCGCTGCGCGCACTATCTGCTGCCGCCGTTCTTCTTCGGACACCCTGGCTCGCCCCATCACTCCCCCATATGTACCGACAGCGGGCGGTCTTCGTCCGTTCTCGGCGAAGACCGCCCGCCATACTCTTCCGCCGGCCGTGGGCCTTCGCGCCACGGCGTTCGAGGCACAGCTACTTCTTCAACTCTTCCCACTTGTAGTCGATCATCTCGACCAGGATGCCATTGGTCTGCTTCGGGTGCACGAAGCTGTACTGACAATCGCGGAAGGGAATGAGCTCACCGTACTCGCCGAACTTGATGATCTGGTAGCCCTTCTCCTTGAGATCCTCAACGGCTTCAGGCGTGCTATCAACGTTGAAGCCGATGATGTTGACACTCTCCCCGTGGCGCTCGATCCACTTGGCCACGTCGCCGGTGCCGTCCATGTCCTCCATGAGCTCGAAACCGACATCGCCGATCCAGTACCGGGCGACACGGATCTTCGAGGGGGCATCTTCGTACGGATCGTCCGGACCTTCCTTGCCAAGAATCGGTTCCCACATCTTCTTGGCGGCTTCCAAGTCCTTGACGCACATGCAAATGTGGTCGATCTTATTGACTTTGGGCACTGTAAACCCTCCCTGACCAGACAACACTCCTCGTCCGCCCTGAGGCGCAGGTGGAGAGCCGGCCTGGATACTTGCGTTGCGGCCGGCCGCTCGTCTCACGAGCGGCCGGCCCCCTTTCCTCACCCTCTGAGGAGGCGATACACTCCTAGAAGGTCACCATGTGCAGCGGAATGCTGATGGCGTCAACCGGGCAGGCGATGCCGCATTCGTTGCAATCCTCGCACAGGGCTTCCGTGACTACCGGACGGCCGTCCTGTACCCGGATCGCGGCGTCGGGGCACACCTCGACGCAACGCGTATCGCTGAGACCGCCGCACATCGTGCACTTGTCATAATCAATCTGAGCTGCCATATCGTTCTACCACCTACTCCTCTACCCACAGACGGCGGACGCACGCGCCCTCGCCCTTCGGGATAGCCTTGAGAGTCTCGATGTTCAGCTTCTTGTTGGTGAAGGCGGCCAGCTGCTCGACAGTGGTCTTCAGGCCCATATCGCAGCCTGCGAGGTCTTCTTCCATCGTCGCGCCGAATTCCTTCGCCGAGGTCGGGAAGGGGCAGCGATCCCAGATAATGAAGACTTCGTTCTCGTTCTCGCCCTTTTCGAGGCGAATCTTCGCACCGCGCATCATCCACGAGCCAACGAAGTTGCCCGCCATTCTCGTGAGCCAATCGGCCTTGGAGAGGTTCGTGCGGGGGAAGTAGCTCTTGGCCGTGTCCAGACCGATGTGCTCCCAGGCCTTCAGAGCGACCTGCATGGGATCGGCGTCATCGCCGAGAAGCTCCAGAGCGGTCTGCCTCCAGAGGTAGAACATCCGCCTACCGTCATCCTGAGCACCGTGGAATGCTCTCCACAGACTCGTTATTTCCTTTTCAGCATCGAATGCCACTTTTCGCTTCCTCCCTCTCAGATCCGGAGACCGGTCTTGTAACCATCGTGAACGGCACCGGAAACGCCACGCGGGAAGGCAGCGTCGCCAATGAGACGGAACTCGATGCCGTTCTCTTGGCAGGCTTCCTTGAGCGCGTTGTTCGATTCCCGCTCCGCGTACACGACCGTGTCGGCCTTCACCGGGAACTTGACGCCGTCGTAGTACCGCACGATGACGCCGTCGTCGTTGATCTCCTTGATGTCGGCATCGCCATACACCTTGACACCGTTCTGAGCGAGGAAGATGTTGTAGCGCCAACGGAAGGACGGGTTGATGTCCTTACCGGTGGTCTTTTCCTTACCGACGATGGTGACCTTCTTGCCCTTCTTGGCAAGAGCCAAGGCGCAGCCAATAGCGGGCTTACGGTTGCCGTAGATCACCACGTTGTCGCCGACAGGTGCGAGGTCGTTAATGGCGTCGCGCAGTGAGATCACGTTGTCGCGATCAAAGCCCGGAGCCGTACCTTTCACGTAGTTCGCGCCGGTGGCGATGACGACCGCATCGGGAAGCTCCTCGGCGATCATGTCGGCATCGACTTCGGTGTTGTACTTGACCTCAACGCCGCGCTTCTCGCACTGCGCAACACCAAAGTTGGTGGTCACTTCGTACAGCTCGTAGTCATTGTACGGAGCCTGGCGAGCGTCGAGCAGAGTACCGCCCGGTTCGCTGTTCTTCTCGAACACGGTGACCGTGTGGCCACGCTCAGCGGCAGTCCACGCCGCTTCCAACCCCGCGACACCCGCCCCCACGACCCAGATATTCTTGGGTTCTTCGGCGGGAACATTCTCCGGGTACCAGTCGGGCTGCGCCTCGTGCGCGCAGGTGGGGCTGATGTAGCAGGTCATGGGAGCGTCACGGAAGAGACGCGCCAGACACACGTTGCAGGCCACGCACCAGCGGATGTCTTCCTCACGGCCCTCAAGGAACTTGAGCGGCATGAGCGGATCGGCGATCTGCGGTCGGCAGTTCTCCCAGTAATCCAGAACGCCGTCAGCGATCGCCTTATCGGCCATCTCGGCCTTGAACAGACGATAGGCCATCGATACCGGAACGGTGATGCCGGATTCCTTGACCTTCTGTGGGACCCACAGCCAGGAGCCCTGATCGATGTCGCGACTGATGACCGGCACCACGGATTCCTGCCAGCCCACGGTGATGGAGATGGAGTCTACGCCGGCCTCCTGGGCCAAACGGTAGACCTCAAGAGACTCCTCCATCGTGTTGCCATTGACGTCATCGAGCTGTTCCCACGCACAGATACGAATGATCAGCGGCATGGTTTCGGGAATGACCGACTTGACCTTCTTGATGCAGTCGCCCACGAACTTGAAGCGGCCTTCGAGGTCGCCACCGAACTCATCGGTGCGGCGGTTCGTGTACTTCGAAAGGAAGTTGGAGAGCAGGTAGCCGACGATACCGGAGATCTCCATGATCTCAAAGCCGGCTTCCACGCCGATCTCGGCCGCGAAGGCGTGCTCATCGATGACCTGCAGGCAACGCTCATGCGACATTTCTTCCTGCGGGACGAAGAGGCGCAGCCGCTGCGGCACGGCAGAGGGGCCCTCGCACTTGTGGACCATGTGGCCACCAACGCGGCCGCAGTGCATCAACTGATAGTTGGCGACGGCCTTCTCTTCCTTGATGGCATCCGCCATCTCGGTGAGGCCGGGCAGGAACTTCCGCTCGGCCGCGCAGGCCTGACCCACGTAGCCCTGGCCCATTTGCAGCATGTCGGTGGTGACACCCTGCATGGTGGCGATACCACCCGCGACACCGCGGGCCCGCATGCGCATGTAGGCGATGTCTTCCTTGGTGATGAAGCCGTCATGCGAATTCAGGTTGTCTTCCGTAGCCGCGTACTTCACCCTGTTGGGAATCTCAAGATTCCCAATCTTGATGGGACTGAACACGTGCGGGTACTTCTGCGCACCCGGCATGCTCTTGTACTTCTCTTGCCATTCGTCGAAAAACTGACTCTTCATACTCGTTTCCTCTTCCTCCAATTGGGAGCAAACGGGGAAATACAGGTCGCTTTTCCCTCCACTCATCAGAGGAGATCGCGCCGCCACATCACCCCCGTTGAGCATACGTGGCGGCTATTGACCTCAAGAAGCGCGCCCTCTCACCTCCCTTCGGATAGGGACCCCGCGAGCGGGGGCCTTCATACCGTGCCGCCCGCGGGCACCCTTGCGCTCTCTAGGCTTGTCTGCCGACGTATACCAACAACACTCTGTCAGGCCGGCCCGCCTCCGTTGAAGCTCATGGCCAGCTTGATCTCCAGATCACAATGGAAGCACCGCTTCGCTTCCTCAATGGCGTCTTCCTTCGCAAGACCCTGCGACACCTCGTTGAAGTTGCCCTTGCGCTGCTCCACCGGAATATGATTCTCGCTGCGCCTCTCCAAATCGGCAAAGCCGTCCAGGCGCTCTCCAGTGTAGTCCGATGGGCCCTCGCCCGTCCACAACACTTCGTCGATGACTCCGTCGCCGCCCAGAGCTGCGTCAATGCTCTCCGCCGCCCTGCGGCCGGCCGCGATGGCCTCGATGATGGTGCCGGGAACACCCGCGGGCTTGACGACCGCGTCGCCACCGGCCCACACACCTTCACGTGGAGTGGCCTGAGTAGCGCCATCGCACTCGATGAGCCCATTGGCCACGCCTTCGCCTCCCATGAAACCGAGATCGGAGGCTTGGCCTATCGCGAGGATGACTTGATCGGCCTCGACGACCTTCTTCTCCTGCCCGAACATGGGGCAGAAAGCGCCGGTGTCATCAAAGACCGAGGTGCACTGCACAAGCTCCACCTGCTTCACCGCATCGCCATCCAGCACGATCCTGCTGGGGCCCCAAGATGGGAGGAGTTCCACACCCTCCTCGACGGCCTCCTCGATCTCCCACTCGAACGCGGGCATCTCTTCGCGGCTCTCCAGGCAGGCCATGGTCACGTTCTCGGCCCCGCAGCGCTGCGCGGTCATGGCGACGTCAATAGCCACATTGCCACCGCCGATGACGACCACGTTCTTCTTCACGTCGACCGGCTTCTTATCGGCGACATCATTGAGGAACTCCACGCCCCACAGCACATCCGCACTGTCTGAGCCCTCCAACGGGATCTTGCGGCTGTCCTGCATGCCCACTGCCACAAACACCGCTTCATACCCATCGGCCGTGAGAGACGCGAAGGTTACGTCCTTCCCGAACTCAACACCGGTCTTCAGCTCCACACCGAGACCGAGGATGTCGCTGATCTCCTGATCGAGTACGTCTTCCGGAAGCCGGGAGTAGGGGATACCGTAGCGGAGCATGCCGCCCGCCTTGTCCTTTGCCTCGAAGACGGTGACCTGATGGCCCTTCTTCCTCAGGTAGAATGCGGCGGTGAGGCCGCCGGGGCCTGAACCGATGACGGCCACCTTCCTACCGGTATCAGCGCCTGCTTTGCCGACGAAGCCCGCCTTGGCTTCCGCCGGGGTGTTGTCCGAGGCATAGCGCTTGAGTGCGCATATGGAGATGGCCTTGCTCACCGGAGCTCTCTTACAGGCGGCCTCACACGGATGTGCGCACGTCCGGCCGAGGACCGCGGGCAGGGGCACCTTCTCCCGAATGACCGCATATGCTTCTTCGGGCTTGTCTTCGGCGATGAGCCGCACGTACTGGGGAATGTTGATATGCGCCGGGCAGGCCTCCTGACACGGAGCCGCCGCCGGTACCAAGTCCGCCGGCGTCATCGCCCGCAGACCCCGAGTGGTGGTCATGATCTTGTAGCCATTCGGGCAGACGGCCTCGCACCGACCGCACATGGTACAGACCCACTGCACTCCGGTGTTCGCGACCTGCTCGAAACGCTTGAGCTGCACGGCGTGTTCGATTCGCCGGATGTTGAAGCCTTCGATACCCGTGACCGGGCAGGCGGAGCTACAGGTACCGCACTGCTCGCACGAGATGACCGGCTCTACTATCTGCTGTACGTCAACTGCCACTGTCGCACCTCACGCAACCTGTGTTTTGCTCCTCGCCGCCTTAAATGGGCTTGTCTTCCAGACCCAGAGCCTTGACCATTTCCTTCTGCGTCGCCACCCACTTGGGACCCATGGCTGCTGACAGCCACACCTCCCAGACCTTGCTCGTGTCGTAGCCCTTCTTGTCTAGCTTCTTGCGAAGCTTCTCAAGCCGGTCCTTGCACTCGTAGTTGCCCGTGATGTAGTGGCAGGTCGGGAACTCGCAGCCTGCCACCAATACGCCGGCGGCTCCCCGGTCGAGCGTGTGCTGCACGAAACGCTGGGCGACCCGCGCGGAACACATCACCCGAATGATCCTCACGTTCGGTGGGTAGTCCATGCGGCCCACGCCAGCGATGTCGACCGCTCCGTGCGCACACCAGTGACACACGAACGCGATGATCTTCTTGTCGGCGTCCTTCTCCGTCAGGGCGTCGACTGCGGCCATGAGCTGCTCGTCGGTGAAGTGAACGACCTGGATGCATTCCTTCGGACAATCGGCGGCACACAGTCCGCAACCCTTGCAGAGGGCCTCGATGACCTCCGGAGTCTTGCCCTCATCACCCACGAGCTTGATGGCGCCGTAGGGGCACTTCTTGGAGCAACGTCCGCACTCGATGCAGTCGGTCAGGTCGATCTTGGCAACGATGCCTTCCGCTTCCACGAACCCCGCCGTCATGGGGATGGAGGCACGCATCGCGGCCCCGTAGCCCTCATCACGCACGTCCTTCAATGGCTTGGGGTTGCGGGCGGAACCGGCGAGGTAGATGCCGGCGGCTGCGAAATCGAGGGGGCCGAGCTTGATGTGCTGCTCTTGGAAGAAGTTGTCGGCGTTGGCCGAAACCTTCAGCTGACCCTTGATGTCGTCGACTCCTTCGGGGCCATGATATCCGGTTTGGAGCACTAGGAGGTCGGCCGGGAGTTCGATCTCCTCACCCAGCTGCAGATCCAAGACCTTCACCCTTAAGCCGCCATCAGCCTTCACCACTTCGGGCGGACTCTCGTAGGCAAAACGGACGAAGTTGACGCCCTCGGCCATGACTTCCTTGAGGTGCACGTACTCTTCCTTGACCGTGATCATGTCGCGGTACAGGACGTAGACATTGGTGTCCGGGTCGGCCTGCTTGATGAGCCGGGCGTTCTTCACAGAAGCCGTGCACCCGATGGTGCAGCAACCGCGCTCCTCGTTGCGGGAGTTCACGCACTGAATGAACACCACATTCTTCTTGCCCTGCACTCCGCCCGAGCGAAGCTTCTCTTCCAGCTGCAGCTGCGTGATGACGTCTGGGTCTTCACCGTACATGAACTGGCCGTCGCAGTCGATCTCACGCATGCCGGTCGCCACGATGATGGTGTCGGTGTGGAACTCGGCCTCGCCCTGGTCCGAGGATACCTTCACCGAGTAGTTGCCGATGTACCCCGCGATCGACTCCAGCTTGGCGCCCGTGTAGACGTTGATGTTTGACCGCTCGGCGATGGCGTCGGTGAGGGTCTTGACGACGTCCTCCGCCCTCACGTGTTCCGGAGCGATGTAGTTCACCTTACCCAAGAGTCCACCGAGCTGCTTCTCGCGCTCGACCAAGAAGACCTCGTATCCCTGATCGGCGACGGCCAGAGCGGCGGTCATACCCGCCACCCCGCCACCCAGCACGAGGCACTTCTGACCCACAGGCAACTTGATCTCGCGGCCCCGTTCGAGGAGGCGGGCTTTCGCCACCCCGGCCTTCACCAAGTCTTTGGCCTTCTCAGTCGCCAGGTTCTGATCGGTCTTGTGAACCCAGGAGACCTGCTCACGAGTGCTGACAAACTCGAGCTGGTAGGGGTTCATCCCGGCTTCGGCCACGGTCGCCTTGAAAAGCTTCTCGTGAGTACGCGGGGTGCAGCACGCCACCACACAGCGGTTGACGTTGTGCTCCTTCACGGCCTCCTTCATACGGTTGAGGAAGTCAACCGAGCAGATCCACTTGCCCTCTTCCGCATGTACCACGTCGGGCAGGGTGGCCGCAAACTCGGTGACGTCGGGACAACGCACGGCCCCTTGGATATTCGACCCACAGTCGCACACGAAGACGCCGACTCGGGGCTCCTCCTCCGAGGCACTCTGTGTGGCTTCGTTCTTGATTTCAGTCTCGTCGGTCATGCTATTCACCTTTTCGAAACGGCCTTCATGCTGGCACCTGTTGCCTGAACCACGGACTCCGAGATATCGATCGGGCCGGTGGCGCCACCACAGAGGTAGATGCCCGGCACGGTCGACTCGAGGGGGGCGTTGATGGGATCGCTCTCCTTGAAGAAGCCGTTGCGATCGAGTTCGATCTTGAGGACTTTCGCCAGCTTCTCGTTCCTGTCATTGGGCTCCAGTCCGGTCGACAGCACCAGGAGCTCGACTTCCTCTTCCTTGATGACACCCTCCAGCTCGTCCTCGTAGCGGAGGATGAGGTTGTGGGTATCGGGATCCTCTGTGACATCGAACGGCTTGCCGATGATGTATTTCACACCCAGAGCCGAAGCCTTCTTGTAGAACTCGTCGAAGCCCTTGCCGTAGCAGGTCTGATGGTTGTAGAAGACCAGGCACTCAACGTCTGCGTCGTGTTCCTTGGTGATGATCGTCTGCTTGGCGGCGACCATACAGCACACCTTGGAGCAGTAGTTCAAACCCTTGTCGCCGCGGCCCGCACATTGGATCCACGCGATCTTATGGGCATGGTGACCGTCGGAGGGCCGGACGATCTCGCCGAGCGTGGGCCCTCCCGAGTTCATGAGCCGCTCGAAGTTCATGTAGTCGATGACGTTGGGGTAGCGATCGAGGCCCCACGTCCCTTCTTCAATCGCAGCGGTCTTGACGCCAGCGGCCACCACGATGCTCTTGACCTCGAGGTTCAGCCACTTGTCTTTCATCCACAGCTCGATGGCGCCCTTACCTTCATCGCGGCAGGCTTTCACGCAGAGGGCCACCCCGCACTCCCGGCACTGGCTGCAATCGACCACGCAGCCTCCGATGCAGGCGCCTTTGTCGCGCATCTTGCCCTGACGGCAGAGGATGTTGACGAAGTTCATGTTGGGAACGGCCTGGGGGAAATCGACAGAGACCAGTTTGCGGGTGCCCCCGATGCGGGCGTCGAGCGGGTCGGCAATGGTGACCGGGCACTTCTCGACGCACTTGCCGCAGGCGTTGCACTTCTCCTCGTCGACGAACATGGCCCTCTTGAGCACACGGACCTTGAAGCCCCCGTTGGAGGGCTCCACCTTCCTGACGTCCGCGTTGGTGATGATCTCGATGTTCTTGTGGCTCTTCACCTCATACATCTTCGGAGCCTCAATACAGATCGAACAGTCGTTGGTGGGAAAGGTCTTGTCGAGGCGGGCCATCAGGCCACCGATACTCGGTGTGTCGTCAACCAAGTACACCTTGTAGCCGTATTCCGCCGTGTTCAGGGCTGCCGTGATGCCGGCTATGCCCCCGCCAATGATGAGTACCGATTCAGACGCTTCAGACATCCCTCGTACCTCGTCGTACCTTCGTGGGCACTAGATTTCGGTTACCGTGATCGCCGACACGGGGCAGACTCCCACGCAACCCATGCACCCGAGACAGCTCTCGGGCTTCACTGCTACCGCAACTCCATCAACCAGCTCGTACACCCCGGTGGGACAGATGAACGCACACTCTCCGCACGCCTCACACAGCGCAGCGTCGATGCCGATGAGATACACCTCGTATTCTTTCGGACCCGGACGCCTCATGACCACCTTCGTCCCCGCTACACAGCGAGACCTGTATGGGTGTTTCCGGACATAGATGTGGCTCTACAACCACCCACATCAGCGAAGCGAGCCGCTGACCAACCGGCCAGTCAGCCACCCTGAGTAGTATATCACCCGGGGGACTGGACGCAAGTTCGGCAACTGGTTGACCGGCCAATTTTTTTCGGTCCTTCCGAGATGCGCGGCGCCGGGCTCTCCGAGCCCTCGGAGAGCCCGGCGCCGCGCCCGTCGCATGCCGCAGACCACCGGTCTTCGACGGGCGCAGACCGATAGTGTTACATGCCGGTGAAGTCGGGTTTACGGCCGGACATGAAGGCCCCGATGCCCTCCTTGGCTGCCGCTGTAGTGGCAACCTTGCCGAAGGCCTGGTAACCGACCTCGAGAGCCGAGGAGAGATCGGACGCCTTCGCCCCTTCACGAACCGCTTCGAGGATTATCCGCACCACCTCACCGGACAGGGGGACGCCGTCGACGCTCGTCGCTTCCACGTCGGCAAGAGCATCCTCCGGCACTGACAGAGCCTCGAGCGCCAGGGGCAAGGTGCCCTCCAGCTCACGGACCCGCCGTGCCGCCAGTTGCACCAGGGCCTCGTATTCTTCCTCGGTGGCCGACACCACGCCCAACTCCAGAGCCTGCGTCGCGGTCATGCGGTCACCGCGGGCCAGCATTGAAGTGAAGAGCTTTGCGGCCTGGGGCCATTTGCGATAAGGAATGATGAGCCCGCCGATGCCCGGCAGAATACCCAGGGTGACTTCGGGGAACTGGAAGAAGGCCTTCGGTGTGGACACCCGGTCGTGACACCTCATGGCGAGTTCGGCGCCACCTCCCAATGCCATGCCGTTCACGGCCGCGACGACCGGCTTCTTCATCTGGTCGATATAGACGAGCAGCCGTGAGCAGTCGCGCGTGTACTGCGTGGAGGCTTCCGCATCTCCCAACATCTCGGGGAACCGTCCGATGTCGGCGCCGGCACAGAACGCCCTCGTGCCGAAACCTACGATGACGAAGCCCTTCACCGTCGGATCGTCCTCGTACTCCTGAATCGCCGCGAGAATCTCGTCGTTCACGCGATCGGTAAGCGCATTCATCTGCGCCGGACGGCGGATGGTGAGGACGACGACGTCATCGAGCCTGTCCACGAGGATGAACTGCTTGAATGCCGCCATCTCCTCGGCTTGATCGATCACCGAAAGCCCGGGGAAGCCCGGGCGCTCCTTCTCGAAGCGTTCGAGGATGCGCTTGACCTCGGCCGCACCCAACTCGCCGAGGAGCTCCAACGGACCCTTCTTGAAGCCCAGTGCGAGGGCGCAACCGAGATCGAGGTCCTCTTCCGTGCCGATCTCCCTCGCCACGATGTCGAGGGACTGACTGTACACGATGCCGAGCAGACGATCGCGAATCTGGGCCCGGGTCTCCGCATCGACTTCCACGGGCGTACCGGGACGATTCACCAACCACCTGTCCACGCTGTTGAAGATGTTCGCAGGCTTGTAGCACTCGCCTTCGGCCATCTGACGCTCATTCGTTTCAACGATGATCGGATTGCCGTTCGCCATGTTCAGCACGAAGAACGGGCCGGCGAAGACGAATTCCTCCGCCACGGAATCGATCTGGCCCGAAGTCGCGCCGTCGAGTAGATAGGCGGCTTCGTTGCACCAGTTATCGAAGATACGGTCCAGCATGAAGCAAGCCACGTCGGCGGTCACAAAGGGGACCTTGCCCGTGGCTGCGAACAGCCAACGCAGGTAGTCGACCACATCGCGGTCGGACTTCGCCCAGGTGATGATCTCAACCGCCGGGTTACGCCAGGCCGGAGCAAAGAAATGAGTGACCGTGGTACGTTCAGGGTGCTCCATCCCGGCGAAGATGATCTCCGCCGGGATGGAGCTGGTATTCGACGTGATGATGGCATCGGGAGCGACCCGCTCCTCGATCATGCCGAAGATCCTCTTCTTGAGATCGATGTTCTCCGTCGCCGCCTCGATGACGAGGTCGGCGCCTTTGACGGCATCATAGTCGGTGGAGAACACGATGTTGGCGAGAACCTTTTCGGCCGCCTCAGGCTTCATCTTGCCCCGCTTCACGCCTTTGTCGGCATACTCCTGATAGCGGGCCTTCGACGCCTCGAGAGGCTTCTCGACCACATCGACCAACGTGAGCCTGATCTCGGGAAGTGCCGCCTTGAGGTAGTAGCCGATGTCCGGACCAATAGTGCCTGCTCCGACGATGGCCACGTGGGTGGGCAGAGTCTTCTTGGGTGCCCCGAGAAGGGGATTGCGATACCCGGGGTACAGGCTGCTTTCAGCCATGGAAAGTCTCCTTTGCTACCCGACCTTGACGACGAGGGTGGCACCTGTATCGCCGGCGGCGCAGCCGGATGCCGCCCCGAAGCCGCCACCCTCGATCACCAGCTGTTCGATCATCTCCACAACGTGGCGAACCATGGTGGCCGCGTGCGGATGGCCGTAGATGAGGGAGCAACCGTAGTCGTTGTAGCCTTTGTAGGGGTCGACACCGAGCTTCTTGGCCATGTTGACATCATTGACCGCGAACGGGCTGTGAGTCTTCCAGACTTTAATGTCTTGAGGCGTCAGCCCCGCTTTGGCCAGAGCCATCTCGGTCGCCGGCACGGGTGCCGCGCCCATGCGGGCCTTCGCGGCCCGCGCGTAGCCAAAGGAGACGACCTGAATCTCTGGACCATCGGGATCGGCCAGTTCCTTCGCCTTTTCCCGGGTGCACACCGAGAGGCAGGCATTGCCGTCCGCCGGGTGGGTCTGTGCGGCGAAGCTGTGGATGCCGTCTTCGTTGACCGGCTTGAGCGCAGCGATGGCCTCGGGCGAAGTCTCGGTGATACCTTCGTCGGCCTCGACTACGATGGTCTTCTTCTTGCTGATCTGAACTTCGAGCGGGAACATGTAGCGCTTCTGGAACTCCCGATCGTTCTTGAGGGCGTCCTGATACTGCTGGTAGCGCACCCAGGAAAGCTCGTCGCACTCCTCCTTGGTGATACCGTTCTCTTTCCCGACCAGGTCGGCGGTGGTGACCATGGGGAGCTTGCCCCAGGGATCATAGTTGAAGTTGTCCATGACCCAGTCTTCGCGCTCTACATATCCACCGGGACCCATCGGGTTCGGCCACACGGAGTGGGGGCCGTTCGAGACTCGATCGTTGCCGATGCTCATGACCCAGTCGGCCGAGCCAACTTCGCATGCCATGGACGCCTGGTAAACCATCGTGGTGCCGGTGCTGCAGGCTTGGCTGATCCACACTCCGACGGTACGCTCTGCTCCGAGCAGCGCCGCAACCCAGCTGCCATTCCAGAACGCGTGCTTTGAAGCAACGGTATTGCCGCAATTCACATAGTCGAGCTGCATGGGATCCCAGTCGGGATGGCGTTCGGCAAGCCACCGCTTCACCGTGGCACCGGCCAGTTTGACCGGGTGTTCAGTGGCAAGGCTACCTTGCCAGCGAACAAATGGGGAAGCGTAGTATCCCTTGTAGGGGATCCAAGCGTTCTTGAACATTCCCTTTTCGTACATCAGATCCTCCGTTTGTGTGTGGACTCTCCGATTCCCCCTTCAGTCCCCCGTCTGGTGCGGGCTGGGGCCCCCGCGCGGTGCGCGGGG
>Ga0334886_1000312_pt1 | contig 78043 bp, 73 predicted proteins | sample GraSluR1_MG_9_FD_207232 | JGI IMG/M metagenome (GOLD analysis project Ga0334886, IMG submission 207232) | Sludge microbial communities from methane-producing bioreactor in Wageningen University, Netherlands - Granular Sludge_27_06-R1 | ecosystem: Engineered > Bioreactor > Anaerobic >...
TATAAATGGCATTATACATAATTGATTAGCCTTAGCTATCGGATTTCGATTTAATATTATAAGTAATATGTCTATTTAAGAAACTATGTTGAAGAATAAATTTGAATTCACCCAATATTCGTGAACAGGTAGTCTACCGCAGATGAGTTGATCTCACCATCTCAAGCCAGTTAGGTGAAAGAAGGTGGTCGATTGCATCGGATTGGCCCCAATAAGTTCCACCATATTGGATGGGGTCGCTTGTTAGGGTTTTCATGTGCAACAACTCGTTATGGGTAGACTACCCGTGAACAAGTTAAAGGAAAAGGGGAAAATGAGAGATTGTTTTGTTCTCAACAACCGGATATCACTCGATTTTTAGATTGTGCCGGTTTCTTATTTAAGAAAATATCATTTTTCCACCATTTTTCAACAAAAGAATCGAGAGTATTTCGATCAAATTTATCTACGAATTTATTTACAAATTCGTTAAATTTTTGCTCATCCTTGCTGAATAGGTGCCTATATATATTAGATAATTCATCGAAATCGTGGCCGAGTATCTGAATAAATGGAAACCACCCATCTGAAACCATTTGCTTAAACAAAGGTTCGTCTTCAAGAATATCATAATGATTTTGGAATGCTAGATATTTATAATATGTGCCTAGCTCTGAATATAAATTATCTAAGTTCAAAACATTATCTTCATCATATCTAGTGAAATCAAAAAATAAACCAAATCTCCACCCTGCTTTAAAGCAGAAGATTATATTATCATCAGTTTCTATTTTGATACCTCTAAATACCAAAGAATCTATATCCGCAATATCATTTGAACGTATCAATTCTCCTGGCTTGATATCTCGTTTTGGTAATATCGAAATTTCAGACGGAAAATCATTAATATACAAATCAGCAGATGAATCTTTGTGGATTAATATTAAAAATCTATGAATACTATCGGGCAAATACCGATCACCGATAAATAGATTCGATATTTGATTAACATATATATGAAATTCTTTTTGATCAGAATAGAAAAACCCACGAATTACGACATCAACGCATTCCCCCTCTACAGCATATTTAGATGAAAAACCACAGATTTTTTGGGTTTTATCTAGCGTATAACGAATCGGTTTCATCAGCGATCTCCTCGGTGAAACATAAAAATAATAATTTTGGGCACTCTATATCTAGAGAGCCCCTATCCGCTCAGATCTTCTGTATCTCGTCCTTCGTCGCGAGCTTGATCCCGGCGCCCGTCAGAACCTTCTTCGCCTTCTCGATATTGTCGACCCGGATGATCAATAGCGCCCGCTCCGCCTTCGTCGTTACGAAGGCGTAGGCGTAGTCGACGTTCACCTCGCTCTCGCCGAGGGTGTTCACGATCTCGTATAAGCCCCCCGGGATGTCCTTCATCTCGACGGCCAGAACTTCAGTCTCGGAGACGGTGAAGCCGCCGTCGTGGAGGACCTTATACCCCTTCTCCGGATCGTCGACGACCATCCGGATCACCCCGAAGTCCCCCGCCTCGGCGACGGTGAGGGCCCTGATGTTCACCCCGGCGTCGGAGAGGGTCTTGGAGACCTTCGCCATCCTTCCGGGCTTGTTCTCTACGAATAACGATATCTGCTTAATTGCCACCAACTTTCGCACCTCCTTATTTGCCGTCCTTCTTCGCCTTCTGCGTTCTCGCCTTCCTTCAGACCTTCCTCTTATCGATCACCCTCACGGCCTTCCCCTCAGACCGGGGGATCGTCCCCGGCTCGACGAGCTCCACGTCGGCGACGACGTTGAGGACGCCCTTCAGCTCCTTGGAGATCCTCTTGGATAATGACATCAGGTCGGCGATCTTGTCGCTGAAGCCCGTCTCAGTAACCTCCACCATCACCTTCATGATGTCCAGGGGCCCCTTCCGGTCGACGATGATCTGGTAGTGGTCCCCGACCTCGGGGATCGTCATCAGGACCGACTCCACCTGGCTGGGGAAGACGTTGATGCCCCGGATGACGATCATGTCGTCTGTTCTTCCCAAAATCCTCATCAGCCTCGGGTGGGTCCTTCCGCAGGCGCAGGGCTCGCAGTTGATCTTCGTCAGGTCCCCGATCCTGTAGCGGATGAGGGGTATCGCCCATTTGTTGAGGGTGGTGATCACCAGCTCGCCGGTCTCGCCGTCGGGGAGCTGCTCTCCGGTCTTGGGGTCGATCACCTCGATGAGGAACATGTCGGACCAGACATGGATCCCGCTTTGCTCCCGGCACTCGGTGAAGAGGGGGCCGCTCATCTCGCTCGTCCCGAAGATGTCGTAGGCCTTGATCCCCGTCGCCTCCTCGATCCTCCGTCGGGTCTCGTCAGACCACGGCTCGGCCCCGAAGACCCCCACCTTGAGGCTCGTGTCGTCCCGGATGGAGATGCCCATCCTCTCCGCCACCTCGGCGATGTGGAGGAAGTAGGAGGGGGTGCAGGCGATGGCGGTGCTCCCCAGGTCCTGCATCAGCATGATCTGCCGCTCGGTATTCCCCGTCCCAGTGGGAAGGACCGTCGCCCCGATCTTCTCCGCCCCGTAGTGGAGGCCCAGCCCCCCGGTGAAGAGCCCGTAACCGTACCCCACCTGGATGACGTCGCCGCGGCCGAGGCCGATGGAGGTGAGGGCCCGGGCCAGGGAGTCCGACCACATCTCGATGTCGTCTTTGGTGTAGCCGACGACCGTCGGCTTTCCTGTGGTGCCGCTGGAGACGTGGTAACGCACGATCCTGTTCCTCGGAAGGCTGAACATCCCCGTGGGGTAGGTGTTCCGGAGATCGACCTTGTAGGTGAAGGGGAGCTTCACCAGGTCGGCGAGGGCCTTTATATCCGAGGGCACCACCCCCGCCTCTTTGAACCTCTCTTTGTAGAAGGGGGAATGATCGTATACGTAATGGACCATCGACTTCAGCCGATCCTCCTGGAGCTTGGCGAGGTCCTCTCTGGGCATGCGTTCGATCTGCGGATTCCAGTAGTCAAACATGGCCATCAACCAAAGCTCCCTGACTCTCTTGTACGATAAATATCAATCGATCGCCTCCGAGAGTCCTGGAGGGGTGTTGGCAGTTGGGGTGATGGCGATGGCGATGGTGATGGCGTTGGTGATGGTGACGGTTAGGGAGATATTGGTTGGAGGTGTTGGTGGGTTTGGATGGTGGGTTTGGATGGTGGCTCTCTGATCCCGCGCTGGAAGGGATCTTTCCAACCCTGGGGCCCCTTCGGAAGTCAAATATATGATCATCGCCCAGGCAGTACCAGAGGAGAAGTGACTTTGGGGGCAAAAACCTACCTTTACGCCCTTCTTGCGGCCCTCCTCCTGGCGGGGCCGTCGGCGGGCCAATTGGCGGAGTTCGACAAGGTCAGCCCCGGCGCCGAGGCTGCGGTCCCGGCGCTGGTCATGGGGGCGTCCACAGAACCGCAGGGGCTCCTCCCCTCGGTCAAACGGGTCCAGTTCAGAACTGAGACGGGCTGGTCGAGCTGGATCACTCTTAAGGGAGTCCGGCTGACGACAGCACCGGTGGCCGTCTCTCCGGTGCCGGGGATCGTCGACATCCTCACCGGAGGAAACGAGAACGACCTCTGGCAGATCCGCCTCCGGGGTCAGGAGACCTGGTCGGACTGGATCCGGATCTTCGGCCCTCCCCCCTACAACAAGAACCTCGGCGGCGTCCACTTCAGAAAGTACGAGCTGGCGGCGATCTCCACCGGCTCGATGGACGGCGACTATCACCTCTTCACCTGGGGGCCCACAAACCACTGCCTCTACAAGAGATGCTGGGGGAGCGGCAGCGGCGGAGTTGCCTGCGATCGGACCCTCGACTGGATCAGGATAGAGGGGGAGATCGGATCGAGGCCCGGGGCGGTCCTCCACTCGAATAGGATCCACATCTTCGCCCTGGACAGCTCCAAGGGTCTCATCTGGAACTTTGCCGACCTCCCGGCCGTCGGGTCGGGAGATCTCCCCGCCTGGGAAGGATGGCGGCCCCTTGGGCGGTCCTTCGCCTCGCCTCCGGCTGCCGCCTCCGACGGAGAGAAGATCCACATCTTCGCCTTGAACCCGGGCGGCGGGATCGGCCACGCCACCCTCGACCCCGAGACCAGCGAAACCTCCTTCGAGACGATCAACGAAAAGATGGACTCATCCCCGGCGGTGGTCATCGGAAGAGACCGGATCGACCTCTTTGGAGTTGTCGGCGGCGAGCTGATCCAGATCAAAAACGACGGCGTTGGATGGAATAAAGGAGAGAACCTTAAGGGGTCCATCTCCGGGCAACCCACGGCGGTCTCCGACGGGAGAGGAGACATCTGGGTCTTCGCCCAGGGGCAGGGGGGCTGGCTCTGGGGGATCCACCAGAGCTCAAATGCTGAAGGCTGAAAAGGAGGGGCGGAATTGGAGGGAGTATGAAGAGGATGAGACCTCTCTCAAGTACTGCCCGTCCTATCCAGCTCTTCTTTTACCAGCCGGTTCGCCTCCCCCGGATCTGCCCTTCCCCGGGTCTTCTTCATGACCATGCCCACGATGAAGTTGATCGCCTTCTCGTTTCCGGCCCTGTAGTCGGCCACCGCCTGTGAGCACTCTTTCACCGCGGCCCTGACCGCCTCTTTCACGGCGTCGTCCTCGGCCCTGGCGAGCCCCTTAGCCTCCACGACCCCGGCCGGGTCCACCTCAGACGGATCTCCGAGGTGGTCGAGGATCGTCCGGATAACCTCGACGGCACCCTTCTCAGTGATCGTTCCCTTCTCGATCATATCGAGGATCTCCACCATATCGTCGACTCTGAATCTGTCGATGGTGACGTCCCGGTAGTTCAGCTCCCCTTTCAGGACGTCGGCGATCCAGACGGCCGCGAGCCTCGGTGTCGCCCTCTTTGCCACATCCTCATAGAAGTTTGCTACCCTGATCTCGGAGGTGAGGGACTTGGCGTGGTCGTCGGCTATGGCGTAATCCGCAACGAACCTCTCCCTCTTGGCGTCGGGGAGCTCCGGAAGCTCCGCCTCTACCTTTGGCACCCAGTCGGCGATCCTCATGGGGACGAGGTCGGGCTCGGGGAAGTACCGGTAGTCGTGGGCCTCCTCCTTCGTCCTGATGGATACGGTGATCCCCCGGAGTTCGTCGTAGTGGCGGGTCTCCTGGACCTGGGCGACCCCCCTCCTCCGGGCGGACCTCTGCCTGGTGATCTCGTAGGCGAGGGCCTTCTCCACACCCTTGTGGCTCGATATGTTCTTCACCTCTGCCCTCTCGCCTCCGACGAGGGATATGTTGGAGTCGATCCTCATCGCCCCTTCGAGGTCGCCGTCGAAGACGTCCAGATATTCCAAAATGTTCCTCAATTTGTCGAGGAAGGACCTCGCCTCCTTGGGGGACCGGAGGTCCGGCTCGGTCACCACCTCGAGAAGGGACATGCCGCACCGGTTGTAGTCGACCATCGAGTACTTCGCCCGGTCGATCGTCCCAGCGTGGACGAGCCTTCCCGGGTCCTCCTCCATATGGACCCTGGTGATCCTGATCGTCTTCTCCTCGCCGTCTTCCCCCTTGATCAAAATCTTGCCTCCAAGGCCGACTGGAAAGTCGTACTGGGTTATCTGGAAGGCCTTGGGAAGGTCGGGGTAGTAGTAGTTCTTTCGATAGAAGAGGGTCTCTCCCTGGATATCGCAGTGGAGGGCGAGGGCTACCCTTATGGCGTACTCGACCGCCCTCCTGTTCAAGACCGGAAGGGTTCCGGGAAGACCGAGACAGACTGGGCAGGTGTGGGTGTTTGGAGGTGCGTCGTGATATTTGGTCGAACAGCCGCAGAAGAGCTTCGAGTTCAGCTTGTTCAGCTGGACGTGAACCTCAAGGCCGATGATGACATCTTTTTCCGCCACTTTAGACCACCTCCTTTGGAACGGTCTCGTGGTACGGCGTCGCGTCCTCGTAGGCTTTGGCGGTTCTAAGAACGAGCTTCTCGTCGAAGTGACGGCCGATGATCTGAAGGCCCACAGGGAGGCCCCTGGCAAAGCCGCACGAGAGGGATATCGCCGGAACCCCGGCGAGGTTTATGGGGACGGTGAAGACGTCGGCCATATAGAGGGAGAGGGGATCCTCGATCCTCTCGCCGATCTTGAAGGCGGGGAAGGGCATGGTGGGGGTGACGAGGACGTCGGCTCCGCCGGCCGACAGGGCCCTCTCGAAGTCCTCCTTGATCAGGGTCCTCACCTTGAGGGCCTTGAGGTAGTACCTGCCGTAATAGCCTGCCGAGAGGGCGTAGGTTCCGAGGAGGATCCTCCTCTTCACCTCAGGGCCTAAGCCCGCCGCCCTGATCTCAGAGAAGGTGGTGTGCCAGTCCTGGTCGGCTCCCAACCTCAAACCGTAGCGGAGACCGTCGAATCTCGCCAGGTTCGACGACGCCTCGCTCATGGCGATGATGTAGTAGGCGGCGAGGGCGTACTTGGTGTGGGGAAGGCTCACCTCCTTCCAGGACGCCCCCAGCTCCTCTAGCTTAGATATGGCGTCCCAGACCAACGTCTCCACCTCTGGGTCGACCCCATCGCCGAAGTACTCTTTGGGAACTCCGCAGACTAGACCGTCGACGCCCCCTTCGAGGCCCGCCATATATCCTCCCTCGGAGTTCAAGGAGGTCGAGTCCCGGAGGTCTCGGCCCGCGATCACGTCCAAGACCATGGCCGCGTCCTCGACGTTCAACGCCAGGGGCCCGATCTGCTCCAGGCTGTTGGCGTAGCTGACAAGGCCGTAACGAGAGACGAGGCCGTAGGTGGGCTTGAGGCCGACGATCCCGCAGAAGGAGGCGGGGCACCGGATGGATCCGCCAGTGTCCGATCCCAGGGCGCAGGGAGCCTCGCCGGCGGCCACCGCCGCGGCGGACCCGCCGCTGGAGCCGCCTGGGACCCGGTCGGTCTTCCATGGGTTTCTCGTGGGGCCGAAAAAGCTCGTCTCGGTGGAGGTCCCCATGGCGAACTCGTCCATGTTCGTCTTGCCGATGATGATCGCCCCCTCCTCCTTCAGCCGCTCGATGACGTGGGCGTCGTAGGGGGGGATGTAGCCGGAGAGGATCCTCGACGAGCAGTTCGTCTCGATCCCCCTCGTAGATATGGAGCTTTTGATGGCTATGGGGATCCCAGCCAGGAGGCCGCTACAGGGAGCCAGATCAAACTCCCGGGCCTCTTCGAGGGCCAGGTCCTCGGAGAGGATTGTATACGCGTTCAGGTCGCTCCTCTTGATCTTATCGAATAGGGACGAGACCATCTCTTCGGCCGACGCTCCTGCCGCGAGCCTCTCTTTGAGCTCTCTCAACATGGCGATCACACTATCCTGGGGCTCTTGAAGTAGCCGTTCTCCCTTCGGGGAGCGTTTCTAAGCGACTCCTCCTGGGAGAGGGACTCCACAGCCACGTCCTCCCGGAAGACGTTGGTGAGGTCGACGACCCGATAGGTCGGCTCTACATCCTCCGTATCGAGCTCATCGAGCTGATGAAAGTAATCGAGGACCGAGTTGAAGAGGGCGAGAAAACCCTCCTTCTCATCCTCAGCGACCTTGATGCTGGCAAGCCAGCCTATATGATCCACATCTTCTCCCGTAATCATCGCGATCCCACGCCTTTCTTTCTCTCTGGAAGATGAACAAATCGTAGGAGGCTATGAACCTTTTGCCGGTGGATGGGAGCCAGGCTGAAAAAAGCCAAACAAAACAAAAAAAGGGTCGTAGCGGACTCGCCGGGATTTGAACCCGGGACTGAGGCTCCGGAGGCCTCCGTGTTATCCAGACTATACTACGAGTCCAGCTAAGATTCCAGCACTATCTCGATGTTGACGTTCTTGGGAACCTGAATCCGCATCAGCTGGCGGAGAGCCCGCTCGTCGGCGTCCAGGTCGATCATCCGCTTGTGGACCCTCATCTCCCAGTGGTCCCAGGTGGCGGTCCCCTCCCCATCGGGGCTCTTTCTCGTAGGAACTACCATCCTCTTCGTCGGGAGGGGTATAGGTCCCGCCATGTGCACGCCCGTCCTCTGGGCGATCCCCCTCACCTGGCTGCATATCTCGTCCAGGGAACGGGGGTCGGTCCCAGATAGCCTTATCCTTGCCTTCTGCATAACTCAAACACCATAAAAATTTGAGTTAGCGGGGTGTGATGTTCATGCACATGCCCGCTGCTATCGTCTGGCCCATATCCCTGATGGCGAACCTGCCCAGCTGGGGGATCTCCTTGACCTTCTCGATCACCATCGGCTTTGTGGGGACGACGGTGACTATGGCGGCGTCGCCGGCCTTGATGAAGGCAGGGTTCTGCTCCTTTACCGCGCCGGTCCTGGGGTCCAGCTTCGCCTTGATCTCCGTCAGAGTACAGGCGATCTGGGCGGTATGGCAGTGGAAGACGGGGGTGTAACCCGCAGAGATGGCGCTCGGGTGCTGCAAGACCACGAGCTGGGCTGTGAACTCCTTGGCGACGGAGGGCGGCGAATCGACGTGTCCGCAGACGTCGCCTCTCCGAATGTCCTTTCTTCCGACGCCCCTCACGTTCCAGCCGATGTTGTCGCCGGGTAGGGCCTGGTCTGCCTCCTCGTGGTGCATCTCGATCGTCTTGACCTCGCCTACGACGCTGGCGGGCTCGAAGATGATCTTGTCGCCCTTCTTGATGATCCCGGTCTCAACCCTCCCCACGGGGACGGTCCCTACACCGGAGATGGTGTAGACGTCCTGGACGGGGAGCCTGAGAGGCAGGTTCGTCGGCTTTTCTGGCTCCTTCAAGTTGTTGAGCGCCTCAAGAAGGGTGGGTCCGGTGTACCAGGTGAGGTTGTCGCCGCGAGCGATGACGTTGTCGCCGACGAAGGCGGATACGGGCAGGAAGGGAATATCTGCAATCTTGTACCCGACCATCTGCAGGAGCTTTCCTACCTCCTCCTTCACCTCTTTGAACCTCTCCTCGCTGTACTTGGCGGCGTCGATCTTGTTGACGGCTATGACGAGCTGGTTGATCCCCAGGGTCCTGGCGAGGAAGACGTGCTCTCTCGTCTGGGCCATGACGCCGTCGGGGGCTGCGATCACCAGAACTGCGGCGTCTGCCTGGCTCGCGCCGGTGATCATGTTCTTGATGAAATCTCTATGTCCGGGACAGTCCACGATCGTGAAGTAGTACTTGTCGGTGTCGAACCTCTGATGGCCGATGTCGATGGTGACGCCCCTCTCTCGCTCCTCTTTCAGGCTGTCCATCACCCAGGCGAACTCGAAGGACCCCTTACCCTTGGACTCGGCCTCTTTCTTGTACTGCTCGATGATATGTGGAGAAACGGCGCCGGACTCGAACATCAGCCTCCCTACGAGGGTGGACTTCCCGTGGTCGACGTGTCCGATGAACGCCAGGTTCATGTGTGGCTTCTGTGCTGCCATCTTTATCTCCTCCGGTTAACTTTCAACTCCGTATTTACGTCTATTCCGTTTAAATCTTTTCAGAGAAGGCTTCAAGCCTTCAGGTAATCGCTGGGCTTAGGCATCTCGGTCTTTAAACCCTTCCGGCCCCGGATCTGGCGTACCGTCTCAACCATCGCCGCCGGTGGGATCGGCTCAAAGCCTGCAAACTCCGTGCTCCATAGGGACCTGCCCTCGGTGGCTCCCCGGATCGCTCCCGCAAACCCGAAGAGCTCAGAGACCGGCGCCTTCGCCTTGATTATGATCATGTCGCCCTCGGTCTCCATGCTCAGGATCATGCCTCTTCGGCCCTGGATCTCGGACATGGCTCCCCCCATCTGCTCCTGTGGAACCTGTATAAAGACGTTCTGGAAGGGCTCCAGGAGGGTGGGGGTCGCCATGAGGATCCCAGCCTGGACTGCCTGCCTGACGGCGGGGATGACCTGGGCGGGACCCCGGTGGATGGCGTCCTCGTGGAGCTTGATATCCATCAGCTTCGCCTTTACACCCTGGACCGGTTCTCTGCATATGGGGCCGTTCTTCGTCGCCTCGACGAACCCCTCCAGCATCAGCTCCATCGTCTCTCTCAGGTACTGGACGCCCTTGGTCATGTTGATGAAGACGTTGGACTCGAAGATGCCGGATATGTTCCGAGCCTCCTCTTTATCCATCCCCTTGCTGATGAGGATGTTCCTCCTCTCCAGCTCCTCCATCTTCATGGATACCTCGCCCGACTTGATGGCGTCAACGACATCCAGCTCCAGAGGCTCGATCTCGATGTAGAACCGGTTGTGGTGGTTAGGAGACTTCCCCTCGACGGCACCAGAGGTCTTTCCGGTGATGGACTCCCGATATACGACGATGGGAGGCGAGGTGGTGATCTCGACGCCCTTGTCCCTCTGGATCCTGTAGGCGACGATCTCCAGATGGAGCTCCCCCATCCCGGCCATCAGGTGCTCGCCGGTCTCCTCGTTGATGTTGATGTTTAGGGTCGGGTCCTCCTTCGCCACCTGCCGGAGAACCTCTACCAGCTTGGGAAGGTCCCGGGTGTTCTTCGCCTCGACGGCCACGGTGACCACCGGCTCGCTGACGTGCTTTATGTCCTCGAAGGGGGTGGCGTCCCGGTCCGAGGATACGGTGGACCCTACGAAGGCGTCCCGCAGGCCTGTGACCGCCGCGATGTTCCCGGCGGGGATATGTTCCACCTCGATCCTGTCGGCCCCCATGAATATCCCCGTCTGCTGGACGCGGTTGGGCTTGGCGACCCCGTATATGGACAGCTCCATCCCCCTCTCCAGGGTTCCGGAGAAGAGCCTCCCCGTCGCCACTTCGCCGGCGTGGGGGTCGACGGAGATGTCGGTGACCATGAAGGCGACGGGGCCCGAGGGGTCGCAGGACTCCATCGACTTGTAGAGCTTGCTCTTCTTGTCGCCGTGCCAGATTACCCCGACCCTCTCCTTCTGAGCCTTCAGGGGGCTTGGAAGGAAGCGGATGACCATGTCGTTGACCGCGACGTAAAGAGGGCATCTCTCGGCGAGGGTCTTCATATCTCCTGTCTGACAGTAATCGTAGACCTCGCCGAAGCCGATCCCGGTGCTCTTCATCTGGGGGACGCTGATAGCCCAGTTGTAGAGGGCAGAGCCGAAGGCTACGCTCCCCTCGGAGGCGTCGACCCTCCAGCCCGCCTTGTACTTCTCCTCGTTCATCCCCCGGATGAGCTTGTTTATGTTATCGATCAATTTTCCCAGCCGCAGCTGCATCTCCTGCTTGTCGACCTTCAGCTCGTTGAGGAGCCGGTCGACTTTGTTGACGAATAGGACCGGGTGGACGTTCTCTTTGAGCGCCTGCCGGAGGACCGTCTCGGTCTGGGGCATCGCCCCCTCCACGGCATCGACGACGACTACAGCGCCGTCTACGGCCCGCATCGCCCTCGTGACGTCGCCACCGAAGTCGACGTGGCCGGGGGTGTCGATCATGTTGATGAGGTACTCCTCACCCTTGAACTCGTGGACCATGGAGACGTTGGCGGAGTCTATGGTGATACCCCTAGCCTGCTCCAGCGGATCGAAGTCCATGAATAGCTGCTTGCCCGCCAGCTCCATGGATATCATGCCAGCCCCTGCAAGCAGATTATCAGATAATGTGGTCTTGCCGTGATCAATATGCGCAACAATACCGATATTTCTGATCCTCTCTGGCTTGTCCATCAGCGCGGTTACGCGCTCAGCCATCTTCTTCCTCTTGCCCATATCAAGCCTCGCGAAATTTGAGATAAAGCTCTGAATCTTGGAGTCTCGGTTCCATTTTCGTACACCTATATAAGCCTTCGGCCGTCGATGGCGGCTTTCGATGGGTCGCTATCATCGATTTTTCGCCACCTGATGCCGTTTGGGAAAAACCCTTCCCAGAGATATAATATAGAAGATGCGAGCGGCGGAGAAAAATGGGCGTCGAGGGAGATGAGGAGTCGAAGGAGGATAAAGCTTCCCGGAGGCGATGGTTGGAGGACTATCCGGGGCGGAGATTTCTGATATACGATCGCTATTATAAAACGGCTAGTAAAGCTTATATCGGTGAGATGGGACCTTCACAGGGTTTTCAAGATGGCACGCTTGGTAATGAAGTTTGGCGGATCCTCGGTCGCCGACGGGGCGAAGCTCCGAAACGTCGGAGAGCTGGTAAAGGGCATCAGCGAAGATAACGAGATCGTAGTCGTCACCTCAGCCCTGGGAGGCGTAACCGACGACCTCCTCCAGTGCGCCAGGGCGTCGGCGGATGGAGGGAAGACGGAGGATATAGTGACCTTCGTAGACAGGCTGAGCAAAAGGCACATCCAGGCCCTGATGGAGGCGGTGAGGGACCCGGAGATCGTAAGAGAGCTGAAGGAGGTGATCATCCAGAGGCTCGGCGAGCTGGAGAAGGCCTACATCGGGATCTGCTACCTCGGCGAGCTGTCGCCCAGGTCCATCGACAGGATATCGAGCTACGGCGAGAGGCTAGCGGCCCCCATCCTCTCCGGCGTCCTGAGGGACCTGGGGCTGAAGTCCAGATACTACACCGGGGGCGAGGCGGGGATCGTCACCAACAGCGACTACGGGAACGGAAAGCCCCTGGAGAAGACCTACGACCTCCTCGCCTCGAGGCTCACCCCCCTCGACGGCGTCCCGGTGGTGACGGGGTTCATCGCCGAGGACGAGAGGGGGAACATCACCACATTGGGCAGAGGCGGCTCGGACTTCTCGGCCTCTCTCATAGGCGCTGCCATTGGGGCGGACGAGATATGGTTCTGGAAGGATACTACTGGGGTGTTGACCACCGACCCGCGGATAGTCTCGGAGGCTAAGAACATCCCCGTCATCTCCTACCGGGAGGCTATGGAGATGTCCTACTTCGGGGCGAAGGTCCTCCACCCCAGGGCGATCGAGCCCGCCATCAGGAAGGGAATCCCCGTCAGGGTGAAGTGCACCTTCGACCCCCAGGACCCCGGCACCCTGATAGTGAAGGAGGGAGCCGCCAAAGAGGACGTCATAAAGGCGGTCACCCTATCGAGGAACGTGGCCCTTCTCACCATCTCCGGCGCCGGGATGATCGGAACCCCCGGCATCGCGGCCCGGGCCTTTACGGCTCTGGCCAACGCCGGGGTGAACATCATCATGATCAGCCAGGGGTCGAGCGAGGCGAACATATCCGTCGTCATCGATGAGCACCAGGCCGAGGCGGCAGAGATCGCCCTCCGGGCTGAGTTTCCGACGACTATCGTGAGGGAGATATCAAGAAATAGGGACGTGGCCGTCGTCGCCGTCGTGGGGGCCGGCATGGTGGGGACCCCCGGAGTAGCCGGGAGGGTGTTCGGGTCGATGGGGCGGTCGGGAATCAACGTCCTGATGATCAGCCAGGGGTCGAGCGAGCACAACATCTCCTTCGTCGTCAGCACCACAGAGGCGGAGAGGGCGGTCCTGGAGCTCCACCGGGAGTTCGGCCTTGAGAGCGGGGCGAAGAGATGAGAGGTGAGGAGATGAAGAGGCTTACCTACGCCGACTCCGGCGTCGACATCAGGGCGGAGGAGAGGGCGATCTCCGCCATGAAGAGGGTCATGACCGGCAGGAGGAAGGGAATCGGCGCCCCCATCACCGATATCGGCCACTACGCGGGGCTCATCGATATGGGCGAGTACGCAATCGCCATGACCACCGACGGCGTCGGAAGCAAGGTCCTGATCGCCAATGAGATGAAGAAGTGGGATACCGTGGGGATCGACTGCATGGCGATGAACGTCAACGACCTCCTCGCCATCGGGGCCGAGCCCCTCGCCTTCGTCGACTACCTCGCCCTGGAGAGGATCGACCCGGAGATGACCGCCGCGATCGCCGTCGGCCTTGAAAGGGGTGCGGAGATCTCGAACATCAGCATCGTCGGGGGCGAGACGGCATCCCTCCCCGAGATCATCCGGGGGTTCGACCTCGCCGGAACCGCCATCGGGATGATCAAAAAAGAGGACGTCGTCACCGGCGAGAAGATAGAAAAGGGGGACGTCGTGGTGGGGCTTCCGAGCAGTGGCCTTCACAGCAACGGCTTCTCCCTCGCGCGGAAGATCGTCGCCGAGTCGAGCTACACCTACTTCGATAAGATGCCCGGCTCGGAGAAGACGATCGGCGAGCTCCTCTTAGAGCCGACGAGGATCTACATGGAGGCGCTGGAAGTGATAAAGAAGGCCGATGTCCACGGGATGGCCCACATAACGGGCAGCGGCCTGCTCAAGCTCCACCGGATCAGCGGCTTCGGCTTTGAGATCTCCGACCCCCTCGAGCCCCAGCCGATATTCCGGTTCCTCCAGGAGGAAGGGGGCGTCGCCGAGGACGAGATGTACCGGACCTTCAACATGGGAATGGGCTGGGTATTCGTCCTCCCGGAGGATGACGCCGACGCCGTCCTGGGAATGACCGACGGGAAGGTCGTGGGCGAGATCACCGATTCGGGGCTCCGGCTCGGAGACATGGAGCTGAAGTAGGCGGAAGAAGGCCAAAAGCGATTATGAGTTCGAGGGGCTTATCCAGCTTGGGGGGGCCACCCAAAGCCCCTCCCATAAGACATTACCCTGACCGTAGAATGAAAATAAAAAATTGATATAATTATCAGTGAGTGCCCATTACCACATCGACACCCGTCTTTTTTCGAATGGCACCGGCGATCTCTTCGGAATACTTACAAACAGGCTCGGATGGTATCGGCTTTATCATGCAGGTGCAGATGAAGATCACTTCAGCGCCCCTTCGCACCATCTCTGCCGCTTGACGGACGGCATCTCTGCCTGGACAGCCTCCGCACGGCGCCATCCCTATTATCTCGATCTCTTCATCAGAATATTGAGCAAAGCTTCCGGTCTTCTCTCTTATCGCCCTGAAACAAGATGTTCCGGGGCAGATTCTCATGGCGGCTTCACATCTGACGAGTCCTACTTTGACCAACCATATCACCTCGCAATCCACTCACAGCTTTGATCAACATATATTAATAATCAACCCAAATTCCTTGCTATCTTGAGAGCGGGTTTTTGAGGCCGATGTTCGAGCTGAAAACTATAATGAACGGAAATTTCGCCTGCGCCTGATCTGAGATCTCACTCGAACCTCTTTCGGAGCATCCTCATCGCCGGAAGAATCAAGAGAATCAGAAATACCGTCAGGATGAGAAGGTCCTTAAACGAGGAGGATGGGGCAGAAGAGAAGGCGGCTCGCAGCCCCTCCACGGTGTAGTTGAGGGGGAGAAGCTGGCTTATGGCTTGAAGCCACGATGGCATGGCAGATATAGGATAGACGACGCCGCAGAGGAAGACCATAAAGAACCTCGGCAGGTTGAGGAAGGTCTGGACCTCGAAGACCTCCTTGAAGAGGACGCTGAAGAGGGCTCCCATCGAGAGGAGAAGACCAGAAGGGAGATCAACGCCACCGGGATCAGGGCGAAGAGGTCTGGATGAAGATCCAGTCCCAGAACCATTCCCAGCGTCACCATCGAGGTCATCAACAGGCCGAAGAGAAAGCCGCCGAGAACTTTTCCCAGGAGTACCGAGTCGGTGCTCACCGGCCCAAGAAGGAGCCTCTCAAGGGACCCGAGCCTCAGCTCGAAGTTTATGACCACCGCCTCTGCCGCCGTCGTGCTGAAGAGGATGGTCATGGCGATCAGCCTCGGGATCAGATCCTCGAAGTTGCCGGGGCTTCGGAGGTAAAAGGCCAGGGTCCAGGCGACGGGAAAGACCATCCCCCAGCTGATGGCCGGAGGCTTGAGGTATTAGGTTCTCATGTCCTTAGCGGCGATGAGGTATATGCACCGCAGATCGTCGCGGATCATCTCCCCTTCCCCCCTTCTCCTTCGCCATCACCGTGGGGCTCAGGCCGATTATCCTGACGAAAGCGTCCTCAAGGCTCGGCCTTATGCTGTTTATCGCCAATAACCCCAGATCGTGGTCCTTCGAGAACTCGAATATCTCCTCCAGGACCCCGGACGGGCCTCCCCCGTAAATCTTCACCCGCGTCTCGTCCAGCAGGGCGACTTCTGCTTCGGGGAGCCGCGCCAATAAATCCCCCACATGACCGGATGCCTCCCGTCCGAAGGACGCTTCGATGACGGACCGCTCTTCTGCATATCTCTTCAGCCCCTGAGGCTTATCGACGGCGACGACTCTGCCCTTCACCAGGATGGCTATCCGATCGCAGAGATGGTCCGCCTCCTCCAGATAATGAGTTGTCAGGATTATGGTCAGACCCTTTCGATGGAGGTCGGAGATGAGGTTACGAAGGGAGCGAGCGGCCACCACGTCCAGCCCCACCGTCGGCTCGTGCAGGAAGAGGACCTTGGGATCGTGAACCAGTACCGCGGCAATTGCGAGGGCGCGCTTCATCCCCCGGAGAAGGTCCCGAAACGGTCGTCTCTTCGCTCGTATAGGCCGAAGGCCTTCAGGAGCTCCTCGGCCCTCTCCTCCCGGACCCCCTTTGGGACTCCGTAGAGCTTGGCCATGAAGAGGAGGTTCTCCCGAGCGGAGAGCTCATCGTAAAGGTTGGAACTAGTCGGGGACCACCCCGATCCCTCTCTTGGCCTCGGTGATCCCGGAAGATAGGTCAAACCCGAGGATTCTGGCCCCGCCTTCCGTCGGGCGGGAGAGGCCGACGAGCATCATGATGGTGGTGGTTTTGCCCGAGCCGTTGGGGCCCAGGAGGCCGAATACCTCCCCGTCTTCCACATCGAAGCTGATGCCATCGACGGCGGTGACACTCTCGAAACGCTTGGTCAATCTCCGGACCTCGATGGCGTTCATGTACTCTCCGAGATCTCCTCAAAAAGCTCATGCCCTTCAGGAGGCTGCTCTGAAATAGACCGCCCACAGGATGAAGGCCGCGTTATCAATCCCCGGTTTGCTCTTTCAGCCCTTTCAGCTCTTCCACGACTCCTTCCAGCTCGCCCTTCAGCGAGTCCCTGTAACTCTCCAGCATCGATATCCGCTCCTCCCGACCGGGGAGGGGGTGTCCGCAGCAGCAGGCGTCTCGACCGCCAGACGGGGCCGAGCCGTGATGCGATGGCGCCGAATGGCGGCCAGGCTCGCGACATCCGCAACTCTCACCGGCACCAAAACGTCGCATGCCGGCGTGCAATGGTCCATCACCAAAACGGTGTCTATCTCCGCAGCACATCAATTCCACCTCGTTTTTCCTCTAGATATTTTCCTCTAAAAGATCAATCACAATCTTGCGCGTCTTCAGCCTCCACACCTTCTCAGGAGTGCCGCCTTTGACCTCTCGATAAGAGGCAACTTCGATGATCTCGCCCCCTTGAGGGCGGAGAGGTGATAGTAAAGCCCTGCCATGGACATCCCGTCGCCGAGCCCGAGCTGCTCAAAGATCTCCTTGGTGCTCCTCTCCTCGGTGCCGATGCACTGGATGATCCTCCATCTCGTAGGGCAATGGAGGGCACTAATGCATCTCTGAACCCGGTTCAGGGGCTGGTTCTGTCCGTGACACATAATGAACGCCTTGGGTATTCTAGTAGTTCACAAGTCAGCCAAAAAAACCGATGAACACGCAGAGCTGAGCCCCTTTCAGAGATACGCGCCGCCTGCCCCAGAGCCGATATATACTAAAACCGACCTAAGTTAACCTCAATGAAGTCCTTGAGCTATCGAGTCCTGCTCAGAAAAGAGCCGGAAGGATGTTACAGCGCCATCGTCCCTACCCTTCCCGGATGCGTCACCTTTGGGGAGACGATAGACGAGGCGATCCAGATGGCAAAAGAGGCGATCGAGGCCTACGTCGAAAGCCTCGCAGCCCGGGGCGAAGAGGTCCCCACCGAGGAGGGAACTCTCGAATGCACCTTGACGATTGAGGCCCATGCCTAAGCTGCCCGCCATTTCTCCTGAAAAACTGGCCAGGGCGCTGGAGAGGTCCGGCTTCCTACTGGAGAGGGTTAAGGGAAGCCATCACGTCTACTTCAATCCCCAGACCAATAAGACTGTGGTAATCCCGCTCCACGGAAGGGATCTACCCAAGGGCGTCTTGAACGAGATCCTGAAGCAGGCGGGCATAACCAGAGAAGAGCTCTTGGAACTGTTATAGGACCACAGTTGGGTTCTCAAGCCATCCTGATCAAGAAAAGATAACTGCAAAATGGAAGAAAACTCCGAGGCGGCCTAAGCGGCCTTTTCGCCCTTCTCCGCCGCCTCCTTAGCCATCGTCCCGAAGAGCTCCTCCAGCTTCACCTTAATCTCCTTAATAGCATCGATGCCCGGACCCCCGACGTCCAGGGGCGACTCTCCGGCGAGGTCCGCCTCCATGAAGTTTCTGTCGAAGGGGACCGTCCCCAGGACGGGGACATTCATCTCCGCGAGCTTCTCCTTGATCTTCGTCTGCTCCTCGGGGGCCTTGCTGATGACCGCCATCACCCTCTCGATCCCCAGGTCCTTTGCGAGCTTCTTGATCCTCTCCAGGGTCTCGACGGAACGAAGGCCCGGCTCGACGACGGCGATCATGACGTCGACCCCCTTCGTCGTCCCGCGCCCCAGGTGCTCTATCCCCGCCTCCATGTCCAGGATGACCAGATCCTTCTCCCGGAGGATGACGTGTCTGAGGAGGGCCCGGAGGAAGGCGGTCTCGGGGCACATGCAGCCGCTTCCACCGGTGTCGATCGTCCCCATGACTGCCAGCTTCACCCCGTCGGGGCCGACGCAGCCGCACCTCTCTATGACGTCGTCTACTTTGGGGTTGAGCTTGAACATCCCAAACTCGGCGCTCGCCCTCTCCTGGACCATCTCCTTGTAGTCGGTGATGGGCCGCGGGTTTTTGGCGACCCCCAGGGCCGATGCCAGGTTCATGTCGGGGTCAGCGTCTATCGCGATGACGTTGTACCCGTCCCGGGCGAAGAGGCGGGCTAGGGTTCCGGCGAGGGTCGTCTTTCCGACGCCGCCCTTTCCAGTTATGGCTATCTTGATGGTAAGACCTCCAGGAAGTTGAATATCGTCTCAGGTTGGATCTCGGCTCGGATCTTCCCAGCTCAGATCTCCAGATATATATGGGAGGATCACAGTTTATATCGCTTCTGGATGGGCCGCTGGCCTGGGGCGGATCGAAGAAGAGAGGGAGATCGGGGATGAAGAAGGACGATGGGAATGGAGACGGAAGGGGAGATGGATAGCAGGGATATTGAAGGGAGCCGTCGGGCCGGGAAGCCGAAGGATGCGCCTTCTAAGGCGCCTTCTACATCCCGGCCCCCGGATTATCCGGCCAGCGGCCTCGGCCCCTTCGCCCCGGAGCTTCTCAGGAAGAGGTACCTCCGGCGGGACCTCACAGGGAACGTCGCCGAGACCGCCGAGGAGATGTTCAGCCGGGTCGCCCGGACCGTGGCGAGAGCCGAAGGGAGGTTCGGCGGAGATCGCCAGAGAGCTGCATCGAGGTATCGGGACGCCATGACGGAGGGGCTCTTCCTCCCCAACTCCCCGACCCTGATGAACGCGGGCCTCTCCCTGGGGCAGCTCTCCGCCTGCTTCGTCCTCCCGGTGGAGGACTCCATGGACGGGATCTTCGGCGCCCTCAAAGAGATGGCGAAGATCCACCAGAGCGGCGGGGGTACGGGCTTCTCCTTCTCTCGCCTGCGGCCGAAGGGCGATCCCGTCAGGGCGACCGGAGGCGTCGCCAGCGGCCCCGTCTCCTTCATGGAGGTCTTCGACGCCGCCACCGAGGTGATCAAGCAGGGGGGGCGGCGGCGCGGGGCGAATATGGCGGTCCTGCGGGCCGACCACCCCGACATCCTCGACTTCGTCCGCGCCAAGGAGAGGCCTGGAAGGCTTCAGAACTTCAACCTCTCGGTGGGGGCCAGCCGCGACCTGATGGCCAAAGCCCGGTCGGGGAAGGACTTCAACCTCAGAAACCCCAGGACCTGCCAGGTGGCAGAGACGATCGACGCCGCCGGCCTCCTCCGGGAGGTCGCCGCCAACGCCTGGAGGCGGGGCGACCCCGGGGTCCTCTTCCTCGACAGGATCAACGACTCCCACCCCCTCCCCGGGACGATCGAGGCGACAAACCCCTGCGGCGAGCAGCCGCTTCTCCCCTACGAGTCCTGCAACCTCGGCTCTGTCAACCTCTCCCGCTTCGCCGGAGGGGGCGAGGTCGACTGGGAGGGCCTCGAAGAGACGGCCCGCCTCGCAGTCCGGTTCCTGGACGACGTCATCGAGGTGAACCGCTTCCCCCTCCGAAGGATCCGGGAGGCGACCCTGAGGAGCAGGAAGATAGGCCTGGGGGTGATGGGATTTGCCGAGATGCTCATCGAACTTGGGATATCCTACGCCTCGGAAGAGGCCGTCGAGATGGCGGAGGAGGCGATGAAATTCATCGCCGGCGTCGCCAGAGACGAGTCTTGCCACCTCGGCGAGGAGCGCGGCTCCTTCCCGCTGCTGGAGGAGAGCAGCCTCGACTGGGACGCCATGAGGAACGCCACCGTCACGACGATCGCGCCGACGGGGTCGATCAGCCTCATCGCCGGGTCGAGCCCCGGCATAGAACCCTTATTCGGCCTATCCTACTCCCGGGACCTCCTCGGCGAAGAGATGGTGGCGACAAGCCCTCTCTTCGAGAGGATGGCGAAAGATAGGGGGCTTTACACCGACGGCCTGATCCGCCACGTAGCGGCGCGGGGGACCCTGGCCGGGGCCCCAGGAGTCCCTGACGACCTCAAAGAATTATTCGTAACGGCGATGGAGGTCGCGCCGGCCCAGCACGTCAAAATCCAGGCGGCCTTCCAGAGGTTCACCGACAACGGCGTCTCCAAGACCGTCAACCTCCCGCCGGAGGCGACCGTCGAGGATGTCCTCGGAATCTTCGCCCTCGCCGACGAGCTCGGCTGTAAAGGGATCACCGTCTACCGGTACGGATCGCGAGACCAGCTCCTCCACCTGGGAGACCACATCAGGTGTAAAGAGTGCAACGGTGGGTAGATATTTTGATGGTGATCGTGGAGGATCTGATCATGGAACTTCGATTTAAGCCGGATTGGAGGGAGACGAAGGATTAAAAATTGACTGGATCATAAGTTAAATAATGATATTAATAGCATTCAGCTCCAGAAGATCTAAAGTTAAACGACTGATTTCTGGGTTATTATCCCTTTAGGTTTAACTGATGGAGGAGCGATGCGTAGATTCTATGGATATTTTGGCCGCGACTGTTATTTAACGGACGTAGCCCCTTTTATCCTCGCCAGGAGTCTTCCATCGCGGAGACCGACCGATGACGGAAGATTATAAACATAGAAATTAATAAAAATCAATAAATTATTGTAAAACGAAAAATTTAAGTACAATTAAGAAAACTCTCGGTCGGGCAACTTATGTGCTTGTAGACTTAAGTTGTTCCGAGGAACCGAATAGGTGCAGATTATGGCAGAGTCAAAGTTAGAGAATCTTACGGAATCTGTGAGCAGAGATATCCTGGCCAGGGCGGGAATAAGCGATGAGGCCGCAGACAAGCTGGACCGACTTTATGAAGAAGCTCCGATGCTCGGTGGCACCGTCGACCAGGAGATCAGCATTCAGATAACGAACGGACATGGGTCCGGAGAGGTGGACAAAACGACGGCCTGGGTGACCATCACCGGCTACTTCGAAATAAAAGAGCCTGCCAGCGGCACATGGACTATCATCGCAAAAGACGGCGGAAAGACGGTCTTCAATCGCAGTGGTCTAAAAAAAGGTGACAGAGTCGATTTCAGCTACAAGACTGATTTTAAGCTGCACCTAAAAGTCGAGGCGATCTGGAGTGAGGGTGGAGATACGACATTGAAGGCGTTCATTCACGCCACGTATTGAGGACGCCTCCGAAATTCTAAAGCTTCGATGATTCGTCCTGCAGATGGCAGATGAGTCTTGTGCCGATCCCCTGATACCCCGATCCCACAATTTGTGCCGTCTGCAATACCGTATTTTTAGCACTACCTCCCAGGATATGGTAGAGCCGTTCGATAAACCTTAAACGTCCCCGAGACCAACTGCCCCTCCATGAAGATCGGGATCGCCGACACCAACTTCGCCCGGTACGATATGGGGAGGGCCGCCATCAAGGAGCTGAAGCGGGGCTGCTCCGCCGAGATCGTTCGCTATACCGTCCCCGGGGTCAAGGACCTGCCGGTCGCCGCCAAGATCCTGATCGAGGAGCGGGGCTGCGACCTGGTGATGGCCCTGGGGATGCCGGGGCCAAAGCCGATCGACAAGACCTGCGCCCACGAGGCCTCGACGGGCCTGATCATGGCCCAGCTCATGACCAACACCCACATCCTCGAGGTCTTCGTCCACGAGGACGAGGCCGACTCCGAGGGAGAGCTCGCCCTCCTCGCGGAGAGGCGGACCCAGGAGCATGCCGAGAACGCCATCAAGCTCCTCTACTATCCCGAGCGGCTAACCCGGGAGGCGGGGACCGGCCAGCGGGAGGGGTTCGAGGACGCGGGGAGGGTGGGGGATTAGGGCGGAGATGTTCAAAATCGGTTAATTGGTTTAAGATTTTATATTTAAGATCAAGTATATGCAGTATAATGCCCAAAGGGATTCCATTTAGAGGAAAAATTTATTATTCAAAGTTATGAATGAATCGTAAAATATTATTTTAGGAATCGTATAATGAACTGTAGATATGGACTATAGCTTAATGAGAATACATTCACGTTAACTCGGAACCTGCTGGTTTTCGTGTTTCAGGATCCCACATTCCGCACCTTGCGTTTTGAAATTGGTATTTTTGATGCTATCGATTTTTAATCTCCAATTCAATCATTATAATTTAATATGATATTTGAATTTGTTTATGTTGACAATATGTTGATTATTTCATTCGACATGACTCGATGAGATACTCGCTCACTAGGGGGTCAACAATAGCAGATACAATATTAATGTAAATGAATAGCCATATTTATAATTATATTAGTGGAATCGCTAGCTAGCAAAATACTCGATTTCGGAAGTTAAGGTGCGGAATGTGGGATGAACTGTAGATATGGACTATAGCTTAATGAGAATACATTCACGTTAACTCGGAACCTGCTGGTTTTCGTGTTTCAGGATGTATCGATGAATCGAGAACGCTTATGCAAAATGATCCAACAAGTCTGCGAACTTGGGAAAATCTATTTAACTAAGTTTGGAGATAAGTTATGGCGATTAGAGCGGCCTTATTTACAGCAATATTAGGCCGAGTTAAGAAAGGATGTTGATGGTTGGAGGGAGATCGATGAATTGTCGAAGCTGGCCTTACCAGTCGAGGAATATAATCCGACTTGCATTAGCATTTTCGTTTGTCCTATTACTAATCGGTCAGGTAGATTGCGCCATTGATATAAATTTTGTAGATAGATATAGTAATCCAAGTTTCGAGCCCGGTGAAGAGATAGTGATTAAATGGAACGTGGATTCCACAAAAGAATTGGAATACTACACCGTTTCAGTCCACGAAAAAAATACATCCGCTGAGAAGTGGTCGCATAAATTCATGCCGGGTTTTGATATACAGGAGTCCGAAACACTTCGTATACAAGAAGAAGGGCAATATTACGTCCAAATAGCGACACGTCCAACTGATCCCCACCTTCCTCCGGACAGCTATTCCAATGCCTTCTCAGTGACGATTGAAAAAGGAAGCATATTAATTGAAAAATTTTATGATATTAATGATAATGGCATAATGGACCCTGGTGAGGGGCTTGCAGGTCTGTTCAACGTGGCATTTATTGGCGGAAATCCGCGACAATACTCTACCGATAATGGAAGTTTGATTATTACCGACCGAGGGACGGTTGAGCATATTATTGAGGACGTGGGGGTCCAACAGGAATGGCGCACCATCGATCCTAGGAGAACCGTGACAGTAAAAGCTCGCGAAACGGTAGCTGTTAAATTCAAAACAGTACCACCTCCTGTAATCATATCTGAACTTACGCCGAAACATGATTCTCGGTTCAGTTCTAATGAGGTAAGATTCTCTTGGAAGACATCTGAGAGCAGCACTAGCAAGTTATATTTAAAGGCGGTGGGAGATATGAACTACCGGCTTCTGACCGGAGCCGATGGATTCGATCATTCAATCGATGCTACAGGTCTCGAACGAAATACTGCTTATGATTTCTATGTTAAGAGTGAGTCGGGGATTAGATCGGTCCAGAGTGAACCTAGGAGATTCTTCATAGATAACGGGATTACCTTTGACCCGAGATCATACGAATTTGATATAAATAGGGATTACAACCAACAGAAATTCCTCTCTATTACGAACAAAGACTCAAGGGCACATGATCTTCTTGTGGGGATCTCCAACCAGTATGACGATATATATTTGGATTTTGTAGGAAATGGCTCTGCTGGCAGAAAAATCAGATTGGAGCCCGGTGAGGTTAAGACCCTCGAACTGGTTATCCACGCCCAGGATGCCATGTCGGAAAGCTACACCCTAGTTGCCAACTTGACGAACCTCGGCCCAGAGGAAATAGTAGACTACGCCTCGGTCAAAGTGAATGTCAGGCAACCTAATATCGATTTTGATTTCAGAGAAGTAGGCGCCGATCCGTTCACGCTGACCAAGACTTATAGGATCACAAATCGTAAAGACCCTCTGACGGATCTGAGCGTGATGCCTGATAAGGATCTAGAGGGAAATGTCGTCACTCAGCCCGTTGTTGAGCATTATTACTTGGGAACTGGGGAATCTATCGAATTCTCTGTGAGCCCTCTATGGTCAACGGAGATCGGATCAATCAGTGGTACCTTAAGGGCCTCTGCAGCTAGCTCGAGCAAGGTACTGGATGTAGATTTCTCATGCGATGGGGGGCGGCGGCTTTACCAAGTAATACTCACGCATCCTATATTGTACTTCGATCTTAAGAGCCTCTACTGCACCAACGCATGTCCTCTTGAAGGTACATTCAACCTGCCTCCTGGGCTTACTTCTGACAAGGTAGTATATGCTCGAATAAATCTGGAGCTCAATTCAGAAGATCTGAATAAGCAGTTGAGAAGATACAGTACCTGGATAAATATCAACGACCACTTAGTTGGGAGGTTGGATAATACCATTCCGTCTGGACATCACGTGTTTGAAATCGACCCAGCTCATCTCAACTACGCGATGGCAGGTTCCGCCTCGAACAGGTATGTTCTGGATTCGGATATAACTCGATCTTACTTAACAATGCTATCCAACATCAGAGTAGTAATGTGCGTGGATGAGCTGAGGCTATACATCTGTGCTGAAAACCAGCAGGATGCAGAAAAAATTGCATGGACAGCTCCTTGGATTTACAGACCATCTGAAGAAATTGATGTGGATATCATCTCGCCTGAAAGCGGTGAATGGGTGGAAGAAGGCGAACCTGTGATTATAAAAGCAAAAATTTTGGGCGATGAAGGGCGAGAGGAGAAGCATTGCACCGTTATAGCAACAATTAGCGATAGCGATCACCAGATATATCTGGTGGATAACGGGCGGCATGGCGATGGTCAGGCGGATGATGGGATCTATGCCAACATGTGGATCCCCGATAAAACCGGCGTCTTTGAGATCGGTGTGAGGGCGAGCAACTGCGCAAGCGAGGGAACAGCATCTATACAGGTCGGTGTAACGAGCCGGAATAGGCTTGAGATCGTGAATTTCCATGATCTTAACAACAACGGCAGGCAGGATCCCGGTGAAGTCGGTCTTTCTGGATGGGAGTTCGCTATACAAGGCCCTGCCGGTATTGAAACAAGGCTTTCCGATATCAATGGCAGAATTCGCTATATTTATACCCCTGGGAGATATGTGATCAATCAATCTGTTAAGCCTGGATGGTACAGCACCTCTGTTATCCCAAGAGAGACGTCACTTGATAGCGGACTTGTAACGCTCTATTTCGGAGTCGATAAGCTAAAGAACCTAAATATTTATTTGTTCGAGGATCGGAACAGAAATGGCTTGCTCGATTCTGGAGAGTCAGGAATACCCAACAGAGAATTTAGAATCGTCAGCCAAAACGGATCCAATGAAATTATGTACACCGATTCGGAGGGCAAGATCGTATACAAGGTCCGCTCCAACAGCATATACACAGTATCAGAGACGTTGCCCTTGGGATGGTACAATTCGACCCCAACGAAACAGACTGCAGAGATAGGCCTTAGCGACTTGAATCTATTTTTCGGAGATTATCAGTTACCTCCTGTCATAGAGGTCCAGGCGTTCGAGGACATCAACTGCGATGGGATATGGGATCATCCGAAAGAGACAGGTGTAGCCAATAGGGTCTTTAGAATCGTTGGCCCTGGGGACTTAATCGAAACGATAGTAACGAACGAGGACGGGTATGCTTATTACTTATGTCCTGGCCCCGGGAATTATACGATTGAAGAGATTGAGTCGTCTTGCTGGTGCAATACAACCTCATCCACAGTACGCACCTTTGAGATGAAGATGGGAGATCGTACAAGAGAGGTTTTCGGCAGCTACGAATGTTGTTCTCAATGCGTCTGTATGCCACCAGTGGAATCAACGATGTTTAGATTTGGCGATCTCGATGTCACAAAGTCTATAAGACCCCACATTTTGTATCCCGATCAGATCAACTCTAAAAATGGGTCCGTTATAAATTACACACTACAAGTTAGCGTTAAGCCCAAGATGCCACCGACGGATCTGGTGATCGCCGTTGATACATCGAACAGCCTTTTGAAAGCGGGTCAAAAAGCCCGCGATGATACCAAGAAGGGCATAACAAGATTCATAGAAGCTAACAGAGGCAGCCCGGATCTAAGGATAGGGTTGGCCTCTTGGGATGAAGATATTGATTTCTCAGTGGGACCAACAGACAACTATACTGCTCTCATGGAAGCTGTTGATAACCTAGAAGCAAACCACCTGGAGGCAGCATATTATCAGATCGGAATTGAAGCCGCTCTTGATGCATTCGGGAAATCTCCCAGAGATGCCAAGAAGGTGGTTGTCTTCATAACCCATGCTCAAGATGAATACGGATCATTCGAGAATTATGCGGGTCTTGATGAGCACGTTATCTACGCGATCGCGATCGTTCCAGGAAATATCGACGAAGCTTATGAGCAGATGCTAACTGACATCACCAGAGAGCATCGCGGAGAACTGATAATCTTGGAGGATCCGGAGAGGATCGAATCAAGCCTGATTAGATTGACTTCGGAGAAGCTTCTGGCTACCAGATATCTGGAGAACGTGCAGGTGACGGATTCCCTTCCGAGCTATCTGAGCCCGATAGATGGGACTTTCACAAGGGAACCCTCTGATATCAGGATAAACGACGACGGAAGAAGCTGGAAAACGAAGACAATTGTGTGGGATATAGCCAACCTATCTTCAGATGAGGGGTGGAATACATCTTATGATGTCCTATTCTGCTGGAGAATCCAAGGGAATGTTTACCAGAAACTCGATTCGCCGATGGTGACATCTGAGATCACTTACACCGACCCAGAAACGGGCAACTCAAGGATTCTACCCATGCCAGAAGGTGGGATATGGATAATGCCAGTCGATTCGGAGGGGATGCCCGGCTTCAATGCTTTACTCGCTGTGATTGGCCTGATGGCAGCGTTATACGCATCCAGGAGGAGATGATGCAGCCAATATAGTTTATTTTTTATTTAGGATGTATGATTTAGGAACATAAATTACACGGATTTGAATAATATGGGCGATGATTTGATCAGTAAAAGGGAGTCAAATCCAATGAGCACTATTCAGTGGATAATATATACAACTCCATTTATAGTTTATAGCATTTCTAAGGATATATTAAAACTTTATATGTGGGAAAATGTTGAGAATTACGTGGGCCCTATATCACAATTAGGATATATTATTATATTATTTATGATATTAATAATAGTATATGCTGCTATATACAAACCGCCTTCAAAGAAAGACATTGGTAGAGATTCTATAACTTATTTGAAAAGCAAGATGAGTTTGAGTTTTGTTGGTACAATGATATTATTGGTACTCATTGCGCCAATTGCGCTTTTGGTGACATATGCCGCAGGACATATATTATTGTTCGATATAGTCCTGCCTCTTTCAAAACGTCGCCGACATGGCGTTAGTGGAGTGACAAATAGCATAATTGCATTGTTAATAGGAACTTCAGCAGCAACTAGTGGATTGATGATAACGGATATCTCGCCCATTATCACCTCCGATTCAATCGATGGATTGATTATTGAGAACTACTGCGACTTTCCGATTGAATATGATCCATTAGGAGTCAAAGTGCCACCTCATAGCTCCCAAACCTTAAATAAGCGTTCAGTATCTATAAGAATAGAGCATCAAGGAGATAAAATTTCAGTTCAAGGCCCACACAGTCAATATAACAAGGATATTATTATCTCCCATAATCCATTAATTTCCATCAAGATCGACGGCCAGCCATTGATTCATGGAGATTCACGCGAGATCGATTTGAGACAAAGTCATAGATTGATATTAGAAAATAGGTAGATGTTATATGGCCAGATTAATCTCGAATAAATGTATCCTGGCCTCGAGGCCCCTGAAATGCCCAAGCTGAAGATCCGGGGCGGGGACCTGGACCTGGTGGAGTACGAGTTCAGCCCCTTCTCCCCCGGCGAGAAGATCAAGGCCCTGGGGATAGAGGGCCGGACCCTCGCCCCCCGGGAGGGGGGATGGCGACTGACGGTGATATATCCAAAACTCTCCAAAGGCGCATCCGTCTGATGACATCCTCTTCGTGAATTCATCCGTCCGTCCCGGCAGCCTCCTTGAAGCCCCAACGCTATTGAGGGGTTATATCGAATAGAATAAATATCCGATAACGCCAACTGATAGCCGATAAAAGGAGGATAGTCGATATGCCTGACCAATCGACTCAGGGATCGGGGAGAAACAAGGCAAAGAAGCGGAAGAACAACAATCCCAGTGCCTGCGTCTGCCCTCGGTGCGGCTTTGAGATCGAGAAGACCGCTGGCGTGAACTGCCGTTCGATAAAATGTCCGGAATGCAGAGTTCCTCTTATGGGCAAATGACCGTCTGATGCTCGCCCCTGACGCTGACAAGGCCGGCCCCGTCCGGACCTGCCAGATCCCCAGAACTTCGATTCGAGGACCGCCAGGCATCCCTGATATCTCAGGCGTCTCTGGCATCCCCCTTTTTTCGAGCTATCTATAAGACCGCAAAGGAGCCGAAGGGGGCTGATGACGAGGATCGATAGAAATACCAGGGCGACGACGCAGCCGGGCTTGGGACGCCAGAGGCCGCCTATCGATACGAGGACGACGATGACTCTCGGGCAGGGGTGTTATCTTGAGCAGAACTCTCCGGAGATATCACCGGAACAATATCATATCTCCCTTTCCGGCCGGATCATCTGAAGAGGTTGCCTCCCCGGTCCAGGAGGAGGTGGAGGTTGTAGCCTAAAAAGGAGGCGAGGGCGATGAAGAGCGCCTCGCCGGGTGCCGCCTCGAAGCCGAACCGGACGATGGCGAAGGCGATGAGGGCGTAGACGGCGGCGAAGACCGAGGAGTGGACGACGCCCCGGTGGTCTGGCATCAGGACCCGGAAGAGGTTCCAGCCGACGACGGCGGCGATAGCCGCTCCAAACCAGGCGAGGGAGAGGTTGATGATCGGGTACGGGGTCAACGTGAAGACGAGACCCAGGTTCTTGAAGGCCGATATCCCGACGGCGACGGCGACGAAGGGCTTGATCACCCTGTGGATGAGGGCCTCGGGATGGTCTATGTCCGGCAGGTCCGAGCCGATGACGTAGAAGACGTAGCCGAGGGACATCGCCATGAAGGTCAGATCGATGGGGAAGCCGAGGTATAAGTCCAGAGCCGCCAGAAGGAAGATCGCTATCGGGTACGTTAAAATGCCCGCCAGGACGTGCTCGTCGTAGTTCAGGGCCGCCGCCCCCGACCCAAAAACCGTCCCTCCTCCGATATCTCCGGCCCGAAGATCTCCATCCAACTCACCCCTTCAGGTCGGAAGCGACGACCGGCGGGGATTTTACCCTTTCCCTTCGCCGGAAAAGCGCGAACTCACTCCAGGGGCCACTCGCCGACGGCCGAGTCGACCTCCTCCATCAGCCGGATCGTCTCCTTCAGGGCGACGATTATCCTCTGGTAGACGGTCAGGTCGTCGTAGGAGAGCTGCCTTCCCCGCCGGTCCTTCAGCCACTTGTCGCAGACCTGATAGCCGCCTACCTGATGCTCCCAGACCTCGGGAGGGACGCCCTCGAAGTACTGGCTCTTGTTGATGTAGACCCGACCCGCCTCAAGGACGGCCCCATCTTTCGATCCCGGCTCCGTCTCCCCCGGCGCGAAATATTTCGGGCGGCCCTTCTCCACCCGGTTGTCTCCGACGACGGGATAGCGGGTGATCGTCTTGGCCAGGAGGGGCGATTCGAGGAGGTGGAGGGCCACCAGCTCCCCGCCGAGCCGAACGAGCTTTCGAAACTTCTCCCGATCCGAAGTCAGGGGCACTCTTGGAAAATCGATCTTCAGAAACTCGGCGTACCTCTCCCGGTAGCTCGGCGAGTGGAAGACGGCGTAGATGTAGTCGAAGACGTCCTCCGGCCCGAAGGTCGCCTCGCGGTCTCCCCTCCCGTCCGGCACAAAGGAGAGGCCGAGCTTTCCGGCGAAGTCGGCGACGAACTCGGGGGAGAGGTTCGGGACACGACCGCCCTTTCCCAGCGGCCAATCTGCGCTGGAGAGGGATTTTTGGCGGGAGGAATTTTCAGCGGGGGAGGGGTAGAGGTAGAGGGGGAATACTTGAGTGCGTTCTCTTGTAGCTAATGATAGTGGATCGCGATCTACCAAATTTTTAGAGACAAATACATGGTGAAAAAAACTGGTTGAAATTTGTCGCGTAACCAAAAGGGCCAAATTAGTGTTATTGAGATGACACATCACTTTATATGCAGGGCGACTTGTCAAACCAGGATTGTAATACAACCATCTGAGATCAAACGGTCGATATAAACAATGATATATATTATTTTTATCATACTTTGTTTGTAAGCGCCGTCCTAGTAAATTGTAGCTTGAAGAATTGTTTATATTATATATTTCGGAGAAAGGGGGTTTTAATCCATCCTGTGAATAGAACACATTCATATTGTCCTCTAAATCAGATCGGTCAAAATTATAAAAAATATTATCCCGATCAGTCCCAATACCATTTCCAAACAACCGGAATAGTGCGCTTAATTTTGCATATTTATTATAATCTATAGCAAATGACTCGTCACGTGGAATGAAGAAAAAATGGTTCTCCCCAGGTTTTAGTTCTGTCCATTCCATTGTTTCAATATCATTATCAAATAAATATTTATATTTAGCATCTCGAATACCCCATAAGTCTGAATGATAAACTTTGGCCAGACCATCCTTGTCTGGATCTTTGATAAAAATACCAATAGCTACACCCTGCTGAATATCAAAGACGTTCTCATCTCTGGAACCGTCAGGAGCGCATTCCTTCTTTTTTGTGCTCCCGTGCAGATCCAGAATATATATCTCCGAGAAGGTCTCCATCAGCGACTGGCGCATCCTTCGGTGAGTTATTCCGTCGATGTATGTGTTGTTGGTGATAAAGGCCAGAACCCCATAGCCTGTCTCCTCGATTCGCCACTGCCCCCAGCGGATGAACTTGATGAAATCGTCATCGAGATTGAGCTTCTTCTCTTTCAGGTCCTTTTTGTAATCCTTGAGCTGATCGAGGATCCAAGCACCCCGGTTCATCCTCCCGAAGTTGGAGTAAGGCGGATTGCCCAGCACCACCATTATCGGCTTGTCCCGCTTCACCATCGAGGCCGATTGGGCCTCCCGGCCGATCGCCTCGTAGCCCCAGAGGTTCTTCCAGGGGTTCTCGGCCTCTTCGAGGGTGTTGGTGAGGTAGACCCCGAGCCGCTCGTCGCTCTTGAAGTCGTAGACCCAAGTCCCCCGGACTTCAACGGGGAGGTCCTGGCCCGCCAGCATCATCCCGAGCTTGAAGTGGGCGACGGCGTAGGGGGCCATCAGAAGCTCAAAGCCGAAGATCCGGGGGAGGAGGTGGTCTCTTACGTAGGCCGACCAGTACCCGGCGTTCCCGTGAGTCATGAAGTCCTGGCGGATGTGGTCGATGACGGCGTAGAGGAAGGTCCCCGTCCCGCAAGCGGGGTCGAGGATCAGGACCTTGGGGGAGGTCTTCGTCACCCTCTCGGGAAGCTTTGACGGATCCGGCTTCCCGTAACGGTCCATGACCGGAGCCTCCTCTTCGTACTCGACCGTCGAGGAGTCCATCAGCCCTCCCCCGAGGCCGAAGTGGCTCTTGAGGATCGAGTCGACGGACCGGACGATGTAAGAGACGACCGGCTCGGGGGTGTAGTAGACCCCCCGCCTCTCCCGAAGTTTGGGGTCGTAGGCGGCAAGGAACGTCTCATAGAAGTGGACGACCGGATCCTCCTGCTTCGTCCTCTTCCCGAAGTCGGCGAGGACCGAATCGAGGTCGGTGTGGTCGAGGATGGTGACGACGTCCTCGACGTAGTCGACGTACGGCTCGTCGTCGAGGGCCGTCCCCGTGATCGTCTCGAAGAGCTGGCGAAGGAAGGGGTTGGTCCTGGGGATCGACCTCGCCGCCCCGAGGCGGCGGAAGGGCTCGGGGCCGGGGTGGTTACATCGGGCGGCAAAGAGGCCGTAGACGATCGTCTGGGAGTACATGTCCGCGAACTCTCCAGTCTTCTCCGGCTGGTCGAGGTCGGGGATGAGAACCTCGGCGAAGGCCCGCCGCAGGTTTCGCAGCTCCGTCGAGGCGAGATCCTGCTCGAAGGCCATGACGACCGCCCTCTGGATCTCCCGGGCGAGCCGCGCCAGCCTCTCGGAAAGCTCCTTCGAGGAGGTGATGGGCTCGGGGCTCTGGTCGAGGAAGCTTGCCAAGAGCCGCTCCACCTCGGCATCCCCCTTCTTCACCGATACGATCTTGCCGTCCCTGGTGAGCTTCGCCAGGCGGGCGCGCTCCCGGAGCGATCCCTTGTGGTACCAGCGAAACTCCAGGTAGTCGGTGAGGACGAGGTTTTCCAGGGAGCGCAGGTAGCGGTCGAGCTGCTCTGACCTCTCCGCCTCGTCCAGGGACTTTCCGACGTCCTTCGCCTCGATGTACCCGACCGATAGATCGCCCCTCTTGACGACATAGTCGGGGGCTCCGCACTCGACCCTTTTGGGCTCGTTGATGGCGACGACATCGGGGGCGAAGGACTCCACCAGCGCCTTTAGCGCCGCCCGGTGAGTGTGCTCGGTCGCCTCTCCAGTCCCAAACTCCCGCTTAACCTGCGCCAGGTAAGATTTCAAGTCGCCCATCTCTTCATCGCCGCCGGATCGTCCCCGATCTCAAAAATCATAAAATCTGATGAGATATAAGTGGCCTTTGCTTACTGAGCCGAAGGGCCACATTCCAGGATAATTATATACCTCTTCAGAGCCAAAGTTGAGTTGATGGAGAGCATAGAATAGCTGATGGAAAAGCTCCCACCAGACCTCCAGCAAGAGGTCAAGGATTTCGCCCGGTTCCTGGTGGAGAAGAAGGCGAAGCCGAGACGAAAGAAGCTCCGTCTGACCTGGGCAGGGGGCCTCCGGGAGTTTCGCAACCAGTATTCATCACTTGATATTCAAAAGAAGTCTCTCGAATGGTGGGGCGACTGACCCTACCAGCAGAAACCCGCTTTTGATGGTTTGATGCTCTTCAGATCCCAATCCCTCGATCCAGCCCCGCCGCTCGAGCGAGGTTGACGGCCTCAGCGTACTCCCGCAGGTTGATCGGCCGGCTCAATTCCGGATAGCTGTAGGCCTTGAAGCAGGGGTGGTACTGGGCCATGACATTGAGGTAAGTCTGCGGCGATACCTCCTCGGCCAAAAAACGGACGACCTCGGCGGTCCCGGCCAGGTTCTCAGGCAGGACCAGGTGGCGGACGAGAAGCCCCCGGACGGCGACCCCGTCGTCGCCGACCTCCAGGGCCCCTACCTGCCGGTGCATCTCCCGAATCGCCGCCTTCATCACCCTCGTATAATCGGCGGCGTCGGAGTACTTTTTGGCGGCGGCGTCGCTGCCGTATTTTGCGTCGGGCATGTAGATGTCGATGATCCCGTCCAGAACCTGAAGGGTCGATACCGAGTCGTACCCCCCGGAGTTGTAGACGAGGGGTACCGAGAGGCCCATCGCCGCCGCCTCGCAGAGCGCCTCCAGGATCTGAGGGACGAAGTGGGTGGGGGTGACGAAGTTGACGTTGTGGCAGCCGCAGTCCTGAAGAGAGATCATCATCTCGGCGAGCTTCGTCGCTGAGACCTCATGCCCCTCTCCCAGATGGCTGATATCGTAGTTCTGGCAGAAGACGCATCGAAGGTTACAGCCGGTCATGAATATCGTCCCCGAGCCGCGGGTCCCGACGAGGGGCGCCTCCTCGCCGAAATGGGGGGTGAAGCTCGATACCCGGGCGAGCCGTCCGCTGCGGCAGTACCCCACCTCCCCCGCGAGCCGATTGACGCCGCAGGCCCGGGGGCATATATTGCAGCTTTCGAGACTGGCGAGGGCGGCCTCGGCCCGCTCCCGCAAGGTCTCTTGGGGCATCTGGTTGTAGCTCGCCAAAGAGAAACCTCCAGAAAATTCTATCTGGGAGTACATTCTCCCAGCCATGGTAAATAGGCCTTTTGCCGGAGGTGCAAAGGATCCATTATCACAGCGAGGGAGCCGAGAGCGTCAGAAACGCGACGAATAGAAGATGGAATACTATATCAACGGGGTAGAAAGTGGGGAGGATCAGAGGAACCTGATCCCCTTCGGCATCTCCCCGAACCGCTCCCGGAAGGCCTCCGGCCAGTTCTCGGAGTCCAGACCCTTCTGGGCGAGGAAGGCGGACGCCCACCGCTCCAGGCCGACGCCGGAGCAGCCGCTCCATAGGGGGTCGCCGGACTGGGCCTTGACGTTGAACCCCCGGGGGTACTTGTCGCCGTTTATGGAGAGGTTCTGAAACTCGATCCAGTCGCCGTTGTAGGGGAGCAAGGCCTCGTAGTCGACGGTCCCGGCCCCAGTCATCTCCGCAAGGCCCGTCTTTCCCTCCTGGGCCATGAACCAGGGGGTGACCCAGGCCATCCGCCACCGAAGCTCCAGGATCTCCTCGAAGATCCTCCTGTAGCAGTCTTTGAGCTTTTCGGCCTCCTCTTTCACCTGCTCCTGGGTCCCCATCCAGACGATCTCGATCCTATGGAACTCGTCGACCCTCTCGATCCCGTGAATCCCTCCGCTCTCGTACCGATGGCTCGTCCCCGACCGGTCGAAGATCTTGATGGGGAGGTCATCGCTCGGAAGGGTCCTCCCCTGGAAGAATACCCAGGAGGGGGGGCACTGGGCGTAGCACATCCCGCCGATGGGATTGTCGATCTTCTCCTTGATGAGCTCCACGGGGACCTCCCGGGTCACCTTGTAGTGGTCCATCACCTCGGCCCAGAACTCGGGGTCGCGGGTCTTGGGGGGGCAGACGTAGTAGATCTCGGGGTATACCCCCATGGCGTGGCCGCTCTTCTTCCAGACGTCCCAGGTGACGAGCTTCGGAAAGATCATCTCTCGGTAGCCCAGGGGGCCTATCATCTCCTCCAGAACGATCCTCTCGAAGGCCCGGAAGAGGTGGGTCCCCTCGGGGCCGTAGATCCACTGGCCTCGGCTCGCCCCGTGCTTGATCCACCCCCTGCCCACCATCTCCTCGGTGGGATCTTTCTCGAACTTCGGCGGACGTTCTGGACTTTGCCAGAGAAGCTCCCAGTGCTCCGCCTTCCCGCCGTACCCCTCCGCCTGAATCTTCTCGTCCAGGAGGCTCACTATCCTGTCGGGGACCTGGTTTTTCAGGTCCGACTCGTCGACGTCCAGAGTGAGCCTCAAGACCCCGCCCTCGTGTTTCATCTCCCGGACGGAGGGGATCTTGTGGTCTATGGCCCGCTCGGATGCGACTTCGATCTCGTACTTGTTGACCTCGATGCCCCTGACCCCGATCCTGTGCTTCTTTCCAAGAAGCTCCGCGAGGGGCCTTCGTAGCCTGAGGACGGCGTCGTGGGCCCGGACGTACCGGTCGCTCTCGATGACGACGGATATCTCGTCCTTCCAGAGCTTCCAGCTTTTAACCTCTGCACCCTTGCCTTCGGCAGCCCCTTTCTTCAGAATATCGGCCGCGCCGGCGAAGAACTCCTCGACGTCCTTTTCGGCATCGCCGGCATCGGCGCTGAGCCTGAAGCTCGCCTCCAAATGAAACTTCACGTCCCCACCTCTCGATTCAAAAGATCTTCTGCAATCTTGACGTTCGTGATCAGGTCATCGGCGGTGGCAAGGACCGTCCCCGCCCTCTCGGCGGAGAACTCCACCTCGAACTCGCCGACCCCGACTTTGACGACCATCCCCGGCAGGTTGTCGGGGTCGAGGGAACGAGCGACCGCCTCCGCGCCATCCCCCTCAAACCGGAGCCTCGCCCGGATCATCCCTTCCTCCCTCCGGCGAGCTGCCTTGCCACCACCTCATCGACGATCTTTATGAACTCCTCCTCCGCCCCCAGGGGGACGGAGGCGCCGCTGGCGACGCTGTGGCCGCCGCCGTTCCCGCCCACCTTCTCCGCCCCCTCCTTGAGGGCGACGGAGAGGTCGAGGCCGCAGAATACGAGAAGCCTGTTCCCCCGGGCAGATACCTTGACGATCCCCTCAGACCTGTTCAATATGACCATCGGCTTGTCGGCGTAAAGGTACCGGACGCAGAGGCCGGAGACGACCCCCGCAGCATCCATATCGTCGAGGATGGCGTACCTGAGGTTCTCCGTCTCCTTCAGCTTCCCCTCCACCTGCCGGACCTCCGAGAGGGTCTTCGCCCTGTAATCGTGGTCGATCTTTATGCAGTCCGCCAGGAAGGACCGATCCCTCATGCAGAGGGTCAAGGCCCGCCCCGCCTCCTCCATCTTGCCGCAGGAGTTCAAGATCCACATCAGCTCGAAGGCGTTCTCGACGACCTCCCTCTTCAGCCGGATCGTCTCCCCCACCACCGAGTCAGCGGCGAAGGACCCCTGCATCAACACCTTCAGGACGAGGGCCGTCGAGAGGCGGGATAGCTCCTTATGCCCAAGTTTGGGAAGCTCGCCTGCGACCCCCACCTCTTCGAGAAAAGCTCTCGTCTTCGCAACATCGCCGGTGGTATCCAGAAGGGGGTCGAGGGCGTTGACCAGGACGGACTCCAGGGGGCCGTCGTCCATCTTGAGGCCGGGGCGGACCTCCACCACCCCAGAGTTCGCCGCCTCCTCCAGGATCGTTCGGTTCGCCCCCATCATCATCTGCCGGTCGCCGAGGGCCCCCACCAAGGCTAGGCCCGCGAGGTCGACGTTATCTCCCATCTCCCGGACGACGGTGTATACGGTGCCGGAGGCGGAGATCTCGAAGGCGCCGTCCACTCCCACCAGGTGAGGGTTGACGTGGAAGCAGTCGAGGTCACCCACGGGGGTGTGGTGGTCGAAGACGAAGACCTCTCCCTCTATCCGCGATACGAGATCAGGCTTTCCGCTCCCCATGTCGCAGAAGACCACCGGAGGCTCCAGGGCGTCGACGACCGAAGGGTCGAGCCTGCTGACGAGGGAGGCGTGAAAGGGTATATCCGCCCTCTGGAGGGCGGTGCAGATCAGGCCCGCCGAAGCGATCCCGTCGGCGTCGTTGTGGGATATCACCCTCGCGCAATCACACTGCAAGAGGGAGCTGGCCGCGGCCTTTGCCAGCTTCTCCAGCCGTTTCATGTGATGAGCATCTCAGCGGTCTCTGGCTTGTACTGCCAGTTCGCAGGCAGCAGTCCGGTACCGCGATAGTACTTTGCAAGACGTCTAATCTTGTTCTCGGTGAGCTGCAGCCACCTTCTGTTGTGGATGTCCTTCTTGTTGCTGGCGAGGTGTTTTCTCATGCCGATCGCCTTTCGCATCAGGTTTGCGAGGTCCTCGGGGATCTCCGGCACCTCGGCGTTATCCCTCAGGTACCTGGTGAGCTTCGTCCCCAGGATCGGCTTGACGCTGGGCACCCCGTACTGGTCTCGGAGGGTGAGTCCGATCATGGTGGGTGAGATGCCGTTCCCGTAAAGCCTGAGAACGTGCTTTCCCAGCTCCTCCTTGTTCATGTCGCACCACTCGGGTGGCGTCGATCTAAAAGGCGGCCTCGACCTCGAGGACCCCTTTCTTCTGGTGTGCATTCTGGCCATATCAAATCCTCATTATAATCTCAAGTCAGATAAAGGCGAAGGTAAGCTTCCCAGCCTACCAAGCGATAAAAAGGTTGCGCCCTCCAGGATGGAGGCCCTTATATATTCTGCGTCTCCATCTCCGACCATGCTCCCCCCGTTCATGGATCCCCTCTTCTACATCCTGGGAAAGGCGGTCTTCATCGCCGCTCTGGCGGTCGTAGCCGCCGCCATAGTCGGGGCTGCCCTCATCGCCTACTCCTTCAAGACCGGCCACTTCTTCATGGCGCGGATCATGCTCACCTTCGTCTCCCTCCTGGAGAGCCTGATAAAGGCGATATTCAGGACCTTCGGTGCCGACGACGCCATCGTCGACGAGGTGGGGGTGAAGCTCCGTAACTACATCAACCAGGAGAAGTTCCGGAAGGTCCCCTGGGTGGATAGGGCGATCTTCATGCCCCAGTGCCTCCGGTCCATCGACTGCCCGGCGAAGCTCACCCCCGAGGGTTTACTCTGCGTCAACTGCGGCAAGTGCGGCATCGGAGCCGCCAAGGCCTACGCCGAAGGGCTCGGATACAGGTTCTTCGTCGCCCCGGGCTCTGGGGTGATAAAGAGGATGATCAAGAAGTACAGGCCTGGGGCGATCGTCGGCGTCGGCTGCATCATGGAGATAAAAGAGGGTGTCGACCTCTGCCACAGGTACGATATACCCGCCATCGGGGTCCCTCTCCTCACCTCCGGCTGCATCTCGACGGAGCTCGAATGGGACCGGTTCTACGAGACGATATCCGACGGGGAGAGGACCGGACCGGCCCATGATGATGAGCCGGCACGATAATTCAGCCCCGAGACCTCTCCTCCAGAGCCCGGATCACCTCTCCGAGCCGTTCGATCTCCTCGCCGTATTCTGCCCAGTTCCCGGCCCGAAGCTCCTCTTGAGCCGCCCGATAGTGCGATCCCGCCCTGACTATCAGCTCCTCGCTGGAAAGCTCGTCCCTCTCGATCTCCGCCGCAGTTCGTTGGACCTCAGGGGCGAGGTCGAAGATCCGGCCGAGGGCCACCTCCAGCGTCGGCTCCATCACCAGCATGTTGCCGTAGGATACGATGACCCTGCGCAGCTCCGGAAGCTCCCCGATATCCGCCCGGAGGTAGAGCGGCTCGACGTAGAGGAGGCTGTTATCTATCGGTATCACCAGGAGGTTGCCCCTGATGACGGTGGACCCCATCTGGTCCCATAGCGTCAGCTGCTCGGAGATCTCGGTGGACTGGTCGATCCTCGCCTCGATCTGCATCGGCCCGAAGACGAGCTGGTCCTTGGGGAACCGATAGACCAGGATCTCGCCGTAGTTCGGCTGGTCGCAGATGGCCGACATCCAGGCGATCATGTTGTTCCTCGACCTCGGGGTGAAGGGCTGGATCAGCATGAACTCCTCGCCGAACTCGCTCTCGGGGATCTTCATGATGACGTAGTAGGGCTCCACCGGCTGCCTCCTCCCCTGGTATATCTCCATCGGCGTCTCCCAGGCGTCCTCTTTGTTGTAGAATATCTGGGGGTCGGTCATGTGGTAGTTCTGGTAGATCCCGGCCTGGACGCTGAAGAGGTCGACGGGATATCTCATGTGGGCCAAAAGCCCCTCCGGCATCGAGCCGATGGGCTGGAAGAGGTCGGGGAATATCGCCTCGTAGGCTTTTACGATGGGATCATCCTCCACGACGTAGTAGTGGACGGTCCCGTTGTAGGCGTCGACGGCGACCTTCACCGAGTTTCTGATGTAGTTGAGTCGGCCCGTCGGCTCCGAGTACGGGTAGCGGTCGGATATGGTGTAGGCGTCGATGATCCAGAAGAGACGGCCGCCCTCCAGGACTATGTAGGGGTCCCTGTCGTAGGCGAGGAAGGGGGCGATCGTCCTCGACCTATCGAGGATGTTCCTATGGATCATGATCCTGCTCTCTCGGGTCAGCTCGTTGCTGAGGAAGATCTTGGGGCTCGCATACCTGTAGGCCATGAGGATCTTCATCAGGGGGTCGAGGACTACGCCACCGGTCCCGGCATAGGTGCTGTAGACATTCTGATCCCCCATGGGATAGTCGAACTCGAGGACGTTGGTATTCACGATGACGTAATCCTTCCTCCCCTCGCCGTAGTAGATCTCGGGCCTCGTTATATCGCCGAGGGCCGACTCCGGCGGCAGGTTCTTTATGAAGAACTCCGGAAGCCCTTCGGCCGTCGCCTCATTTACGGGGCTCATGGCGATCCCATAGCCGTGGGTGTAGAAGAGGTGGAGGTTCTGCCATGTCTTCGCCTGCTCAGGAAGCCGATCGGTGGATATCTCTCTAGCCGAGAGCATCACCTGCCTCTTCTTCCCATCTATCTCGTATCTGTCGACGTCTACGTCCATGAACTCGTAATAGAGGCGTATCTCTTGCAGCTGCTTGTAGGTGGTGAGCAGCGGCCTCCAGTCCCAGATCCTGATGTTATCGACCGTCTCCGCGTTTCTCCTGATATCAGCGCCGGTGAGGTTGTAGTCGACGGGAAAGTCCCTCACCTCAACGTCGTCGAGGCCGTAGGCCATGAGGGTGAAGTTGATGTTGTGGGCTATGAACGGCCGCTCGAGAGATAGCTCGTTTGGGGATACGCTGTACTGCTGGATGACAAGAGGGTATATCGTCCCCGCGGCGCCAGCCCCCACCACCAGAACAGCTATCACCATGGGGATCTTCGGCGACCTCTTCCCGGCGGCGAAGGCGAAGAGGAGGACGGCGGCGATGAGCGCCACGGCGGCGAAGACGTAGAGGAAGGGGAGGCGCGCGTAAACGTCGGCGTAACCTGCACCGAAGACGACGCCTCCGCCGGAGTAGAGGAGCTCATACCTGTCCAGGAGGTACCGGAGGGAGAATAGGAGCGCCAGGACCCCCAGGAGGGCTCCGATGTGACCGAAAGCCCTTTCGGGGATCGACCTGGCGATCTCGGCATAATCCCTCGCCTCCGGGTCGAAGATCAGCCGGTCGGCGTGGAGGTAGAGGTAAGCTCCGGCGGTTATGGCCAGGTTGATGATGACCGCAAAGAAGACCGCATACCAAAGGGACCAGAGGAAGGGCAGGATGAATACGAAGAACCCTACGTCCATCCCGAATAGAGGGTCAGCCACCCCGAAGGTCTGGGCGTTCTGGGCCAGAAGAACCTTCTCCCAGCCAAACTGGGCGACAAGGCCGAAGAGTATCGATATCAATACCACGATCCACGATAGATGTCGCGGCCTCTCTCCGATCAACCTCAGGTTGGCGAGGCTCACCGCACCGAAGGCGATGGTCGCGACGAGGAAGAGGGCGATCCTCGTCGTGATCATCGTTTCATAGACGCTGGAGTAATCGAGGGTTGCAAACCACCGCCATTCCGTCAGGATATGGGCGATCTGACCCGAAAAGACCAGAAGAAGTATAAGGGCCAGAAAGACCCCGCGTTCAAACCTCATAAAAACACCTCGAAAATTACAGACTATCGGCCATTTCGGCCGGGCATCTCATCTTCCTGCTTGCGGGAGGCGGGATGATGCTCTCCGCATCCAGCTACCGCCGACAGCGCTGATCTCGTCATCGCCTCCGGGGGCCATCTCGTCGAAGATGGGGCAACAGCCACAAATACACCTCGCAGCGCCACCTCTATCATCGAGAACTCCTCCAATGCTGCCGGAATCGCCATATTAAAGGAGAGGTAGGTTTGGATAAATAGCTTTCGTAGATAGAATCCAAGGGCTGTAGCGGGTCCAAAGGAGGGGCAAAGAAATAAAAGAAGCGGCCCCGAATTGGAGAGGGCGAGAAGGCACGGGAGCGACGTCAGGGCTCCTGTTGAGATTAAGAAAAATTTTAAAATAGGTTGAGCTTACTCGAGGGTGATGGCCTCAGAGGGGCAAGCCTCGACGCAGGTTCCGCAATCTGTACATTTGTCGGCGTTCACCACTGCTATTTCTTCATCGTCCATGGTGATCGCTTCTTCGGGGCACTCCTCGACACAAGTTCCGCAACTTACACACTCATCTCTGTTGACTACTGCCGGCATTACAAATTCCTCCAAAGTCGCCAAATTAGGCAAATTTAGAGTCTGGGATATACGATATATAACTTTCGTTAGGGGCATCGATATCATAAATAAGATAGAACGTGCCCTCCCTGGTGGGAGAGGACGTCTCTGGCTGAGGTCGGGACTTCAGCTGAGGTCAGAGTACCTGTTCCTGTCCTTGAGCTCCTGCTTCTTCGCCTCGTTCCATCCGCTCACCGACTGGAGGTAGCCGGTGACCCGAGAGAGGTGCTCCAGATGGTCGGAACCGCACCGTGGGCACTCCTCTTTGAGGCCGGGTGATACGCAGAAGCAGCTGAGGCAGACGGTCATGTCCCGGGTGAAGGCGAAGTAGCCGATCTGGGTGGTTCTTGCGAGGTTCATGGCGAAGTCCATCAGCCCCTCGGGATCCGGAGCCGACTCCCCGAGGAAGATGTGGAATATGTTCCCGCCGTCGACTATGGGGAAGAAGACGTGCTCCAGCTTGGCCCTCTGGTAGATCGATACGTCCAGAGACGGGGGGACGTGGGTCCCGTTGGTGTAGTATACGGGGAGGTCCCGGGTCGCCTGGATCCTGGTCATGGCGGTATCCAGGTCGCCTTTGACCACCCTGGCGGCGCAGTCCCGGAACTCCTCGGAGAGGAGGTCGGAGACGGCGAACCTCTGGACGACGGTCTCCGCCGGGGTCCTGGCGAGGGCGAGGGTCATGCCGTGGCGGCGGGATAGATCTTTGGCGTAGACCTCCATCTCCGTCATCGCCCTCACCGCCAGCTTCCACGCCTCCTTCGACTCGTGCATCTGGGAGCCGGTATGGAACTGGACCATCTCGTTGACGCCGACGACCCCGATGGTGTAGACGAGCCCCTCCAGGTCGACGGCCACCGTCCCCTTCTTCCCCGTATTGGGGTCCTTAGGCCTCTGGGTGGCGAAGGGCATCCTCCGGTTCTTGATCACCTGGTTCATCCACTCCCGTTTGACCTTGAAGATATCGACGGCAGTATCCATCAGCTCCCGGAGGTACTCGAAGAGGAGGTCGTCGTCGCCCCGGGCAAGGTAGGCGGCCCGGGGGCAGTTGAGGGAGACGACCTGCCAGGAGCCCATGGAGAAGTGCATCCCGTCCCTGAAGCTGAGCTTCTCTTCGAAGGCGGCGTCGCTCTCGAAGGTGGCGGCGAACTGATAGGCGCAACAGTTTCCTGTTACGATGCCCATGGCGTTGCTGAAGTTGTGGGTCTCGGATACGTCCACAAGATCGTAAACGTACCCGTCATATTCCTCCGCCTCGATCTCCCTTATCTCCAGGACGTGGACATCCCCACCGATCAGTCGCTCGATTATGGGCGCTTCTGAGGGCGCGACTACGTGGCGCTGATTCACGCACTTGTGACCTTGGGATCGGTATTGAGATGGGTATTTCAGATCGGTGTGCTCGATTTTGGCCTCCTCTATGGGAATCCTGGTAAAAACCCCACATACCTCTCTGCGGTCATCAGAAACCGCGCATTCACCGTAGCCTGTCCGACTGTAGAAGTTCTCTATCTGATCTTGGGATGTAATGTAGCAGGTATAGCTGGCGAGCCGATACGGATCTTTGGTCTGGGGGTGCTTGACGGTCTCATCACGAACCATGTAGTTCATCTGCACGCCGATCCTCTGAGCGAGCCAGATCAACCTCTCTAACGCATCCCTCGAGACCAACCTGATGCGGATGGCATGAGCATGGTGAGCGCGCCCGTTCAGCTCGCCTTTCTGAACGTTGACGTTTCCGTCCCCTTTGAATGCGCAATATAAGTACTGCCCCACCAGGGACGGGTCCACATTGAAGAGAAGGTCTGGCACAGACTTGGTGTGGGCATCGTGGCCGCACCCCAGGGCATCGATCAGGAGATAAAGCAGCTTGCTGTTGACGACAACGTTTGTAGCCGTCTTCTCCTCTGAGATCTTGGGCTCAAATCCGAGACTCTGGATGCATGCCATCGCATCCTCGATCAGCTCGGACTCATGTTTGCCGAAAGATAGACGAACGGAGTACCTTCTGCCACTTTGGTCGCTGCAGCCCTCTGCAAGGTAGTAACCCAAGAACCGGACCAATCCGGAATTTATAGTGATGTCTTTGGGCAGGCCGGGCTTTTTGGCATGTCTGACGTTCACATATCCTTCCTGCGCGACGATTTCGTCGGCATAACCAGCCTTCGATAATGTCATCTCGACATCTATCGAGGCCAGCGGGGATAAACCAAAATCGACGTCCGTTAGAACCGGGAGGAAGTCTCCCACGTTCAGATCACAAGCCTGCCTTTTGAGAAAATTGCCGTCATTGAGAACATAGACGGGATGGTTGGGTGTCACCCTTATTCGCCGTCCTGACTTGAGGACTATTTTTAGCAAATCGCCCACGTATCTCTGGCGCGTAACACCCTTAAACTCTTTTAGGGAGGCCTCAAGGGTATCGAAGTTGACGCTTGGCGTTCTGCCCTCGAATCGGACGAATTCCACGCCGAACGGGTCCATCTCTATTCCAGTTTCCTCCGCCTCGGAGAAAATTTCGCAGATCTGCTTTACACGGATCTCTCCCTCAGAATCCGCCAGAGAGACCAATTCATCTTCAGCAAGACATTGATAGCAACTGATCCCCTTCCCGGCGCCCCTGTAAGCAGGAAGCTGGTTGTCGTAGTAGGGGGTTCCGAACTTGGAGGCGAGCTTGAAGGTGAGGAGGTAGAGGTCCCGGTACGTCGGGAGGTCCGGGTGAGCGGCGTTGAACTCGTCGTCCTCGGCCATGAAGTCCGGCTCGATGGAGATCTCGGGCTTGGGGAAGTTGAAGGGCTTGCCCCAGTAGTCCCCCTCCAGCATCACCTCCATCAACGCCTTGAAGCCGAGGCGGACCTCCTTCTCGAACTCGCCGTAGGTCTTGAGGGGGGCGGAGCCGCCGTCCCATACCTTCCCCTTGTAGACGACGGGCTTGTCCCTCCAGAGCTTGGGGACCCCGGGGCTGAGCTGGACGGAGGAGAAGACGACCTGGCCGCCCCGGGCAACCATCATCTGGGTCATCTCGTAGACGAACATCTGCATCAGCTGGCAGATCTCAGAGTAATCGAGCCCTTCGAGATAAGGGGCGAGGAAGGTTAAGAAGTTGTAGAACCCCTGCCCTCCGGCGAAGTTCGTCTGGGCGGAGGCGAGGGCCTTTACGGCGTGGAGCATCGCCACCTCCGGCTTCTTCGCGGGGCCCGCGACGGAGGCCTTCGTCCCCGAGCCGTCGGGCATGAGGCCGTAGTAGAAGAAGTAGCGGAGGTCCCAGTCCTGGCAGAAGGGGCGAGTTCCGAAGTACTCCAGGTCGTGGATGTGGAGGTCGCCGGCGAGGTGGTGGTCTGAGAGGTAGGGCGGTATCAGTAGGAGGTACTGCTCCTTTGAGATCTTGTCTGCCTTCTTCTTGTGGCTCGTCTCGGCGTTCTCCTGGAGGTTTGCGTTCTCATGGGCCTCAAAGCCGGAGCCGACGTCGATGAGGTGGGCGTCGCAGACCGGGGTCCCGACCCGCGTGCAGATGTTCCTCCACTCCAGGTGGTGGCGCTCGATGAGGATGACGTTGACGATCTCCCTCACCAGGGGGCCGGAGAGGAACTTGACGTCCATCCATCTTATCCGCCGCTCCACCTCCCGGGCGATCTCCCTCGCCTCCTCCTCGGAGATGCCGGGGATCCGGTAGAACTGCTCGGAGAGCTTCGTCTCCCTCAGGAGCTGGTTTATCACGGCATCCTTGTTCCACCTCATCAGGTGGCCGTCGGTGGTCCTGACCATCGGCATCTCCGATAGAAGGGAACCTACCAGCGTTTGCTGCTGCGTTTTATGTCCGTTAACCTTCCGGCTCAAAGACGAAACCCCCACGGGATTAGTGAGAAGGCGGATGGGACGGAAGGCGTGGCGAGTTTATGGTACCCCCTCCCGCTCCAGTCTTCACCCCCAATGGTAAGGGCCCGAAATTTATAACCCCTTCGGCCAATATGGACTAAAATTATAATATAAGTTCTTCCTAGATTCGGACCCCTCGCCAGGATCTCATCGCTACTCTTCATCGATATTTAAAGCGTCGGAAAATGAAGGTCTATTCGGGGTTTTGGCCCATAAAACCCTGATATTTCGGTCGCATAGCCCACCGCGACCTTCTATCGGAGGGTCGTTGGTGAATAGATCACCTCTCAACCGATCGCGAATCCTGGACTGGATATCTTCCGCTATTTTTGATTGGAATGGGACGACAGAGATCAGGATCGACCATCTTTGCCCTCTCCGAGCCGCTCGGCATACTCGGCGAGGACGGCGTAGAACTTCTCAGCCCTCCGGTGGTAAGCCTCCTTCTTGATCGCCCCGGAGTCGTCGAAGAGATCCTGGACTTTGGGGAAGTACAGCACCTCCCCCGTCGGGAGCATGTGGAACCGGACGCAGGTCGCGACGAGGTGCTCGATCATCCGGGCGCCGCCGAATACCCCGGAGGAGACGCCGCAGATCCCCACGGGCTTTCCGAAGTACTCCGCGTAGAGGAGGTCGAGCATCATCTTCAGCTCCCCCGGGTAGCCGTGGTTGTACTCCGGGGAGACGATGACGATCCCGTCGGCCCGGAGGACCCGCTCTTTGAGCCGGGCCGCCGCCTCGGAGGTCTTGGTATCGTCCGTCGCGGGGAGCCGGTAGTCGCGGACGTCGAGGATCTCGCTCTCGAGGCCGAACTCGGTGGCCTTCGCCAGCATGAACTTTGCGACCTTCTCGGACTCGCGCCCCGCCCGGGCGGTCCCGAGGATGATGGGGATGTACATAGGTCTCTATTTCTTGGTCAAGATATGAATAGGCTTGTTCCGACCCGGACGGCGCTGGAGGCCGCTGGCGCAGACCTCGGGGACGTCGTCAAGTGGAACGTCCCCGTCGCCGCCGGCCAGCCCCTCCATCCGGGCTTTTAGGCGTTCATGAAGGTTTGGGGCACGCGGCCCGACCCACCGGCGATCACCGTCGCCATCGCCATTGGGCTCGCCCGCCCGGAGTTCCTGGTGGAGATCGACGCCATAGCGGTGGTGGAGGAGCGGGTTGCTGGGGAGAAGACCGCACAATCGTTTTGAAGGTCCCGAGAAACGCACCATAGTATTCATGCGCTAATAGAGTTGCGAATTATAGTGAGATAATATGACCTAACTTTCTATATAACTACCGCGTTAAAATTTCGATAGATTTTTAAGAGAATACATAGTAGGGTCAAATGGTCTAAATCATTCGACTTTACATCATAGCGGTCGAGATATCACTAATGCTTAAAAATTAGCATAAAAGCACAAATGAGAGGTTCCTTTGACGAATAACCCAACATTAAAATTTGCCGTCGAATCACTACTTAACAAGGCAAATTCCAGGGGAGAAGCGGTCTTAGGAGCAACTGCATTTAACAAGATGGTCTTCCTACTTTATAAAAGATTGAAAAGGAAGGGAAAACAATTAGACCTCAAATTGCCTTACTGTTGGTATTTATGGGGGCCGTTTATAGCACACGCCGAATTTGAACACGAAGTAGGTGTTCCGCTTGAGTATTATGTTCCGAAGGGTGAGCATACTCGTGTAATCGATCATGTTTCCGACGTAGAAATTCCTATCGGAGAGAAAAAATTAATAGAAAAAGAGATAAATAGAATAATTGCCGAGTTTGATAATAATGGAATTATTAATCTGGAGCTTTTGCTCAACCGCGCGTATGAACTTGCCCCATATGAGTTCCAGAAAGTGTTTAATCGAAGTTTCAGGCCTGAATTAAACAAGCTAAGGTCGTACTCTGTATCAAAAGATGAGATAGAAGCTTACTTAGATAGACTTCTAGAGGCGTACCCAGAAAAAGAGATGGAAGAATTGTATGACGTTTTTCTTGAGTGGGATGATACATTTCGGCTTGCTCTAGAAAACGATACATCTCGCACATACGTTCTTGCAGAAGAATTCTGGGGAGTTTTTTGTAAACTATTAAGAGTAAAGCAGTGTTATGGCGTCTCTACAGATACGGTTATTAATTGGTCGTTCAGCTTTATAGAAAGCCTTAATCAATACGAAAACAAGCTCGAAAATGAACGAAATGATCTGCTGCGAATCCACTTTGAAAAAGAACAAACTGATGTGAAGGTCCAAAAGATAGTCGATAATGTGATGGAATTATCTCATAAAATTGCTATAGAATATAAACCAGTGACGGAGGTCTGACAAATTGTCATATTTCCTGGATTCGAATGTATTAATCGGATATGTATTTAGAAATGCAGATATCTGGGGCGACCCTGCAAACGTAGTAGTTGAAGATGAGGAGGAAAATAATTCAAGTACGGTTGTTTGGAGCGAATGTTTTGGCTCTTCAGAAGGTGGTAGATGCAACACTATACAAAAAAAGATAAGTCGGGAATTTAGAAGAGCAATCGCAAAATTAAATAGTGGATTGTCAGATGAACAACTTTTAATGTTTGCTCGCGATGAAAATTGGAGGATTTGGAGTATTCTCAAAAGTATATTTGATGAGTATAAAGGATACTCATCAGTGTTATTAATCAAATTAATTAGAGATGTTCAGAGAAGATACGATAAGGATTATATAGACAGATTCAACAAGCTTAAGGAGACTGTGACAATTCATAAAAGAGATAAACCATATTTAGAGATTCGTAATCTTCTAGAAGAATTTATTGATGATTGGGATGATATACAGATTATTCTTGATGCGCATTATGTAGGATCTTTAAGTAAAAATATAATATTGATTACAGGAGATTACAATCATATAGTCCCAAACAAAGAACTTATTTGTACGCACACATCATTATTAGATGTAAAAGGTCTAGGTGATTATAGAGCTAAGACAGCAATATAATAAATAATAATTTATATTTTATACTGCCGATGTTATTCGGTCAGACGCCTTCCCCCATCTTCCTCGCAAACTCCTTCGCATAGTACGTCAGTATCATATCCGCCCCGGCCCGCTTGATCGAGGTCAGCGCCTCGCCCATCGCCCGCTCGCCGTCGAGCCAGCCCCGCTCGGCGGCGGCCATGATCATCGAGTACTCCCCAGAGACCTGATAGGCGGCCGTCGGCATCCCGAACTCGTCTTTGACCATCCGGAGGATGTCGAGGTAGGGCATCGCCGGCTTCACCATGATCATATCCGCCCCCTCCTCGATGTCGAGCCGGACCTCCCATAGTGCTTCTAAAGCGTTCGCCGGGTCCATCTGGTAGCCGGACCGGTCGCCGAAGGAGTACCCCGACTCCGCCGCCTCCCGGAAGGGTCCGTAGAAGGATGAGGCGTACTTCGCGGCGTAGGAGAGGATCGGGGTGTCAGTGAATCCCTCTTCGTCGAGGGCGGCCCGGATGGCTGCGACCATGTGGTCCATCATCCCGCTGGGGGCGACGACGTCCGCCCCCGCCCGGGCCTGGGAGACGGCGGTTTTTCCCAGGAGTGGGAGGGTCTCGTCGTTTGATATCTCCTGGCCCCGGATGAGGCCGCAGTGGCCGTGGCTGGTGTACTCGCAGAGGCAGAGGTCGGCGATGACGACGACCTTCGATGTCGTCTCCTTGATCCGCTCGGCGGCCCTCTGGACGATGCCCCGGGGGTCGTAGGCTCCGGAGCCGACCTCGTCTTTTTTTTCAGGAAGGCCGAATAAGATGACTGCAGGAACCCCCAGATCCTCCAGCTCCTCAACCTCTTTGGCCAGGCTCTCGAAGGAGTGCCTCTGCTGGCCCGGCATCGACCCTATCTTCGCCGGCGATTCAAGCCGCTCGTCGACGAAGAGGGGCATGATCAGATCGTCCGTCGATACCCTCGTCTCGGCGACGATGCGCCTCAGCCCCGGCTTACGAAGCCTTCTCATCCGTCTCATAATCCGCCTCCAGCCCGAATAGCTCCTCGATGAACCTCAGACATTCGTCGTCGCCCCGCTCCGCCGCCCTCCTCATGACCTTCGTCGGCTCGGCGAAGATCTTGTTGACGATGGAGTGGCTCATATCCAAGAGGACCCTCTCCTCGATCTCCCCTAAAGTGTGGCGGGCACCGAGCTTGTTCATCGCCCTCACGATCTCCTGGGACTTGATCTCCTCCGCCTGGAGGTAGATCCTCCCCAGAAGCTCCTCCGCCCTCCTCCTCTTGTACTTCGCCCTGAGGAAGGCGAGCTCCTCGGCGATGATCGCCTCGGCCCGATCCATCTCCGCCATCCGTAGCCTCATATTCTCGGCGCTGATCTCCCGGAGGGCGTCGATGTTGCGCAGCTCCACGCCGGGGATCTCCCCGACGTCCTCGTCGATATCCCTGGGGTTTGCGATATCGATAATCAGGAGCGTCCCCTTCGTCCTGCGGCCCATCACCTCCTGAAGGTCGTCTCGCCTCAGGATGTAGTGGGGGGCGGAGGTGGCGCTTATGACCAGGTCTGAGGTCCTGATCCTCTCCTTCATCTCGTCGAAGGGGACGGCCTCGGCCCCGAGGCTTGCGGCGAGGGAGAGGGCCCGGCCGAAGGTCCTGTTGGTGACGCGAACCTCTCCTACATCCCTGGATAGGAGGGCTCTTGAGATCAGCTCTCCCGTCTCGCCGGCCCCTATAACCAGGACGCTCTTGCCCGCAAGGCAGCCCAGGATCTCCTCGGCGAGGTCGACGGCCGCCGAGCCGACGGAGATCGACCTCTCGTTGATGCTCGTCTCGCGACGGACCCTTTTACCGACGGAGATCGCCTTCTTGAAGGCGACGTCCAGGGTCCATCCGGTCGTCCCCGCCTCCTTCGCCATCGAGTATAGCTCCTTCATCTGGCCGAGGATCTGGTCTTCGCCGATGATCATCGACTCGAGCCCCGAGGCGAGGCGGAGGAGGTGGGCGAGGGACTCGTCATGATCGTGAAAATCGATGATTCGCGATGAGATCCGGGCCCTCTTGGCCAGCTCGAAGAGGACCTTCTCCCCCCGGGGGGATACGACGTAGATCTCGACCCGGTTGCAGGTCTTTAGGACGGCACACTCCTCGACGAGATCGTGAGACGATATCCATGACAGGAGCGCCTCCAGGTCCCCGTGCCACGCGCGCTCAATCTCGTCGATGCAGGCCTTCCGGTGGGTCACCAGCATCGAGGCTATCTCGCTCATCTGGGGGTAGATGTTCTCCGGCCCTCTTATAGCCCTTTTCGTAGGACTCCGAGAGGAGCCGCCATACACTATCGTCGGAGATTATCTCGAAGAGGATCCGGCGCCGCTCACCCTGGTCGGCGACCCGTTCCTTGAGAACCCCCCTCATCTCCCCCAGGAGCCGGGCCATATCGCCGTACCCCTCGTCCAGGACCGTCTCAATCCTCTCCCGCAGGCGCCTCGCGAGGGCAGGGCTCTCTCCCATGGTCGATACGGCGACGACGACGGGACCTCTCCTGACGACGGAGGGGACGGTGACCTCGCCGACGCCGTCGACCCTGTTGACCAGGACCCCAGCGGCATTTGCCGTCTCTTCAAGCCAGCGGTTCAGCTCTTTATCACTGGTGGCGGGGACGGCGATGAAGGCTTCCCGCAGGAGGTCGGCTGCGCCGCTCCAAAGATCGACCTCGAGGATATCGACCGCCCCCTCCTCTGCCATCTCCTGAAGGCCGGGGCTGAATTCGAGGCTCGCCACCGTCACCCTGGCGTGCTCTGAAAATAACCGCGCCTTCCTCTCGCCGACCGCCCCCCCGCCGAAGATTACGACCTTCCGCCCTGAGAGATCCAGGAGGAGGGGGAGGTGGCCCATCAGATACGGGCCCCCGTCTTCTTGAACTCCCTCTCGCTGAAGAGGACCTGATAGTCGGAGATCCCGACCTTCCGGGATACCTCGGCGGCGACCTTCCGGCACTCCTCCCTCGACGGGGAGTGGACGACGGTGTAGAGGTTGTAGGGCCACTGCCTCCTCGGGGTCCGCTCGTAGCAGTGGGTGACCTCGTCGAAGGAGGCCATGATCTCCCCGACCCTAGCCACCTCCTCGGGAGGGACCCTCCAGACGATCATGGCGTTGGCGACGATCCCAAGAGCCCTGTGGCCTATCGTCGCCGAGAACCTCCTGATCGCCCCCAACTCCAGGAGCCGCTGGAGCCTCTCGATCACCACCTCCTCGCCGATGGCAAGCTCTGTACCCAGAAGCCGGTAAGGGCTTCTTGATACCGCTATCCCCTCCTGGGCAGCCCTGATGAGGGCTATGTCCAGTCCGTCGATCTCCTCGGTCGTTTCAACACCTCCTATCTGAGCCCCCTCCAGCCGTCGGGGTCCTGGTAAGGGTACCTGTCGACCCCCTTCACCGGGACCTGTCTGGGATCCGATCCCGGATTTCCCGATGTATGATGATCGCTCCAGAAGTTTCCGCCGACCTCGGGGCCGCCGTCCCAGTCGTTATCCCCGTTATCGACGGCGTTCTGAGGGAGCATCGGGTTTCCGTTATCGATGAAGTTGTTGCGGTATATGGACCATCCGGTGGAGTCCACCAGGCTCGCCCCCGAGATCCCGTTCTGGATGAAAGAGTTTCCGAGTACCCTGCCGTCCCTGGAGAAGCTCATCCTCAGGCCGTATCTGCCGTTTCTGCTCAGGTTGTTCCCCTCCACCTTCACCCCCTCGACGGACTGGAGGAAGAGGCCGTCGCCGTTGTCCACGGCGACGTTCCCGGATACCGTCGCCCCCAATAGCTGGTGGAGGGCGATCCCAGCATCCCGGTTGGAGAAAAGCTCGTTTCTGATCAAAAGGGAGGAGCCGGAGCCGGAGATGCGGATACCCTGGCGGTTCTCCGACGCCGAGTTCATGTTCAGGACGCAGTTGGGAGATCCCGCGATCCTCACCCCCTCCTCGGAGTTCCGGATCGCCTCGGACTGGTAGATCATGGTCTTCGGCGAGTTGGCGATGGATATACCCACCGTGTTATCCGAAGCCTTCGAACCCTTCAGCAAGACCCCTTCGGAGCCCTGGATATCAAAGCCCGAGCCTTCGGAGCCCCAGGCGGTGGATCCGAGGATCTCGTCTTCCTCCCCCCCCTGGACGAGAAACCCGATGGTGCAGTTATCGGCTCTGCTCCCCTCGACCCTGCAGCCAGAGGTCTTCAGCATACGGACCCCCGCCTCGTCTCCGGAAAGGGTGAGATTTCGAAGGGCGCAGCCTGTAGAGTTGACGATGAGAGCTCCAGCGGTGTTGTTGGAGAGGACTAGGTCCTCTGCGGTGACGTTGCTGCACCCCACCAGGGCGACGAAGGCGCAATCTTCTGAGAGGGTGAGGTCGAGGCCGTCGACGATGTAGCAGACTGGCCTTCCGTCGATGGTGTTCGACGGATCGAGGTCCTGGCGGAAGGGGCCGTCGTCCCAGGACGAGATATCCTCCCGGTCGACCCCGATGGCATACCGGTTCAGGTCCATCCGGTTTTCCCGGAGGAGGTTTGAGCCAGAGCCGATGAGGCCGACCCCCCGTCCGTTCCGGAAGATTTCGTTATCTTCGATCTTGTTCTTGGAGGAGCCCGACCTCAAAAAGAGCCCTTCGCCGTTATCCCGAAGGAGGTTTCCTCTGATCACGTTCTCCGTCGAAGCCTCCAGCCGGAGTCCGGCGACCTCGTTATCTTCCAGGAGGTTATCGACGATTCGGTTTTCAGCTGAGCCCTTCAACCGAACTCCGATGGTGCAATCACGCGCCGAATTGTTTCTGATCGCATTTCTTCCGGAGTTGAGGAGGAAGACGCCCGCGACTCTGGACCCATCGATCCAGTTTCCAAGGATCTCGTTCTCCAGGGATCCATCCAAGGCGATCCCCGCATTCGAAGAGGAGATCTCATTTCCTTCTATCCGGTTATGATCGGAGTCGTATACCTCGATCCCCGTCACCGATGAGAAGACGGTGCCGAGGACGGCGTTCTCGCTGGAGTTGGCGATGGAGACCCCCACCTCTCCAAAGAATGTGCAGTTAGAGATCTCAGACCTTTGGGACCCGACGATCTCGACGCAGAGGGCGGATCGAATTAGAGAGTCGCCGATCAGGTTGCCGGATCCGTTCCGGAACCCGACCCCAGCGGTGCAGCCCTCGATGGCGGAGTCCCAGATCCGGTTCTCCGAAGAGGTGGAGAGGACCCCCGTCGAGAAGTTCCGGATGGTGCATCCCTCGATGACGGTTTCTGGATATTTCAGCTCAATCCCGACGCCAGACCCAAAGCCCCTGATCTCGAAGCCCGAGATGACCGTGCCGGACGCCTCCACCACAAATCCCCCCTCGAGGGTCACCTGCCCCGGTACCCCGCGGATGGATACCGATCGGTGAATCGGGATGGCCCCCTCCTTGTAATATCCAGGACGGACCTGGATCTCGTCGCCGGGTCCGGCAGCGTTGACCGCCTTCCTTATGGTCGAAAACCCCTCGACTCCGCTCTGGTCGACGACCAGCGTCTCTGCTGAGGCCAGCTGGAGAGATGCCGAGATGAGAAGGAGCGAGATAATAAGCCAGGATCTTTCCGTTGCGATACCCCCAATCCGTTAAATCATCCCGTTATCGTGGGGGATAGATAACTCTATCCCCGCCGAATTTGCCTTTCTCCCCCGGGGGCCGAAACCATCGAGATCGGAGCTCCTGGTCCGAACTTATGAGGGAAGATACTAATCGGATGAAAACGGATATCTGCGGGACGAGACGGAAAGGCGATCCAGGATGACTAACCCTTACAGGATCCTGATAATTGAGGACGACCCCGACGACGTGGAGCTGATCCTCCTCGGCTTTTCAAAACACGACGAGTTCTTCGTGGACGTCGCCACCACCGGAGAGGAGGGGCTTGAGAGGATCAAAGAGACCGGATACGACCTCGTCTCAGTGGACTTCGCCCTTCCGGGGATCAGCGGCCTCGACGTCCTGGAGGAGATCCGGAAGAGAGATCAGGACGTCCCCGTCGTCATGGTGACGGGCCGGGGGACGGAAGAGCTTCAGGTGGTCGCCTTCGAGAAATATGCCACCAGCTATGTTATGAAGAGCGTCGACAGCTTCCGGAGCCTCCCCTTCATCTTCGAGGCGCTGATAAGCGAGGCCAGGTTCCGGACTGAAGAGCAGCGGATGAAGCGGGACGTGGAGCGGTCCGAAGCTATGAGCAGATACGTCCTGGAGAACTCCCCCACAGGGATATACCTCCTCCAGAACGGCTGCTTCAAGATGGCCAACTCCAAGTTCGAAGAGATCTTCGGCTGCGACGAGGAGGATCTCGTCGGAGAGCACTTCTGGAACCTCGCCGACCCCGAGTCCTTCGAGTGCGTAGGGGATTTTCCAAAGGAGTCCGGAGCCGAAAGGTCGATGGTCCACGAGTTCAAGATCATCAGGAAGGACGGGTCAAAACGGTGGGTCGAGGCGAGGATCGTCCCCCTCGACTACCAGGACGAGAGGTGGGTCCTGGGAAGTATGGTGGACATCACCGAGAGGAAGGAGGGGGAGAAGGGCCTCCGGACGGACAGACGGAGGCTCTCCCTCCTCTACTCCCTCGCCCGCAAGACCCTCGACCTTCGCGGAGGGGCCGACGACCTGATGAGAGAGGAGCTATCCGAACTGGTGGGGGGGGGCGACGGGTTCGTGGTGGGGGCGACGTTTATCCTGGAAGGGAAAGATCTGGTCCTCCGGGCCCTGGCGGGGCCCATGGAGGAGCTGATGGAGCTGATGGACGAGGTAGATGTCGGGGAGCTTCTGGAGGGTTGCGAGGAGAGGACGATGGTGGAGGGTGACATGAGGATCTCCTGGGCTTCGGCCCCCTTTTGCTCCGGCGAAGAGCCGATAGGCCTATTGGTTTTGGGCCGCGAAGGAGAGATCGATGAACACCTGATCAAATTCGCGAGAGATCTCGCATGGCACTTCGGAAAGGTGGTGGAGGTCTCCCGCTTGAGAAGATCCTCCACGGACCGCGGCTGAGCTGGAGCCTGGGGGCCCGAAGGGGACTATAGCCTCCTCCAGATTAGGACGATCCTCTGAAGGGCTGTGACGTGGCTCGCCACGGTGATCAGGACGACGGCCCACCCCAGGATCGAGAGGCCTGCGATATCGCCGGGGAAGATGGCGTTGGTGATGGTGGCTGCGAGGATGAGGACGAGCCGGTCGGCCCTCCCCATCACCCCGCCGTAGAGGCGGCCGAGGCTCAGGGCCTGGGCCTGGGTCCCCAGATAGCTCGTCAGGAGGACCCCCATGACGGCGAAGATCCCCACCGCCTCCGATACGTAGCCGGCGAGGACGATCCCGGTGAGGATCGCCATGTCGGCGTACCGATCTATGACGTGGTCGAGGAAGTCTCCCCTCGCCTCGGCAGCCCCGATCCTCCGGGCGAGGGTCCCGTCGACGGCGTCGAAGACGGCGTTGAGGAGGACCATCAGGGCTGCTATATAAAGGAGGGATGACCCCCCGGCCGATAGATAGTAGAAGGCCCCCGCCGCCAGGGCGAAGGCCATGGAGATGAGAGATATGGCGTTGGGGGTCGCCCCCGCCCTCTCCGCCAGGGCGGCCAGGGGCTCGGTCACTGCCAGGGACTTCGATCTCAGGTCGTCAAGGGTCAAATTCCATCTCTCCGGTCCAGTCGACTTTTCCCGGGGGCATGGCGATCTCCCGGCGCAATATCTTCACCACCAGGGCCGCCACCTCCTCCGGCGATAGAGAGGTGGCGTCGATCTCGGATACCTTTTCACACCACTCCGCCGCCTCCACCAGGATGACGTCCAGAGCTTCCGCCTCCAGGTTCTCTCTCACCTTCTCCTTGGAGTACCCCCTCTGGACGAGCCGCTCTCTCAGGACCCCGGGACGGGTCCGCAGGACGATCGCCTCGGAGGCGAACTGGTGGCTGAAGTGCCCCTCCAGAACGACGATCTCGTCGTCCTCCTCGGGGGCTAGCTCATCGAGCCTCCCGGCGAGGGCTTCGACGTCGGCTATCAGACAGCCCCGGTCGGGGTCGGTGCCCAGGGTGAGCCCCCCCTCTCTGACGACGACGTTGAGGTCGATGACCCTGAAGGGGAGGAGGGCGGCGACGGTCGTCTTCCCGGTGCCGGGGGTCCCGGTCAATGCAGCCCGCATACCTCACCGTAAGCTTTCAGGAACCGGTCGTTCTCCTGGGGGGTCCCCACCGTCACCCGAAGGGCACGGTCCCCCGCCCCCCGGAAGGAGAAGCAGTCCCGGACGATGACGCCCCTTCCGAGGAGATCCTCAGCCACCTTTCCCGAGGGCACCTCCGTATCGAGATAGAGGAAGTTCCCCCCCGAGGGGCGAAACTCTGGCATAAGTCTCAGCAGCCGGGCCCTCTCCTCGCATATGGCCTTAACAGACCGTCTCATGTACTCGATATCCTCCAGGGCTGCTATCCCCGCTGCAACCGACGGCGTCGTCACCCCGAAGAAGGGGGGCGCAGCCCTACGATACTCTTCGGCGATCCAGGGGGGGGCGACGGCATAGCCGAGCCTCATACCGGCGAGGCCGAAGGCCTTGGAGAGGGTCCTCCCCACCACCAGGTTCTCGTACTCCTCCACCAGGGGGAGGAAGTTCTCGTCGCTGAACTCGGCGTAGGCCTCGTCGAGGAAGACTATGGAATCGGTCTCCTCGATGATCCCCCGGAGGTCTTCTTCCGGTATGATGTCGCCGGTGGGGTTGTTCGGCGAGCAGATGAAGATCATCTTGATCCCTGGAGGCGGGGGCATCGGCACCTCGAAGTTCTCTCCCCGGGGGAGGAAGAGCGGCTCTGCCCCTGCCGTCACCGTCAGGATCTCATAGTAGCTGAAGGTGGGGGTGAAGATCAGGGCCCTATCGCCGGGGTCGAGGAAGAGGCGGGTTAACGTATCCATGACGCCGTCCATCCCCGCCCCAATGAGGACGTTATCGGGGGCTGCCCCGGCGTACTCCGCCATCGCCTCGACGAGCCGCCCAGGCTCGGGGTACCTCTCGGGCCTTGCGGAGGATATCGCCTCATAGACTCGGGGGCTCGGACCGTAGGGGTTCTCGTTGCTCCCGAGCTTGACGATCTCCTCCGGCAGAAGGCCATACTTCGCCGCGATCTCCTGGATGCCCCGCCCTGCGACGTAGGGCCGGAGCCTCGACAACGACGGCCTAAGGTTCTTTGAGTATCTCTCCAAGGACCTTCACCACTTGATCGATCTCCTCTTTGCCCACCACCAGGGGCGGGACCATCCTGAGGACGTGCTCGCTCGTTGCATTGAGGAGTACGCCCCGCTCACGAGCACGGTTCACGATCTCTGGGCAGTTCGCCTCCAGCTCGACCCCCACCATCAGGCCGAGGCCTCTGACCTCGCGGGCGTCGATCTCCTCGACCAGCCTGGACCTGAGGTATGCGCCCATCTCCGCAGATCGTTCCACCAGCTTCTCGTTCTTGATGGCGCCGATGGAGGCGAGGGCGGCCGCGGAGACCAGGGGCCCGCCGCCGAATGTGGAGGCGTGGTCGCCCTTCTGGAAGACGTCGGAGACGGACTGTGCCGCCAGCATCGCTCCCATGGGAAGGCCGCCCGCGATCCCCTTGGCCAGGGTCATGACGTCGGGGAGAACGCCGCTGTGCTCCTTTCCAAACCATCTTCCGGTACGCCCAAACCCGGTCTGGACCTCGTCGAGGATGAGGAGAGCGCCAGCGTCGTCGCAGATCTGGCGGGCCGCCCTCAGGTACTCCGGGCTGGGGACATTGACGCCCCCCTCCCCCTGGACCGGCTCCAGGATGACCGCCGAGGTCTCCTTCGAGACCATCGAAGCCAGAGCCTCAGGATCGTCGAAAGTAACAAACTCCGCCTCGGCGAGGGGGCGGAAGGGCTCTCGATAGACGGCCTTGTAGGTCGCGCCCAGGGACCCCAGGGTTCTGCCGTGGAAGGAGTGGACCGCGGCGACGATCTTTGACCTGCCCGTCGCCCTTCTGGCGAGCTTCAGGGCCGCCTCGACGCTCTCGGCTCCGGAGTTGCAGAAGAAGGCTCTATCCATACCGGTGAGGGTCTTCAGCTCCTCGGCGAGGAAGACCTGGTTCTCGGTGTAGTATAAATTCGAGGTGTGGATCAGCTCTTTCGCCTGGTGAGCGATCGCCTCGACTACGGCAGGGTGGCAGTGGCCGACGGTGTTGACGGCCACCCCGGCGACGAAGTCGATGTACTCGCGCCCTTCGGCGTCCCAGACCTTCGCTCCCGCACCCCTGACCAGGAGGATCGGCTGGCGGGTGTAGGTCTGGATCACCGACTCCCGCTCCAGCTCTACGATCCGGGCGGTCCTCTCGGCGCCAGAGAGTTCGGACTCGGATCTAGACATTTCTCTCTCCATCTTCATTTTCATCGCTCTCTATCGATCATAGAACGCTCCGCGCAAACCGCAGGCTCGCCTGGATCTGGCGGCCCACCTCGCCGCTGACGACCTCCATGTGGCCGGGGTAGAGGACCTCCACCTCCAGGGCCGTCAGCCTCTCGATGGAGCTGACGAGGTCGGAGCCGCATCCGGCATAAAGGTCGGTCCTCCCGATGTTCCCCTGGGGAAATACGGTATCCCCGGAGAAGAGGACCTTCGCCTTCCTCTCATAGAGGCAGATCCCCCCCGGGGAGTGGCCCGGGGTGTGCATCACCTCCAGCTTCCACTCCCCCAGGTCGAGGACGTCCCCCTCGTTCAGGATCCCGTCGGCCTTCAGCTCCGGGGCCGAGAGGCCGAATAAGTAGGCGACCGTCGCCATGTCGTCGCCGAGGAAGCCCGCCTCCTCCTCGTGGATCAGAACCCTCGCTCCCGTCGCCTCCTTCAGCCGCACGACCCCCCCAGAGTGATCGTGATGGCTGTGGGTGAGGATGATCATCTCGATATCCGCCGGGTCGATGAACTTACGGATCTTCCGGAGCGTCGGCTCCGGGTCCATCCCGGCGTCGATGAGGACCGGGACCTCGTCTCTTATCAGGTAGACGTTCCCGTCGAAGGGCGAGCCTGAGACCTTGTGGACTTCCACCATTCCAACACCTGGTCCGGAGGATGGGCTCCACCGATATATCTGTTTGGAAGCGGGTTTGAGGAGGTTCGGGGGCGGCTAGATGGCGATGGCGGTAAAGCCAGAAACGCTCGAGGTCGCCGAGGGCGGGGCGGCGGTGGAGGTGTTGGCAGAGGCAGAAGTGGCATACCTGACGGTGGAGGGGCCGTACACCAGCCTCGAAGACGCCTACACCCAGCTCTACGGCTGGGTCTTCTCGAACGGCTTTCAGCCCAAAGACGCCGCCCGGGAGGTCTACGTCCGGTGGGGCGAATCGATGCCGCCGGAGGAGTGTGTGACGGAGATCCAGGTGCCGGTGGGGAGGTAGGGTAAGAGGGCAAGAGGGAAGAGGAAAGAAAGGAGGTTGGAGGAGAGGATGAAAGGAAGAGCGAATAGTCGAGGGCGATCTCAGTCTAGCCGCGACTCTTTGGGGCCGTTCCCCTTTTTGACGCGTTCAGGAAGGTCATCCCCACCACCGCGCCCTTCTCGCGCCTGACTATGACGCCGTCCTCGGTGATCTCGGAGTCGTCGGCGTGGCTCGGCTTTTTGAAGCTGACGTAAAGGACGTCCGCCTCTTCGTCATAATCGATCCAGATCTTCTTGTGAGGGATGCCCAGAAAATGGGGCACCAGGTCAGAGATCTTCTCTACTTCTGCAGCTCCCATACCTTCGATCTCCTTTCAAGCTGGCCTCGCTTCCTCGTGAGAAATGCTGTGATCAAAAAGCCGTCCTCTTTGCTCACCTCTTTATAAACGACGACGAGGTATTTATCGATTTGCACCCGCCTGACCGCCAGAAGCTCTCCAGATCCCCCCTCAAAGATGGCATCCGGAGATTCTACCGTCTCCAGGACGTCGGAGTAAAAGCCTACCATCTCGGAATGCGACTCAGTTATGTGTAGCCATCTCTCCTCCGGCAGACGGATGGGGACGCCGTTCTTCGACCGCGCCGTATCCACAAAGCACCCCCCTTCTCAGGCCTTCCAGGGTTTCTTCTGGATGCTGGTCTTGCTCGTCTTACTTTTAAGATCTTTCGGCGGTGGCCCCGTGGGCAGGGCGGCGTTGGGGGCCTCCCGGCGGCGTAGGTGGCGTACCTGACAATAAGGAGGCTTGGACCAGCCTTGAAGAAGTCCACACCAGCTCTACAGATGGGTCTTCCAGAATGGGCTCCATCCGACGGACGCCGCCGGGAGGTTTACGTCCGGTGGGGCGAGACGATGCCGCCGGAGGAGCAGGTGACGGAGATCCAGGTGCCAGTGGGGAGGTAGAGAAAGCTGGGGGGGTGGTGCGCTGGCGACGATCTGATCGTCTCCTTCTTGGCGGACTATCCCCGCCGCCACCGCGGGATAAAACGCCCCGTCCGCTCCGCATACCGCCGATACTCGTCGCCGAACTTCTCTTCCATCATCTCCTCCTCCCGGGGGATCCGCGCCATATACAGGGGGAGGGACGCCACCATGAAGGCGAGGCCGGCGATCCAGTTGTGGAGGAGGAGGAGCTGGGCCGCCGCCCAGAGGAGGTGGGCGGCGTACATCGGGTGGCGGACCCGCTCGTAGACCCCCGTCGTCACGAGCCGGTGGCTCGTTTTTATCTGAAGCCCCGGCGAGAAACTCTTTCCCAGATCTGCGTGGGAACGCCAGAGAAGGAGGAGGGCCTGGAGGAAGAGGGCGGCGCCGAGGGAGCCCGCGACGAGGCTTGCCGTCTCCGGGAGGGTGTAGTCGGCGAAGTCGAGCCTCGATGTGAAGAGATAGATGAAGGGGACGACGATCATCCCCGCGGCCGTGAGGAGCATGAGGGGACGGTCCTGCTTTCTCTCGCGGGATTCGGCGACCTCCGTCGGCTCCCGCCACCAGGCGGGGGTCCTCTTCAGCCAGTACGCCCGGATGAGGGAGGCGGCGACAAATCCGGCGAGGAAGACGAGATCGAAGAGGTCGTCGAGCATCACCGATCCGCTCGATCCCGATGATAAAAATAGACGGCGGTCCGGAGCCGCGGAATCAGTGGATCGACCTTGCAAACGCGAGGCTCGTTCTCATCTGCTCGCCAACGTTCTCGTCCGTCGGCTCCATGTGGCCGGGGTAGAGGACCCGGACGTCCAGGGACGCGAGCTTCTCGAGGGATCGGACCAGATCCCTCACCGCCTCCTCCGACCGGCGGGTCCTCCCGATATTCCCATGGGGGAAGAGGGTGTCCCCTGAGAAGAGGACCCGAGCCCTCGGCTCGTACAAGGAGATGGAGCCCGGAGAGTGGCCCGGCGTTCCGATGACCGAAAGCGCCCACTCTCCGAGGCGTATGATGTCCCCCTCCTCCAGGGTACCGTCGACCCCGAACTCCGCCGGATCCTCTCCGTACCGGTAGGATCCTGTGGCGACGTCGTCGCCGAGGTCGCAGACCTCCCCCTCCCCGATGAGGACCTTCGCCCCCGTCGCCGCCTTGAGGGCCGGGACCGCTGCGGTGTGGTCATGGTGACAGTGGGTGAGGATGATGAACTCGATCCTCCTGGGATCCATCAGCCCCCGAACGTTATCGAGGATCGTCGATGCGTCCCTCCCCGCATCCACGAGGATTGCCACCTCGTCATTGATCAGATAGACGTTCCCCTCGTGGGAGGGGTTGCCGCCGTTAACCTTATGCACTTCCACCAAACAAATCACCCCATAAGGGAAGGGTAATTCCTTCAATATATTAGCTAGTTGGTATCATGACGATTATCGAAGACGCGAAGAAGGGAAAGACCCCCCCCGAGGTAGAGGCCGTAGCCAGGAAGGAGGGGGTCGACCCCGAGAAGCTCGCCCGCCTCGTAGCCCGGGGCCGGGCCGTGATCCCGAGGAACGTCAGCCGAGAGATCGACCCCATCGGGATCGGCGAGACCCTCACCACCAAGGTCAACCTGAACCTGGGGTCGTCCCGGGGGCTCGCTGACCCCGACGCCGAGGTGGAGAAGGCGGTGGTGGCGATGGAGGCGGGGGCCGACACCGTCATGGATCTATCTACCGGCGGCGACCTGGACCTGATCAGGCGAAAGGTCCTCGCGGCCGTAAAAATACCGGTGGGGACCGTCCCCATATACCAGGCAGAGGTGGCAGGAGACCTCACCAGCCAGGGGCTCTTCGACGCCCTGGAGCGGCAGGCGAAGGACGGCGTCGACTTCGTCACCGTCCACGTCGGCGTCAACCTCAACAGCTTTGAGAGGCTGAAGAACAGCCACAGGATCATGGGCGTCGTCAGCAGGGGAGGCTCCCTCACCCTCAAGTACATGAGCGAGACCGGAGAGGATAACCCCTACTACGCCGAGTTCGACCACCTCCTGGACATAGCAATAGAGCACGAGCTGACTTTGTCCTTGGGCGACGGCCTCCGCCCCGGCTGCATCAATGATGCCAGCGACCGGGCGAAGTACATGGAGTTCATAATGCTCGGCGAGCTCGTCGATCGGGCGAGGAGGGCCGGGGTCCAGGCGATGGTGGAAGGGCCCGGCCACGTCCCCGCCGACGAGATCGAGACGAGCGTCAAGGCTATGAAGTATGTCGCCGACGGCGCTCCCCTCTACCTACTGGGGCCCATCGTCACCGACATCGCCCCCGGATACGACCACATCACCGCCGCCATCGGAGGGACGATAGCCGGGATGAACGGCGCCGACTTCCTCTGCGCCACGACGCCGAGCGAGCACCTGGACCTCCCAACGAAAGAGGACATCTTCGAGGGGACGATCGTCACCAGGATCGCGGCCCATGCGGCGGACATCGCAAAGCCCGGCGTCAGGGAGCGGGCCCGCGAGTGGGACCGAAGGATGGCCGTGGCAAGGGACGAGCTCGACTGGCCCGCCCAGTTCGACCTGGCCATAAACCCCGCCATCGCCAGGATGATCCGCCACCGGAGGGGGGTGGACGTCGACACCTGCACCATGTGCGACGAACTATGCGCCATCAGGCTAGCGCGGGAGGCGATGGAGCGGGAAGAAGAGAAGGCGAAGAAGGCGAAGGAAGAGATCTAAAGGGCTCCCCTGAGATCCGAAGACCTCAGGAGCAGCTCTCCAGCTCCTTCTCCACCACCTCGCCCCCCGGAGCCACCTCAGCGAAGACCCGCCCCTCGAAGAAGAGGACCTCCGTCTCCTCGTCTATCCAGGAGTCGGGGGGCAGGCCCGCCTTGAGGCAGGTCTGGCATAGAAAGTCCGTCGCGTCGAACTCCCACTCCGTCGCCACCTGGGGCAGAAGGAGCCCCGACCACATCCCCCTGCGGACGATGAGGCCGTGTTCCCCGACCTTGACCACCTCCGGAAGGTCCCGGTTTCTGACATCGTAGCGCCTCGGCGGGGTGAGGACTGTCACCTCGATCTCGATTTTGGGAAGCTCTTCAGGCCGGACCCGGGGAAACCGGGGATCATTCACGCCGGCGTTTATCGCCGAGTCGACTATCGCCCGCGATAGCTCCATCACCGGCTCGGGGTAGCCTATGCAACCCCGGAGTTCGCCGTCCTCATGAAGGGTGACGAATACCCCGGCCTTCTCCTGGAAGGACGGCGGAAGGCCCTCCGGCCTTATCCTATCCCTCTTCTCGACGTAAGCCGTCAGGGCGTCCCTCGCGAGAGTTACAGCCCGCCTCCCCTCATCGATGGTGAGCATGGAGGGATATTTTGGGCTGCCATCTACTAAAGAGTTTTGAGTTGACCTTCCGAATAGACGATACGACAAACACTTCAAGGACGAGGGATGAGCCCGCCGATCGGCTGAGCATTCCGCACCCTTTTTATCGAATAGGACAGGATGGTGGAGACCATGTCAAAATCAGAAGATTCCCTGAAGGAGGCCTTCGCCGGGGAGGCCCAGGCGAACCGGATGTACCTCGCCTTCGCAGAGAAGGCGGACCTTGAGGGCTACCCCCAGGTGGCGAGGCTCTTTCGGGCCGCCGCCGAGGCGGAGGCGGTCCATGCGAAAAACCACCTCACGGCGATGAAGGCGGTCAAAGCGACGAAAGAGAACCTCCGGGAGGCGATCGCCGGAGAGACCCACGAGTTCAAGGAGATGTACCCGGGGATGATCGATGCCGCCATATCCGAAGGGGATAAGGCTGCCGAGAGGACGTTCAGATACGCTAACGACGTCGAGGAGATCCACGCCCGCCTCTACCACGACATGATGGAGAACCTGGAGTCCCGGGGGGTGGAGAGCAGCCCCTACTACGTCTGCCCCGTCTGCGGCATGACCGCCGAGAGAGTCCCGCCGGATAAGTGCCCCGTCTGCGGCGTCAAGGGGGAGAGGTTCAAGAGGATAGACTGATCAAAATCGGTCAATCTTCCCGGAGGAGATATTCCTTCAGAGCCGCGGCATTGTTGAACTTCTCGTCCTTAGCTCCAAAGACGAGGGTTACATCCCCCGAAGAGATCTTCTCCGATATCAGGGCGATGAGATCCCCTTTGGAAGCCAGCTCACCATGATATCTCTCTTTGAACTCGCCCCATCTCCTCGGATCATGGCCGAACCATCTCCTCAGCTCGTCGCTCGGGGCCACGTCTTTGAGCCAGAGATCTATCTGGATCTGCTCTCTCTTCATCCCCCGGGGCCATATCCCGTCGACGAGGATCCGAAATCCGTCATCCTCCGACGGCGGGTCATACGCCCTCTTCAACCTCAGCATCGTCATCTCCCCCCGAAAGACCAGATCTTGACAGGTGTCGCTCGAGCTTCTCCAGAAGCCGCCAGCATAGGAGGATCTGGACCATCCCGGTGGAGGTGACGACTCCGCCACAGGATCGGTCGCATATGGGCGTCTGTGAGCCCATGATCCTGCAGAGCGTCTCCTCCAGCCCCTCGATCATGGAGCTGTGAAGCTCGCCGTCGATGGTGAGGACCGAGACCCTCTTGCCGTAGTAGTCGTCCCGCTGGAAGGCGATGGAGAACTCCTCTTCCGCATCCCGGTATATCGCCGAAAGGTCGATCTTCAGCTCCACCTCCGACCGATCCGCCTCCATCATCTCCTGGATGAGCCTCACCGAGTACCTATCTTTTGGCGTCTCCCCCATAAGGGGCGCGGGAAGCCTCGACTCCTCGATCTTCACCACCGCCTCGGCGTAGATCTTCTGGACGTCGACGTAGATCTTGTAGTCGGCCTCACGCTCCAGAATCTCTCTTTTAACCGCTTCCCGCTCGTAGTTTCGATCGATGCAGTCCCTCTTGATCTTCCACCGCCTCTTTACGCTGCGGCTCGGATCGACGAAGATCGAAAGGTCGATCTCCCGCCTTAGCTCCGGGGTGAAAAAAGGATGGAGACCCTCTATGATGAGGACGGGAGCCGACCTGAAGGGGACGGGCCCTTTTATCGTTCCATCGGTGTGGTCGTAGACGGGCTTGTCGATCTCCTCCCCCCGCCGCAGGGCTCCGAGGTGATGGGCGAGAAGATCGAGGCGGTTCGCCTCTGGGCTGAGGGGAGTGATCCCCCGGACCCTCCTCTCCTCGCGATCGAGGCTGTGGTAGTCGTCGGTGCTGAAGGTGGAGACGAGGTCCTCGCCCAGGAGCCGTCTGATCCCCCGCGATAGGGTCGTCTTGCCGGAGCCGCTGTCTCCTGCCACCGCCACCACGAAGACCCGACCGGACGATCGGAGCCTTTCAGCCAGGCCGGGGTTCAAAAGATCTCCTCCGATGAGGGATGGTCCGGGGATCTGAGGCTTCCGGCGAAGATATCATCGATCCTGTTTCTCCGACATGAGGTCCGCAAACTCGCTCGTCTTGTCGATCGTCTCCAGCTCCCGGGCCTCGATGACCGCAGTCTCCTCGACCCGCTCGACCTTCGTCTCGCCGTCGACGATCACCACCGACCGGGTCTTGGTGATGATGGAGAGGCTGCTCATCAGCTTCGCCTTCTTCATCATGGTGGGGGAGAGCTTCCCAACGCCCGTAAGGACGACCAGCGCCTCGTTCTGGGTTATGGCGTTGAAGGGCGACTGGACCGTGGGGAAGACGTCGAACCCGATCTGGGCCAGGTGGCTCAGAACCTTGTCGTCGATGAGCCCCTGCACTCCGAGGAGGGGGCTCTTCGGCTCCAGGATCTCGACGGGCTTTATCAGCTCCTGGCCGAAGAGCTCCTCCAGCCTCAGGGCGACGTCGATGGAGGTGTCCATGCTCTCGATCTCGTACTTGCTGATCGTCCGCCGTGAGACGGATAGCTCCGAGGCGAGGGCGCCGAGGGATATGCCGCTCTCCAGCCTGAGCTTTCTCAAGAGGCGGCCGTCGATCTTGACGTAGAGCCCTCCGTGGGCGGCGTAGACGAAAGGGGGGATATCTTCGATGATCCAGTCGGCGAGGGTGTTGAGGCTGACGGTGGGAACCCCGTACCTGAAGTAGACGACCCCCCCTTCGAGGTTGTGATCCCTCGTCTTCTCGCCGATCAAAAGGGGGTTTGCAGTAAGGTATTTAGCCAGGCTGCGAATCTCTACGGCGGTCTTCTCGTTGAGGCCGTCTATGTTGGAGAGGATCTTCAGAATAAGGAGAAGTCCGCCCCGGCTCGCCGCCAGGTCGAAGCTCCTCGGCCTGACGTAACACCGGTCGGAGACCGAAAAGCCAGACCTGGACAAAAGATCCGCAACCCGATCGGTCAGAAACTCCTTATTCATGATTATACATGTTTCGGCTCAGCCGTTATTTAAAGGTTCACCATCATGATGACTATAGGGGTAGATGATACCGATTCGGAAGAGGGTCTCTGTACCACTTACCTGGCTGCGGTGATGATGGATAGGCTTGGAAGCTTCGGCGAGGTCGTGGACCTCCCAAGGCTGGTGAGGCTCAACCCTTGCGTCCAGTTCAAGACCAGGGGGAACGCCGCCATCGCCTTCTCCCTCGATACCGACCACCCTGAGAAGGCGAAGGAGGTCGCCCTCGAGACCCTCCTGGAGCTCTCCGACTTCTCCGGCGAAAAGACGAACCCCGGCCTCGTGGTCGCCGAGGAGGTGCCGAGGGAGCTATCCGGCTTCTACCAAAGGGCCCTCCATGAGGTCATCGACGTGAGAGAGGCGGTGGAGATCATCGAGAGGCTCGGCCTCTGGTCCCGGTCCTTCAAGAACCGTCAGGGTCTCGTGGGAGCTCTTGCGGCCGTAGGGGCTCGGTTCTCCGACGCGACCTACGAGCTGCTAGCCTACCGGGAGGAGAAGAGGTGGGCCACCCCCCGAGAGATCGACGAGGAGTCGGTATGGAAGGCCGACGAGCTGACCTACCCCCGGACCTGGGACACCGTCGACCGCCAGAACCGGAAGGTCATCTTCGCACCCCACTCAAAAGACCCGGTCCTCTTCGGGATCCGGGGAGACGAGCCGGGATCTCTCATGGAGGCCCTGGAGACGATCAGGTCCGAGCCCTTCGAGAGGATGGTGATCTACAGGACGAACCAGGGGACCGACGCCCACATCTCTCGGGGCGAGGTCAGCGGCGTAGTCGAGGATAATAGCTACCTCCTCCGGGGGGTGGTGGCCAGCGGGCCGGAGGCGATCGAAGGCGGCCACATCTTCTTCACCCTCGGAGATGGGGAATCCGACTCCTCCATCAGATGCGCCGCCTTCGAGCCGACGAAGGGCTTCAGGGACCTGGTGAGGGCTCTAATCCCAGGGGACGTCGTCGAGGTCTACGGAGCCGTCAAGAAGGGGACCCTCAACCTCGAGAAGATGGAGGTCGTCTCCCTCGCCGAGGGGACGGTCGAGGAGGCGCCCCTCTGCCCCTCCTGCAGCAGAAGGATGAAGTCTGCGGGCCGGGGGCAAGGGTACCGGTGCAGGAGGTGCAAGACGAGGGCAGAGGGGAAGGCGACCGTCCCCCTCCATAGAGAGATCCAGGAAGGTTTCTATGAGGTTCCTCCTTGCGCCAGGAGGCACCTATCCAAGCCCCTGGTGAGGATGAGAGGCGATAAGGTCCACCCCAGCAGGTAGAAAATAAAAAGGGAGAGCCGCCTCACTTGAAGGCCGCTTCCAGCGGGGGTATGACCTGCTTCTTCCGCGAGAGGACGCCCTTCTTGTAGATGGAGTTGTTCTCCATCTTCCCCTCGAAGGCCTTCTCGAACTTATCCGCAGGCGTGCCCACAAACAGCAGATCGCTCGCTTCCTTCATGACGTCGGTGAGCATGATCAGAACGAAGCTGAGACCCTCCTCCTTCCTCACCTTCTCCATATCCTCCAGGATCTCCTTCTTCCTCGCAGCCAGCACCGAGAGGTCCATGACCTCGATCTGGCCTACCCCGGCTTTCGTCCCTGCGAAGTCGAAGTGCTTGTAGTCGCCCTTTACGATATCTCTGGCGGTCTTGGAAGAGATGTCGCTCTTGGCGGTGAGCATATCGATCCCGTACTGCATGTAGTCCTCGCCGGTGATCTTGGCTAGCTTCTCCACCTGCTCTTTGTCCTTATCGGTGCAGGTGGGAGACTTGAAGAGGACGGTGTCGCTGAGGATGGCGGACATCATCACCCCAGCCATCTCTTTGGTGATGTTAACACCATTCTGGTCGTACATCGCCGAGATTATCGTCGCTGTGCTCCCGACGGGCTCGTTGTGGAAGAAGATGGGGCTTCCTGTCTGGATGTCGCCGATCTTGTGGTGATCTATGACCTCCATCAACGTCGCCTCTTTTATGTTATCCACCGCCTGCCCCACCTCGTTGTGGTCGACGAGGACGATCTTCTTGCCCTTGCCGTCGGTGATCGTCTCCGGCACAGGGACGCTGAAGCGCTCGAGGACGAACTTGGTCTCGTTGTTGATCTCGCCCGCCGCCGCGGGGATGTATATCTCGGGCATACCCAGCTGGTTCTTCAGGTTCGCATAAGCGATAGCCGATGCTACAGAGTCAGTGTCTGGACTTTTGTGGCCCACCACGTAGACGTTATCAGCCAGATGAAACACCTCCGAAGATATTCAACGCGCAACTCCGACTTAAACCTTTGCAACGAGCCGTTTATGCCGAAATTTATCTCGGATTCGCAGGGGGAGGCGAGGGCGGATAGGAAGAGGCCAGCATCTTTATATAGTACTTGGCATATAGAAGGCAGGTTCCCTTATGAGGACTGGCAGGAGCTGAGGCGTCCGCCGTCGCCATGACCGCCGGAGCAAAAGGGGAACGACACCAAAAGCCGCGTTGATAGGTCCTTGGGGGAGATAATGACTACCGTCTGCCCATGACCTCAAGACAACCCAGATGCGGTACATATAAGCCCGCTGCGAGGGTCACTGAGCCGACGGACGGATCTTCCATAGGATGAGGCCTCAGAGTTAGCAGAGCATCGGGCGACATACCAAAATCATGCAGGTCGGAGCCGCAATTTTGAATTATTGAAATCCATTTATAATAAAATTTCTGCCCATCCCTCCTACATCTTAAATATCAGCCCCACTCAACGAACCCTGCTGATCATGAGGGGAATTCTCATCACCTTCGAGGGGATAGACGGGTCCGGCAAGTCGACGGCCCTCGCCGACCTCGCCCGCTGGATCTCCGCGGAGGAGGAGGAGGAGAAGGAGGGGGCGTTCAGAGGCAGGGAGTTTCTCTTCACCGCCGAGCCTACCGACGGCGAGGAGGGGCGGCTCCTGAGAGAGAGGCTGAAGGGCCCCAGGACGGCGGAAGGCCGGGGGACGGGTCCAAGAGGGTCGGAAGGGCTGGAGGAGCTCTTCCTCTTCTTGGCAGACCACGCCCGCCACCTGAGGGAGGTGGTGGTCCCGGCCCTCGACCGGGGGATGGTGGTGATCTCGGACCGGTACTCCGACTCCAGGATCGCCTACCAGGGGGCCGCCCTCCGGGGGATCGTCCCCAGCCCCATGGAGTGGGTGGGGGCGCTCCACCGCCCCTGGTCCGTCGTCCCCGATAAGACGATCCTCTTCAGGATAGATCCCGCCCAGGCGGTGGAGAGGTGCCTCTCCCGCAAGGGAGATGGCCCTACATCGAGAGATCCCGAGAAGTTCGAGCGAGAGGCGTTTCTCAGAGATGTGGCGGCTAACTTCGAGGTTTTGGCCAGAAGCGAGCCGAAGAGGTTCGTCGTCATCGACGCCGGCCGCCGAAGGGACGAGGTCCTGGAGGATGCCATGAGGGCCCTAGCGGAGGCGCTGGCGCAGACGGAGTCGCAGTCCGCGGTATAGAAGAGACCTCCCGCGGATAGATCTACTCTGATGAAGCCACTTCCAATGCCATCGCCACGAGCCTCCTCGCCCAGGCGAGCTTCTTCTTCTTCTTTGCAGTGACGGCAGGATCGTCATAATCGAAGCCTATCAACCTGATCTCTTCTGCCCCGAAGCGCCGGGCGAGGAAGACCGCGCGGTCGCCGTCGGTGAACCCCCCGAAGTTGTAGACCCCCTCCAGGGGGGCTGCCTGGGTGGTGGCGAGGACCTTTCTGAGCCGGGGGACGTACTCCAACAGGGCAGCCACGTTGTCGCCGTGGGCGTGGACCACCACCGCCGACCCCCTCTCGCTCGCGGCGACGATGTCGGGGAGGTGGCCGTCGAGGTCGGTGACGATGACGTTGGGGACGACCCCCGCCTCGAGGAGGGGCGTCGTCGCCCCGTCGGCGGCTATGACCACGAGACCCTCGTCCTTCGAAGCGCCTGGGCGGACCATAGGGCCCTCCTCCAGGATCGCCCCCAACTCCAGCGCAAGCCCCGGCCCGTTCCCGCATACCAGGACCCTACGCCCCCGGATCATCGAGTCCAGGTCTTCGAGGGAGAGATCTCCTCCCCTCCCCGAGAGGAGGCTCTTGAGGAGGAGGGCCGCCCCTTCGTCCTCGTCGCGGGAGAAGCCGAACTCCTCCAGGATCTCCCGGTATATCGGGTCCCATTCCTCAAACCGCATGATACGCCCTAGCCGAGAGGAAGGTTAAGCCTTTCCTCTCCGATCCGGGGCCGGAAGATCGTAGACGCAAAAGAGGAGCAGATCCAAGGAGAATAAAAGAAGAGAAGAAATCGGGGAGGTTATCCCCGATCCGCCTAATAGGTTATGCCATCTGGTGCAAATACTGCGCTCTCAGGGGAGGTGGCAGCCTTGGACTCTGCGCCGGGGAATATGCACGGCTCACAGGGGTTGTAAGTGCCGCAGGGCTCCATCGTATCGCATCCGCCGAAGCAGCAGCTCAGCCAGTCCTTCTCCTCAATGACGTCCTTGTAAGGCACCTCGAGGGTCATGTTCTTCTCGATGGTGAAGGTCCCAACGTAGTGCTCGTCGATCTCGATCATCGGCCTCCTCCAGGCAGAGTAACGGCCAACATCGTAACCTGTCTGGTTCATCGAGTTCGGCTCTCCCTGGAGTACTCCTATGTCCACCATACCGTCGGTGACGTCCTCGCTGATCTTCATCCAGGTGTAGCCGACGCCCTGGTAGATCGGATCCTCGTATATGTACTGCTTGTCCTTGACCAGAATGTCGATCTCCTTGTCGACGGCCTTGGCGTACTCCACCTGGTGGTGCATCATGGTGGCAGGCCTGTAGTTCTTTATCACCGTCTTCTCCTTGAGCAGGGAGTCGTAGAGGATGGGATTTCGTGCGTAGTAGCCGTTGCCGAAGGCCATCCTCATCGGGGAATAGACCATGGAGTTGTCCTCCCTCGCCGATATGCAGGAGTAAGCTTCCCACTCCGCGTAGCAGCCCTCCAAGTTGAGGTAATTGATGATATCAGCGTTGATGATCATCTCGTTGTCGATGGTGCCGCTCCCGTGGGCGTAGTCTTTGTACATCGGACCCTTCTGGCCTGATTCACCTGGGGTGGGCAGCTGGATGTACCTGTACGTCATGAAGTAGCCGCTCCCCTGGACGCTCTGTTCAAAGTCGAAGGTCATGTTGTAACCAAAGGTTCCTTGAACATCAGGCATAGTCTTGTACGTGTGCGGAGCGTATGGCTCCGCCGCTGCCATCCCCATCAGGAACGACAGGGCGAGTATCGCGAGCATAACTTTTCTCAAATCAACTCCCTCCGTCTAAACTAAGTTCAGTAGAGCCTTGCATAAATCTAATGCCACCCCCCTATTTTAATCTGTTGATCGCATGATATATTGTCAGGATATTATCAGGGCGACCGGTGCCGCAGACGCCTCAGGATGACCCGACCATTCCGGAAATTTTCGGTTATAAAGGGAGCCATTCGGGATGAAATTATGGCATAAAAGGAGTTCGACATTTGGAAGTCCAAAAAAGGAGATAATTATGGTTATAAGGTCAGAAAAAGTCCCAGGGGGATGATCAGGCCTTTTCGGCCTCGGATGAGAGGACATTTCCCTTGAATTCCCCGAATCCCACCGATTTTATGAACTCCCGCAGCCTCATTCCAGGCTGGGCGCCGGCCCTATAAACCTCCAGGATCCGGCCGATGAGGGGGATGACCTCCTCCCTCGCCACGAAGTCGCGGAGCATCCAGCCCTCATGAGGAGGCCAGCTCCCCCGGCCTCCGACGAAGATCATGTACCCGTCCTCGGCGGTGTACCTCGCCCCAACAGGGCAGTTTACGACGCAGCGGCCGCACATGACGCACTTATCGTAGTCGATGACCGCCTTTCCGTCGACTATGGTGGCCGCCCCCACCTTGCAGACAGCGACGCACTTCTCGCACCCTGTGCACTTCTCGGCGTCCAGCTCGGGCCTGACCCTCCCCATGACGCCGATCTCGTTGAACTGGGGCCTGGTGCAGGGGAAGGGACACCCGCCGATCCCCACCTTAAGAGGACCCGGCGTCTTCTCCCCCGTGAACCTCTCCCCGATCTCTCTTGCAAGGCCGGTCGTCTCCGCCGCGGCTTTGAAGCAGTACACCTCGCCGAGACAGGATACGACGTTGCGAAAGGTCATCCCTGCAGACCCAGGGGCGAGCCCCGCCCCCTTCAGTTCAGCGATAGCCGCCTCCAGCTTCTCCTCGGGGACCCCTAGGATCGAGATCTCCTGCCTCACGGTGAGATGGACCTCGCCGCCGTACTTCTCTGCCACCTCTCCTATACGCTTCACCTGGGCGGGGTCGAGCATCCCCCCCGTCACCAGGATCTTTATCTCAAACTTCCCGTCTCTCCTCTTGAATACTGCGGGCATCCCCTTGTACATCTCCGGCTTCAACACGATTCCTCCAAGAACATATGTCACAGTAATATCCGACTAACTTGTAAATTGTGGTCGTAAAAAGGATAACTGCGAATAGAGAGGAGGTTTCGCGCAGGATAGCTTATAGAGGCGGGGTGCAGGGGTAGAGAAAACCCCGGTCTTCGGGCCGGGGATGAATCGTGCCCCGCCTTATGCCTTGATCTTTAAATACCATAACGGCATAAGCCAGTGTAATGTTCAAGGCCTTCAAATATAGGATCTATCCGACAAAATCACAGCGGTCTAAGATGGAAGAGACCTTGGAGCTGTGTAGATGGACCTATAACGAGACTTTAGCATATCGGAAAAACTATTTCGAACAAGAAGGCAAATCCATATCTAAGTATGAGACTCACTACTTGCTGCCAGAGTGGAAGAAAAACAAACCAGAACTAACGGAGGTATTCTCTCAGACCCTCCAGAACGTCCAAGAACGGGTAGATCTGGCCTTTAAAGCGTTCTTCCGAAGAGTCAAAGCAGGAGAGGCCCCGGGGTATCCCAGGTTCAAGGGGAAGGGATGGTATGATTCGTTCACCTATCCACAGCTGGGATTCAAACTGTCTTTCGGGAAGCTGCGCCTCTCCAAGATCGGAGATGTCAAGATCAAGCTCCACCGACCCATCGAAGGCGAGATCAAGAGGTTGACCGTTCGGAGATCTTCGACCGGAAAATGGTTTGCCTGCTTCTCAGTGGAGATCGACGATCCTCCGAAGCCTCCCTGGAAAGATGGGTTGATGGCGGGCATCGATGTGGGGCTGGAGAGTTTCGCTACGCTGTCCAACGGAGAGAAGATCGATAACCTCCGGTTCTTTCGATCTGAGGAGAAGGCGTTGGCCAAAGCTCAAAGATGACTGTCCAAGTGCGAGAAGGGAACTTTTGAGAGGAGGAGAGCTCTAAAAGTCGTCCAGCGGACCCATGAGCGGATAGCCAACCGCAGATACAATTTTGCTCATCAGGTCAGTCACAACCTGGTCGAAAGGTTCGGGCTGATCGCTTTCGAGGATCTGAGCATCACGAACATGCTCCAAAACCACTGCCTGGCTAAGAGCATATCAGACGCTGCCTGTGGAGGATGCTAGTGATAACCACATCGTACAAGGCTGAGAGCGTCGGTTCGATGGTGGTTCTAGTAGATCCTCGGAATACAAGTCAGCTATGTTCCAGGTGCGGTCTTAAAGTGCCGAAGTCGCTATCGGATCGGGTCCATGAATGTCCTCAATGCGGGCTGGTCATGGACCGTGACGAGAATGCGGCGATAAACATTCTGAGACTGGGGCTACAGTCTCTGCCAAAAGCTAGAAGCCCCGCCCTTCAGGGCGGGGAGTAGTCACCAAAACATCCAAGGGACGCGCAGGGAGATGTGGAGGAGTTGCGGGAGATGAAGGGAGTTGTGGGAGAGGGAGAGGGGTGAGGGAGAAAGGGGAAGAGAGGTGAGGGAGAAAGGGGAAGAGGGGGAGATGATCGTCCCGGGTCGCCGGGAGGATAGATCATCCCATGCAACCAGAGTCGGTTCTAACCAAAAGATTAATACGTGAGGGGTAAATTAGAAAATTGGCACATGCCCATCGACGTCGATCTTGGGAAAGAACAACATTTTGGTTCCAGGGCGATTAGAAGAGCGCGATCCTCCGATCTGACGCTTGAATGCCCCGCTGAAATGATCCGCAGATGGCAACGAAATCGAGATTTTATTGAGATCTCCCCCGAAACAGGTCGATGTAAGGAGCATGTGACACCGATGATGCCCCACGAAGTATAGTGCCGTAGGGAAGGGACGAAAACCAGCCAAGGTCGCTGGAAAAGGAGGACAAAAGGGGGATGCTGGCAGAACTGGAAGAAAAGAAGGCCCGGCTGAAGCAACAGGCCATCGATTTTAAGGATAGTCGAAGCCAATTGAACGCTGAAGCCAGCAAGTGGGCCGCGGAGCGGAACGAACTGAACAAGAAGACCAAAGAGCTCATCGACAAAGCCCAAGAGCTCAAGAAGCTCCGTGACGATTACAACAAGAACGTGGCTGAGGCCAAACTGAAGCGGGACGAGTTCAACGAGAAGACGAACGACTTCTATGCTCAGATAGACGAGATCAGAAAGAAGCACAACCTCACGGGCGACCGATCCATCCGGGGTCTGCGAAGAGAGATAGACCACATGGAGTTCAAGCAGCAGACCGAGGTCTTAAGCCCCGATAAAGAGAAGCAGCTCGTCGAGAAGATATCAGCCCTCCGGGCCGAGTTCAAGATGAGGAAGGAGCAGATGGAGAAGAACGACGTCTTGAAAGACCTTCTGGACGAGGCGCAGAAGCTCCGCGACCAGGCGTCTGAATACCACGATCTCGTTACAAAGTCTGCAGAGCTCGCCCAGGAATACCACGACAAGATGATCGCCACCTTCAAAGAGGCGGACCAGGTGAGGGCACAGGCCGACGGAGCGCACCGGGAGTTCGTCAAGGCCCAGGAGGCGGCGGACAAGCAGCACCGAGAGTTCATACGAACTCAGCGAGAGATCCGCGATTTCGACAAGATCATCACCGGTCTACGGAGAAAGAACCGAGAGAAGAGGGAGGACAAGGTGAAGGCCGAGGTCAGGAAGGAGGCCGAGGAGATCCTCACCCAGTTCAGACAGGGCGAAAAGCTGGACACCTCCGACCTTCTGAGACTTCAGCGTTCAGGACTGGTCTGAAACCGAGATCGGTTTTAATCCCGGAGCGGCCCCCCGGCCGCTCCCGGACCTTTAAGACCCTCCCGCTTAGCTGCCTGCCTACTTCGATCCCCGATCCTGAGGGTGGACGGATAGTCCAAACGAAGGAGATGAGCGGAGAGATGAAGATGGCAGCAGAGGAGGGGCGCAGCGGACCCCAGGTGGATGGATATGAGGATAACCTGGCTGTCTCATTCTTGTTTTGAGCTTGCAGAGTCGATGAACGTCCTGGTGGACCCCTACATCCGGGATAACCCCATGGCCCCAAAGGCCGTCGAAGATCTCAACCCGGATATCATCGCCGTCACCCACGGCCACGCCGATCACCTCGGCGACGCCGAGGATATAGCCCGGCGGACCGGCTCTCCGGTCCTGGCGGTCGCAGAGGTGGCGAGATTTTTGGACCGCCGGTCCGTCAGATCCGAGGGGATGAACATAGGCGGCTCCTTGCGGATGGGAGACGTCCTCTTCACCATGACCCCCGCGGTCCACTCCTCGGAGATTAACCTCACCGATCCTCCGACCCCCGGCGGGGAGGCCGCGGGCTTTGTAATCGACGACGGGATAAGAATCTACCACGCCGGCGACACCGCCCTCTTCAGCGACATGAGGCTTATAGAGGCCGGGTGCAGGGGTAGAGAAAACCCCGGTCTTCGGGCCGGGGATGAATCGTACCCCGCCTTAAGCTATGAATCTTTAAATACTATAGCAGCATAAGTGTGTGTAATGCTTAAAGCCTTCAAATATAGGATCTATCCGACAAAAGCACAGCGGTCTAAGATGGAAGAGACCTTGGAGCTGTGCAGATGGACCTATAACGAGACTTTAGCATATCGGAAAAACTCTTTCGAACAAGAAGGCAAATCCATATCTAAGTATGAGACTCACTACTTGCTGCCAGAGTGGAAGAAAAACAAACCAGAACTGAAGGAGGTATTCTCTCAGACCCTCCAGAACGTCCAAGAACGGGTAGATCTGGCCTTTATAGTCTTACGACTAAATTGATATAATAGAACAGACAAAATAGATCTTATGAAGGGAGATATTGTAAGTATACAAAATGCTGAGGAGCTGCCGGAAAAGCTTCGTGCAGAGACTGATGGGCGTA